>Ga0209420_1000775_pt1 | contig 15949 bp, 17 predicted proteins | sample BlaSpr_A8_OM1_O1_FD_187972 | JGI IMG/M metagenome (GOLD analysis project Ga0209420, IMG submission 187972) | Forest soil microbial communities from Thunder Bay, Ontario, Canada - Black Spruce, Ontario site 2_A8_OM1_O1 (SPAdes) (version 2) | ecosystem: Environmental > Terrestrial > Soil > Boreal... | reverse complement strand
CCCGCCACAAAGCCTCGCCGCTGCCGTGGCACGTGGCCGCGAGCTGCTGAGCGCGCTCGAGGCACCCGCCGGCCAGCTTGCGGCCGTGAGATAGCGCATGCGCGAGCGGTTGACCACACTTGCCTGCGCGCTCGGCGCGCTGGTGGTTTTTGCCACGCTGTTCGTGCGCGGTGGCGATCTTGAACGCGAGCGCGTCGCTCCCCCGACCACACTCGAGCACTCCGACAATGGACTGCTCGGAGCCATGAGCTGGCTCGAGGGCGAGGGCATTCGCACGGTTTCCCTGCGCGAGCGCTTCGACACCCTGGCGCGGCGGCGCGATCTGCCGCCGGCGGGCAACCTTCTGATCGTGACCACGCCGGTCGTCACCGCATTCAGAGTTTCCGAGACCAAGGCGCTCGATCGCTGGGTGCGTGACGGCAACACGCTGCTGGTGCTGGCCGCGCTGTCGGATCGGCCCGCCTGGGGCGCCGGCGGGTTCGTGCGCGGGGACTTAAGCCTCCTGACCGGACTCGACTTTGTACTGAGCGCGCAGCAACGAACCGAGGATGCCCCGGCCACAGCGCATGAGGTACCCGCCGGCAACCCGCACGGGGTGGACGCGGCGCAGCTGGCGCGCTTCGTGCAACTCGAGAAGCCTCTTTCTGCCAATCTCGTTCCCAACAGCCCGCATCCGTATTTCGATGGCGTCGGCATGGCGGTGGCGCTCTCGGACTACCTGCCGCAGAGCTGGGACGTCAAGGTGCCGCGCGCGGGATTTGTGCTGTCTCTCGCCCATGAACGCGACACGGGGAACGGCGCGCTGTGGCTGCGCCCGGCGGGCTCGGGCACGATCATCGTCAGCGCCTTCGGATCGCTGTTCACCAACCGCGCCCTGGGCTTGAAGGATAACGCGCGGCTGCTCGCGAATATCGTCGGCGCCAGTGTCGGTCCCGGCGGCGCGGTGTTGTTTGACGATGAGCACCAGGGATTGGGCGTGGCCTACGATGCGGCCAGGTTCTACCGCGATCCGCGCCTGTACCAAACGCTCGGGGTGGTGACGGCCGTGTGGTTCGCCTGGGTGCTCGGTGCCACGCGGCTGCGCCTGCCGGACAACCGGGTGCCTGCGCCGCGCGAGGCGGAACTGGTGCGAGCCACGGGCGGATTTCTTGCGCGCGTGCTGCGGCCGGCCGCCGCGGCGCGCCGTCTGTTCGAGCACTTCTTCCGCCGCCTATCGCACGGACGCGGCGGCGGCCCGCGTGACGGACCACCCTGGGATTGGCTCGAGCACCACCCGCGACTGAAGCGTGCGGATGTGGCACAACTTCGTGAGTGGTACGCGGACGCCTACTCGGACCGCCGGGTGTCGCTGACCCGTCTGCACAACCTCATCGTCCGCACCGAAAGGAATCTTGCCGCATGAGCTCATCGATCCGACAGCTCGAAGACTCCCTGACGCGCGAGTTGGGGCGCGTGGTCATCGGCGCGCAAACGACGGTGCGCGCGCTGCTGACAGCCCTGGTGGCACGCGGGCACGTACTGATACAGGGCGTGCCGGGACTCGGCAAGACGCTGCTCGCCAAGTCGCTGGCGCGCGCGCTCGGCGGCGAGTTCAAGCGCATTCAGGGCACCGCGGACCTCATGCCGAGCGACATCATCGGGGTGCACGTTTTCGATGAGGCCCAGCGCACCTTCGTGTTCCGCCCGGGCCCGCTGTTCGCCGAGGTGGTGCTGGTCGATGAGATCAACCGCGCCGGACCCAAAACCCAGTCGGCGCTGCTCGAGGCGATGGAGGAACGCCAGGTGAGTGTCGAGCGGGCTGTCTTTCAGCTGCCGCCGGAGTTTCTGGTCATCGCCACACAGAACCCGCGCGAGTTCGAGGGCACCTACCCGCTGCCGGAGTCTCAGCTCGACCGCTTCATGCTGCGCATCGACATGAATTACCCGGAGCGCTCGGCGGAGGCGCAGGTGCTGGCGCGTTACGGCGGCATGCTGACGGCAGCGCAGAGTGTGCTGGCGCAGGTCACGGTGGTGGAGCGCCAGCTGCTGGCCGCGGCGCGCGTCGAAGTGGAGGGCATTCATGTCGCCGAGGCACTGCTCGCCTACGTACTCGACCTGGCCCGCGCCTCGCGTGAGAACGCGCGCCTGAGCCTTGGGCTCTCGACACGCGGCGCGCTCGCGCTGCTTAAGTCGGCGCGCATCGCCGCTGGCCTGCGCGGCGCGGATTTCGTCACCCCTGACGATGTGAAGGAGGTAGCGCCCTGGGTGATGCCGCACCGCCTGGTGCTGACGCCCGAAGCGGCTCTCGAGGGAATCAGCGACTTCGAGCTGGTTAAGAGCGTGCTCGCCGAGACTCCCGTCCCGCGCTGAGGGTCCGACGATGCATCTGGCCGCTCGCGCCTATCTTCTGGTGTTCCTGACGGCGGTGCTGGCGATCGCAGCGATCTGGTCGAGCGAGGCCAGTCTTGCGCAGCTGTGGCGCATCCCGGCGCTGCTGTTGCTGGTCGGCCTCGCGCTCGAAGGAGCCTTCATGCGCCGCCCGCGCATCGAGGCACGGCTCGCCACCGTCGCGCGGGCATTTCTGGGCCGACCGCATCCGGCAGTGTTCGTGTTCGCCAATCATTCCGGCCGGCCGCTCGAACTGCAGTATGCACCTGCCACGCCGGTGAGCTTCGAGACCTCATCCGAATTGCGTCGCGTGCGTGTGCCGGCGCGCGGCACGGCACAGGACCCGATCATGCTCCTGCCGGTGCGCCTGGGGCCGCAGGCCTGGCCGAGCGTGCCGGCCCGCCTGCTCGGACCGCTGCAACTGGCGTGGTGGGGGTGTGAGCTCGAGCCGCAGCAGCGCACCGTGGTCGCCCCCGATTCACTGCGCGCGCCGGTGAAGAGCAGCGGTTGGATCGGCGGCGGCCGGCCGCGGCGCGTCACCGGCGCCGGCTCCGAACTGCACCAGCTGCGCGACTACGTTCGCGGCGATCCGCTCGCCAGGGTTGACTGGAAGGCGACGGCCCGCAGCGGATCGCTGGTCACGCGCGAGTTCAGCGAGGATCAGCACCTCGATGTGCTCATTGCCATCGACGCGGGCCGCCTGAGCCGGGTGCGCGCCGGTGCTCTCGATCGCTTCGGGGTGTACGCCAACCTGGCGGCGCGCTTTGCGGAAATCGTCACGCACCACGATGACCGCATCGGCCTTGTGGTCTATGCCGATCGGCCGCTGGCAATGTGGCCGCCGGCACGCGGGTTGCCCGCCGTGATCCGCCTGCGCCACACACTCGAGGAATTGTCGGTGCAGGGCGCCGAGTCGGATCCGACGGCGGCCGCGGTGAGCATCCGCGGGCTGCTGCAGCACCGCGCACTCATCGTGATGCTGACCGACCTCGACGATCCAAACGTCGCGATCCAGCTGGCGCGCGCCGTGCGGCTGCTCGCGCCTCCGCACCTGGTCGTGGTGGCGGGAGTGGAGGGGGGCGAGATCAGTGCGCTCGCGCGGCACGAAGGGCGTGACTGGCAGGACGCGTGGAACGCTCTGGCAGCTGCGGAGCACCAGGAGCGCGCCGCCTCACAGCGGCGGCTGCTGCAGCGGCTCGGTGCCCCGGTGGTTGCAGCGCCTGTCGAGCATCTCGAGCAGGCGGTGTTCGCACGCTATGAAGCGTTGCGGCGCTCGCGGCGCGTGTAAGCGCAGGATTTGTCGCACTCCTTAGGGCATGCGCCGGCGGAACAGCCGCCCGCTGAGCAGAAGCACCATGAAAAACCAGTAGCCGACGCCTAAGCTGATGCGCACGGCAAGTCCGAAGCGCGGGTCGGGCGACACATAGCCTTCCAGCAATCCTGCGCCCACCAGCAGCAGCGCGCAGGCGATCAGGAGCTTTCCGGAGCGCAGCGCGGCGAGCCGAAACGACTCGATCCGTCCGCCCGCTCCCGGGCGAATGAGGGCCTCGCCCACGGCCGCCCCGGCCGCCCCCGTCAGGCACATGACCGACAGTTCGACGCAGCCGTGTGCGACGATGAAGGAGAACAACTGACCGCCCAGGCCGTGGCGGATCACGAACGCGAACACTGCGCCCAGCATCAGCCCGTTCAGCCCGAGGATATACAGCGTGCCCAGGCCGAACAGGAATCCCGCGCAGTAGGCAAACAGGCTCACGACGATATTGTTGGTCAGGATCTGCACCGACAGCACCGAGGAGGGCACGATGTTCAGCAACCCTTCCGTCCACAGCTGCCCGCGCTCCACGGTAGCGATGAGCTCCGGGGAGGCGAACAGTGCGATGAGCTCCGGGTAGCGGTGCACCAGCGAGTAGCCGCCGGTCACGGCGAGCAGGAAGATCACGCTCGACCAGAAAATGTAAGGTCGCAGCCAGCGCACCACCCCCGGAAGCTCGTCGCGGAACAATCTGAGCAGCGCACTGCCGGCGTGCCAGGCGCCGTGGTGCAGCGTCGCGTGCGCACGCGTGTAGGTCGTCTCAAGGTACTCACGCGTGCGGGTATCAGGCATGAGCGAGCGCACCCGCGCCAGGTCATGCGCCAGCAGCCGGTAGTCATCTGCCAGGCGCGTGGCATCGGCTGCATCATCAGTGTGGCCGCGAGCGAGGCGCCGGGCGCGCGCGTCCGCCTCACGCCAAAGTCCCGCGCGCTGCAACAGGCTGACCGCGAGTGCGTGTTGGCGGGCGGTGCCGCTCATGGCCCGCGCCCCTGCGCAGGCTGGAGCAGCCCCGCGAGCCGTGCGTGCAGCGTGGCCTCATCCGCGCCGGTGATGTCAAGCTTGTAGCGCGCGAGCACTTGTCGGGCGAGTTGCGTGCGCGCCGGCGCTGTCAGAGTGCTCCAGCGCTCGAGCAGCTCGGCGACGAGTTCCGCGCCGACCGGATCGAGGCGAGTCGCTGCGCCTGCCGACTGCAGCAGGATCGGCGCGAGCGCATCGGCTCGCTCATACACCAGCAGCGTACCGGCGGCCATGTCGCCGATGCGCACGTGCTCGCGGGTCACCATCGTCGCGATGAGCCCGACGCCGTAGAACGGCAGGCTGTCGATGAGACGAAAGACATTGCGCACCAGCAGCGCGCCGGCACCTGGAGTGCCGCCATCGCGGCTCACGATGCGCACGCCGGCCATGCGTTTGCCCGGAGTGCGGCCATGCATCGCAAGCTCGACGACGTAGTGATAGAGAAAGTAGATGGCGAGCGCCGGGGCGACGACCACGCCGAACCAGGAGGCGCCGTTCGTCTGCGAAGAGACAAGCCTCAGACGCCCGTTATAGATGAGTGCCGCGACGCAGAACCAGCCGAGCGCCAGGATCACGCGGATATGCCAGTCGGCCAGGAATCCCAACGCTCGCGCGCCAGGGCCGGCCAGCGGCAAAGACACATCGATCCCCGTGACACTTTCGACGCGAAGGCCCGGGGGCACGCTGCTCATCCCTCCTCCGCGAGCAGTTCCGCCTGGTATTCCTGCTGCAGCGGCTCGATCAGCTCATCGAGCTCACCGTCCATGACTTTCTGCAGCTTGTAGAGTGTCAGGTTGATGCGGTGGTCGGTCACGCGCCCCTGCGGAAAGTTATAGGTACGTATGCGCTCGGAGCGATCGCCGCTGCCCACCTGCAGGCGCCGCGACTGCGCCTGTGCGCTCTGCTGCTTCTCCTGCTCGGCGGCCAGCAGGCGCGCCTTCATGAGCGCCATCGCGCGCGAGCGGTTCTTGTGCTGCGAGCGCTCATCCTGACATTCCACCACGATGCCGCTCGGCAGATGCGTGATGCGCACGGCGGAGTCGGTCTTGTTGACGTGCTGGCCGCCGGCTCCCGAGGAGCGGTAGGTATCGATGCGCAGGTCCGCCGGGTTGATCTCGATCTCGTCGACTTCATCGAGCTCGGGCAGGATGGCGACCGTGCACGCCGAAGTGTGGATGCGTCCCTGCGCCTCGGTCGCGGGTACGCGCTGCACGCGATGGGTGCCCGATTCGAACTTCAGGCGCGAGAAGGCGCCCTTGCCGGCGATGCGGCTGATGATCTCCTTGTAGCCGCCGTGTTCGCCGGGACTTTCGCTCAGGACCTCGGCGGCGAGTCCTTTTGCTTCGGCGTAGCGTGCGTACATCCGGTACAGCTCGCCGGCGAAAATCGCCGCCTCATCGCCGCCGGTGCCGGCGCGCACTTCGAGGAAGATGTTCTTCTCGTCGCGCGGATCGGTCGGCAACAGGAGCTTGCGCAGCTCAACCTCGGCCGCCTCGATCTCACGCCCGACCCGCGCCACTTCCTCCTCCCCCAGGGCACGCATGCCGTGGTCCGCATCCGCCTGCAGCTCGTGCGCGGCCTTCAGGTCGCTCTCCAGGGCGTGATGGTGCCCGATGCGCTCGGCGAGAGGCTGCAGGCGTGCGTATTCCATGGAAAGTTCCCGGAACTGCTGCGAGCCCCCCGAAATATCCGTGCTGGCCAGAATCCGTCCGACCTCCTCGAAGCGGTCGGCGATTTTCTGCAGGCGTTGTCTGATGAATTCTTTCATGGGGTTATGTGAGGCGCGGCATTCTCCGGGATGTCTGCACTTTGTGACAAGTTGCGCAATGCGCACACCTTGCGGAGGCTCTATAGTTACCGTGTGAGTATGATCCATCGTGTGTCCGACTTGACCCCAACCCTGGGCGTATCGTTGCTGGCGCTCCTCTTGAGCGCCTGCGCCAGCGTGCATCCCCAGAAAGCCGCCCAGGGGCCGGCCACCCCGCAGGCGGACGCCACGGCCCTGACGGTGGTGGCGGAAGCCGACCTCAAGCGTGGCGACTGCCGGGGGGCGTCCGAGACCTATGCGAAGGCTGCGGCGGTCGGGGATGCAAAGCTTGCCCGCCGCGCCACCCAGGTCGCGATGGCCTGCGAGCATCTGCCGGCGGCCTGGCAGGCGGCGACTCGCTGGCGCGCACTGGCTCCCGGGGACCGCGAAGCCGATGCGCTGTACGCGGCCGTGGCGCTGAAACTCTACCGTACCGCGGAGGCACGTTCGGCCATCCACGATTTCTGGCACCTCGAGGAGCAACAGGATGCGGCGCCGGCCGCGCCGGCGCCGGCGGCACCTGATGCACCAGCGCCGCCCCGCGGCGCTGCGCGCGCGAGCAAGAGCATGAGCGAGTTGACGGCGCTGCTGCTCGAGGAATCCGACGCACCCGCGGTGTTGATCGCCATGAGCGGTGCACTCGAGCCGACGGCCAATTCTCCCGAGACGCTGACGCTGCTCGGCGAGCTGGCATTGGCCGCCTACGATGGCCAGCGTGCGCAGAGCTATGCGCAGCGCGCCCTGCAGCACGACCCGAAGGATGCCGCGGCGCTGCGCGTCCTGGCGCGCGCCTATGTCATGCGCGGCGATGCCCCGCAGGCGGTCGCCACGGCGCGGCGCGCCGAGGCGGACGATGCCACGCGTGGCGGCTTTGAGCTCGCCGAGATCTACGCCTCGCTTGATCGCAGCGAGGAGGCGCACCAGCAGCTCGAGCATCTGCGCGCCGGTGGTGCGCCGCAGGGCGAGATCGATCGGCGGCTCGCGCTGCTGGCGTTCGACTCGGGCGACATGAAGGAAGCCAGGCAGCGCTTTCAGGATCTGTTGTCGAGCGGTGAGGGTAATGATGCGGCACAGCTGTACCTTGCCGACATCTCGGCCCGCGATGGCGATCCGGATGCGGCGATCGCAGGCTATCGGCGGCTCTATGACTCATCGGTCGCGCTGTCGGCGCGCTCGCGCGCCGCCGCGCTGCTGCTGGACAAATCCAAGCGCACCGAAGCGCTGGCGCTGCTCGATGACTACGCGACCGAACATCCCGAGGATGAACTCGACCTGACGCTCGCCAAGGCACGGCTGCTGGCCGACCATGGCGAAGCGGACTCCGGTCTCGCGCTCTTGTCCGAGGCTCTCGAGCGCCACCCGCAGCACCCCTCGATCGAATATGACCGCGCCGTGATCCTCGAGCAGGCCGGCCACGTGCACGAGTCGGTCGAGGCACTCGAGCACATGCTGGTCAATCGGCCCGACGATCCTACTTTGCTCAATGCACTCGGCTATACCTTGGCCGACCACAACCTCGAGCTTGCACACGCGGAGGCGCTGATCCGCCGCGCGCTGGTACTCATGCCTGACAATCCGGCAGCTCTCGACAGTCTCGGCTGGGTGCGCTATCGCCAGGGCGACACCAAAAACGCGGTGAGCACGCTCGAGCGGGCCTACTCGCTCGATCACGACGGTGAGATTGCCGCGCACTGGGCGGAGGTGCTGTGGGTGAGCGGTGAGCGCGGCGAAGCCCGCAAGGTGTTTGCGGAGGCGCTGGCCCGCGAGCCGGATTCAAAACCTCTCAAGGCCACGATCAAACGGCTCCTGCCCGATGGTAAATAAGTGGCTGCGGCTTGGCGCCGCTGCCGCGCTCGTCGCGCTCGGTGGTTGCCGGAGCGCGCCGCCGCTTGTTCCGGCCGGCGAATCATGGCAAGCGCGGCGTGCGCAGCTTCAGGCCCGCGAGCATTTCGAGTTCAAGGGCCGGGTCGCTGTCGCGGCAGCTGGCGAGGGTTTCAACGCGAGCCTGCACTGGATTCAGGACGGCACGCGATCGCAGCTGACGCTCGAGGGACCGCTCGGGGTCGGCGGCGCGCAGATCAGCAGCTCCGGCAACGATCTGACTCTGGTCACTTCCCGCGGCGAGCACCTGGACAGCGATGCCGCGCGTGCGCAGCTCGCCCAACACCTGGGCTTTGACCCGCCGCTGTCTTCGCTGCGCTACTGGATGCTCGGGGTACCGGATCCGGCGCAGCCTGCCACCGAGGAGCTCGACCAGGGCCAGCAGCGGCTGTCGGGACTGACGCAGGCCGGGTGGCACATCAGTTACTCGAGTTATGACGCCTCAGGCGCTGAAGCCCTGCCGACGCGCTTGAGCCTGCAGCGCGATGCGGTGCGCGTGCGAGTGCTGGTGGACGCCTGGCAGTTGTGACGCCCGGGGGAGAGAGGCTGTCTGAAGCAGCGGTGACCCGCTGGCCGGCCCCCGCAAAACTGAACCTGTTTCTTCACGTCACCGGCCGCCGGGCGGATGGCTATCACGAGCTGCAGACCCTCTTTCAGCTCATCGACCTCACCGACACGATCACGATTTCCGTCAACCAGGACGGGGCTCTTGAGCGGCCGGTCGGGCCTGCCGGGGTGGATCCGCAATCGGATCTGACCCTGCGCGCTGCCCGGGCACTCAAAGAGGCGACCGGGACCGGCAGGGGGGCCAGCATCAGGGTGCACAAGCGCATTCCGCAGGGGGGCGGTCTGGGTGGGGGCAGCTCGGATGCGGCGACGGTGCTTCTGGCGCTCAACGAGCTGTGGGACTGTCGTCTGTCCTTATCTGAGCTCGGGCAACTGGGGTTGCCGCTGGGAGCGGATGTGCCTGTTTTTATTCAGGGTTCCTCGGCCTGGGCGGAAGGGGTGGGCGAGCGGCTGACGGCGGTCACCTTACCTGAGCGCTGGTATGTGCTGATCTACCCGGGCGTGGGCGTCAGTACCCGGGAAGTCTTCCAGAGTCCTGATTTGACACGAAATTCCCCCCTCATCACAATACGCGCCTTTTTTGAGTCGGGCGGACGTAACGACTGCGAGCCGGTGGTGCGTGCACGCTCGACCGAGGTGGCGGAGGCACTGGATTGGCTGGCGCGCAAGGTGCCGGCGCAGCTGACCGGCACCGGTTCGTGTGTATTCGGGGTGTGCACCAGCGCTGAGGCTGCCGAGCGGGTGGCCGCAGGCGTACCCGAGCGCTGGACGAGCTTCGTCGCGCGAGGCCTCAACACGTCGCCCCTGCACGAGCAGCTGCGGCACGGGCATCGGAGCTAGGGCGGCTGTAAGATGCGCGCCCGCGCCAGCGTTCCGCTGAGGCGGCAGCTGGGGTGTCGCCAAGTGGTAAGGCAGCGGGTTTTGATCCCGCCATACGGAGGTTCGAATCCTCCCACCCCAGCCAGTTCGCACAGCGCCGGCGCGGTGGGGGCAGACGGCATACGGTTATGAGTACGAGCGACACACTGGCGCTGTTTACCGGCAACGCTAACCCGGCGTTGTCGCAGGAAATGGCGCGCAGCCTGCAGATTCCGCTCGGGCGCGCGTACGTGGGGCGCTTCAGCGACGGTGAGATCAACGTCGAGCTGATGGAGAACGTGCGTGGGCGCGACGTCTTCATCGTGCAGTCGACGTGTCCTCCGGCGAACGACAGCCTGATGGAACTTCTGGTGATGGTGGACGCGGCGCGGCGGGCATCCGCTTCGCGCATCACGGCGGTGGTGCCGTACTTCGGCTACTCGCGCCAGGATCGCCGACCACGCGCCACGCGCTCGGCGATCACGGCGAAGCTCATTGCCAACATGCTCTCGAGTGCGGGAGTGAACCGGCTGCTGACGATCGACCTGCATTCGGATCAGATCCAGGGGTTCTTCGACATCCCGGTGGACAACGTGTACGCCTCGCCGGTGCTGCTGGGCGATGCGTGGAAGCAGGCCTACAGCAACGTGATCGTCGTGTCACCGGATGTGGGTGGCGTGGCGCGTGCGCGCGCCTTCGCCAAGCGCCTGGACGATGCGGAACTGGCGATCATCGACAAGCGGCGGCCGCGGCCGAACGAGTCGAAGGTGATGAACATCATCGGCGAGGTCGAGGGCAAGACCTGCCTGCTGGTGGATGACATGGTCGACACGGCCGGCACGTTGTGCCAGGCGGCGCAGGCGCTCAAAGACCAGCAGGCCGAGAAAGTGGTGGCCTACATCACGCATCCGGTGTTGTCGGGCGGTGCAGTCGAGAGACTATCGAAGTCGGCGCTCGATGAGCTGATCGTGACGGACACGATCCCCTTGAGTGCCGAGGCCAGGAGCGCGGGCCGCATCCGCCAGCTGTCGGTGGCGGAGCTGCTCGCCGAGACTATCCGCCGCATCCTCGATGAGGGTTCGGTGAGTTCGCTGTACGTCGACTGAAGATTTTTGGGTGCGTCGGTTTGGTCGCGGACCGGCGCTTTGATGATGTAACTACTGGAGTCACTAATGCGTATTTCATTCACTTTCGGCGCGGACGTCCGTGCAGCGCAAGGCAAAGGTGCGAGCCGCCGCCTGCGTCACACGGGCAAGGTCCCCGCCATCCTGTACGGCGCTCACAAGGACGCCCAGGCTTTGATCCTCGATCAGCAGAACCTGCTCACCATGATCGCCGACGAGCGCTTCTATTCCTCGATCGTGAGACTGAAGATCGGCGAGAGCACGCACGAGGCGATCATCAAGGATGTGCAGATGCATCCTGCGAAGAACCTCGTGGTGCACGTTGATCTGCAGCGCGTGGTCGAGAACGAGAGGATCCGCATCCGCCTGCCGATCCATTTCAGGAACGAGAGCGTGTCGCCTGGCGTCAAGAGCCAGGGCGGCGTCGTGTCGCACATGCGCGCGGATGTCGAAATAAGCTGTCTGCCCAAGGATCTGCCTGAGTTCCTGGAGCTGGACCTTTCTGGCATGAACCTGAACGAGACTAAGTTCCTGTCGGACATTCCGTTGCCGGGCGGGGTGACGATTCCCGAACTCACTCAGCGCAATGCGCCCGTGGTGTCGATCCACGCGCCGCGCGCCGAGGAGCCCGAGCCGGTTGCCGCCGAGGCGGTCGTCGCGGCCGCCGAGGGTGCTGCAGCTGCGGTGCCGGGTGCCCCGGGAGCTGCACCTCCTGCTGGAGCTGCTCCGGGCGTGCCGGCTGCCGCTGCCGGGGCCGACGCCAAGAAGGGCGAGGACAAGAAGGAGGCGGGTGGCGGCAAGAAGGACGCGGCCCCTGCCAAGAAGGAGGGCGGCAAGAAATAGCCGCCACAACAGCGACGGGCTGAATCGTCCGCCGGCCGCTTCGGGTTTGCCGAAGGCGGCCGGCGGCGTTTCCGGCGCAAGCGAACCTAAATGGCAGGCGAGCCTATCAAGCTGATCGTCGGGCTCGGTAATCCGGGCACCGAATACGCACGCACGCGCCACAACGCGGGCTTCCAGTTCGTCGAGGAACTGGCGCGGCGTCATGCGGCCGAGTTTCGCAGTGCGCCGCGTCATCGTGCGGAGGTTGCCCGCGCGCGCATCGCCGATGCGGATCGCTGGCTACTGAAACCCATGAGCTACATGAATCACAGCGGCGATCCGGTGCAAAGCCTCGCCTCCTTTTATAAGGTGCCGCCCGAGTCGATCCTGGTCGCCTATGACGAGCTGGACTTCCCGGCCGGCGTGGTGCGCATGAAGCAGGGCGGCGGAGCTGCGGGCCATAACGGCATGCGTGATGTGATCGCGCAGCTGGGCGATGCGTTCTGGCGGGTGCGCATCGGCATCGGCCACCCGGGTGATCGTTCGCAGGTGCTTGACTACGTGCTCGGGCGGCCGGGGGCGGCGGACGCGCGGCTCATTCATGAGGCCCTGGCCGCAGCCGTGGACGTGATACCGGTGTTGCTCACCGAGGGCGCCCAGATTGCGATGAACCGCCTGCACAGCCGCGAGTCCGCTCCAGGCCCTGCGGCGCCGCCGGCCAATTCCTAGAGCCAGGATCTTTAAAGCAATGCCTATCCGCTGTGGCATCGTGGGTCTGCCCAACGTCGGCAAGTCGACGCTGTTCAACGCGCTCACCCGCGCACAGATCGCCGCCGAGAATTATCCTTTCTGCACCATCGATCCGAACGTCGGCGTGGTGCCGGTACCCGACCCGCGTCTGCAGCAGCTCGCCGCAATCGCCAAGCCCGAGAAGATCGTCCCGACCACGGTCGAGTTCGTCGATATCGCCGGACTTGTCGCCGGAGCCTCGCAGGGAGAGGGCCTGGGGAATCAGTTCCTCTCGCATATCCGCGAGGTCGATGCCATCGCGCACGTGGTGCGCTGCTTCGAGAGCTCGGATGTGATCCATGTCGCCGGCCGCATCGATCCGCGCTCGGATGTCGAGGTCATCGACACGGAGCTGGCTCTGGCGGATCTGGCGACCCTGGAGAAGGGGCTCGAACGTGCAAACAAGGCGGCCAAGGGTGGCGACAAGGACGCGATACGTCGCCGGATTCTGTTTGAGCGGGTGAAAGTGCAGCTCGACTCGGTGAAGCCGGTGCGTGCATTGAAGCTCACCGAGGAGGAGCGCCGCGACCTGCGCGAGCTGCAGCTGCTCACCGCAAAGCCTGTGATGTATGTGGCGAACGTCGACGAGAAGGGCTTCACCGACAACCCGCTGCTCACCGCGCTGGAACAGCACGCCGCCACGGAAGGCGCCGTGGTCGTGCCGGTATGCGCGGCCATCGAGGCGGAGATCTCGCAGCTCGAGGAGGGCGAGCGTGAGGAGTTCCTCGCCGAGCTTGGAGTTAAGGAGCCGGGGCTGAACCGCGTGATCCGCGCCGCCTACCGGCTGCTCGGCCTGCAGACTTTCTTTACTGCGGGTCCAAAAGAGGTACGGGCATGGACCGTGCGCACTGGCTCCACCGCCCCCCAGGCGGCAGGGGTGATCCATACGGATTTCGAACGCGGCTTCATCCGGGCCGAAGTGATCGCCTTGGCGGACTACCTCGCCGGCAAGGGCGAAGCCGGAGCCCGGGATGCAGGCAAGCTGCGGCTGGAAGGCAAGGAGTACGTCGTCCAGGAGGCGGACGTCATGCACTTCAGGTTCAACGTTTGAGGCCGTCTCGGCAGGGGTTTGACACCCCGGGGCCGGGATAACGACAATGCGCGCCCCGCCGTGGAAAGGTAGCTCAGCTGGTTAGAGCACGGCACTCATAATGCCGGGGTCGAGGGTTCGAGTCCCTCCCTTTCCACCAGATTCACGCGCACTGACCTTGAATGCTCGCCGAGGATTCTTGACCTAAACTCCGGTCGCCGATTCCGATTTCAGGTGTCTCTGCCACTCGGAAAAAGCGTCCGCACCTTGCGCCGCGGGGATCTGCGCCAAGAGAGAGTTTCCGAAGTCGCGAAACTCGGGGCCGAATTGTCCCGCGGACAGCTTCCACGCGGCGCGCATCCCGTTTGATGCCATCCAGAAGCGGGCACCTGCAACGTAGCTGTCGTATGCGCGTCGGTCGAGCTGACCAGCTTTGTACTGCAAGAGCGAATCCTCTCCGCTTAGAAACAGTGCGCGACACATCATCAACCATTGAGTGAGCTCGTCGCGGGTGAGTGTCGGATCTCCCGCCACGCCTTTTTGAAAGACGCGCGCCAGCTCGGGGCTTGCAATAGCCAGTGCCGCATTAGAGGCACGGTCCGCCCGCCCTTGTTGCATGATCGCGCGCTGACTGCGTTCTGCGCTGCGGACCTGCAGCCCAAGATAAATCAGTGAGCCCACTACAGCGACCGATGCGACGGATTGACTGAGGTAGAAGATTTGTTCAAGTGTCATTCTGGAATCCTGACTGGTTTGAGTCGATTATTTCTACCGCGCTTGCCACTCCAGGGAACCCTCCTGAATCTCGCTACAGCAGCTATTGGTAGCGCGACGATCCAGGGAAGCTGAACTGCTCCGCGACTATCCGGGTCAGCTCTTCCTCGTTGCGTACGCCGTTGAGAACCACACGGCATTCCGCCTCGAAGACGAGGTTTCGGATGATCAGGGAGTCTGTCTTCTTGATCAGTGCGGCAACTACGTTCAAGTATTCGGTCAGGTCGGCTTGCGGGAGTGTCCGGACTTGCGGGCCGGTGGCGACTCGGCCAAATCCCGGGCCGCCTTGCGAATCCACGAATCGCTCATGAAACGCGCTAAACGCGTCGACGCTTACGAGCCAGCTATCCAGGGCGGTTTGTTGAAAGTCGCGCTGCAGAGCGATGCGGTTGTAGATTCTCATCCGCTCGGTAGATAACAGTGCAATCGTTCCGTTCTGCTTGGCGGCATCAAGGGGGGCCATGCTCGGAACACGCAAACTCGTGGCCATCCGCGAGTCATCGACCGGCGGCGCCGAAATATCTGACTGGCTCTGCAAGCGTGGAGGCCTCACTGGCGGCCGCTCCAGTCGAGGGGACAGGCGCATTCATTTGTGGCGGGTCCTGCTCAGGTCTCATCGAACCCGAGGGCGAATGAGACAGCGAGCGCGGCCTCTCTCAGCCTGCGCGCAGTCAGCCGCACGAGTAGTTCTCCGATGTTGCTCTTAGGAACTGTTTGAATGTTGTCCATGTTGGCCGCACATGTGTTGGGCATGCCGTCGACTTCTGTGAGGACAACCTCAGTTGGGATACTTCGAATAGTGGACGTGATGGGTGCAATGGTGACTGAGTTCAGCACCGCGATGGCGGAGTTGCGCGTCAGAATTAGCACCGGTCGTCTCTTGTCCGGAGCTTTGAACGTGTACCAGCGGACATCACCGTGATTCACGGGACACCCCAGTCCTGCTCATTGAGCCAGTGATCAAATTCGCCGGGCGGGACCGGCGTGCGGCCGTATCCCTCGGCGTGACGCAGCTCCGCATCTTGGATTCGCTGGCGCCGAATCTCAGCCTCAAGTGCATTGCGGATAAAGGCCGAGCGAGTAGTCTTTTGCATCCGGGTCAATTTATCCACGAGCCTCAGCAGACGCTCATCGATGGTCATTTGAATGGTTTTCATAGCCGTACGAAATGATGTGGACTTGATACCACATTGTAATCCACACCCCATTGGGATCCGTGCGGGAGATTTGCGGGAATTGGTTGTGCTCAGTTGTGCATCGTGGCGCCGAACTGCAACGGGCGCCCCTTAGCAACTTATTGAATTTACAGGTTACTCTGAGCCAACTGCCGGGCTCGAGGGTTCGAGTCCCTCCCTTTCCACGAGTGTAATCAATTAGTTATGTGATATCTGCGCGATAGAAGCTGTCGGCATGACCAGCCGCAAGTCCATAGCAAGTCCATTGGGCGCACATCGGCAACTGTCCGATTCGGAACCCGGACCCCCAAGTAACGGCAGCAATTGACCTATTTCGTTGAAAAACTCGATGATAGTCCGGCGGTTTTGGCCTGATTGAAGGCACCAGTAGCATCCGGCTTGGGCTGTTTGTGGCGCTCGACC
>Ga0209420_1000774_pt1 | contig 15950 bp, 14 predicted proteins | sample BlaSpr_A8_OM1_O1_FD_187972 | JGI IMG/M metagenome (GOLD analysis project Ga0209420, IMG submission 187972) | Forest soil microbial communities from Thunder Bay, Ontario, Canada - Black Spruce, Ontario site 2_A8_OM1_O1 (SPAdes) (version 2) | ecosystem: Environmental > Terrestrial > Soil > Boreal... | reverse complement strand
CCGATGCGCTGCTTGGCGCGCTGGCCGCCGGCGCGAACCCGCACGCGCTCCTGTTGCACACGATCGAGCAGCGGGGTGGGTCCGGCCCGGATCCACTGGTGCGCGCTGCAGCCGCTGCTCTGGATCGACCCCGAGTGCGTGTCGCCGACGTCACTGCGGAGCTTGGCCTGAGCAGCCGCCAGCTTCAGCGTCGTGTGAGCGATGCGGTCGGGTACGGGCCGAAGATGCTTGCGCGCGTGCTGCGCTTTCGCCGCCTGCAAGCGCTCCCGCCCGCGCCGCTGGTCGAGCTGGCGCTCGATGCCGGCTACGCCGACCAGGCGCACATGACCGCCGAGGTCAGACAACTGGCCGGCCTCTCTCCTGTCCGATTTCTCAAAGACCGCACGCCCACTGCTGCCTAGGGTCTGCGGCATGCCGATCGATCGCAGTGCCGCCGAGAACTTCATCTGGTCCGCCGCCCGCCTGGTGGACCGCCACCGCTACAGCATGCTGTTCGCCGACGGGCCGGCTGAGCCGGTCGTCGAAGTGCTGCGTGGCTATCGCAATCCGGACGGTGGCTTCGGCCACGCGCTGGAGCCCGACCTGCGTTGCCCGGCCAGCCAACCGGCTGCGACGCTGTATGCCCTGGAGATGCTCAACGAGGCTGGCGCGGCCGACGGCGAGCAGGCCCGCGACGCGCGCGGCTGGATCGCGCAGGTCGCCGAACCTGACGGTGGCATCCCGTCCGTGCTGCCCGGCTTCGAGGACTATCCGCACGCGCCCTGGTTCCAGCCCGGCCCCGGATCGGTTCTCACTCTCGCGCTGGCTGCGACTCTCCACGCCGGCCGCGTGATCGACGACGAGTGGCTCGACCGCGCCACCAACTGGTGCTGGCGGTCAATCGATACAGCCGAGCAGCCAGCCGGGTATTGGCTGAAGTTCGCCTGCGCATTCCTCGATGCGGTTCCCGACGAGCAGCGTGCCCGTGCGGCGATCGCGTCGCTCAGCGACCGCGTCGACACCTCTGCGGTCGCGCCCATAGGCGGCGTTGAGGGAGAGGCGCTGCGCCCGCTCGACCTCTCTCCGCGCCCGGGCAGCCGCTCGCGCGGCCTGATCAGCGAGGACCAGATCGAGTCACCTCGACGCCGTCGAGTCCGAGCAGCGCCAAGACGGCGGCTGGATGTTCGACTGGCGGGCCTGGTCGCCTGCACAGACGACCGCGTGGCGAGGGATCGTCACGATCCGAGCGCTGACCTGGCTGCGCGACAACGGGCGTTGCTAACGCGCCGGCTCAGAACGACCGAGCCCCTCGCTGGCTGCTACGAACGCCTCGACCTCATCCGCATCGAGCAGGCGGTCATGGAGATGCGCATCGTCCTCCATGGCGTCTGTCGGCGTCTCGATCTCGAGCTGTCTGCCAAGGCGCACGAGCGCGTGGACGAGCGCGCCGTCGATCGCGATGCGCACGCCCAGCTGCTTGAGTCGCTCGAGGCGTCGAGCGGTGTCGTCGCCGGCGCGCATGAGCGCGGCATCAGCGACCTCGAGCGTCAGCGCCGCCGGTTCAAGGCCGCTGTTGCGCAAGGCGTTGGCGAGGTCATCGACGAGGCGATCGCTGTCCAGCTGGCGTGCCGAGACGTTCACCGAGATCGCCAAGTGGAGTCCCTGATGGCGCCATAGCGCGCCCTGCCTACAGGCCTCATCGAGCACCCAGCGGCCGATGGGCACGATCAGGCCGGTGTCCTGCGCAACAGGGATGAACTCTCCTGGCGCGATGATCCCGCGCGAGGGATGGCGCCAGCAAACTTGCGCCTTGACACCGGCAACGCGCCGCGCACTGTCCAGGACGGGCTGGTAGCGCAGGAACAGCTCCCTGTGCTCGAGCGCTTGGGCGAGGTCCATCTGGATGGTAAGTCGGTCCTGCACGTGGGTCTGCATCGCCGACTGAAACGCCACATAGCGGTTCTTGCCCGCCGCCTTGGCTTCATACAGGGCCGTGTCGGCGTCGCGCAGCAGCTCGTCGGCGTCCTCGCGCAGGCCGAAGGCGATGCCGACGCTTGCCGTCACCGCCAGCTGTCCGCGGCCGGCGCCGTTGATCTCATACGGCTCGTTGAGCACCTCCAGCAGGCGCTCGGCCACCAGCTCGGGCCCCGCGTCGAGCGTCGAGCCCTCGACGAGGACGATGAACTCGTCGCCGCCCAGGCGCGCCGCGGTGTCGCCCTCGCGCACCACGCTGGCAAGTCGCGCGGCGACCGTCCGCAGCAGCTCGTCGCCGGCGGCGTGCCCGAACGTGTCGTTGACCTGCTTGAAGCCGTCGAGGTCCACATACAGGGCTGCGACGGGCAGGTTCTGGCGGCGGGCGCGACCGAGCATCTGTTCGCCGCGGTCCAGCGCGAGGACGCGGTTGGGCAGCCCTGTCAGCGCGTCGTGCAGAGCCTGGTGGCGCAACTGGCTGGTCTTCTCGGCAACCATCGCCAAGGCGTGCTCGCGCGAACGCGCCAGCACGATCACGAGCGCCAGCAGCAGCAGCGTGGCGACGATGCCGCCCACGAACAGAACCAGCCCCTGCACGTTTGCAGAGGGCCCGCTGACGAGCCCGGCGCCGCTGACGTCGATGATCCAGGTGCCGTCCACCGACAGCGTCGTCTTGCGCGTGAACGGGTGTGCGCTGCCCGCCGAGCCGATCCGGCCGATGAATTCGGGGCCCAGGCCGGAGTTCTCGTGATAAAGGGTCACGGCCAGCCCGTGGTCTGTGCCGAGGGCCGACTGCATCAGCGCGGGCAGGTCGAAGGAGTCGAGCACCCATCCGAGCACCGCCGCGCGGCGCTGGGCGACACTCGCGAGGGGCGCTCCGCGCCGGTAGACGGCCGCTTCGAGGATCAGGCTGCTCACTCCCGACACGGCCGTGGAGTAGACCCCGAACTGTCCGCCGTCGGTGAGTTCCTGTGTGAACTGCGCCCGTGTGGTGTCGTTCTGGCGGTAGCCCCCGATCAGCGAGGTCGGATCGCACCAGTCTCCCTGCAGCAGGGCAGCGAGTTCGGGGCTGTAGGCGATGTCCGCGCTGCCCGCCGACAGCAGGCAGTAACGAGCGCGCCCGGTCGTGGCGACGGGTTCGACGCGTCCGCCCACGACCGCGCGAAATGCCGGGTCGGCGTCGCGCTGGGCCTGGAAGCTCCCGAGTGCCGCAGCGGGAACGGACTTGACCACCAGCGCGCCGAATCCGCTGGGCTGCGCCTGGCGGTCTTCAAGCTGGCCGAACCACTGATCGAAGCCGCTGGCCGACAGGTCCGGCTGCATCGTCAGAACCGCGCGTATGGCCTTGACGAAGTCGGTGTCGCGGCGAAGTTGGATCTCCAGTCTGCCGCTGACGTCGGTCGCGGCTGTCTGGAAGGTCTCCTTTTCGCGCGCGCGAACGCTTGAGCGCCAAAGCAGCGCCCCGGCAAGCGAGGCCGCGATCCCGAGCACCAGGATCGCCCCTGCGGCCAGCGTCCAACGTCGCATACCTCGCGAGCATCGACCAACCGCAGGACCGGCAAGACTCGCGAACCACGCCTTGCATGGTCTGTCAGCACGCTTTGCACGGTCGGCCAGCACGCCTTGCACAGCCTGTCGTTACGCTGGCGCCCTATGAACGAGCTCGAGGCCTCAGGGCAGGCGTCCGCCCGCCACCGCCTGGCGGAGCGTCGAGTGCTCGTGGTGGGCGCTGGGACCCGTCCTAGCGCCGAGGCCCACGCGCCGCCCGGAAACGGCCGCGCGATAGCCGTGCTGGCAGGTCGCGAAGGGGCGGCCGTGGCGTGCGCCGACGTTGACGAGCAGGCCGCAGCGGCCACCGTGGCCCTCGTCGAGGGCGAGGGCGCGAAGGCGCAGGCGATCGCCGCGGACGTCGCCGACGCCGAGCAGTGCGCGGGCATGGTAACCCAGGCGCACGCCGCCCTCGGTGGCCTGGACGGGGTGGTGCTGAACGTCGGCATCGGGCTCGGAGCCGGGCTTTCCGGGACGAGCGTCGAGGATTGGGATCGAGCGCTGGCGGTCAACCTGCGGGCGCACTTCATCGTGTGCAAGGCGGCGCTTGCGCTGCTGTCCGACGGCGCCGCGGTAGTGCTCGTCGGCTCGGCGGCGGGCCTGCGCGCGGGCAGCGGCTCTCCCTCCTATGACAGTTCCAAGGCGGCGCTGCTGGGCCTATGCCGCCACGTGGCGCGCGAGGGGGCCTCGCGGGCCATCCGCGCGAACACGCTCGTGCCGGGATTGATCGACACGCCGATGGGCCGCGCGGCGTCCGCACGAAACCCGGCCCGCGCCCGCGGCGCCGCGCGGGTCCCCCTGGGTCGCCAGGGGACGCCCTGGGAGGTGGCCTATGCGGCTGTGTTCCTGCTCTCGGGCGAGGCGAGCTACATCACCGGCCAGGCACTCGTGGTCGACGGCGGCCTGACTGCCTGAGCGCCCGCATGCTCTGAGCTGCGCCGCGCGAGGGGTCGGGAGACCATCCGCCGGCGGATGGTATGTTCGCGCGATGCAGCGTCGGGCGCGCACGCTGATCTCCCCTGCGGTGGTGCTCGCGCTGGCGCTGCTGGTCGGCGCGTGGAGCCCGGCCGCGTCTGCGGCCGCTGCACGGGCCAAGCGTCGGCCTCTCGCGTCCTCGCGCCCTCCCGAGGTCGTGCTGCCGCACGTCTTTCACGGTCCCAGCGCCCAGATCGCCATGGCGCCCGTGGGCCTGTCGTTCGAGTACTCCGCGATGGCCCAGGACCTCGGCGCCGGCCCTTGCCCCGCGCCCGCGCTGGCGGCCGAGTTGCAGCGGCTCGGATCTCCGCCGCTGGCCCTGTCAGGCGACAGCCAGGACATGACCGCGCCCAGCGGCGCGCTCACCGGGCCGCCGGCATCCTGGGAAGCAGCCACCCTGTTCTCGCTGCCGAGTGAATTCTGGAGTCAGCTGCAATGCCTGCTGAGCACCGCGCGCGACCCGCTGACCGTCGGCCTGAATGCCAAGACGGGCCAGCTTGCGTGGGCCCAGCAGATGGTGGCCGGCGCCCAGAGCGCGGCCAGCAACGGCCTGGACTTCTCGATCGGCAACGAGCCCGACCTCTTCTCGCTGCCCAACTACTCGGCGTTGGCCAAGCCGCAGGCCGACGCAGAAGCCGCGGCGGTCGGCATTTACCTGCAGGTGGTCTCGTCTCTGCTGCCCGCCATCGCAGGCGCCCCCCTGATCGGACCCGAACTGGCCGTGCCCGCACGCTGGCGCGCCCAGCTGCCGCGGGTGATCGCGCAGCTGCACGATCAGATCGTGGGCGTGCACGCATATCCGCTCAGCGCTTGCGTGACGCCGAGGGCGGTCACGATCGGGGGGCTGCTGTCGGCGGCGGCCGGCGCCGAGCCGAGCGCCTTCGGCTGGGTCGTCGCCGACGCGGCCGCGGCAGGGGTGCCGGCGATCATCTCCGAGGCCAATTCGGCTTCTTGTGGGGGCCGGGCAGGGGTGTCAGACAGCCCGGCGTCGGCGGTGTGGGCGGTGCGCTTCGTTCTCTCGGCCCTGAAGACAGGCTTTCGCGAGGTGCGCTTTCACTTCAGCGGCGACCCCTATGACGCCTTCGTTGTGCGTGGCGGCGAAGTCCTCGACCGTCCGCTCGACAGCGCCCTTGTGGCACTCAACCAGTGGCTGCCGGTCGGCAGCATCCTGCAGGGGATCCGCGGCCTGAGAGGGCTGGTGGCCACCGCCATCAGCGGAGGCGCAGGCGCGGCCCAGCTGATCCTCGACAACGAGCACGCCCAGGCACAGGCCGTCGTGCTGCGTACGTCCCAGAGCGTGCGCGTGGAGGTGCTCAGCGCCGCGCGGGCGGGCTTGCAGGTGGCACAACTGGGCCCGCATCACGGCGCCATCAAGCTCCGTGTCGCTCCGAGCAGCGTGCTGGCCGTACTGCCAACCGCGGTCAGCGCTGCGCGCTGACCGCGAACCAGTCGAGGTTGAGCTGCGGCGCGGCGTCGCAGATCTCGCGCACGATGTCGAGCACGACGCGTCGGCCGATCTCTTCGCGTTCGTCGCTTTCCATCGATACAGGCGTGTCGTCTCGCAGCATCGCCCTGATTTCCGTGCCGCGCCTGGCAAAGCGCACGCGGCCACGACGGGCCTCGAGTTGCAGCCAGAGCAGGTCGATGGCGTCATCCGGGGCGGCAGAGCCCGAGTGGGGAGTGATCCTGAAATCCACGCGCGCAACAGTACAACTCGACCAGGCGGGTCAAGCTATCCTAGAAGGGGTTCCGTCCACAAGGATCGGTGATCTTGACCCCTCGCTTGCGCATCGTGGCGTTCGGCTCGGCGGCAGCGTCGGTGATTGCGGGCTTTGCGTGCGCGGTGCTGGTCGCGGGGATAACCGGCGAAGTGCTCGCCGTGGTGCTCATGTCGGCGGGGTTCGCCGGCGGCGTGCTGCTGCTGTTCCTTGAAGTTGGGCTGGGCGAGGAACGTGACCTGGCGCGCGATCAGGAGCGCCGACGCAGGCGCGATGGGCGGTCCCTAGGGCTGCGCCGTGGGGCACGACTGACCCGGCGACCGCGACGGCCCGAGTGAGCATCGGGCCGGCGGCGCCGATCGCCGGGGCTCCCCCCGCGTCGCTCACCGGGGTGGCATGCGGTCACGCGCCCGTGTCCGCCCGCCCGCGCGCTCACGCGGCGCCGACGGCCTGATCGCCAGCGGGCTGATATGTCAGGACGATCACACCGTCGGGGCCGAGCGGCGTGCAATCGACCAGGCGCAACACGCTCGTAGGGGCCTGATCGCCGAACAGCCGCTTGCCTGCGCCGAGCACGACCGGGAAGACCATCAGGCGATACTCGTCGACGAGTCCGTGGCGCGCGAGGCCGCACACGAGCTGGGCGCTGCCGGCAACGAGGATGTCGCCGTCTATGAGCTGCTTGAGCTGGGAGACCTCGCCGGCGACGTCGGCGCCGATCACCGTCGAGTTGTTCCAGCTGGCGCTCCCCGGCGCGAGCGTGCCCGAGACGACGTACTTGGGCATCGCGTTCATCTTCTCGCCGAACTCGCCCATGCCGGTCATCGTCGGCCACGCCTTGGCAAAGCCCTCGTAGGTGACCCGCCCCAGCAGTTGTGCGTCGGCGCCCATCAGCTCGTCGAACTTGAACCTGTTGCCCTCCTCCCCGCGGTCGAACTTGAACGACCAACCGGCGTGCTCGAAGTCCTCGCCTCCACCAGGCGCCTCGATCACCCCGTCGATGGTGATGAGCTCGCTGACCACGATCCTGCCCATAATCGATCCTCCTGTCGTCGCTGTGTACCCATATGACCGTCTTGCGACGGCGATCTCATCGCGATCTGTTGGGGTTGTCGAGCGTGGGACAGATCTCATCGAGGCCGCCCATATGGGCGGGGTAACATCGCAGGTAGTGGAGAGCTCCGCGCCCGCCGCCGCACATTCCTTCGACGAGCTCGAGCGCCATCGGCGTGAGCTGACGGCCTACTGCTACCGCATGCTCGGCTCGCCGTTCGAGGCCGAGGACGCCGTTCAGGAGACGCTGCTGCGCGCCTGGCGCGCGCTGGAGCGCTTCGAGGGTCGCTCGTCGTTGCGCTCGTGGCTGTATCGCATAGCGACCAACGTGTGCATGGACATGCTGGGCGCCAGAGAGCGTCGTGCCCGACCGATGGACATGGGGCCGGCGCGCCCGCCGGACGGTCCGGTGGGCGAGATTCTGCCGGAGGTGACCTGGATCGAGCCGGTCCCCGACGGACTCGTCCTGCCCGAGGGCGGTGACCCGGCGGCTGTGGCGCAGTCGCGCGAGACGATCCGGCTGGCGTTCGTGGCCGCGCTGCAGCGCCTGCCGCCGCGCCAACGCGCCGCGCTGATCCTGTGCGAGGTCCTGCACTGGAAGGCGTCCGAGGTGGCCGAGCTGCTGGACACGAGCGTGGCGGCCGTCAACAGCGCGCTGCAGCGTGCGCGCGCGGCGCTTGACAACGAGGAGGTCCACGACGCGGCGAACGGCGCACTGAGCGAGCATGACCGCGAGCTGCTCGGTCGCTACGTCGACGCCTTCCAACGCTATGACATGGACGCGCTCACCGCGCTGATCCACGAGGACGCCACGCAGTCGATGCCACCCTACGAACTGTGGCTGAGCGGCCGCAGCAACATCCTCGGCTGGTGGGTGGGGCCGGGCGCCGGCTGTGCGGGCTCGCGCGTGATCCCCACGCTCACCGCCAACGGCTCGCCCGCGTTCGGGCAGTACAAGCCGAGTGAGACCGACTCCTGCTTTGACCCCTGGGCCGTGCAGGTGCTGGAGGTCGTGGGCGGGCGCATCGTCGAATTCACGTTCTTCCTGGCAACCGACACGCTCTTTCCCCTGTTCGGGCTGCCGCCGCGGCTGGACGCCTGAGCTCACCCCGCCAGCACATCGCCGAGGCCCACGAACGCGATCAGCGCGTAAAGCTCGACGCTGGCGCCGCATAGCCGCACACGGCATCCCGAGCGACGAGCGGCAAGCGCGAGGCGCGCAAGCGCGTCAACGGCGACCGCGTCGGCGGCCAGTTGCGAGACCTCGCAGCGCAGCACCTCGGCCTCGCTGTTCGCAAGCAGCGCGCGCGTGCGTGCGAAAAGTCCCGGCAGGTCGGCGCGCTCGAGCGGCCCCCTGATCGCCAGGGTGGCGGTCTGCGGTGCCGAGGCAGCCATCCGTTTCGTCTCCTCGCTCAAGGGGCGCCTTCTAGTCAAGACCGCTGCGCGCGGGCAAACTCATCGCGGCGGGTGTCGATTCGTGCTCGTCTCGTTCGTCTAAGGAGCGACCATAATTGCCAGCAAGGAGGAAGCCCGATGCAGTACCTGCTTCAGATCTACAGCGAAGGCGAGACTCAGCTCGACAACCTCTCCGCGGACGAGCGCGCGGCGGTGACGGGCGAGTACATGGCCATCAGCGAATCCCCGCAGGTCACAGGAGGAGCCCAGCTACAGCCCGCCGCCACGGCGACCACGGTGCGCGTGCACGACGGCCAGACCCTGACCACGGATGGGCCCTTCGCGGAGACCAAGGAGGCGCTGGGCGGCTACTACTTGATCGAGGCGAACGACCTCGACGCGGCCATCGAGCTGGCCGCGCGGGTCCCAGCGGCGCGCCTGGGCGGTGCGGTCGAGGTTCGCCCGTTGGTGGAACGCTGATCGAACAGGCGTTTCGCGAGCACTGGGGCAGCATCCTTGCGGCGCTGGTGGGCTTCCTCGGCGACTTCGAGCTCGCCGAGGAAGCCGCTCAGGAGGCGTTTGCGATCGCCGCCGAGCGCTGGGCGCGGGCAGGGACGCCGGCCAACCCGAGGGCGTGGCTGGTGGCGACCGCGCGCAACCGGGCGATCGATCGCATCCGCCGCGAGCGCACGCTCGCGGCCAAGTACAAGCTGCTGGAGGCACCCGAGGCCGTGCACGACGAGTTCCATGACGCAGACTTCCGCGACGAGCGGCTGGAGTTGATCTTCACCTGCTGTCATCCCGCGCTTGCAACCGACGTGCAGGTGGCGCTGACTCTGTGGGCGCTGGGCGGCATGAGCACCGCCGAGATTGCGCGCGCGTTCCTGGTTCCCGAGAAGACCATGGCTCAGCGGCTGGTGCGCGCCAAGCGCAAGATCAGGGATGCGGGCATCCCGTTTCGGGTCCCGCCCGCTCACCTGCTGCCCGACCGCCTCGTCGCGGTGCTGGCGATCGTCTATCTGATCTTCAACGAGGGCTATGACGGGCGCAGCCCGCTGTTGGCCTCCGAGGCGATCCGCCTCGGTGTTGCGCTGGCCGAGCTGATGCCCGACGAGCCGGAGGTGCTCGGCCTGCTGGCCCTGATGCTGCTGCACGACGCCCGTCGCGACGCGCGCGTGCGCGATGGCGAGTTGGTGCTGCTGGCCGACCAGGACCGCGAGCTGTGGGATCGCTCGCAGATCGCGGCCGGCCGCGCGGCGCTGGAGCGGGCGCTTGCGCTGCGTGGCGACGCGACGGGAGGGGCATACGTGTTGCAAGCGGCGATCGCCTCGCTGCATGCGCAGGAGCGGACCGACTGGGTGCAGGTGGCCGCGCTCTATGGCGAGCTTTCACGCTTGACGGGCTCGCCGGTGGTCGAGCTCAACCGCGCGGTAGCGGTCGCTGAAGCGCAGGGCCCAGATGCGGGCCTCGCGGTCCTGGAGCGGCTGAAGCTCGACTCCTACCTGTATCTGCACGCAACCCGCGCCGAGCTGTTGCGCCGTCTGAAGCGCACCAACGAGGCACGTGCGGCCTACGAGCGTGCGTTGAGGCTGGTGCGCTCCGAGCGCGAGCGGCGGTTCTTGGAGGGGCGCCTGGCAGAGCTGCCGCGATGAAAAACACCCTGTTATGAGCCCGGCAAAACGGGCATACCGATTCTTGCCAGATGTCGCCCCTGCGGGCGGTGGCCGCGAGCCCCCCGCGGCCCCCGTCCATTGGGGGGGTGGCTAACCCGGCACGTGCGGCAGGTCAGCGCTAGACGCTGGCCTGCCGGCGTGTCGCCCTTGGCGGTGTCAGCGTTCCGCGGCGACGAGCAGCGCGAGGAACTCCGAGGAGCCCTCCACGGTCACCTCGTGTGCGTCCACGAGCCGCGCGAGCACTGGGCCCAGGCCATCGACGGTCGAGTCGAGCACTATCGCCCCCGCCCGGCCGCTGCGCAGGGGCCCGATGCGCAGCTCCAGCTTGCGCGGCGCCACGCCGATGGCCACGCCGAGGTGGGCCGCGCTGAGCGAGCCGTCGGTCTGCGCCACGAGCGTGTCGGCGAGCAGCTGGGTATCGGATATCCGGTCGGTCGAGAAGTGCGCGCGTGCAGCGAGCGCGCACAGCAGCCGAGGCAGGACCGTGCGTGCAAGCGCACTCGGCGCGATTGTCAGGGCCATCGTGCTGGCCAGTCCATCCGAGGCGATCGCCGGCAGCTGTGGCTGGTCGGTGGGCGAGGGGGGCTCCAGGGCGCTGGCGCGGGCAGTGGCGAAGTCCATCTGCACCTCCGTTCCGCCTCCCTCGACGTCTCTGAACTCGGCGTCGCGCGCGAGCGCGCGGATGACCGGCAGGCCGATCCCGCCGACGGCCTGTTCGACCCCGTCCTCATCGTCGGCGGCCATGACCGTGGGCGCGATGCCCCGCCCGTGGTCGCGCACGAGCACCCGCAGCGACGGCGCCCCCGCGCAGATGTCCACCTCGAGCGGCCCTTCGCTGCCTTCGTAGGCGTGCACGACCACGTTGTTGCACGCCTCGCTGACCGCCGTGTTGATGTCGTTGAGCTCGAGCGGGTCGAGGTCGATCGCTTCCGCCAGGCCGCTGAGTGCCTGTCGCACGAGCAACACGTTCTCAGGACTGCTGGAGAGGCTGAGGCGAAGGTTCGGGATCTCGGCCATCGAGCTGTCGGTCAACCTGACTTGCGGCGATGGGTCAATCCCGTTGCCGGCCGGCCTGCGCGAGCCCTGTGAGCTGCATGCTGCGCGCCTAGCCTGCCTGCACGGGCGCGCGCGTGAGAGCGCGCAGCCGATCGAGCGAGCGACGTAGCTGGCGGGAGACCTGCATCTGGGAGATGCCCATCCGCGCGGCGATCTCCGTCTGCGTGAGATCCTCCACGAAGCGCATGCGCAGGATCAGGCGCTCGTGCGATCCCAGGTGGCTGAGCACCGAGGCAAGCGTGGCGTCGAGCTCGACGAGCTCGTAGCGCTCGTCGTCCGCTCCGACCGACTCCCCGTAGCTGGCCAGCTCCTCCCGGCCGTCCGCCTGGCGGGCGTCGAGCGAGAACGCCTCGTATGCCTGCAGCGCGGCGAGCGCGTCGACGACCTCCTCGATGTGCAGTTCGAGCCGTTGTGCCATCTGGTTGACAGTGGGCGCGCGGCCCAGCTCTCGGGTCAGGCGCTCCTGGGTGTCGCGCACCTTCAGCGCGCGCTCCTGGGCGCCGCGGGGCACGTGCACGGCCCAGCCCGCGTCGCGAAAGTAGCGGCGCATCTCGCCGACGATCGTTGGCACCGCATAGGACGAGAAGGAGTAGCCGCGCCTGACGTCATAGCGGTCCACCGCCTTGAGCAGACCCAGCGAGGCGACCTGCAGCAGGTCCTCGAAGGGCTCTGACGAGCTGCCGTAGCGCCGCGCCAGGCTGCGCGCAAGCGGCATGAAGCGACGCACGAGCGTCTCGCGAGCGGCGCGGTCGCCGTGGCGCTGCCAGCGGGTGAACAGGCGCTTGAGCTCCAAGTCGTCCACGGACATCGGACGCGTGCTTGTCATCTTGGTGGTCGTCGTGGCGGTTGCCGAAGGCACGTCGACTCCCTTATCGATCTTGTCTGCCTACCTGCCTGGCGCACGGCCGCTTGCCGCACGACCATGCTGTGGGCCAGTCTAGCTGGATCGCGGCCGCGTCACGCGATCGTCTGCCCGAGCATGGACGGGCCGGCGACGGCAGGCGAGGCGAGCGCGCCTGTGATCGGAGTGGGGCTCACCCCCATACCCGCGCCGGCGACTTCTGCACTGCCCGTGGCCCCCGGCGGGGACGGCGCTACGGCCACGCGGTTGCGCCCGGCGCGCTTTGCGTCGTACAGCGCCTCGTCGGCGGCCTTGAACAGCACGTCGTAGTCGACCTGCTCGCCGCAGCGGTCGCTGAGGCCGAGCGAGATCGTGACGGGTATGCCGGTGGGCTGCGCCTGCTCGACGGCTGCGCGCAGCCGTTGGGCGATTTCCAGGCCGCCAACGTGGTTCATGCCGGGCAGGACCACGAGGAACTCCTCGCCACCGAGGCGGTAGATGAGCTCGAACGAGCGCAGTTGCTTGCGCAGCGTGTAGGCGACGTCGCGCAGGACCGCGTCGCCGCGATCGTGTCCGTGCTGGTCGTTGACCTCCTTGAAGTTGTCCACGTCGCACAGCACCAGGCAGACGGGTTGATTGGCCAGGCGCGCCTGCAGCGAGAGCTCGACAAAGCGCGGCGCCAGCGCGTTGCGGTTGAGCAGGCCGGTGAGGGGATCGAGGATCGCCTCGCTGCGGTGGTGCAGCTCGGCCGTCTGCAGTGCTCGCACGATCGTGACCACGCTGATGAGCAGGGCGAGCGTGATGAACAGCGGCACCGGATCATTCAGCGCGGTGGTCGTGTGCAGGCCGACGGTCGCGATCAAGACGCAGATCACGGTCAGCACGACGCCCGCGACCACGACCTGGGGACGGAAGCGCGCGGCGATCATGGCTGCGGGCAGGATCGTCCAGGGCAGAGCGGGGTTGGCGCTGCCGCGGTAGGAAGCGATGCCGATAGTCAGCAGCAGCAGGGTGATCACGATCGCGGTCGCGCTGACCCGCTCGGGGTGAGGGCTCTTGTAGATGCGGCGCTCGACGTTGGCGAAGTTGAGTGCGCACAGCGCGAAGATGGGCAACGTCCACCAGCCCACCCAGGGGGCGGAGGCGACCAGGGCGATGCCCACCGATGTGGAGCCCACGCGACGGATCACGCGCACGCGATCGCTCGCGTCGACCACGCGGCTGCGGTCAAGCTCGGTCGGACATAGCCAGGAAGCCCCCTGCATGTGGACGATTTCGACCGCTGCGCGGGGGTGCTTGAGGATTGAACAGCCCCTCAAACGGATGCGTAATGCAGATGATCGTCTGCGTCAGGCTGCCGGCGTATTTCACATGGTTGGCATCTTTGACGGATTGCACGGTGTCTACGGTGCCCGGCCGGATAGGCTCAGGGCCTCGATGTCCGCCGAGCCCGCGCCCACGGTCAGCGACATCCTTGCCACCCGCGGCGGCGAGGAGATGGCCCTCAACGACCGCCATCTGAACCCGCAGATGGGGCGGATCCTGCGCACGCTGGGTTTCGACAGGGTGTGGACGGGGGGAGAGGGGGCACACCTGATCGACGCCCACGGCGAGCGCTACCTGGACCTGGTGGGCGGCTATGGCGTGTTTGCGATCGGGCGCAACCACCCCGATGCGATCGCAGCGGTCGAGCAGGTGCTCGCCGCGCGCACCGGCAACCTGCCGCAGCTGGGCGTGACGCTGCTCAGCGGCGTGCTGGCCGAGCAGCTGCTGGCGCGCGCCCCGGCCAGCGTGGCGGCGATGGTCCCGGCGAACACGGGCACCGAGGCGGTGGAGGCGGCGGTCAAGATCGCGCGCGCGGCCACGGGCCGACCGCGCGTGCTGTATGCCGAGCATGCCTTCCACGGGCTGACATTGGGTTCGTTGTCGCTCAACGGCAACGCCGAGTTCCGCGACGGCTTCGGCCCGCTGCTGCCCGGCTGCGATCCCGTCGGCTTCGGCGACTGCGACGCCCTGCAGAGCGAGCTCGCGCGCGGCGATGTGGCCGCGTTTGTGGTCGAGCCGGTGCAGGGCAAGGGCGTGAACATCCCCGCCGACGACTACCTGCCCGGCGCCCAGCGGCTGTGCAGGGAGGCGGGCGCGCTGTTCGTATGCGATGAGGTGCAGACGGGCGTCGGGCGCACCGGGCGCTTTTTCGCGCTGGAGCACTGGGACCTGCAGCCGGACATGATCTGCATGTCAAAGGCGCTGTCGGGCGGCTTGGTGCCGGTGGGCGCGGTGCTCGTGTCGCGCGCGGCCTTCGGACAGGTGTTCGACGGCATGGAGCGGGCGGTGCGCCACGGCTCGACCTTCGGCGGCAACGACCTGGCGGCGGCCGCCGCGCTGGCCACGCTGCGCGTGCTCGACAGTGAGCGCCTGGTCGCCCGCGCGCAGCGCATGGGCGAGCTGCTGCTGGAGCTCACCAGGCCGCTCGTGGAGCGCTTCGAGGTCGTCTCGGACGTGCGTGGCCTGGGCTTGATGTGGGCGATCGAATTCGGACCGCCGGGCGGCGCGGGCGCGCGGCGGCTGTGGGAGAGGGTCGAGGCGCGCCAGCCGGGCCTGTTCTCCCAGCTTGTGATCGTGCCGCTGTTTGCAGAGCACAAGATCCTCTGCCAGGTGGCCGGCCACCACATGAACGTGATCAAGGCGCTACCCGCGCTGATGGTCGAGGAGGCTGAGATTAGGCGCTTCGCGGCCGCGCTGGAAGAGACGATCGCAGCGGCCGAGCGCTACCCGTCGGCGCTCGCACGCTTCGGTTTGCGGACAGGTCTCAGGGCCGCGCGCGTGCGCCGCTAGCCTGTTGCGCCGTGCTCGTAACCAGAGATGACATCCGCAACGTGGCGATCGTGGCCCACGTCGACCATGGCAAGACCACGCTGGTCGACGCCATGCTGTGGCAGTCGGGCGCGTTTCGCGTGGGCCAGGACGTGGCCACGCGCGTGCTCGATTCGATGGACCTGGAGCGCGAGAAGGGCATCACGATCCTCGCCAAGAACACATCGCTGCGCTACAAGGACGTCAAGCTCAACATCATCGACACGCCCGGGCACGCGGACTTCGGGGGAGAGGTCGAGCGCGGGCTGACGATGGTCGACGGCGTGCTGCTGCTGGTGGACGCATCTGAGGGGCCGCTGCCGCAGACGCGCTTCGTATTGCGCAAGGCGCTGGAGGCCAAGCTGCCGGTGATCCTGGTGGTCAACAAGGTCGACCGCCCGGACGCGCGCGTGGCCGAGGTGGTGGACGAGGTGTATGAGCTGTTCCTCGACCTCGACGCGGACGAGCACCAGATCGAGTTCCCGATCGTCTACTGCAACGCCAAGGCGGGCGTGGCCTCGCTTCACTACGAGCCAGGCAAGCCGATCGAGGAGGAGAACCTCGCGCCGTTGCTGGACCTGCTGCTCGAGCACATCCCCGCGCCGACATACGACCCCGAACACCCGCTGCAGGCGCTCGTCACCAACCTCGACGCGTCCCCCTACGTCGGGCGCCTGGCGATCTGCCGCGTGCGCCACGGCACGATCCGCAAGGGCCAGCAGATCGCGTGGTGTCGCGCCGACGGCTCGATCCAACGCGCGCAGGTGGCCGAGCTGTACGTGACGGACGCGCTGAACAGAGTCGATGCGCCGGAGGCAGGCCCGGGCGAGATCATCGCGGTGGCGGGCATCGCCGAGGTGACGATCGGCGAGACGCTTGCCGACCTCG
>Ga0209420_1000773_pt1 | contig 15975 bp, 12 predicted proteins | sample BlaSpr_A8_OM1_O1_FD_187972 | JGI IMG/M metagenome (GOLD analysis project Ga0209420, IMG submission 187972) | Forest soil microbial communities from Thunder Bay, Ontario, Canada - Black Spruce, Ontario site 2_A8_OM1_O1 (SPAdes) (version 2) | ecosystem: Environmental > Terrestrial > Soil > Boreal... | reverse complement strand
AAAAAGAAGGTGCTCTCTTCCCGGTCAAAGTAGGAATACCGTTTCCGCTCAGCATCGCTCATTTTCGCCACGGCTTCCTGGTTCGGCGGTGGCACATAAATCAGGTTCAGATGCAACCCGATCACGTGCGTGGGCGCCTGGTAAGCCATGTCTTGGGCTATTGCCGAACCCCAGTCACCACCCTGGATGCCGTACTTGGAATAGCCCAAACGATCCATCAGGACAACTAGAACCTTCGCCATACGCTGTGGGCCCCAGCCACGGGTTGTGGTGGGTCCGGAATATCCAAAGCCAGGAAGCGAAGGAATGATAACGTCAAATGCCGGGCTATTTTTTTCCTTGGGATAGGTGAGCGGCCCAATGAGGTTCTCAAACTCCAAAATCGAGCCGGGCCATCCGTGAATCAGCATCAACGGTATGGCGTCGGGGCGGGGAGAGCGCTGATGGATAAAATAAATCTGCTGCCCATCAATTTCCGTTGTGAACTGGTCAAACTGATTGATCTTCGCTTCTTGCGCACGCCAGTCGTAGCCGTTCTGCCAATAGTCCGCGAGTTGCCGAACCTTCTTGATGTCGGCGCCGTACTCCCAGGTCGTGTCCGGAAGTTGATCGGGCCAGTTGGTTTCCGCCAAACGGCGGCGAAGATCAACTAGAACGCGGTCGGGAACATGCATTTTGAACGGCCGGATCGGTGCAGGTTCCGGCTTCGCCGGCGGTTGCGTTTGTCCCCATGCGATTGCGGAGAGTAAAAGCAACGCGGCCAGCGAAAGCTTCCCGCTCTGCCAGACTGTCCTTTTCGCTTTCTCGAATCCAGTTTTCATCATGCTCTTGCGTCACTCAATGATTCCGAGGCTACACTCAAATGACCTCTTTACATCTGATCCGGAGTTCCATCCGACCACACGCCGGTGGGAACGACGAAATTATCCATCGGCTCCGGGTCACCTAGAGGAACTGCGGAGTTAAAAATATTGGTGAGTTCGGGAATCTAAACGAGACATGGTTTGAATCGTCTATCGGATTTGCGCCCCATACTGCACCATCCATGAGCGGCGTTCGGTTGCTGATAATTCTGGGTCACGTCGATATTCGACGTGACCCATGTTGTCCCGCACAATCTCCGGCCTTGCGTCTTCGCGCAGCATGCAGCCGGAATGCATGCTGCGAAAGCTCCGAAGGCGCCTTTATCGCCGCGGTTGGCCGAGTCCGACGTTTCTCGACAACAGCCACTTGAGCATTCGCGGGCATCGGCGGTGCGGTCATTGAAAACCCGTGAGGCGTGCCGTTTATCACGTCTCACGGGCTCGTGTTCCCAACCGTGCGTGCCGTCGCGTCTGGGGAATCAAACCGGGCAAAGGTCACGCATATACGCAAGGGAACGAATGCCTTTATCGCTGGAGTTGGCCGAGTCCGAATCTCTGCAAATGGTGGTTGCAAACATTCGCGGGCGAAATGGAATCCGGGTGTGTACGTGCGTAATCTGCCATCGATTCGTCTATGCGTCGGTCTACGGGAGTCAAGAGGATGGCGTGGATGTTGCCCGTATCCGGCCCGGTGACCACCGTTGCCATACCTGAGATTTGTCCGCGCTCATTGATGTTGCTAGCCGCGATTATGAATAGGTTGGAATCTCCGGGAATTAGCGTGTTAAGGTCGGTCAACACATCGTCCTGCGAAATGAAGCCATGGGACCAGCCCGTGGAGTTGAAAGTGCTTCCCACCACTTGGCCCCGGTTGTTGATGCCGGTGGCAAAGGCGGCAGAATCTCCCGGCAGAATAGGGATGCTTGTGACTCCGCCGTTCTGCCAAATAGAGGCAACGATGGTTGTGCCGTCAGCGCTCGAGACATACCCGACAATTTGGCCGTGGTCATTAATGGCGTAGGCGGCATTTCCAGCTTGTCCGAGGTCTTTAAGCGGGATGGCAGTGTCGTTTTCCCACAATACTGCGTGAATCGATATGTTGTTGCAGGTTCCCGAGGAGCCTACGGCTTGGCCTCGATCGTTGATGCCTTGTACAAAGCCGTCTTGGTCGCCAACCAACGTAGGAAGAGCTCGGGCTTCGCCTTTTTCCCATAATACCGGCGATATAACCCTCCGAGGCTTGCTAGGCGAGCATCCGGAGTCCAGGACCGCCGTTTCCGAAATGCCTACTATTTGTCCGCGGTTATTGATCGCGCTGGCCTGCCCGTTATTTCCGCCCAGCGTCGGGAGAGCCGTCATGTGGCCGTGTCGCCAATAAAACGGACGACACGTAAGTTTTGTGCCAAACCCGCACATGTCTTCACCGTCCGGATCCGGAACAGATGTTTCGGCCAAACCGACAGCTTCCCCACGATCGTTGATCCCGCCATAGTTGGTCCAACTGTTCTTTCCTCCAAGCGTGCCGAGGTCGATGTTGAATCCGTAGATGCCGATCACCGCGCGGCCATTTGCAATGGTCGTGGAGGTCGAAGTGATGGGCGGGTTCACGAACCCATCCATGTTCTCCGCCCACCCCTGGTTATTGAGGCCCATGACCATGCTGAAGTTATCGCTGCTTTTGTTAGTGCCCAAATCGGTGATTTTGTAGCTCTGTTGAGCGAACGCATTGCCGGAGCAAGCCAGAGCAATCGTCGTAACCCACAGTATCCGGAAGTTCTGTGACTGTATGAGTATGTTCATATCTCCTCTTTCCCTCCAGTAAAGTCGTGTTGTCAAGATGATTGGCGAATCACGTCAGGCACCACTCGGCGCTCTGACAGTTAGCGTGCAATGGACAGCAGAAGTGGCTCACAACTTCACACAATCCTGCTGAGTAAGAACTGCATGTGGTGTTCCACGTTCACAACGGTTACGTGAGACTACAGGCCCAACACTTCAGAGTTCGAAAACGAGTGGTGGACTGACACCCTCTTGGGACGATCCCAAAACGGCTGGAGCAACTGTTTCTCCAACTTTTCATACACACCGGCCAGAGATTGCGAATTCGAGAACGTTAGCAACCAAGATTCAGGCCCTCGGTCCTTGATCAAAATTTCTTCGATGGGCGCTATTTGCGGAGAGGATTCTGGACGAGCATGCACCTCCGCTTGGAATGCCGCGTCCAGAATGACTGCCAGCACAATAGCTTTCATTGCATTTGAATGAAGCTGAGACTTCTCACTAGTTACTCCGTTCCGAATTGCGTAACTCCGCATCGGCGATTAGATCGAGCTTCAAACCGTGTTCAGAGCCTAGCTCAATGAAGTTGATAAGCCAGACCTAATCTGCTGGGCGATTGAGAAATGCGATGAGCCGAGGGTTTCGTGCGTCAGGCCGTGGAATGCCGATTCACAACTTAGGCTAAAATGCTATTCATGAATCGAGAGAATGTCCTGAACTTGCGGTCATTCTGGCAAATCCAGATCATTGGATGGTGCTGCTTTTATCTTTTCCACCTTCTGGAATCGATTCATGCGTTCTTGACTAAGCGTGTGTTCTTCGATGAAGAGACGGTGCCTGTCTTCTTCATGTTCCTGGGAAGTTTTGTCCTGCGCCCTTTGTGCCGTTGGCTGCTGCGACAATCGCCGTCCTGGATCGCTTTTGAATTGAAAGCAGCCGCGGCGGCCATGGTCACATCCATTCCCGTAGCCTGCGCAGCCGGCCTCATTTTGCAGAATTTCAATCTTGTGCCCTGGCACGCTTTGGTTACAGTTTGGGCGTGGTCTTTTTTCATCCTCTTCATGTGGTGCAGTCTGTACTTCAGCATTAAGCAATGGCAGCAATCGAGCATGGAGAAGGAGCGGCTGCTTCGCGCCGAGTCTGAGCTCAGAGAGGCGCGCCTGCTTGCACTTCGCTATCAGTTGAATCCACACTTCCTGTTCAATTCGCTCAATGCCGTCTCCACTCTCGTCCTGGATGGAAATGCGCCTGCGGCCACGCGGATGCTGGCGCAGATCGGAGATCTTCTGCGCACAAGCCTGGATTCCGAAGTCACAGCAGAGGTGACGCTTTCTCAGGAACTGGCCTTTACCGAAGGGTACCTGGCGATCGAGCAAACAAGGCTGGGGGAGCGGCTAAAAATCGATATGGCTGTTCCATTCGAAACGCGGGATGCCCTGGTGCCGAGCATGTTGCTGCAGCCGCTGGTTGAGAACGCAGTGCGCTACGGAGTGGCGCCATTGATCGAGGGTGGGTGTATTGCAATCAAGAGCGCGCTCGATGTCGACAGGTTGCGAATTGTCATCGGGAATTCCGGACGGCGTGGTGAGGGCGAGCAGAAAAAGAATGGAAATGGAATCGGTCTCGGAAACACGGCGGAGCGCCTGAAAACACTTTATGGGACGAATTTTGAATTCTCGCTTGGGTGGCCTGAAGCGGGCGGTTGCGAAGTCGTGCTGGAATTGCCGTTACGCAGGGCCCTGAACCTGCAGGAGGTTTCACCGTGCGCGCTCTGATCGTCGACGACGAGCCTTTGGCGCGCCGCGGTGTCGTTCTCAGGCTGCGTAAATTCAGGGATGTTGAGATAGTTGGAGAATGCGGAGATGGGCAATCCGCGGTGGAGAGCATCCTGGAACGATCTCCCGATGTTGTGTTCCTCGACATCCAGATGCCGGGTATGGACGGTTTTGAGGTTCTGCGCGCACTGCCTGTTGAAAGCCTGCCCGCAGTCATTTTTCTAACAGCGTATGAGCAACATGTTTTGCGGGCATTCGATGTTCATGCGCTGCATTACCTCTTGAAACCTGTGGACGACACACGCTTCGCGACGGCGGTCAGTCGAGCTCAGGATCTGGTAGATTCCGCATTAAAGGCCGACATGGCACATCGGGTCATGAAAATGCTGGACCGCACCTCAGATGGATTCGCGTCCCGGTTTACGGTGCAAGCTGGATCTCGCATTCAAATCGTCATTGCGGAGGATGTTGAGTGGATTGGGGCTGCTGGTGACTATGTTGAACTCCACGTCAACGGTCGTTCTTACCTGTTACGCGAGACGATGGCGTCTCTCGAACAGAGGCTCGACCCGGCAAAGTTTATCCGCATACACCGCTCCCGAATTGTGCAGTCCAAAGGCATACTGGAGCTGCGATCCATCGAGAACCGCGAGTACACGGTGAAGCTTTCGGACGGCTCGGAGCATCGCTCGAGCCGCACCTACGCCGATCGACTCGAGCGCTGGTTGTCATCAGGTAGGATCTGACAAAAATAGGTTAACTCTGAGTCGACTGTCCAACGGAAGCGATGGGACGCACTTCGAGCGCCGTCCTAGCTTCCTCTCTTTGTCGTTTTTCGTTAATGCGTAGACTTTGGCATTTTCATTGCGCATTTATCGTTAATGTGTAGACCGCTTGTGCCAGCAATTAGTAGACTGCAACCCAGCCAAGAGGTTGAGGGCAAGAGACAGGAATGCAGAGTGCCAAAGACCGATCTTTTGCCGGAGTTCCCGTTGGTCCTCCAGCGCCAGCAATCGGTCCAGGGACCTGATGCGCGGCGTGAGTAGGCGACGTGGATCATGCAAGATCTTTCGATCTACTCCAGTGTCCAACGGTAGCGCCAGCGTGGCCAGAACACTTCTGCGATCGTGGATCCGAAGATCGCCGAGCCATGGTTTGGCTTTGGGCGGGCGCTCCCATCGGCAGTGAGGGCGGAAGTGGGAGCCTTCAAGACAGCATCATCATCAATAGCAGCCGCTGCAAGAATAGGTCGTTCCGCGAACTTTTGGAGTACTTGTGCCCGAGCACGGGCTAGCTCCCATTGAGGCTGCGCGACATCTTGCGAGCGTGGCCAGGTTTGGCTGGCGCTTGCCAGTGCGACATCTGTCTCGATCTTCGCAAGGAAGCGTAGCTGAGCCGCAATTTCAGCTCAGCTCAGTGCCTCAAACCGATCCATGTAATGGACTCACCGAAACCTGAAAATTGCACGTATTTCCGTTTTGATTTTCCGGTGCAAACGACAGAGGGGACACTTTGGCGTCCATCTTTCTCTTGCGGCCTTTACCTTATTCCTGGCCGCCAGAGCCGTCAGCATTCGAGATGAATAACTTCGCTTCCGACGGAGCTTGCCGCGAAAAGAGGATGTGATCAGTCGCCCAGCAAAATGGCGAGATTGACATCAATGCCATGAAGAGCAGCGAGCCGAGGGAGCGAAGCATGCTGCCTCCTAAATGTGAAAGAGTTGATGGCTCGAATCTCGGTTCCAGAACCGTCAGCGGCGGACGAGGCCTTCAACAGCAAAGCAAGGCCCTTCCGACCTCGGCGTCCACATCGTAATTTCATCCGCGCCAATCCGAGGGGAATACGCCCCCCCCGAAGATGCCCGGTCAACGCGTTCTTGCCCACTCGGCAATTCGCCGACACGCGCCGGAAGATCGGACCTCTCTCAGTTTCCGCCGTATTGAGCCACCCGTCGATCGCTTGCTTCACCCAAAGCGGGCATTTGAAGCATTAATTCGGCAGGCAACATTGGGGCCCGGCGAGCCTCGAGGGCGGCACGAGCTGTATGGGCCAGCGGTCCAACGGCTGCTTTGTGCCCTGATGGAGCAAGAGGGCGCATACCGGCGCCGAATGGATCTGTACTCGCTCTTCGCGGATTGGCCCCATCTTTCTCCTGCGGTGATCGACGAAATCATGGAGGAGCTAATTGTGACGGATCACGTCCGCACCACAAGCCCGGCGACTGTTGAACAGATGCACTCAATATTGACAGCGGGCGGCGCCCTTCCCAATTTGGCTAAGACGCTCGAGGAGCGTATCGGTGACAGGTGACGTCGGATCCGCGTGTTTCGGTGCCGGCGGGGTCCCGTTCTTCCAAGATCAGAATGGCTAGCTCCCAAAATGGTTTCTCAACCTTGGACACTATTCTCTGGCTTTGCGAATCGCAATTCCCAACTCCCGCAATTGCCGCTCGCTGACTGGCGTCGGCGCGTCCACCATCAAATCCACCGCCCGCGCCGTCTTGGGGAAGGGAATTACCTCCCGCAAGCTTTCGGCCCCGGCCAGAATCATCACGATTCGATCCAGCCCGAGCGCGATCCCTCCATGCGGAGGCGTGCCATATTCCAGCGCCTCCAGGAAAAATCCGAAGCGCGCCTTCGCCTCTTCGTCGGACATTCCCAGCGCGCGAAAAATCTTACTCTGAATGTCCTGGCGGTGAATACGAATCGATCCCGATCCCAACTCAGTGCCATTGAGCACTACGTCATAAGCCAGCGCTCGCACCGCACTCAACGTCGACTGCGGATCGTTCACCGACTCCACACCCGCCTCCAGCAAACTCATGTCCTGATCATGCGGCGAGGTAAACGGATGATGTGCCGCCATCCATTGCTTTTCGCCTTCGTCCCACTCGAACATGGGGAAATTTGTGACCCACAAAAAACGAAAATCTTTCGCCGCGTCGCCGCTTTTTTTGAAAATACCGTGACGCTCGGCATACTTCTGCGCCAGCGCCAGCCGCAGCAATCCCCCCGATGCATAAATCGCCAACTCCGCGGGCGTGACCTTGCGGTGAGCGGGCATCGCAGTCTGTGGTCCAGCCTGCGCCGACCCAGCCACCAGCACGATCAGATCGCCGTCCTCCATGCCCACGGTTTTCGCGATCGCGGCCGCCGCCTCGGGAAACTTATTGCCGATTCGCTTGAAGTCTTCGAAAATTTTCGCTCCGCCCCTGGCATGGAATATCGGCTTGATGTCGTCGCGTTCCTTACGCGAAAGCTCGCCGACCTGGGGCGTACGAATCGCGATTACCGGCAAATTCGCATTGATTGCCAATTCCTGCAGATTTTCCGCGCTAAAGCACTCTCGCACTTCGGCAAATGCTGGCAGCCGCAAATCTGGTTTGTCGATCCCATACAGCCGAATCGCCTCGTCATAGTCCATGCGCGGAAATGGCGTTTTGATGGAGCTGCCCGCGGCCTGGAAGGCCGCGGTTAGAAATCCCTCGACCACCTCCCAGACCCGCTCCGGCTGCGGATACGACATCTCCAGATCGATCTGCGTGAACTCCGGCTGCCGATCGGCGCGCAGGTCTTCATCTCGGAAGCAGCGCACAATCTGAAAATATTTGTCGCATCCCGAGATCATCAAAATCTGTTTGAACAATTGCGGCGACTGCGGCAGCGCGTAAAACGTGCCCGGCTGCACCCGGCTCGGCACCAGGTAGTCACGCGCCCCTTCCGGCGTAGACCGCGTCATGAACGGCGTCTCAATCTCGAGAAATCCCTGCGCCGAAAGATAATCGCGGATGGCCTTTGCCACCTTGTGTCGCAGTTCAATGTTCGACTGCATCACCTCGCGCCGCAAATCGATATAGCGATATTTCAGACGCGTCTCTTCATTGGTCAGCGCCGTGTCCGAGGGCAAAAACGGGGGCAGCTTCGACTCGTTCAAAATACGAATCTCGTCTGCCACCAGTTCCACTTCGCCCGTAGGAATATTTTTGTTCACCGTATCCGCGTCGCGCCCTTTCACCTTTCCCATCACGGCGATCACATACTCATTGCGCACGGCGTTCGCCTTATCGTGCGCCGTCGCGTCCAGTTCGCGATTCAGCACAACCTGGGTGACGCCGGTGCGATCGCGCAGATCGATAAAGATGAGGTTACCCAAGTCGCGCCGGCGGTTCACCCATCCCATGAGCACGGCCTTTTTGCCCGCGTCAGACGCGCGCAGCGTCCCGCACATATGAGTCCGTCGAAGCTCTCCTAAGAAATCGAGCAAAGCATTTCCTTCATCGTGAGAATGGGGCAGAGTTGCCGAAACACAAGATTATAAACGCTCTCGGTTGTGAGCATTTGGGCCAGAGCCGAACGGTGCGCGTGCATTTACCCTTCGGTCCGATGACCTCCTGAGTATCCCAACCGCTTTTCCCGCATCTACTATAAATACGATGTCCGCAGTTTTCCTCGGCGAAATCCGGCAGCCAGTGACCGTTCCGCGGCTTCTCATCGAACTGCCGTCCAGGCCGCGCATCTTCTACGAGAATCTGCGCGACCTCATTCTCCCCGCCAGTTTGCCGGCGCTCGAACTCCGTTCTACTCCGGCACTTTTCTGGTCCGACGTAATGGTCGAGCGCGGGCTTCCTTGGCGAAGCTTCCTGCAATCGGGTGCCTACCACGTGATGGCGTTCGCGCTCCTGATTGCATTCACTCGATTCTTCGCGCTGCAGCCGCAGGTGGTGGCGAAGCCGGCCTTCGACCACTCGCAGGTGGTCTACTACCAGCCCTCGGAATACCTTCCTCCGCTGGACTCGCGCAGCGTGCAGAGGTCTCAGCCGGCGCAGGCCGATCCTGAGTTCTCCCGGCAACCCATCATTTCTGTTCCTCGCGAAGCGGACAACCGCTCGCAGACCATCGTCACACCACCTCATATCAAATTGAAGCGCGACATCGCACTGCCCGACATCGTAGACTGGTCAGAGAAAACGTCTGAGAAGATGCTGAGGCCGCGCCTGGCGATCCCTCCCGCCCCCCTGACACCCGCCGCCGACCTCAACCGCATCGTGCCCCGACTGGATAACTCCGTCGCGGCCCCACCCCCCGACGCCGCGCATCTCATGAATCGCCGGAGCGCACCCGTCGTCTACACTTCCGTCATCGCGCCTCCATCGAGTGTCGAGGTCGCGTCCGTTCGGCCAATCGGTGATTTGAATATCAGTCAGAGTTCCATCATTGCCCCTGCGCCTCAACTTCCGCTCGCTGAACAACGCGCCCTCCCCGGACCTCGCTCCGCCGGTTTCGGCGCTCCACAACTTGTTCCTCCGCCCCCGCCGGTTTCTGCTTCAGCCGCTGCCAGTGACGTTGGAAGGCGCGGCCACCTCCTGGCGCTGAGCCTGCATCCCACCCTGGGCGCGCCACCCGATCCGCCAGCGGGAAACCGCCGCGGCGCCTTCTCGGCTACGCCCGAAGGACACTCAGGAGCTACGGGCTCGCCCGGTGTTAACTCCGTAAATAGCACTTCCCGAGCAAGGGGCAACGGCGGCAGAGAAACTGGAAGTGGCTCCGATCGGAAGGGAAGCAATGATGTTCCCGCAGGTCTTTATGTGGGAAGCCCAGTGGCGAAATCTTCGCCCGTGGCGGGGGACGAGCCCGCAACCAACTCCGTGTCGACCAACTCCGTCAACCCCAACCTGATGGCCAGCGTGCGGCCGCCGCGGGTGACCAGCGCGCCGTCTCGACCGGAAAGCGCTGCCAAACTTTCCGAAGTCGAACGCGCCGTTTTCGGCAATCGCAAATTCTATTCGCTTACACTCAGCATGCCGAATCTGAATTCCGCCGGCGGCAGTTGGTTCGTCCGTTTCGCCGAACTCGATCATGACCCAAGTCACCACGACTCAAGTGATCCCTACGCAAACAATCACGACCCGCGCGCCCCTTCCGGAGAACTCTCTGAGCCCGCCGCCACGCGAAAAGTCGATCCAGCTTACCCTCTGCAACTCATGCGCGAAAACGTCGGTGGCACGGTAATTCTGTACGCCGTCATCCACGCCGATGGCACCGTCGGCAACGTGCGCGTTCTGCGCAGCGTCGACCAACGCCTCGATCGATTCGCCAGCCTGGCGATCGCGCAGTGGAAATTCCAGCCGGCCATGAAAAACGGCTCTCCCGTCGACGTCGAGGCGACGTTCCAAATACCCTTCCTTCCAGCGCGTACGAACTTTTAGGGGTAGAGCCTGAGCCGGTTACGTCTTGGTCGACGCAACCAAGAAACCAAATCTTGCAGGAATGAGTGTGTGTGGGGGGGAAGAGACGTTGCAAGCGACGTCTCGACGAAAGGATTTGCGAATGCGCGCCGTATTGAAAGGGGGGAAGTAAGCTCTCGACTGCGAGCGGCACGGTTGAGAGCCCGTGCCCTTGCCAAAAATATTTACCCAATATCTTCTAACCACGAACCGCCGGCCGCTAGCTCTTCCCCGCGCCTTTTTTCTTCTCCAACGCTGCATAGATGGCCCGATCGGTGCAGAGCTCGTAATAGGACCGGTCCGTCCATCCCGTTACTGAAAAATCCGCAGGATCAATCCGCGGAATCCGGCTCTCCCGCACCACGATTTTTCGGAAAATATCGCGATCTACCGGCACGGTGGCGCTGAACAGCTTGTAATCCGCTTTATCCGACGAAACCAAACCCGGCGGCAGCCGCACTTTCAGCGGCTCCAGCGTAATCTCCTGCTGTAACTTGCGGAAAGCCGTTTCATTCATCCGAATCCCGCCCAGGTTAAAGCTGAGAATCACATCTTCCGGATTGCCGTTCTCGTCCAGTTCCGCCGCCTGGAACGCGTACACATGGAACGGACCCGCCTGCGGCTCCATTACCTTGCGCGCCTTCTTGTTGCACGAAGACAGCCGATCGCTTTCATTCAGCGCCTCCGAAATCATGATCTGATGTTCGCCATCCATCAGGTACAACGGCGCCGACTCCTGCAGCGTGATGCCCACGCCCAACTCCAGCTGCGGCATACCCGAGCGCTGCATCAGTTCGTTATACCCGCGCACGATTTCAATGATCTCCCTCGCCAGCACGCACATGCGGCTTACCGCCAGCCCAGGCTCCCCTTCGCGCTCCAGAATCGCCAGAATGATGGCGTCGCCTTCCAGAAATACTTTCTGTGCACCATACTTCTCCAGCAATTTGTTCACCGGATCGTAAAAATTCAAACTGAAGTACGACGCCGGATTCAGCCCTTTCTCCATCATCGTTCGGGTGAGCTTGGTCGAGTCGCGCACATCGGCCTTGAGCACGACATGGCGCAGCACTCGTTCCGAGTTGGTCTCGACCTGTTCTTCCGGAAGCAGAAATTCATAAAGTGTCCCGTTGACCCGCGACAGTTCCTGCAACCGTTCGTTTCCCGCCAGGTTCACGGAATCCAAAGCTGCGGTCAAAACCTCCAGCCGCCGCAAATCGCGATGGTACTGAAGTAGATCTCCCAGAAACCGCGCTGCCACCTTGGCCCGCTCCGCTCCCCGACAACTTGCAACCTTCGCCACGGCGGCGTACAAGCTGTTGGGCGAAAGTTTGCCGTGCTCTTGAATCATGCGCTCCACCCGGTCGCATTCGGTCCGGTCGATGAGCGCATTTTTCAGCTGCTGGGCATTGATCCGCGGCGCATATTCGCTCAGCAGCGGCACCACATGATAGGAGGCAATCACATTTTCCATCACCCCCTCGTCTTCCAGCAGCCGCACCCACGCCGCCAGCCGCTCCTGTTGCGCCAGCCCTGCGTCGGAATCTTCCGGAGTTCCCGTCCCCACCAGCTCCCGTGCGTTCTCCGGCACATTCATCCACCCATCGATCGTCCCTGCGTTGACCTCCTCGCCATATAAGGAACGCAGAAAACTCGAGGCGATTTCGCGCATCCGGCCATAGCGGTCCGGGTCGCGGTCCCAATTTCCCAGCATCACGTAGTGCTCGGCGCACAAGTAGTCATCCCGCCCATCTTCGGAGAACAGCAGGCGGTTCAAAAACAGCGGATAAGTAAAATACGCTCCCCGCAGCGTGTCCTCGCCAAACAGCGAACGCCGCGTGCGCGCCAGAGTGCCTTTCTCGACCTCGCGCAAAGTCTCAAAAATTTCCTGGCCGGTCTTGCGCAAGATGATTTTCTTCCTCACCTGGAACGCCGCCAGCCGTTCGCGATACTCATGCGCCTTTTGCTGCCGCATGTTGTCATAGCTCTTCAGCAAGACCTTGCAGCGCTCCAGCACCAGCAGAAACTGCTGGTGCATTTCGGTGCGCACAAATTTCGTCACCGCCAGCCTTGCCAGCAGGTCGACCGATACACGCGATTCCTTCTTGGCCCGGTTGAGCGAGTTGACCAGCAGTTCGGTCAGGGTCGACTTCCAGACTCCCGGATCATGCTTCGGACGAGCCGGGATACTCACTTGGCTCCTCATCCACGCCGGTCCCTGCGTCGACCGCGGAGCCTCTGCCGAGAGCAATCCTTCCAGTTCGCCGTGCCGGGCGATCGACCGCGCAATCTGGGCCCTGCCCAATTCCGAAAACTTGGGACTCAGCACCACATCGTGGCGGAGATTATCCACCCCCACGCTGAGGCCCTCCAGGGAAACGGACGGAGTCGACGCGGCCAATTTCGGCAGAGCCGGTTTATCCGGCGCTCCACCTAGTCGAAAAATAGGAATTCTCGGCATTCCAGGTTAGGATCTTTTGGAAGTTGCTGATTTCAAACGGACAGGTCGAGGTTAGCACGCACACGAGCGCAGCTAAAGTTACCTAGGTTACGCCCTCAGACTCTAATTCTGATGGGGACGCTTAGAGCCTGATGTAGGGACATAGACTCCCCGGCTGAGAAGCCGGCCACCGGTGTGGTTTGAGCAATGGTGCTTACTGACTTTGCGCACGCGCCGCCTCAAACTCATCCCCCTTTTGCCATCCAATCAGATTGGGCAAACTCGCGGCTTCCCAGCCCAACGCAAATCCGAATCGGGCCATCGCGGAATCCCCCACAAAGTCCATCTCAGGATGGTATTCATCACTGGGCTGGTGATAGTGCTTTTCCAAGTAATCGCGCTCCTGCTCCAGTCCCCAAGCCTCGGCGTGTCCCTTGTACTTCATCCCCTCGTTAATCGAGAAGGCGGGGATGCCCGCCCGTGCCAGGCTGAAATGATCGGAGCGATAATAATGTCCCGCCTCCGGCAGCGCATCCGGACGAATTGCCAGACGGAATTCCTTCGCTGTCGTCTCGACCGCCGGATAAAATGTCGTCCGCTCCGCTCCGGTGACTTCCACTTCCTCCGGCGCTCCCAGCGGCATTACGGCGTCATAATTCAAGTCCAAGCTGATTTTTCCCGCCGCGATTGGCGGATGCTTCCCCAAATACTCCGATCCCAGCAGCCCCTGCTCCTCTGCCGTGACCGCTGCAAACAGAATCGACCGCCGAGGTCTCTGCGCAGCCGTGCCGTAAGCCCGAGCCAGCTCCAGTAGAATCCCACATCCGGTGGCGTTGTCGTTTGCGCCATTGAATATGTTGTCCCCGGACATATCCGGACGAATGCCGAAGTGATCGTAGTGCGCCGTATACATCACCGCTTCCTCGGCCAGCTTGCGATCCGCCCCTGGCAGCATCGCGACCACGTTATTCGACTCGAAACTCCGAACCTTGCTCACCATATGCGCCCGCAGCCGCGCCCGCAGATTCACAGGATGAAAGTTCCGCGATTGCGCATCCTGCATCATCTTGTCGAGATCCATCCCCGAGGCCAACGCCAGCCGCTTGGCTACATCCAACTGCACCCAAGCCGCCACCTTCAACGCCGGCCCTTCCCGTTTTAGAAATGACTTCTCTCCAGAATTGGAATTCCTCACCACTTCCCACGGATAGCTCGCCATTTGTGTCTGGTGAACCAGGATTACTCCCACCGCGCCCTTGCGCTCCGCCTCTTCATACTTGTAAGTCCAGCGCCCGTAGTAGGTGAGCGCCTTGCCCTTGAAGAATTTAGAATCATCCGACGGCGGCTCGTTCACCAGCATCAGCAGAACTTTCCCGTGAACGTCGAGCCCTTTGTAGTCGTCCCAGTTGTACTCCGGCGCTTCAATGCCATATCCCACGAAAACGATGTCCGCATCCACGTCCGACTGCGCCTGCTGGGTATGGTCGTAAGCGACGTATTCGTCGAGCGGCTTCAAATTCATCGCTTCCCCTTGCTGGGGAACGAGAGAAAACTGAGTCTCCGGCAGCGTCGCGATTCCCACCAGGGGCACCTTCTGCATATACGTACCGTGGTCGCCCGCAGGCTTCAGTCCGTATTCGGCAAACTGTGTTGCAATATATTCCGCTGCGATGTCGCCGCCGCGCTGCCCCGTCCCGCGCCCCTCCAGCAGATCGTGCGATAAATAGCGCACGTGCCAGCGAATGTGCTCCGGTGTGATCGTCTCTAACGCCACAAACGCCGCCCCCGGTAGCTTCACCGAAGGCACAGTCTTTGCCCCCTTCAAACCGACGGCTGCGCCCTCCGCCCACCCCGGGAGGCTCGCGCACACTACCAGACAAGCCGCAGCAATGCTCAGCATTCCTCGCATAAACAGGTCTCTCCCCCAACAAAGCGGCGCGCCAGCAAGGGAAGCCTTTTCTGGGTCACTCTAAATTTATAGGTCTAAAAGAATTGTAAAGGACGGCGCTGCCGCGGCCCTTACAGAAGTGGCTGAATCCGCGGCACGAGAGTCCACCACCAACGGATTCACCCACCAGCCGGACCTGTCCCAATGCCGGCTTTACCCACTGACCTCTCGGTCCACCGTCGTTCCCCTTTGATTGTGGCGACAGGGGTTCGCCGGGAAAGGAATTTCCAGTGAAACGTGAAAAAGGGTTTGTGGGGATGGGTCTGGTGGCCGAGAATACGCCCGGCGCTTTTTCCGCCGACCGGCGGCTAATTCTTCGACCCTCAACCAGCCCGGAAATCCCGCACATCTTCGCCCGGCTTGAACATCGTCTGCGGCGCCATCTGCCCCGATTCCGCCAGCCGCCGATTCATCTCTTCAAAATCGGCCTTCACCCACCCCACGCTGGAAACCTCAATCTTCCCATCCTGGGCGATCCAGAAGATTGTAGGAACATTGGTTAATCCGTAAGCATTCGAGACAGGGTACGACCGGGTATCATCCAGCAGTATCGGGAACGTGAGCCCAAACTCCTTGATGAACGCGCCGGCCTCCCTGGCATCGTTCTGCGAAACTCCTGCCAGTCGGATCCCCTTAGAACCGTAGGCCTTATGCAGTCGCTCGAAAAACGGAAGCGCATACTGGCAAGTTGGGCACGACACTTTGAAGAACGCCAGCACGACTGGCCCACGCACCAGTTCGTCGCCCAGCGAAAACCGCTTCCCATCTAAACTCTTCAATTCGAATTCCGGTGCTTTCGTCCCGCTCGTCAATGCCGCCATGGAATGTTCTCCGCTTCGCCCCGCCAAGAAGTTTCGCAGCCAGCCCATAAACCCTCGCATCTGGAACTGCTCCTAGCTTAGATGACGCAGCGGGCTTGCCGGATGGGGAAAGACGCGAGAGTTTAG
>Ga0209420_1000772_pt1 | contig 15975 bp, 11 predicted proteins | sample BlaSpr_A8_OM1_O1_FD_187972 | JGI IMG/M metagenome (GOLD analysis project Ga0209420, IMG submission 187972) | Forest soil microbial communities from Thunder Bay, Ontario, Canada - Black Spruce, Ontario site 2_A8_OM1_O1 (SPAdes) (version 2) | ecosystem: Environmental > Terrestrial > Soil > Boreal... | reverse complement strand
CCCGCCGGCTCGCTCGATTGCCGGTGGCAGCGAACCTGCCGGGCAAGCCGATTCACGAAGGTGGTGGCAACGAGACCGACGACGAGCTGGAAGAAATTCGGCGTGGGGTTTACGCGCGGTACGAAGAGAGCAAGCGCGAACTGCAGATGATCGCGGGTACGCCCGACTACGTGATTCCAAGGTTGCGCAAAGTGCTCGAAGTCCTGCGACCCGGCATCTTCTCCTTCTGGCTCGACGGGCCTGTCGGCTACAAGGATCGCATCAAGTGTCTGGAGATGCTGAGCAAGGAGGTCATGCCGGCCATGCGCGAGATAGGCAAGGAACTCGGACTGGTTGATCCGTTCCAACGCGCGCCGGGTTCCATTGCTTTAGCTGCGGGTCGTCAGCCGGACAGCGTCGCGCACGCCGAAGCACTGGCGTCGCAGCTTTGAGGAGCGGATCGGTGCGGAAGCAGAAGCCTCGCGGTTACGATCGGGTTTGGACACTCGCGATTCTGAGTTGCTGCCGGAATGGTGCGGCGCCCTCATCGGTGCAGCACTAAACGATCCGCGTCGGCAGACGGAGGGCATATGATCGAAATAGGCGTTTTCCACAACGGGGCATCCGATCTCCCGGTAGTGCGAACCCCGTCGGGAGTCGCGATCAACGACGGCAACCTCGCCGAAGTCCATGAATCGAGCCAGCGCGAATTGGTCGGCCAGGTGCGGCAGGGAATATTGGCCGACAAACTCGGCTTCAACTACTTCTTCATGACCGAGCATCACTTTCAGCCCGAAGGCGCCGAGTTCAGTCCCAATCCGCTCCTCGCCGAGACCGCGATCGCAGCGCGTACGCGACAGATTCGGCTGGGCCAGGCCGCAAACATCATTACATGGTGGCATCCGATTCGAATCGCGGAGCAGGCCGCGATGCTCGACGTTGTCAGCGGAGGGCGTCTCGAATTTGGAATCGGCCGCGGCTATCAACCGCGCGAGGCTGAAGTCTTCGGATGGCCATTCGCGACCATCCAGGACCAGGAGCGCAACCGTGCATACTACCAGGAGGCCTACGAGATCATCGTCAAGGCGTGGACGCAGCCATCATTCTCACATCACGGGCAGTTCTTTACGATTCCGCCCGTGTTCACGCGATGGAACCATCAGCAGACGATCGCGTACTTCGAATCCGGCAAGGCGGGCCGGAAGCTCGAAGAGGTGCTCAGCATCGGCGCACCCGATCCGTACGGCGGCGCGAATCCGGTGATGCAGAGCGCTACCGTGCTCAAAGAGCTGCAGGTGTTTCCGCAGCCGATTCAGCGGCCGCATCCGCAAATGTGGGAGCCGCTCACGACCGAGCGATCGATCAAGTGGGCGGCCGAGCGAGGACTCAACGGCTATTTCATCGTCGAGCCAAACTCGCGGCTTAAAAAGAACGTCGAGACTTTCTATCGCGAAGCGGAGAAAGCCGGATGGCCGGATCGGCTCGGGCGAGGACCGCTCAAGTATGGATGGGACGCCGAGAAACGTCGCGGGGTTCTCACCGGCCGCTACATTCACCTGGTCCTTCCCGGCCACGATCGCGAAGGCGAACTGAGACGCTACAAGGAAGCGCTGGAAGTGCAGTGGGACTACTACGGGCCGTTCGGCTTCGCGTCGGTACTTGCCGATGCCGATGAGGAAAAGCTCGATCCGGCGAAAAAAGTCGATCCTGCGCTGCTTCTGAAAAAGGAAGTGGCGCTGTTCGGGACGCCCTCGGAAGTAACAGCGCAGATTATGCGAATCAAGGAAACCTGCGGCTACGAGGATTTTGCGTTCAATGCATGGTTTGAGAAGGGCGGCTTCCAGAGCAAGGAGATCGAAGATCAGATGCACTACTTCGCCGAGGAGGTAACACCCCTGCTGGCGCGTGCCTGCGGCGGGCAAGTAAAGAATCCGGCGCTCGGTCTCGACTTCGAGTAGCGGTGAGATCCGCAATGCAAATCCCGGTTGATTCAGCGCGGAGACGAGAGTCCCACCGATGGAATCGGACTTGGACGCTCGCGATTCTGATAAGTCTCATCTTTTCAATGCGGGCCGAGGCGCAGTGGGCAGGCAAGGACGGTTGGGTCGAGGAGCCGGCGACCAAGTCGCTCAACGTCGTGGGAGATCCCGGTCATGCGTACCTCGACCCGGCATCGGTGCATCGCGGCGATGACGGCCTGATCTACTTCAACGAAAGCTCCGACGTGTCGCGACCCGAGGATATCGGCAAGGTCGGCTTCATGAAGGATGCGTACGATTGTGCGAAGAACGTCAAGTACATGTGCGTCGAGGCCGGAGATTGGCGCAACGATCCGAAGAGCACCGTCAACGCATCCAAGGATCCGGCTTTGTCGGTTTACCGCAAATTTTTGTGCGGCGACGGCGATCGTGTGAAGTGACCTAGGCCAGGCGCGGAAGCACCTTGTCGGTGAAGAGAGTGAACGACTCGTGGCTCAAAGGTGCGCAAAGCAGATATTCGAGGAACATTTCCTCTCGCAAGCGTAGCAACTGATCAGTCACGGCTTCAGGAGTGCCATATACGATCACGCCGTCGAGGTAACGTGCGGCAGGATCGGCGGTCACCTCGGCCAGATTTGGATCGATCTGCTTTAGCTTCGATGCGTCGGCGTTCTGCGGATGTGCATAAGAGCCGACGAGCCATCGCGCGCCGCGCCGCGCGACTTCTTCCGCTTCGCGGGGAGTGTCCGCGATCGCGACGAACCGTGCGATGGGAATCTCGCGGCCCGCAATCGACCAGCCGGCGGCCTCGAGTCCCGCGCGATACAACTCGCGCTTGCGCGCTATTTGCCGATGTGATGAGTGCGGATCCATCAGGATTGTGAAGCCCTTCGTGGCCGCCCGCCTTACCGCCTCTTCCGAAGAAGCCGCCAGCCAGACCGGAGGATGGGGCTTCTGCCGCGGCTTGGGCAGAATCTCGACGTCGATAAATTTGTAGTAGCGGCCTTCATGCGTCAGCCGCTCCTCAGTCCACGCCTTCAAAACAATTTCGACTGACTCGTGGAAACGATCCGCGCTTTCTTCCGGTGTAACCCCGAATGCGCGGAATTCAGTGCTATCGAAGCCGCGCCCCGCGCCCCAGTTAACGCGCCCGCCCGAAAAGATGTCGAGCAGTGCGACCTCTTCGGCCAGCCGCAGCGGATGATAAAACGCGGCGAGCGAGACCGCCGTTCCGATCCGCAGCCGCCGCGTGCGGGCCGCAACCTGCAAACCCATCATGTGCACCGACGGACATACGCTGAACGAATGGAAGTGATGTTCGGCGAGCCACACCGCATCGTAGCCGGAGCTTTCCATTATTTCGATTCGCTGCAGCGCGCGCTCGTACACCGTCTCGATGGGGACGCGCCGCTCGGGCCAGCTGAAGAATTGAAGCACGCCTGCTTTCATCGCTTGGTACTATCCACCCGTGCATCCGCGGACTTGCGACCAATAGCATAGCGAGCAGTTGTTTGACGACGGATGAGATTCCTTTCGTACGGACCTACGGCCTACGCAGAATGTGCCATAGCATCTTGCTTTGCGAATCCTGCCCGCGCGTGATCGGCCAAGCCGATCGCGGTGAAGATCAAAGGCGCCAGAAAAATGTTGATTACGCCCGCGGCGGTGTAGCGAACGTATTGGCAGACATACCCTACCATCGAAAAGTCGGGAGCGACTGCCCGAGCCAGAATACCGAGCGCGCCAAGCGACACGATCACAAGCACGACCGTCAAGAGATATCTGGCTATTTTTGCTGCAATACCATAACTCCTGGGATCGAAGTCGACTATTTTCAACTCAAGAGGCCGGCCTATTACGATACCTGTCAGAAATCCCGCGTAACCAAGAAACGCCCTCGGTTGGCCGTCGATACGCCAGCCATTAATTACAATCGTCGCAATCCAGAGAACCATGCTGAACAGGATCGCGATTTCTATTTGACCCTTATAGGAAAGCTTCTCCCATAGGTCTGTGATTTGCTCCGATTTGTATACAGCCACTACTCCAACGACGAGGCCAATTGCCCAACCACTGATTATGTCCTCCAGGTAGTGCACACCCAGATAGGGTCTGGACAGTCCGGTGACAACAATTAAAGTAGCGGCGGCGACCCTCACCCATCGATTTTCGGCAATGGCATACACATAAGAATAGAAGGCTGCTCCGGCCATGGCGTGCCCCGATGGGGTCGAATATTCGGTGGCAAGTTCCAGCGCGGTTTGGCGAGATACCGCCCATTCGCGAAGATAGGTTCCTTCGCGTATGAACGGACGCGGGTTCTTGATGATTATCTTCAGAACATGGTTGAGGCACATTGTCAGCAGGGCCAGCACTGACAGACGGACGCCCAGGGTTTTGTCGAAAGAGACATAGATGAGCGTCACGATGAGAATGTAGCCGGTGACATCGCCAAGGAGGCTGGCGCCCAGAAAGAATCTGGTAAGCATGGCGGTTCGGTGATTCTCCAGAAATCTGATGAAGGCAAGATTAAAGTGCAGTTCAGCCATGTTAATCTCTCTTGATTTTTGTTTCTTGGTTCCGTGCAACTCGATACATTATTGTATCGAGTTGCACACATGATGCGAGGTGATCGTCGACATGTCAAGAGTGCGAATCAGGCCTACGCGCGAAGATACACGCACGCGGCTGTTCGAAGCGGCGGCCCGGATTTTTGAGGAGCAAGGTATCGGCGGAGCCAGCGTAGGCGCTATTGCTGCTGCCGCGGGATTGACGCGGGGCGCCGTCTATTCGAATTTCGCCAACAAGGAAGAACTCATCATCGCGATGTTGGAGGACCACGCAGAGCGATCTCTTGCGCACCATCGCCAATTGCTGGCCCGTCATAAGGATCCGATCAGCTTCATTGCCGCGCTTCGAGATGCCGGACGAAGACGCCAGGATCCACTTGGACGACAACCGCTGCTACACATGGAATTGATTCTGTACGTCGCTCGGGCGTCGAAGCGCCGCCCCGAGTTGGCCGCGCGCTTGAGGGCTCGCCGTGCATTAATTGCCGAGATGGTGGCGGGGACAACCCGTGCGTTCGGACGCAGTCGGATCGATCCTGCGTGGGCAGGTGCGATGTTACTTGCGCTGGAGGACGGGTTCCGTCTTCATCGCCTGATTGATCCGGAGACGACCCGCGCCGACAGCTTTATCGAATCCGTCGCCAAACTTCAGCGGCTCGTCCGTTAGGAGCGGGGCGCTTCAAAGCTGTCTCAGGTGGGGCTAAACTTCAGTCCTGCACCAAATTTCGAAAATTCTCGGTGAAGAAGCGCGCCTTGGTCGGCTCAGGATAGGCGGCGATGCTCGCTTCGAATCTGCCGATCGGATCGCGGCCGCCCTCAGCGTGCGGGTAGTCGGTCGAGAACATAAAGAGCCGATCGTTGGATTGGCGGATCAGTTCGCCGACGTCTTCGAAGGGGTAGGGCGTGAAGCGCAACTGATCGTCGATCTGTTCGGAAGGCCGGCGCTGCATTTCGCGCAAATGCGGCTCGGGCTTTGACCATATGTCGACGATATGATCGAGGCGCCGGCGCATCGCCGGAACCCATCCGGCACCGAGCTCGATACATCCACCTCGTAAGGTGGGAAATCGATCGAGCACACCGTCGAGGATCAGCACCGAGAGAAATTTTTCGGCCGAGTGAAAGATGCAAGTCATGTCCTTGGAGCCGACGACTTCGGCGCCGCCGCGTGCGGTCTTGCGATTCGGGAACCCGTCAATCATCCATTCACGATCGATTGACAACTTGCTGCTTCCGACATGCAGCACGAATGACGCGCGCGCTTCCGCGAGTCGAGCCCAAATCGGATCATGATCGCGATGTCCCGGCGAGCGTCCGGGCGCATCCGAAGGCAACATAAACATTCGCACTCCTTCGGCCAGCGCGCGATCGAGTTCAGCGGCCGAGCGATCGGGATCGTCGAACACGAGCATACCGGTTGCGACCAGGCGCGGTTCATCGGCAACGAACGCCATCATCGCGCGATTGAATGCCCTGACGCCTCCGTAGCGGACCTCGCGATCCTCGGAGGCGAAGAGCGTGGCTGCGGCGAACGAAGAAAAGATGACCTGGCGCTGGATGTTCAACGCGTCGAGCACAATCCCGCGCTCCTTGCTGTTGAATGCGCCGAGTGCGGCGTACCATTTCGGCCCGCGAAGGATTTGATCGCCGAGCGCTTTTCGCTCCGCGACGGTTTCGGGCGAATGGCCGCGCGTGCCGCTCTTCGGCAGTCCCGCCAAGGTCGCGTCGAGACTTCCGGCCGGGAGTAACGCCGGCAAGCGATCGCGAATAGCGGGGTCCGCACAAGCGGTTAGAAAGTCGGGCAACTCCATGATGTGACTGTCGGGGTCATTTAGAACTCGCCGCGTCATTGTCCTGGACCTCCGATCGATCTCAGCGGTATTGAATGCTCCGTAATCAATATCAAAGTCGGGACCACTTCTGGAGCGCAACCCAGTGTGCGTCAGAGGCCTATCAGCTTTGCGATTAGCGGCACCTGTCCAGCGCTCACGACACTCAGCGATTCCAGATCGGCGCGACGCCTTCCGGAAGTTCGACATCGAAACCGTTGAGCGTAAACGAGACCATGCAGTAGAAGCCCACCAGTGCGACCAGTTCGACTACCGCAGGCCAACCGAGCACATCGGCGAGCTGATCTACCAAATCCGGGCGCGGGCGGCCAGTTTCGACCAGTTCTTTGGCGGCGGTATGAATGAGCCGCTGCAAATCGTCTTCGTAGGGAATTTCAGTTCCCGCCTGCAACGCGTTGATGATGGAGTCGGGCAAACCTTCCGCACGTGCGGCTCTGGCGTGGGCCCAGAACTCGAACTCCGCCTTCCAATGAGCGCCGGTAGTGAGAATCGCCAACTCGCGAAGCTTGCCCGGAAGCACGGAGCGAAAACGCAACCGCTCGCCCATCTCGGCCGCCACCCTCCCGAATGACGGTATCTGCATCCACGGATTAAATGGACCCGGCAGAGATTTGAGAGGTTCGCGCAAGCTCGCGCCGCGCGGACCAGTAACGATGTATTCCCAGAAAGCCTTTTGCTCGGCGTCGAGATCCTTGGGACCAACTAGCGGCAGTCGTGACATATAAAATCTCCATCGACACGATCGTTGAATGACTCTAGATGCGATAGACTCGCGCGGCCATGCCCGCGAACATGACGTGTCCGATGCATCCCGAGATTCGGCACGACCGTCCGGGGTCGTGCCCAAAGTGCGGAATGGCGCTGGAGCCGGTCGCTCCACCCCAGCCGGTTTCGAAAACCGAGTACGTTTGCCCGATGCATCCGCAGATCGTCCGATCCGAGCCGGGAAATTGTCCAATCTGCGGGATGACGCTGGAACCGCGCGTCCTGAGCGCCGCCGAGGAGAAGTCGCCGGAGCTGTCCGACATGACGCGGCGCTTCTGGATAAGCATCGCACTCGCGATTCCCCTGATCGTGATCGAAATGTCCGACATGATTCCGGGCCAGCCGCTTCAGCGCGTCATGCCCGACTCGATGCGAACGTGGCTTGAGCTGGTGCTGGCGACTCCGGTTGTGCTGTGGGCAGGCGCGCCGCTGTTCGTTCGCGGATGGCAATCGATCGTCAACCGCAGCCTCAACATGTTCACCCTTATCTCGATGGGCATCGGTGTCGCTTACGGCTACAGCCTCTTCGCCGCCGTCTTTCCGAATCTGTTTCCCGATTCGTTCCGCGCCGCCGACGGCTCCGTGCCCGTTTACTTCGAGGCCGCTGCCGCGATCACTGCGCTGGTGCTGCTCGGCCAGGTGCTGGAGCTGCGGGCTCGCAGCAACACCAGTAGCGCGATCAGAGCGCTGCTCGGATTGGCGCCGAAGACCGCGCGCGTGATCAGACCCGACGGCCGCGAAGAGGATATCGGACTCGATCGCGTCGTCCCGGGAGATCGCTTGCGCGTGCGTCCAGGCGAGAAGGTCCCGGTCGATGGCGTCGTAGTCGAAGGGAACAGCCCGGTTGACGAATCGATGATTACCGGCGAGCCGATCCCGGTCGAGAAGAGACCCAGCGACCGCCTGATAGGCGCGACCATCAACGGCACGGGCGGATTCATCATGCGCGCCGAGCGAGTCGGCAGCGACACGCTGCTCGCGCAAATCGTCCGCATGGTAAGTGAAGCTCAACGCAGCCGCGCTCCGATCCAGCGCCTCGTCGACGTGGTCGCGTCGTATTTCATCCCAGCCGTGGTGCTCTCGGCCGTGATCACTTTCATTGTGTGGGCGATTGTCGGTCCGCAGCCGCGGATGGCCTATGCGCTCGTCAACGCGGTCGCGGTTCTAATCATCGCATGTCCATGTGCGCTCGGCCTCGCGACTCCGATGTCGATCATGGTGGGCACTGGGCGCGGCGCGACCGCCGGCGTGCTGATCAAGAATGCCGAAGCGCTCGAGATTCTCGGGAAAGTAAATACGCTCGTAGTCGATAAGACCGGGACCCTCACCGAAGGAAAACCGCGCCTGGTCTCGGTCACAGTGCTCGACGGATTCACCGAGGCCGATGTGTTGCGGATTGCCGCGAGCCTCGAACGCGGTAGCGAGCATCCGCTGGCGGCCGCGATCGTAGCGGGCGCCGAAGAGCGCAAGTTGACCCTCGCGGACGCCGAGGATTTCAAGTCGGTGACCGGCCAGGGCGTCACCGGGCGTATCGAAAGGCGCGCAGTCGCGCTTGGCAACCAGCAGATGATGAGCGAGCTCGGCGTTGGCTTTGACGCGGTTTCGGCCGATGCCGACGCGCAGCGAAAAGACGGCCACACCGTGATGTTCGTCGCAATCGACGGCCGTCCCGCCGGACTCATTGGCGTGGCCGATCTGATCAAGTCGTCCACGGCGGAAGCGCTCAAGATGTTGCAGGACGACGGCGTCAAAATCGTCGTCCTGACCGGCGACAATCGAACTACCGCGGAGGCCGTCGCCAAAAAACTTGGCATCGATCAGGTCGAGGCCGAGGTGATGCCTGATCAGAAGGCCTCCGTGGTGAAGCGTTTGCAATCGGAAGGTCGCATCGTGGCGATGGCCGGCGACGGGATCAACGACGCGCCCGCACTCGCGCAAGCGCAGGTCGGTATCGCGATGGGCACCGGTACCGACGTGGCGATAGAGAGCGCGGGCGTCACGCTGGTCAAGGGCGACTTGCGCGGCATCGCAAAGGCACGGCACCTCAGCCGCTCGACGATGAGCAACATCCGCCAGAATCTGTTTTTCGCGTTCGTCTACAACGTGATCGGGATACCGATTGCCGCCGGGGCTCTCTATCCCGTATTCGGCCTGCTGCTCAGCCCAATAGTCGCGAGCGCCGCGATGAGCATGAGCTCGGTGTCGGTTATCACCAACGCGCTCAGGCTAAGGAGAGTGCGCCTCTGAAGAAAGATCCGCTTCAGGGAGCGTCGAACAAATTCGAACTCGCCATCGCCGTCGTGGTTCCAACATTTGAACGGAGATTTTCATTTATATGCCCTTGGAATCTGCTGTTCCGCGTGACTCGATAACAATTAAAACCTCTACGCGTTCTGGCCAAGTGTCCGTAGCGAAGGGCTAAACTCGAGAGCACTAGCAGATTCAGCGCGATCGAGGTCAGCGAGCCGCCCAGGATGATGATCGGGCGAGCCTCTTGCCTGCCTCTGTGCGAGCGGTGACTTCGGAATCGTCGGCGATTCCGGTCTTCCTCCAGAAAAGCCGATCAACCCTTTCAACCGACGCACTGGATCTACAGTCCATGGCGCGCGGAATTCGACAATGAACAAAGGCATGATTTTCTGGCTTGGGCTGAACTTGGGCGCGAAAGGAGAGCTCGAATTCGAATCCGCTATTGCTTGATTCCGCCATCAGGTCGGGCAGACGGGTTGCGCGATCGGATCAGCCGCCCAAAGGTCCCGAAGATCAGCGAAGATTGGTCGCCGCCCTTGGGTCGCTCTCGCGCACACGCGCGAGCGGTGGCCCGGGGCTACGGTTCGACATTAGCGTGGAGCGCTTGTAAACTCGCACAGCGCTACGGGGAGAGAGTAAATCTCAGTGCCACGCGGCCAACCGAACCACTCTGCGAACGCTAAGTCCTTCGATGCGGCCGTGCGAGCGTAGCCACGGAAAGACGGAAAAGCCGTGGAAGCTCCGATCAAGTACGCCAAGAGCGGCGATGTTCACATCGCTTACCGCGTTTTTGGCGACGGTCCGCGCGACATCATTCTGGTCCCGGGAACTGTGTCGCATGTCGAGCTCTACTGGGAACTGCCTACCAACGAATACCTGCTCAGGAGATTGTGCGCGTTCGCGCGCGTGATCGTCTTCGACAAGCGCGGTCAGGGCCTCTCCGATCGCGTTGCCCAACAAACAATGGACGAGCGAGTGGACGATGTCCGCGCCGTGATGGATGCGGCCGGGTCCAAGCGCGCGACGATCTATGGCTGGTCCGAAGGCGGACAATTGTCGATCACGTTCGCCGCTCGCCATCCCGAACGAACCGCAGGTCTGATCCTATATGGCTCCTGCGCCTCGATGAAGTCGGAGCCGTGGGTCGTCCGCCCCGAGCAATTCGAATTGTTCACGTCGGCGATCGCGCGGCATTGGGGCGAGGGTATTTTGGTCAAAGTTAATGCGCCCAGCCGAAGGAAAGATGAAGCATTTCTGCAGTGGTTCGGACGCCTCGAACGAGCCGTGGCCAGCCCCGGCGCTATCGTCACTCTGCTGCGTGCCAACTATGAACTCGACGTGAGCGAGCTTCTACACTCTATTCATGCCCCGACCTTGATCCTGCATCGCGAAGGCGATGCGCTGATCCCGGTGCAAGCCGGGCGTTATCTGGCCTGGAACATCCCGGGAGCAAAATATTTCGAGCTGCCTGGCGGCGATCACCTCCTGCAGGCTTTCGATCTCGACGTTCTCGACATGCTGATCAATCGGATCGAAGAGTTCGTTACGCGCGTGCGGCCTCTTAAGAGACATGACGAGGTTCTCGGCAAGCAATTAGAAGCGGAAGCGCTCAGCTTGAGCGATCGCGCCGAGGTCGCGGCTGACGCTGATAGCGAATCGATTGCAGAGGCGATTGTGGAACTCGAGCGATGCCGCGAGACCATCGCGTCAGGCGGCGATATTGAGGATATCGAAGGGCTGCTGGCACGGGCGCAGGCGCTCGTCGCGTCCGCTTCAGGCTCGTGGGAGGAGTCCGAATCGCAATTCGTGCGTGCGCTTGCGAATTTCCGCCGTCGTAAGATGGCCTGGCAGGAAGCGCGTACCTTTGAAGTCTGGGGCCGCAGCCTGATGGCCGGTCTCGATCGCAGAGGTCTGATCGAGCGACTCGATTCGACCATCCAAACCTACCGGCGACGTAGCCGGGCGAACGACAATGACGCGGCGAGCGGTACCAAAATCACAGCGCAGGAGGAGTGCTCGCCCGCGGTTTTTCAGCGCGAGGGCGATTACTGGACGGTTTCGTGGCAGGGCAAAATTGTCCGGCTCAAGGACGCCAAGGGCTTTCATTACATCGCGTACCTGTTGGCGGATGCGGGTCATCAGGTGCCCGCGTATGAGCTGGCGTCTCTTGGAAGGACTGCGCAAGTCGAGGGCGCGGCTATTCTCGACCGCACCGTCGTAACCCTTGGCGACGCCGGACAGGTGATCGATTCGACGGCGCGCGCACGCTACAAACGACGCATCGACGAATTGCGCTCAGAACTCGCCGAGGCCGAGCGGCTCAACGACACTGAACGGGCATCGCGTCTGCGCTGGGAACTCGAGGCGCTTAGCGATCAGATTGCGTCGGCGGTGGGACTCGGCGGTCGCGCTCGCATCAACGGATCGCATCGCGAACGCGCGCGCCAGATGGTGACCAAGGCCGTCAAGACGGCAATCGTTAAGATCCGCGCCGGCAACGCGCCGCTTGGGCATCATCTCGCCACCTCGATCAAGACCGGCAATTACTGCACGTACGACCCGGGACCGCAGCATCTCGCCTGGCGCTTATAGCGCGTCCGAACCCGCCCGAATTTCATTTGTACCCGCTCACTGCACTTCGTGCAGTGGCTTGTCACGCCTCTTGGTTGAGGCGGTTCCGCTTCTAAGGGAGCAAAGATTTAATCCAGGAGCACCTTTGGGGAGGAAACATCATATGGAACGTTTCGCCAGTATGGTTGTGAAGGCCGCGCGGGTTGCGCGAGTAGTGCTGCTGGCCTCGGCGCTATGCGTGGCAGCCGCATCCACCGGCCACGCGGCTTGCAAAACTATAACAAACCTTGCGCCGACGGCTTGCGGAGTGGTGATCTCAACACCCGGCTGCTACATCATTCGCAACAACCTCACGGCAACCAGCGACAGTGGCGACTGTATTGAGATCACCGCACCCGATGTCTATCTGAATCTCGCCGACGGTGAATCGATAACGGGTACCGGAGCCAGCAGTACCGGCAATGGGATCCACGTGACCTCAACCGCTGCCGGAGCCACCATCGTGAACGGTTTTGTTTCCTCGTTCAATATCGGGATTCTCGCTGAAGCGCGAGTCCGGCTCGAAGGGCCTCTCGTGGAGTTCAGCAATGCCGACGGGATCCAACTGAGCAACGCAGCGGCAAGCAAGATCGTCGGCGCGATCGCCATCTACAATGGGTATAACGCCGGTATCGAAATCGACGGCTCGAATGACTGCTCGCTACTGAACGTCGCTGCGGCCGCCAACCCATTGGGTGTGCTTGTGTCAGGATCGAGCGGCACGGACATATCAAATGCAAATATCAACGGCAACGATACTTGGGGGATTTTAGTAACGCAGGCGAACAGCGCACCTTTCGCACTTTCAAACGGCGCAAACATTTCAGGTTCGTATGTCTACAGTAACGGCGTAGTCGGGATTTGGGTTTTAGGCGGGAATGGCAACAAGATTTCCGCGAACCAAATATATGAAAACGGCCGTTATGGCGTTTGGTTGGACGCTGCGGCGGGCAACGAGATTGGAGAGAATACCCTGTACGGCAACGGTATCGCTGACGTGTACCTTGGCTGTTCGGAAACCGGTCCAACCGGCAGCATTGGTTGTACAAATCGGGCGTCGGCGAACGAAATCGACCTTAACTCTTCTAACGGCAATGGCGATTATCCCTACGGCATAGTGATCGACGATAGTACTAACAAGTCGAACATGGTTCTCGACAATACCTCCACTATGCATACGACGGATGACATGTACGACTCGAACCCCAAAACCGCGAACACCTGGTTCGCCAATACCTTCACCACCGCGAGCGAGCCTTTCATCAACTGAGGCACGCGGCCATCAGGGTGACACAGTGCGGCTCGGATATCTGAGGATGTGGTACCCAAACGCGGGCAGCGACCTCAGTGACAGGTAGTTTATGGATGCTCCAATCAAATACGCCAGGAGCGGCGATGTTCACATCGCGTATCGAGTCTTCGGCGACGGCCCGCGCGACATCTTGCTGGTGCCGGGAACGCTTTCGCACGTGGAACTCTACTGGGAACTGCCGGCCAACGAGTACATTCTGAAAAGACTCACCTCTTTCGCACGGGTAATCGTATTCGACAAGCGCGGCCAAGGGCTCTCCGATCGAGTCGCCGAGCAAAGCCTCGAAGAGCGAATTGGCGACGTGCGGGCGGTCCTCGATGCGGCCGGCTCGAAGCGCGTGGCAATCTTTGGCTGGTCCGAAGGTGGCCCGATGTCATTGATGTTCGCCGCCACCTACCCAGAGCGAACCTCAGCTCTCGTGCTCTTCGGCTGCTTTGCTTCGATGAAAGCGGAACCATGGGCCATGAGCCAGGAGCGATTCGACCTATTTCTGGCCACGGTGGACACGCACTGGGGCGAGGGCGTCCTCGTCCCCATCAATGCGCCGAGCATGCGGGAGAACAAAGCCTTCGTCCAGTGGTTTGGCCGGCTAGAGCGCGCCGCATCGAGTCCCGGGGGTATCCAAGTGTTGTTTCGAGCCGACTACGAGAATGATGCCCGCCATTTGCTGCCCTCGATCCGGGTGCCGACCCTGATCCTCCATCGCATGGACGATTCAACGATCCCGGCCGCATGCGGGCGCGACCTGGCTCAGAAGATCCCTGGGGCGAAGTATGTCGAGCTCCCCGGCGAGGACCATCTGCTCCAGGCCCTCGATCAGGATCTGCTGGATCTGCTTCTTGACGAGGTCGAGGAATTCGTTACCGGCGCGCGTCATCGCCCGGACCCGGACCGGGTACTTGCCACCGTGATGTTTACCGATATCGTCCGGTCCACCGAGCGCGCCGCCGAGATGGGCGACTTCAGATGGCGCGAGCTGCTCAACATGTACTACGCGGCGCTGCGAAAGGAACTCAGCGTTTTCCACGGCCGCGAGGTAAACACGTCAGGCGACGGCCTGCTCGCCACCTTCGACGGGCCGAATCGGGCGATAAGGTGCGCGTGCTCGGTACGCGAAAGACTGCGCCCTATGGGATTGCAGGTCCGCACCGGGCTCCATACCGGCGAGTGCGAGCTGATCGGTGACGATGTCGGCGGCATCGCGGTGCATATTGCGGCGCGCGTCGCGGCCACCGCCGAACCGGACGAAGTCCTGGTTTCCAGCACGGTCCGGGATCTGGTCGCCGGTTCCGGACTGCGGTTCGCAGACCGGGGCATGCATGCACTAAAGGGGGTGCCCGAGGAATGGCGTCTGTTCCTCGTTTCATTAACCCATCGCCAAAGCCCGACCGCAACGCGGTCGCGTTTTAAACCGGGCTGCCAGCTTCGCCGCTGTAATCAGTGACCTCCAGGTTTTGCGAGCTGAGGAGCATCAAATATGATCCGACCATCGACAGAGTTCCTAAAGGCTGTTGGGGCCGGGCTGTTATTGATGGCCCTTTTCAGCGCCTCACCGGCTTCGGCGTTCCTGATCTTCACAGTTAGCAATACAAATGACAGCGGCGCAGGTTCGCTGCGCCAGGCGGTTCTGGACGCCAATGCCGCCGACAGTGCCGAAAGCGTCATCACGTTTACCACCGAAGGGGGCCCGACCGTCACGGGCACGATCACCCTGACCAGCGGCGTCCTTGAGATTCAACATCCTGTGAATATCGCTGGCCCCGGCGCGTCAAGCCTGGCGATAAGCGGGGACAAGAGCTCCGTGATTTTCCTCGTTGACTCGGGCGCGACAGTCTTTATCTCCGGCCTGACCATCGAGAACGGTAATATGACAGGCGACGGCGGCGGCATCGACAACAACGGCACGCTGACGGTCACCAACTGCACCGTCACCGGGAACACCTCGGACTCCCAGGGGGGCGGCATCGACAATGTCGGCACACTGACGCTCACCAACAGCATCGTCTCCAGCAACTCTGCGACCGACGGCGGCGGCATCGCTAATTTTGGCACTTTGACGGTGACCAACTGCACCTTCTCCGGCAACTCCGCCTTCTCCTTCGGCGGCGGCATCGAAAACGGAGGCACGCTGACGGTGACCAACAGCACTATCTCCGGGAACGCCGCCGGCGCCGGGGGGGGAGACGGCGGCGGCATCGTGAACTTCGCCGGCACACTGACGCTCACCAACAGCACCATCTCCGGGAACTCCGCCAGCCCCGACGGCGGCGGCATCGACAACGAGCCAACCTCCACTTTGACCGTAATCAATAGCACCATCTCCGGGAACTCCACCCGCATAAACGGCGGCGGCATCGTGAACACCGGCGCACTGACGGTGACTAACAGCACCATCGCCGAAAACGCAGTAGTAGAGGAGGGCGGCTTGGGCGGCGGCATCTTAATCGAAGCAGGCGGAACCGGCACGCTGAAGAATACGATCGTGGCAGACAGCTTCGGGGGGAATTGCGTTTCCGTGGGGACCTTCACTTCCGACGGCCACAATTTGTCGGACGATACGACCTGCAACGGCTTCTTCACTGGAACCGGAGACATAAACAACACTCCTGCCGGGCTTGATCTGAGTGGCCTGCAGGACAACGGCGGGCCTACTCAAACCA
>Ga0209420_1000771_pt1 | contig 15976 bp, 11 predicted proteins | sample BlaSpr_A8_OM1_O1_FD_187972 | JGI IMG/M metagenome (GOLD analysis project Ga0209420, IMG submission 187972) | Forest soil microbial communities from Thunder Bay, Ontario, Canada - Black Spruce, Ontario site 2_A8_OM1_O1 (SPAdes) (version 2) | ecosystem: Environmental > Terrestrial > Soil > Boreal... | reverse complement strand
ACAATAAACAGGAGCGCCAGTCCGCCCATCAGCGCCATCAACAGCGCCACCGCATGCGCCACCGCCGACCCCAGATCGGGCGTGGACGAGCACGGAATACCAATATCGCTCGCGCTGATATTATACGGGTTCGTGCTTTGCGAATTACAAGCCGCTGCCATCAACCAGTGCATAGCTAAAATCCCTGCGCGATAAAGGTTATCACGGCGTAGGCAATGCTGATCAGCACGAGGCCGGTCGCAGTGTACTGAATGATTTCACGGGCCCGCTTAATGCGGTCCGGGCTGCCCATTGAGGTAATGTAAAAAATCGCCGCCACCAGAATTGTAATGATACCCAGCGATCCCGAGATCACGATCAGAATCCGGATCACATTACCTATCAGCACCAGCACCCCGCTCACGGCCGTAAGCGCGATCTGGCCGTTCACGCAAGTAAGCCCCTCGTTGCCATTGCCGGTGTCATACAGGCTCGGCGGAAACGAGCTGGTCGCCCCGCACGCCACCGCCAGCTTAAACAAACCGAGCATCACCGCCGGCCCCATCTACAAAATCCCTCCCGGTATCAGGAATTGCAAAATCGCAAACATCAGGAAAAACAGCACCAGCGCGATCAACGCATTGGTCAGCCGGTCCTTGGCCGCCTTCACCTGGCCCGGGTTCGCGCCCGAAGTAATATATTGCACACCGGCAATAATCATCATGAGCAGCACTATCGCCGCCACGGCGCTGCTCAAAAGCTGCAACACATAGCGCAGATAGAAAATAATGGCGCCGCCGGTAGCGGGATTATTGGGAATGCCCGGTTGATTGTCGGCGTTGGTACATTGCTGCATGCCCGGCAAAATCGGCAGCGCAATCGGCACGCAGTTATCAGTTTGCGCGAGAGTGGGAGTGGACTGGTCCGTATCGCCGGTCCCATCGGAAGGTGCAGGAGTACCGAGATCGCCCCCGTTTACCGGGGCGGTGGCCGCCAAAGCCACCGGCGCCACCAGCCCCAACATCAAGGCCGCCAGCAGCATCATCCACTGCGCGCGAATCAGAAAACCAAGCCCTTTCATCGCCCCCATTGTACCGGGCCGCTTCCTGAAAAGTCAAAATGCTTACGCCTTTTGGAAAGCTTTAATGTATAATAATGCCATGTTCCGGAGGTGGTTTGGCATCGCATTAATCGTGTGGTCAAGCGTGGCCGCATTGATTTCCTATTTGCCGTCCGCCAACTCCGGCTCGGCGCTCGCCGCCGGTGAGCAATATCAATTCATTAATTCCACTACTATCCAGGCTACCGGCGGCAGCTTCGCCAACACCGTCCAAAAAACCGTAAATCTGACGCAATCGGGTGGAAACTACGTTGGCAATGCTGGTGAAGGTCAAGGTCGTGAAGGCGGCGTCTCCTTCACTATTACGATCTCCAATGTCCAAAAAGACACCACGTCAGGTAACGGAGGCTATACGGCCACGGTCAAAGTTACGTGCTCGAACCAGGGTACCTTTGGCACGTGCCCCGGCGGAACCAATCAAGGCTTCGACCAATCAATTCATATCGCCGATCCGAATGCTGCCGGACCAAATGGCGGAAACGCTTCCACCGCCGGCGGCGGCTCCACCAGCGGCGCTGAATGCACGGCCGGCCACATCATCGGCTGGCTCATTTGCGGCCTTATTGAACTGATCGTTGATTCCGTCGACTTCATCGTTCAATCCTATCTGGTGCCATTTTTGCAGGAGCAGCCCCTCACCACCACCTCGCAAATCAACGGCACCACCACGGCCAACCCGGTCTACACCATCTGGAGCCGCTTCCGCGACGTGGCCAGCGTGCTCTTTATCCTGCTGTTCTTCGTTGTTATATTTGGCACCGCCCTCGGACTCGATAATTACACCGTGAAGCGCGTCCTGCCCCGCCTGGTGGCCGGCGCCATCCTGGTGCCGCTATCGTGGTATATTTGCGCGCTCCTGATCGACGTCACCAATGTCGTTGGCCAGGGCCTGGTTGCGCTGATGTCCGGAGCTGTCGGCACGCCCAATATTGACTTCACCACGCCCATGAGCAAGCTGTTCTTCGTCGGCGGGGTGGTGGCCGGCGCGCTCGTTGCCACCACCGCCCTTGCCACCGTTGGCTTTGGCGTCCTCATTACCTTTGGCCTGGCCGTTCTGGCCGCCGTTTTCGTGGTTGTGGTACGAAAAATTTTGATTATTCTGCTCGTTATCATCAGTCCGTTTGCGCTCATGGCCTGGATCTTGCCCAACACCGAGCGGCTCTACCGGCAATGGTGGACCCTGTTTACGCGCCTGCTGCTGATGTACCCGATTATGATGCTGTTTATCGAGGCCGGCCGCATCTTTTCGCTCACCGCCCAATCTGCCATCGCCACCGGTTCAATTGGCATCTTCGGCTGGCGCCTCTTCTTTGGCGCCGGGGTGGGCGCGGGAGCGGTGCAAACCGGACTCGTGCCTTTCGCGCAGGTTTTGGGGCTGGCTGCCGGATTGCTTGGCTTCACCAGGGCGTTTGCCTTTGCCACTGCCGCTCTAGGCGGCATCCAAAACGGCGTCCAGCGCGCCCGACGAGCCGCCGACAATCGCTTTGGCCGCAATTCCGATCTAGCTAAGGGTTGGCAGGAAAATCACCGACGCAAAGCCTTGATAAAATCCGAGGACCCAAATCTCAGGGGAAATCTGCTGGGAGCCAGACGATATGTTAATCGTGTACGTAGTGGCACAAGCGGCTTCCTCGGTACGCGCGGCACAGCTCAGCAACAGCAGGAACGCCACGAGGCTCTACACCATGCTACTGAAAAGCAAGCCAAGATTGAGGCTCATCAAGCCGAAGGGGCCGCCCTCGGCCATGAAAGCAGTCAGGATATGGTCGCCGCCCAAACCCAGGCCCAACTCTACGCGAATGCCGAACAGAGAGCCGGCCGCACCGCTATTATCAATAGCGCTGCCGCCGGAGGCGCGAGCGCGGCCGGCCTCGCGGTTGAACGCCATAATGCTGCCGTCGAAACCCTTACCCGCGGCGAGGCAGCCAAAATTGGCGCTGCCCGCGGCGTAATCGACGGCGCCGGCCTGCGCACTGCTCCCGGCCCGTTAAACGTTTCCAACGCCGACCTTATCAGAAATGCCCAGGTCACCGAGCAAGGCACTCAAGCCGAATTTCTCGGAAAAGTGCGGGGAACGACCAGGGCAGTAGACAACATTGATGCTACCCTCGGAGGTGCAGGCTCCGCCGCCGCCGCCGCCGCCCGCATGACAGCAGCGGGCAATGCGGCCAGAATTAAGACCAACGAAGACATTGGCACCGCCTTTGGAAACGCCCGGGGCAAGGTTGATTTGGAGGCTGCAGCCGGAGTCGAAGCCGCAACGGCCATCGCTGGTGCTGCCGCTCTTGGTGCCATCGAAGCCGATGCCACCGCCAGGGCCAACCGCCAGCAGCGCGTTGAGGTTCAGAATGTCACCAATGAGTCCCCGGCTCAAGTCGTCCAGGCAGCTACCGTTTCTTCACGGGAATCACTCAGCAAAGCCGCAAACGACCGTGCCGCCGCCCGCGATACCACCACCCGCACCAGTGAGAGCACTGCCGATTTCCTGCGCGATGACTACAGCCGCGCCGAACAAGCTGCCGTTGATAATGCCACCGCTCGTCAGCAACGCGGACTGGCCGAGCGGGAAGATGCCGCAACTCGCGGACTTACCGTTGGCGGACCCACAGTCCCGGCGGGCACGTCCACCTATGGAGCAGAGCGTCTCCGAGCCTCCACCGAAGCCGCTCGCCGCGCCGCCAATGCCGACACCGGCAAACGCACTGGTATTTTAAATGACACTGTCGGCAGTGGGATTGGAAGTGATACGTATCGCTCCACCGCCACCTACACTGAATCGAAAGCCCAGGGCGCCAAATCCGGCGAGGTCCAGGGCGTGTTGGCGGCTTCCGCCGCCGAAGCCGCCCGCGACGCAGCCGGCCCTGTCGGCTCCACGGGCGCACTACAGGCTGCCGCGCAGCGTTCTTCGAAAGCCGCCGCCATTACCGGCGCTGCTGCAGCCGGCGACAAGACCGGCAAGGAGCAGGGCGTACTCAATGCTGAAGCCATCCAGCCGGCAACGCGAACCAACCTGCAAATCGCCGCCGAAGCTGCCGCCAACACCGAGCGCGAAACCGGCGTCAAAACCGCCGCCGAAAGCGCCACCACCACCAATGCCCTGGCCGAAGGCGAGCAAGCCGCTGCTGTTCGCGCTCGCCAATTGGCCAGTCTGCCCGCAGGCGCTGCGGTTTCCGCATCCCAGCTCGCCGCCGGCCGTGAGGCTCTCCTGCGTGACTCCCGCGAAAAAGCCGGTTTCGAAACCCGCGACGCCACCGCCGCGCAGTATGCCACCACCACCTCCGCCGTTGAGGGCCGAGCTGCTGCCGTCACACGCGAGCAAGCTCGCTCCGGCATTGGCGCAATCGAAGCCGAGCGCAACATTATTAACAATGCCGCGCAGGTCGCGAGCGCGAAAGCCGGCAAGGAGGTTGCTACCGGCGCTTCCACCAACGTTGGCATTCTCGAGGAACGCGCCAATGCCATCCAGGCTGAACAGGATGCCAAACGCGCCCTCACTGCCACCGACGCCCAGCTTAATCTCGCCGAAAACGCCGCCGAAGCCGCCCGCGTGGCCGGAGCTGCCACCGCTCGCAAAACCATTGCCGAAGAACGGGGCACCCGCGAGGGTCACCAGGAGGCCATCGATGAGCAAATTGCCCGCACCACCCCGGCCGGAGGCTCGGCGCCGTCGCGTCCCGACGCCGAGCGCGCCCTCAGCGACACGCTGCGCGAGGATATCACCAGCGATGCCGCCCACAAAGAAGTAACCACGGCTGGACAGGCTTCCGGCCGCGAGCAGGAGCGCGAGCGCGCAATTCAGAAAGAAATCGATGAAGGCCGCGCCGGCGCCGTCCCGCCCGATCAACGCGCTCAGGCCCGCCGCAATCTGGTTCACAATGCCTCCGAAGAATCCCGCATCGAAGCCGCCGACTCCGAGCGCAAGAAGATCGGCAGCGCCCAGGGAGTTGCAGGCAGCGAGGCCACCGAAGCCGATGATGAGATCAAGCTCATGGGCCGTCAGGAGCTTAACAAAGAGCTCAAAAAGGCTGGCATCACACCGGCCACTGCCACACTCGAGCAAAAGCGCCAGGTGGCCCTTGAGCGCGTCCGACGCCGCGACATCAGCAACAACGCTTCGAACGCCGGCAACGCTCGCACGGGCAAATCAAACGAGGTCCGTGGCACTGTGGAACGCAGGCAGGCCGCTGTTAAACGCGAACTGGCCTCCGGCAACGTCAGCAGCACCGGCACCGCCGCCGAACGCGAAGGGCGCGCCGTCCGCAACATCGAGCGCAAGGTCGCCATTACCGAGACTAAGCAAGCTGCCGATAAATACGATCGCAGCCTCTCTGATGCATTAGGTACCGCCGATGCCTACGAGGCTGCAGTCCAGGAGCAAGCCGGCACCAACAAGCCAACCTCCGCTCAACTCGCCGCCGCCCGCGACGCCATTTCTGATCGAAACGTTGAAAAAGGCACTCGTGAAGCCGCCGAAAAAACCTCCACCGAAATCGGCCAGGTTCGCGAAGAAAATATTGCGGCAGCCGAAGACGAAGCTACGGTGGAAGCGGAAATGACAGCGAAAGCAACAAAAAAAGGAGACCCCGCTCCTACCAGAGAACAAGTTCAAGCTGAAATGCACAGCCGGGCCCGGCTTGCAGCGGGAGAAGTTGGCGCTCGCTCCCAAGCCACCAAGAGCGGCCGCACTGAAGCTCTGGTTCAAGCTGCCCAGTCGATCAACCGGCCTAATGAGACTCAGCGCCGTAGCGCCGCCGTTCGAGAACAAATAGGAGCTGCTGCCGGGGAAGCAGCAGGAGTGTTAGCCTATGGGAGCGAGGTTATACCGCGTCCAGACTTCACGAGCACTTTCGCGGGCCGCAAAGGTGTGGAGCTCGAAAAGGTCATCGACACTAGCATGAATGCTGCCGCAGCCTTACCTCTTTCTGTCAAAGGGGTCAATATACCGCTCAAAGATATTCAATATGATGATGATAGCGTCGCAGCTGTACGAGCCGAGATTGATACTGCTTTCACAGACGGCGACATCCCCCGTGCTATGGCAGGCATCGATTGGCTTTCCAAAGGCACAAGCGGTGCTCAGGAAATGGTCACTGACCGGACAAATCCAGACAGCATCGCCAGCCGCTGGTTTGGCGCAACCGACAATGAAAACGTAGACACAAATGACGATCCTGCCACTACCCGCTCTGAGCTTCTGAAACTCCACCCGAAGCTCAAGGATGATATCCTGACAATCTACAATCGCGCTGTTAAGAACGGCAAAGATCCCGACGTTAAACTCCAGCCATCCGTGAGCATGGACCAAATTGGCGTAGGCACCCTCACTTCGGGAAGTCATCGCTACAAGGCTCGAACTGTTGCTTATATTACTGATCCGGATCGCGACACAAAAAGAGACGCTGCTGGTGTGGAAACCACCAAAGGAAGACAAACCCGTGAGAAACATCAAGAGCAGATGGCAAGCTCAATTATCCAGGGCCTCACCAACGCAACAACCTCGAGTCAATTTAAGAATTCTGATCGCGACAAGCTCTGGCGCTTTATTCTCAACCGCGATCCTCAAGGTTATCTCCTCGATAGTTCCGGCGGCCGCATTACACGAGTAAACAACACTGCGCCCACTGGGCGGCCTTCGAATGCTGGAGCTGAGTTAAAGGTCTTTGAGCCGGGCAACATGAGTGCTGAGCCGGATGACACACAAGGCAGTACGTACGATTTGATTGCAAAAAAACAGAACGGTCAAACCAACCCTGAGGGTCTAAGGGTAATCCAGATGCTGCGAGAAGGGCACGCCAAAGAAGGTAGCGCGGCCTTACCCGCGCCACCGCCATAACCAAGATTAAGGGCAATAACCTATGAGCCAATACAAAGTCCCCCAAAACGTTGAGGCCGAAGACCACATTCTCGGCCCGCTCACCTTCAAGCAGTTCATCTACGCCTGCATCGGCGTGGGCTGGGCTATCGCGTGCTTTGCGATTTTCCGGGTCGTGCCGGCGCTCATGTTTGTGCTGGGCTTTCCGCCCACCCTGCTCTTCCTGCTGCTGGCCTTCTACACCCGCGACGGCCAAAATTTCGAACAAATCCTGCTCGCCATGGTCGGCTTTTTTGCCGCCGCCCGGCGCCGGCTCTGGGTAAAAGAAGCTGTGGCCGTAACGTTTCACGTTGAGCCGGCTCAAATCGCTCACGAAATCAGCCAACGCGATCCCACCGAGGTCCGCAGCCAGCTCGAAAAACTGGCCACGCTCATCGACAGCCGCGGCTGGAATCAGCCGGCCCGGCCTGAAACCGAGCACTTCCTGCCGGCCACCGCCCGCGATGACCGCATCGTGGCGCCACCCCCGGCGCCCCCTCCGCCCGACGAACCCAAAACCGATATGCTCGACCTCAAAAACAGTCCGCTCGCCCAAAATCTGGCCCAGCTGCTGGCCGAAGCCAATCCAGGCGCCGGCGCATCGGGCGAAAGCGTAAGCGGCGTGACACCCGCGGGGCACAACGATATACTTAAGACAAGCCCCAGACATCAAACGGTGGACACAAAGAAGCATGGCAGCTGATACTCAAGCCCGTGAAGGCAAAAGCACCCAAAACACGCTCCTGATCTCCGAGGTCAAAGACGGCTGCGTCGTGATGCGCGACGGCAGTCTGCGCGGCGTTATTTTGGGCTCGGCCATCAACTTCGACCTCATGAGCGGCCAGGAGCAGGAAGCGGTTGAGTTCGCCTATCAGGGCTTCCTGAACTCGCTCCATTTTCCGGTTCAAATCTCCATCCGCAGCCAGAAAATCGATATCAGCCCCTACCTCGAAAAACTTCAGGCCCTGCGCACCGAGCAGGCCAACGAGTTGCTCGGCTCGCTCATGGATGATTACATCGACAACATCCGGGCGCTCGTTGAGCAAGTCAACATTATGGACAAGCAATTCTATATCACCGTGCCGTATTTCCCGCCTATGAGCGTCCAGAAGAACACGAATTTGTTGTCCGAACTCAAGGCCGCGTTCGAGCCCACGCCGGTCATCATTGTGAGTGAGGAAGATTTCCGCAAATCCAAGCAGGAGCTCACCGAGCGCATGCAGCTGGTGTCATCCGGCCTCTCGCAAATGGGCGTCCGCGCGCTCGCACTTGGCACGCAGGAACTTGTCGACCTCTACTACGCCTGGTACAACCCCGAAGTGGCCGCCAGCCAGAAACTGATCGAAGCCGGTCAGCTCATGACCCCGGTCGTTACCAAAGGCAAGGGACAGGCCCCGCGCGGCCCATTGCCGGGAGCTCCGGTCTGATGGCACTCCGCCGCAATCGCGACGCCGGCTTCGAATCGAGCCAGATCGAGGCGCTGCAGCACGCCCAGGAGGAGCGCGAAGCCGAGCTCATCTACCGCCAGGGCATCGTCACCATGCGCGACCTCATTGCGCCGCCCAGCCTCGAAATCGAATCCGGCTACATGAAGCTCGGCAAGCGCTACTGCAAAACCGTCTACGTCTATGGCTATCCGCGCCAGGTCTTCACCGGCTGGTTGTCGCCGATCGTTAACCTCGACGAAGTCCTCGACATCTCGCTCTTCATTTACCCGGTGGAAAGCCAGGTGGTGCTGTCCAATCTGCGCAAAAAAGTCGGCCAGCTCGAAGCCAGCTACCAGATCAATGAGGAAAAGGGAAGGGTGCGCGACCCCGGCCTCGAGGCCGCCATCCAGGACGCCGAGGAATTGCGCGATTCGCTCCAGGTGGGAGAAGAGCGCTTCTTCCGCTTCGGCCTTTACCTCACCATGTACGCCGACAATCTCGACGATCTCACCCAAATCTCCCGCAAAATCGAAGGCATCTTCGGCCAGTCACTTGTCTACACCAAAGCTGCCACCATGCAAATGGAGCAGGGCTTTAATTCCACCACACCCCAGGCCACCGATCAGCTCCAAATTTACCGCAACATGAACACCGGCTCACTCTCCACCAGCTTCCCGTTTACCTCCGCCGAGCTCACCGCCAACGAAGGCATCCTCTACGGCCTCAACCGCCACAACAACGGCCTCGTGCTGTTCGATCGCTTCTCACTCGAAAACGCCAACATGGTGGTATTTGCCAAGTCCGGCGCCGGCAAATCCTTTGCCATCAAGCTTGAGGCCCTGCGCTCACTCATGATGGGCACCGAAATCATCGTGATCGATCCCGAAAACGAGTATAAGAAATTGTGCGAAGCCGTTGGCGGCACCTATTTGCGCCTCAGCCTGGCCTCCCAAACCCGCATCAATCCCTTTGATCTCCCCCGCGTCTTCGACCAGGACGAGGCCGACAACGCCCTGCAGGCCAATATCATCTCGCTCCACGGCCTGCTGCGCCTCATGATGGGCGGCGCCACGGTTAACAACACCACCGGCGCCACCACCTCCACGCCCCTCACCCCGGCCGAAGACGCCGACCTTGATCTCGCCATCATCAACACCTACGCCCGCGCCGGCATCACCAAAGATCCGCTCACCCACAGCGCCACCCCGCCGACCATGAATGACCTCTACAACACCCTGGCCAGCATGTCCGGCAACGGCCCGGGTCTCGCCCAACGCTTGCGCCAATTCACCACCGGCACCTTTTCCGGCATCTTCTCCGAGCAGTCCAACGTTGTTATGGACAATCCCTTTCTCGTCTTCAACATCCGCGACCTCGAGGATGAGCTTCGCCCCGTGGGTATGTACATCGTGCTCAATTATATCTGGAACAAGGTCAAATCCGACCGCCGCAAACGCCTGCTCGTGGTTGACGAGGCCTGGCAGCTCATGAAGTACGATGATTCCGCCAATTTCATGTTCTCGCTCGCCAAACGCGCCCGCAAATACTCACTTGGCCTCACCACCATCTCGCAAGACGTCGAGGACTTCCTCGGCAGCCCCATGGGCCGCGCCGTGGTGGCCAACTCGTCGCTGCAACTCCTGCTCAAACAGGCGCCGTCCGCCGTCGATATTGTGGCCGATACCTTCAAGCTCACCGATCAGGAAAAAAACCGCTTAAGCCAATTCCCGGTCGGGGAAGGGCTGTTTTTCGCCGGACTTAATCACGTCATCATTCGCGTTCTGGCCTCCGAAACCGAAACCGATCTGATCTCAACCAATCAGGCCGACATGCGAAAAGCCGACGAGCAGCCGGCTGACAGTGACGGTCAGAATTCGTAAATCAGCTGCCGCTGTTTTGATTTAAACCGGATAAGCATTACAATTTTAATAACCATGAGGTGTGGTTACGCCATGATGGGTAAAGGTGTGATAGTACAGTATGGCTGACACCAGAGAAACCGGTCGCACCGGACGTTCCGGGAAGACGCCGGGCTTTAACGGCCCCGGTTCAACACGTCCCGGCAGTAGCCGTCCGGCCGGAGCGCCTCGTCCCGGCACCCGCAGCACCGGCCCCGGCATTCCCCGAACCAGCACCGGTGTGCGCGGCGGGGGAGCGTCTTACGTCCCCAGCCTTGACCAGCACCTGCAAAAGGTGAGCGCCGACGCCGATCAAAAGCAGGCCGAAGACGACGCCGCTATTGCCTCGCGCGCCGACGGCGCCAAAGCCGGCCTCGCACCGGAAGCAGAAACGAAAGACGACGCCCGGGGCCAGACGCCCGCGGGCCGGCCCAATTCAGCTGGTGAATCGCCCCGGAATCAGCCGGGTCAATCCGGCCCATCCGGCGGCCAGTCATTCGCCGACGGCTCCGGCAGCTCCCGGCCTCCTCACCGGCCGTTAATGGCATCCACCGACCCGGCCTCGCCCAATTCGCCGGGTCTGCCCAAAGCTGCTCCCGCCAGCGGGCCGAAATCATCCAGCCGGCCGGCCACCACCGGCTCCTCCTCTCGCAATCGATCCGGGCTGCTGGCCGGCGGCGGTCTGCTGGGCCTGATAGGCACCATTGCCATCACCATTGCCGCCCTGGTGCCGCTTCAGTTGCTCGAGATTGCCAACACCATGCTGCACGACGTCGAGAAAGACGCTGAGCACGAGATAGCAAAGGGCACCGTAAACATGCTCAAGAGCCTGCTGAGTAACGACGAGGAAGGCACCGGCTCCAAGTTCAGCATCAGCAGCGGCCCGTTACATAAGCGTGCCTACAACATGTATCGCAACAAGAAAATCGACGACCTCAACGATGATGCCTTCAAAAGCGGCGCCAAGCTTACATTTGACAAATCAGGCAACCTCACCGGCCTCGAATATCTTGACGAGGATAAAAATGTTGACCTCACCGGCGCTTCATTCACCGAGCGGCGAGCCGCCATCGCCACCTTCGTCGACGAGCAACTTGGTACTCACAGCACGTTTGTCGGCCACATCTACGATGTGATTCTTCGGACCTGGTACACCAAGCTTATGCGCGCCCACGCCAACGTCTCCTGGCGCACCTGGCCTAAGGAAAAATTAAAAAACGCGGTAAGAAATATCAAGGACATCGTGTGGGACAAGATCCGCCAGGGGGCCGACGCCCAGGAGATTGAACAGGAAACCGGCGATACACCGCAACAGGCCGCAAAGGAACAGGCCGCAGCCGAATCAAGTGGCTTTGGTGAGGCTAGTGGGGAGCTCAATGCAGTATCTGAGGAAGCCAACAAAACCCACGATGCCGCCAAAGCCATCAGTGACGGCGTCAAAGCTCTCAAAGAACATCCGGCCTTTGGAGTTACCGGCCTCGCCGCAATGCTCTGTATCCTGCAGCAGGAAGCCCAGACGGCCGCCACCAATGGCTATGTTGCCCGAGTGGATACCCTGATCCGGGCCGGCAATCTGGTCCCCACCATGGCCAGCCAAATGGTAACCGGCCAGGACATCAGCTATTCGGACATCGATCAGGCCGTGGGTCTGTTTATTGGTAATTCCAGCGCTCCGGCCGGATCAACCGATCAAAAATCATGGGATCAATCAGCCAGTGCCAGGCGCGCCCTGGGCCAGCCTGTCGACTCCAACCCGAAAAGCGCAGACTTTAACCCCGATTTGTCCCCGGCCGCCAATCCCGACGGCAGTTCACTCATCACTATCATCCAGAATTTCCAGACCATTTACGATTCTATTCCTGATGCCATTGTCTTGCCGTGCGGCCTGCTTACCGGTGTCTTCGGCACCATCGCGTCGATTGGTCTCCAGGTTGTTGAATTCGTCGTCAACATCCGGGATGGTGAGATCGGAGAAATTATATCAAGTGCAGTTGATGCGGGCATCCAGAGCGCATTGTTTGGTTGGGTGGTACCGCAAATTCTCGCCGCGGGCACCGGCTTATCCGTTAGCACCAATAATTCAGTCGACATGTATAACAATGGCACCGCCGGCCTCAGCCTGGCCGAGAATGACTATATGCGGTCGATAGGCGGGCGTGAACTCACCGATTCCGAGGAAGCACAAATCGACAATCAGGCCCAAAACGATCAGACCCAAACCGTCCGGGCCGGCGGCTGGCGGGAGAGTCTGTTTGCCCTTTCCAACCCAAATTCATTGCTCTCGCACGTTATCATGAACTCCCCCGGCAATCCCGGCCAGGTTCTCGCCGATATCACCATGGTTCCAGGCAGCATTATGAGCAACTTCGCCACTATTTTCATGGGAGTACGGCCCGCCGAGGCTGCTACGCCCACCAATATTAATCCTTTCGGCTGGCAATTCTATGGCTTTACCGACGCAGAAATCGACAAATACGATATGTTTGATAACGAGGACTTCCTGACACAGCCGGTCAAAAGATCCGACGGTACCACTACAACCCGCCTCGCCATGCTCGGTGACCCGAGCCACTATGATCCCGACAACGGCGACGACCCCGACACCAATGACCTGCTGCACTGTTTTGTAAACAAATACTCCGACCAGCACGTCGGCATTGGCTTTGAAGCTCCCGGCTCGGGTGACATCTGTGAGGGTATCGGCCTCATGACGAGCGAAAACGGCAGTGAAGTCTTCAACCCCACCGATCAGCAGATCGTAAACACCATCTACTGCAAAGATAACAATGTCTGCGGTCTCCAGCCCAACGATGACTTCCTGCGCTACCGGCTCGAGCTGTTCTACAACAATCTGCTCACCGGCGTTGACTGTGAAACCACCGATCAGCCGTGTTACACCGGGAACGATCCTGACAGTGATTAAGTCGTTATTACGTCTCATTATTTCGCTTACCCTGGCAGGTTGTGGTCTTCTGGTTCCCTCCACGCAAGCTCACGCAATCTCGAGCGACGACCAATACTGCACGCTCGGCGATGGCGGCTGCACCTTCTTTCTCCAGGACGATTGCGACAGCACCGCCGGCGCCGATACGACGAACGTTACCCTCACCGGCAATGACAATATCGAGAAAGCCTTTAACTTCTTCGTTCAGAACCTCCACCTCACCGCCATCCAATCAGCCGCCATTGTCGGCAACTTCATGCAGGAATCAAGCCTCGATCCCACCGCTGTTAATCCCGATGGCGGTGCTTACGGCATCGCCCAATGGGGCGGAGATCGCCTCTCCGGCCTGCAAACTTTTGCCGACCAGCAAGGCACCGACCAGTCTGACTTCACCACCCAGCTGCTTTACGTTCAGTACGAACTCACCACCACGCGCACCGGCGATCTATCCGATCTTAAACAAACCTCCGATATCGTAACCGCCACGAGGACCTTTGAAAACGACTACGAAAAAGCCGGCGACACCCCGGATTCGCCGGGCGTGGAAATCGTCAATCGCATCGCCTACGCCAAAGAAATCCTGGCCAAATACGGCGGCGATGCAGCTGCCACCGCCGCCCCGGCCGCCGGCACCACCACCGGCGCCAATGCCGATTGCGATTCCACCGCCACGCTCACCAGCGCCTACGGTTCACAAATCGTGGCCACGGCCCTGGGCCTCGTTTGGCCCACCCCCAATTGCGTCCAGAATGCGCTCGGCCAGCACCGCTCCAGCTGCCAGCAGGCCACCCAGGCCTACGATCAGGCCTACGACGGCGGAGGTGGAGGCGAAACCGATTGTGGTGCTTTCGTGGGCACGGTTATGCACGTCAGCAAAGCCGATCCCGATTATCCAGCCGCCAGCACCGAAGCTCAGGCCGGCTACGTCGAGGGAAATCCCACCAAGTATTCAATTTCACACGCCGCCTCCACCGCCCAGCTCCAACCCGGTGACATCCTGATTTTCCCCGGTGAGGGCGGCGATTCCGGTCACACCGAAATCTACGTTGGCAAGCAGCCCGGCGGCTATGTTACCGCCGACGCCTCGCTGGGCGACCACACACCCCAGCTCAACACCGCCGGCGACGTCGCCTGGATTCTGGCCCAGCCCGGCGCTTTCGTCGCGGTTCCGGCCGCCGCTAACCCGAGTGCGGCGGTAGATTAAGATGAAGGAGAGATGCTGATGTTGTCGCGCATTATAAATTTCAGATTTCTGCTCGCTATCGGCGGCGTCCTGGCGCTGGGGATTCTGATCTGGGCTGGATTTGGCGTGCACCACTATTACGCCACCGTGGACAATGGCACGCTCAACCTCACGGTCGTTCCGGCCGATGCGCAGCTCCTCATCGACAACGCCACCACCGCCACCTCCGGCGCCCTGAGCCTCACACCGGGCACGCACACCATCACCTTCACCCGCAACGGCTTCGGCTCCAAAACCATCACCGTCGTCATCCAGTCCAAACAAACTGTCAGCCAAACCGTCATCCTGCCGGCCACCAATGCCACCGGCACCGCCTATCTCAACGCCCACCCGGACCAGGTCGCGATCGGCGAAGGTGTCACGGGCGCCCAGGCCAACACCCAGGGCCAGGAAATCACCTCCAATAATCCGCTCATCGCGCTGCTGCCGTATCAGGGCGCCGACTTCCGAATCGATTTTGGTGTTTCCCAAAAATTCCCCAACGACCCCAGCGCGGTCGCCGTCTATATCACTGCCGCCACTGACACCGGCCGCGCTCACGCGCTAAACTGGATTAAAGCCCAGGGCTACAACCCGAACGCCTACGAAATAATTTACCAGACGAGTACTGCACAATGAGCGAAACCATCGGCATCGTCCCCACCAATCCCAACCCCAAACCAGGCAACCGCCCGCTCGTTATAGCGGCCGTGGGTTTGGCTGTCTTCGTCCTGCTCACCGCCGTTGTCCTCATCCTTGCGCATAGCGGCGGCAACACACCCGCCGGCCAGTCCTCAGCGGCACCCACCCCCACACCCACTCCCAGTCCCGCCAATCCGGCCCTTGGCTCAAGTGCACCCACCTACGAAGGCTTCGATGACCTGCTGAATTACGGGCTTTCTTCGGACCAGGAATCTGACCTCAAATACGCCTTTACCAAATTCGCCGCGGCAGCCAATCTGCGCGTCACCGAAATCGATCTTGGCAGCATTGCGATTGCACCGCACGATTCCACCAGCGCCAGCACCAACAGCACGGCCACGTTCACGGCCACAATCAACAAGACCACGATTTATCAGGCCCGCCTGGTTTACTCCAACCTCACCGCCGCCGAGCTTTACCTCAATAATCCCCAAACCGGCGCGCAAATCTTCGATTCCGGCCTCATCGACGTCTACAACGGCATCGGCGACAATTAGAAGTTGCTGATACTTATCGCGAGCCTCGTGCCGGCCAGGTCCGTAGCCTCAAGCAATTCCAGCTGGCGCAGCCGCAGCTCACTCGCCACGCTCGCGCTCGGCGTTACCAGCCGCAAGACCCCCTGATGCAAACTCCGCGCCCGCGCTTGCTCCGGATAGCGTTCGTCAAGCCACAACTGCACTTTTGTCAGGACCTCGGCCCGGTCGAGCCCCAGTTCGCGCCGTTTGCGCTCAAAGTAATCGGCTTCAAGCACGGGGCGCCTCTCCGGTCCGGGCCGCCAGCCGGCCGGTTTTAATCACGGTATGCGCCCGCGGCCACGCCCGCGTCACACTATC
>Ga0209420_1000770_pt1 | contig 15990 bp, 15 predicted proteins | sample BlaSpr_A8_OM1_O1_FD_187972 | JGI IMG/M metagenome (GOLD analysis project Ga0209420, IMG submission 187972) | Forest soil microbial communities from Thunder Bay, Ontario, Canada - Black Spruce, Ontario site 2_A8_OM1_O1 (SPAdes) (version 2) | ecosystem: Environmental > Terrestrial > Soil > Boreal... | reverse complement strand
GCATTCGCCTACCACCGCCCCGCGTTGGCGGAAAGAACAATCGATTGGGCTCCGCCAATGCTAGGTCTCTTTCCTAGGATGGGTCAGAATGGACGTTCGGATGTCAACGCAAGCGACATCTATATGGTTCGCCTGTCGCCCCCCGACGCGAACGGTTATTGCAGTTTTGGTACCGCTATCTGGCAGAACAAGTATGCACTCCTTCATTCAAAAACGGTTATTGCCGAGATTGATGACACCTATATTCGTCCGTGCGGCGATGGCTATGTGCACGAGTCGGAAATCGACTACTGGGTTGAGAGTGCCCATCCTGGTGCTCGAGCTGAAGTTGCGATGGCGTCTCCTGATGATGCCGAAGTGGCTGATGTGATAGGCGCATTTGCGTCGACTCTTATTCATGATGGGGACACCATCCAGATTGGAAGCGGCTCTGCCAGTGCGGCTCTCTATGACCATTTGCGATCAAAAAACGATCTAGGTCTCCACACGGAGGTCGCAGAAGAGGCTGCAATCGATTTGGTCGAGAGCGGGGTCATTACGAACCGCTACAAGAATATAGATACGGGGATAACAGTAGCGTCTTGGTATCGGGGTAAAAGAAATATCATTGAGCGGATAGACAATAATCCCAAATATCAGGTCCGAGATGTGTCGTATGTGGACAATCCGCGAGTATGCGCTCAGATCGACAATTTTGTGGCGATCAATGCAGCCTTGGCGGTTGATCTCGGAGGACAGATTACGGCGGAATCTTTCGGCTACAGACTCTATACAGGTCCTGGCGGTCAGCCTGAGTTGATGACGGGGGCACTGCTCTCAGATGGTGGAAGGAACATGATTTGCCTACCGTCTACGGCCGTCAATGGCAGCAAATCGCGAATCGTCATGGGTCACGAAGAAGGAACGGCAATCACTACTCCTCGGCATTTTGTTGACTACGTGATTACGGAGTACGGGATAGCCGAATTGTTTGGTCAGACGCTCAGACAGCGGGCCGCGAATCTAATCTCCATATCTCACCCCGCGCATCGCGACCAGCTAAGTGAAGCGGCCGTAAAGCTATACGGGCCTCTTCCTGCCCCCATATCCTGACAATTCTTGATGCAGGAAGCAACTGAGGAATTATGAACGACGATGATCTGCCATCCATGTTTGAAGAGCTGTCAAACTGGAGCCGATGGGGTGCAGAAGATGAGCGGGGAACCCTGAACTTCATAACGGACAGCTCAACAACGCGGGCGGTACAACTCATTCATAGCGGGAGAACGATTAGCTGCGGTCGTCCAATGCGAATGCGACCTTCGACGATCCCGCTTATGCCAACAATGCAAGTAGTACATATGATGACAGTGAGCGGCGAAAGCATGCCAAGCGCCGGGGCGGGAAGCGCGGCGGATTGGCTGGGATTTGGTGTCCACGGTTTTGAGACTACGCATATCGATTCGCACGCACATATGTTTTGGAATCGGAAAATGTACAACGGCAGATCAGCTGAGAACGTCACGGCAGATCGAGGAGCGATTCACGGTGGAGTAGAGCCGATATCCGCGGGGGTCTTTTCGAGGGGTGTCTTGGTCGACGGCCCGACGATGCGCGAGAAGCCATGGCTAGAGCCTGGAGATGTACTTGAACCAGACGAGTTAGACACTTGGTATCGCCAGAATGGGCTCGAACCTCGAGCCGGAGACATTGTCTATATTCGCGCGGGCCGTGATGATTGGGAGGGCGCGGGAGTCGAAATTGATCTGACGCAACATGCGCCAGGCATGTCTCCAAATTGCCTGCGTTGGTTGCGCGATGCCGAGGTGTCGATTCTGGCATCGGACGTTTTTCATGATCCGCGACCGTCTTCATTCACCCGAGGCCCGATTCATACGATTGGTCTGGTCGCAATGGGCTTGTGGTTGATTGATAATGCAGCTTTGTGTGCGCTTGCCAGAGAGTGCAAAAAGGAGCGGCGTATGGAGTTCTTTAGTGCTGTCGTCCCACTGGCCCTAAGACGAGCGACCGGCTCACCCGTAAACCCAGTTGTCATCTTCTGATCGGTTAGCCCCGCGATGGGCCTCGAACTCTGATGAGCCGGTGAAGTCGGTGCTGGCAAGGCTCGAGGTATCGGGCCCGGTCCCTCGTTCCCTCCGGCAAATTGCGAATTCCGAGAGCTGTTTCCGACCCTTTGTTCAGATGGTTAATGCCCTGCGGTTCAGAAGTAGTCTGCCTTCAGACGTACTGGAGGTGATGATCCTTTTCCTATCTGCCAGTGACTTGCTAACGACAGCAGTAGCGGAGCACCGCGGATTCGGGCTCGCTGCGGGACTGTCGGAAGACCAAATGATCGCAGCGGAAGCTGGTTTGCTGGATTCGCCTCTGAGACCTGAACAAATACTGGGGCTCGTGGTCTGTCAATTGGTTCGGGACCGGAAGGGAATTCCAGACGAGATTTGGAATCAAATGTTGCTCACGTGGGGCGAACAGGCATCGATAGATGCGGTGTTTGCTGTCGGCTTTTGGGGCGGAATGGTTCCGCACATACTTCGCGGCCTAGACATTGAGTCGTCCAATTCGAATTTGAGTGCGGGGTGACGAGTCCGATCGACGACCAGCCGAAGGTTGACACTCTGGATCAGTGCGTACCGGCCTACCTCGCGCTTGCCCGCCACCTGCGCGAATCCATACTCAAAGGTGACGTCAAGCAGGATCAACAGCTTCCGACGGAACTCCAGCTGGTTGCGCAGTTCGGAGTAAGTAGGCAAACCGTCCGCCGTGCGTTTGAGATTCTGTCGCAGGAATCACTTGTCCGGAGAACGCAAGGAAGTGGGACATACGCGACGCCGGATCGGGCTTTCGTCAACCGCGGATCCCAGGCCATCTTGGATAATCTGGTCACGGGTCCGTATGAAGCAGAGGTCGTCCATCCACTCGAGTTTGTCGCCAATCCCGCCGCTGCTGCGCGGCTGCAGTTGACGGACGATTGGGTTGCAGCACTAACCCTGCGGCGATTGCGTGGGGGGCTACCCATAATGGTGGCGGAGGTGACATTCACCCCAGAGTACGGCGAGATCTTGTCGAAGGATGACCAACTAGCCTCGGCGGGAGTGCAGCTGGTGCAAACTCCACTCTCCATTGTTGAGAGGGTTACTGGCATGCGCGTCGCTGAGTCCATAGATCAAAGCTTTACGGCCGTTGTCTTGCCCGCAGCGCTCGGTCGGCTTCTCGATTGCGACGCCAACTGCCCAGCAATTCGGGTCGATTCGACGGTGAGCACGTCGGATGGTCATCCCGTTGAATTGTCAATCGCGCACTACCACCCGAGCCGTTACTCGTACCGGATAAAACGTGAGCGGTCTCGGTGGTGAGTTCCGCTGAGCGCTCCCAAAGCTCGGAATCGATAAAGAGTCTGGCGTCCCATGCTGGCTGCCCGCGCTAGGTCGTTACCGCGACATCGATGTGCGCGGGAACTGGCGCTGCTAGGAGGGGTGTCTCTGGTTTCCAACGTTGTTACCTACGAAACGCCGAATGGCAGCCATTTGACGCGGCGAGCGGATTGCTTGCTACGGAGATTGCCTGTCTGAGTTCCCTTTGAAAGTCGAGCGGCTCGTCGGCGGCTCACGGAGCTCGAGTCTGAATTGGATGCGATCGTAATCCAACCCAAAGTGCGACCACGAGAGTTGACCCCCACAAATTTGTAGGCTAGAATTGACGAAAATGTTCGGACAAATATTGAAAATCTGATCTGACCAGCTCGAGACGGCTGCAACGCCGTTCAAGATCTGGGGGGATGTGTGATGCGACATCGAGGGACCATCAGCACCAGTTTGGAGGCCTTAGTGTTCATGCGTTCACGGCTTTTGGTGCGGGAAGTGGCCCCTGGTGAGATGCCCGGGATGAGTCGCTTCAGATGATGCAGGGCGCACGCGTCGATTGCCCGGCGTTGGGGGACCTGGCGATGCCCGCACGGTTGAGGCAAGCAACGAAACAGCGCGGAGGTCATCCGATGTCTGCGGTGCGATGAAATGCGCGCATATCCCGATTCTTTGCTTTCGGTCGCATCTTGTAGATGCCACGACTGCTCCGCAGTGGGCGATCTGAGCGCACTGCGTTCCTATCTTGGGAAATAGCGTGACCAAAAGCGAGACGATCGGTTTCGGGCTTATCAGAAAAATGTGGGAGCCTGCTCTCCCTGCGGCAGGTGTTTCGACGTGATCGGCGTTCGACCGCTTGATGGTGTGACCGTCATCGAGTTCGCGCAGCTGATTGCGGGTCCATCGTCTGCGCTCATGCTGAGGGATCTTGGGGCTCGGGTAATCAAGGTCGAATCCTTTGCCGGTGACCCGGGTAGAGAGCTGCGGACGCAAGCGTTTGCTGCGAGCGGCAACAGTGCCATCTTTGACGCATATAACCGCGGAAAATTGTCTCTCGCCGTCAATTTGAAAGAATCCGCGGGCCGGGACATCGCCGCCCAACTGATTCAGGAAGCTGACGTGGTTATCGAAAGCTTTCGTCCAGGAGTAATGGAAAGACTTGGCTTGGGATTCGATCAGATGATCGCTGGAAACAAGCGCCTCATCTATGCGTCTCTATCAGCATTCGGACATGAAGGCCCAGAAAGTGATCGTCGAGGTGTGGATTTCATCCTTCAAGCCGAGAGCGGAATTATGTCGATTACGGGGGAGATGGACGGGGGGCCGTTGAAGGTCGGCTTTACGATTGTGGACGCGGCCTCGGGCTACGTGCTCACGCAAGCAATCCTTGCGAGTCTCTTGCTGCGGGAAAGGACAGGCAGGGGTCAGCTGGTCAGAGTTTCTCTTCTAGATGTTGCGATGCACCTACAATCAGCACCCTTTGGAGAGTTTCTGGCGAGTCACGTCGAGCCCATCAGAATGGGAAATGCGGCGCCGATGACGTCTCCCGCAGATTCCCTCAGGACCGCGGATGGTTACATCGTGTTGTCTGCATACCTTGAGGATCATTGGCGCCGATTGTGCGAATGCATTGGGCGACCCGAATTGGCTGATGACGAGCGATTTGCAACCAAGATTGACCGAGTGAACCACAGGTTGCTGCTTAAGGAGGAACTCGAGGCATCGCTAAGGACGTGGACCACCAGGGACGCAGTAGACAAGTTTCGCGAGAGTGGGCTAGCTGCGGGAACCGTCAAGTCGTACGGGGATCTTGAACTGAGTCCCCAGGTGGCGTCAAACGGAATGATTATGGACATCGGCGTGGATGGCGGCGATGCGCACCGGGCCATTCGGTCTCCGTACAGATTGGATGATCGTCGGCTGCCGGAATCGAGTGAGCCTGCACCAGCCGTTGGTCAGCATACGGTTGCCGTTCTGAGGCATTTGGGCTATTCAGAAGAACAGTGCCAACTACTGATTGCGAATGGGACCGTTGTGCACTCCGACGACCAAACTCCAGGAGCTGTGGCGGCTGCCTCTGGTGGGAATGACGGCAATGAAAGAGCATTCCCCCAATGAGAGAAAATGGTCGTCTCGAAGTGGGTGATAGTGACCGTTGCCAGGTTGAAATTCGAGGGAGTCTGTCTGGATGACCACCGTTGAGTGGGAGAAGTTGGGCTGTGGAATGGTAGAAGTTGATGACCAGTCTCGCTCGGTTGAATGGTTGTATTCATCAGGTCTGACGGACGGTTTGCCGACCGTAGCTCCGACACCCGAGGCAGTCATGCTGATGATAGGTGGTGGCCATCTCGACCCCGAGGTTGTCATCGGTTCCATTCCGGGCCGTGATATGTCCATAACGGTCGGCCAGGCGGCCGTTTGCGCAGTCATGGCCGGTGCGCTCCCAGAATATTTTCCTGTCGTTCTTGCGAGTTGGGCTGCGGTATTGGATCCGGCTTTCAACGCTCATGGCGTGTTGACCTCCACTTCGGGAGTCGCGGTGACATGTGTGGTTTCAGGTCCGTATGCCACGAGGATCGGAATGAACTCCGGCGCGGGACTCTTCAGTCCCGGTAACCGAGCGAATACCACAATCGGCAGAGCCCTGCGCCTGGGTGCAATGTGCGTTTTTGATGCCCGACCAGGCGTGCTCGATGCAACGGCATTCGGGAATGGTGGGAAGTATTCATCACACTTTGCTGAGAAAGATCCGCCCGGGCCATGGATGCCAGTACGCATGAGGGCGGGACACGACAGGAATGCGACGACTGTGACGCCCATGGCTACGGACGGACCTCGAACGGTTAGACAAACCATGCATCGCGACCCGCATCGGATGATCAGAGTATTTGCGGCGGCCATGCGCGATCCGACCATCACGAAGGCATGTCGGCCAGGAGCTGGATTTCTCATCGTCGTTGGTCCAGAGCACGCGGACATCTTCCTGCAAGCCGGCTGGACTCAGGACGATGTCTGTCGGAAGATTGCGCAAGAGGCACAGATATCTGTGGCGGAACTTGATTACTGGGGAGTCGAACTCGAAGCCAACAAGATCTGGCCGGCTGACTCCAATGGCCTGGTTGCTACATGTGCTCCAGAGGACATTCTCTTGGTCACAGCCGGAGGCTTTGGCGCAGGATTCTCCTCACTGCTGCCGAGCACGCGTTCACCGGCGGGGGTCAAAACGGTAGAGGTAGTTACCGGGGACTCCGTGAGGTGAGTCGTTCATTTGCGATCTTTGACGGCTTTAATGGACAAAGGAAGCTTCGAAGCCGATAATCGGCATACGTATGACGAAAAGAAGAAAATAGTGCAAACGGACGGATTTTGGAGGAACGATGAATATTGTCATCCCACGGATCGATCATAACGAGCGAGTTATTTCCCTGGCGCCGGCTCCTTTTGCGGTAAGGGAGGCGGTTATTGGAGTTTTGGATAACGGGAAGCCGTTTTCTGACGTTCTATTGCCTGCCATTGCACAGAATCTGATTGAGCTGGGGGTAGGCAAATCCTATTTTGTAATACGCAAAGCTGCCGGAGCGGCCTTTCCTGTGTCGGAGAGCGAACGTTCCGAAATGCTCGCTCGTGCTCACATGGTGGTAACCGGCGTTGGTGACTGCGGTGGATGCACGGCGTGCAGCGTTACTGATGCTCTGGAGTTCGAAGAAAATGGACTGCCAGCGACGGTCGTGATTACCGAAGTATTTAAGGCCGTCGCCTCGAATCTTGCGGCAGCGATGGGCGCACCTGGTTACCACTCGCTCACCACAGAGCACCCTATTTTTGGTCGATCGCCCGAATGGATGAACGATGCCGCAAAAAAGGCGGCGCTCACGGCGCGGGATCACCTTTTGCTTGGCGGCGATATCTGTCGGCCTGAGCCCTGACATGCGGGCGCTCCGTCTTTATCAGACGCCGATGTATCGACACTTTGAACGACTAGGACATGAAAGAGAAGGAATTCGATGGATTACAACCTTATTTCAGCTGATAATCACATCTTGGAGCCCCCCGAGACCTACATCGAACGCGTGCCCAAGAACCTTAGAGATCAGGCGCCGCGGATAATGCGGGGTTCGGATGGTGGAGACGGCTGGAGTCTCGATGGCACGCCACCTAAGCAGACATTTGGGTTGGATGCCGTCGGCGCCATAGCGGGTCAAAATTACGACGAATACAGAAATAAGGGAATCAGGTGGGAGGAAGTTCTCCCCGGTAACTATGAGGGCGCTGCCCACATTAAGGACAACCAAGCGGATGGGGTTGACGCGGCTGCCATCTATTGCTCGATGTGGACTAAGAACATCTATTACGATCTCACCGATCGGAACCTCGCGCTTCATTGCGTAAGAGCGTATAACGATTGGTTGATAGATGATTTTTGTTCAACCGATCCTGATCGGCTTTTTTCCTTGCCAATATTGCCCGTGAATGATGGGGTACCCGCTGCAGTGGCCGAAGCAGAACGCGTGATCGCGAAGGGCGGACGAGGGCTATTTCTTCCCCTATCCGACGTTCCTTATCATGATCCTCAATATGATCCTCTCTGGAAAGTGGCGGTTGACGCGGGGGTTCCGGTCACTATTCACCGCACGGGCGTAAGCAGACAGGAAACCGCAGCGAAGACGGCCTCAAACTCGAGTATCCCGGGTCTGTACGTAGCCGAAAGCACCGTCCAGCGATTCTTTTCGGCCGTGGGTCCGATCAGCAACCTTATATTTACGGGCTTGTTCGACCGATTTCCTGCCTTGGTGTTCGTGGCAGCTGAGGTTAACTGTAGTTGGCTTCCCGCCCTAGCCCAACAGATGGATCAGTCATATGAGCGCCAGCAGAAATGGGCGGAACTGACGTTCAACGCTGTGCCAAGCTCTTACCTGGGCAAAAACGTGTTTGTGACAATCGTAGATGATTTCCTTGGGTACAAATTGGCCAACGACGATTCAGTTCTGGCTAGCGCGGCGATGTTTTCAAGTGATTACCCTCATTCGCAGACATTGTGGCCACGCAGCAAAGAATATATCGCTGAAATGACCATGGGAATGAGTGAGGATACAAAGAACCAGATTCTCTTCATCAATGCAGCTCGCGTTTATTCACTTCCGGATTAAACCAGCAATTCAATCGCTGGAGCGTGAAGTACTGCGGCAGGTTGGGTGGGGTTTGCTTGATTTGGGACGACGCGGACTGGAAATCGAAGCAGGGATTGCGCGACTGGAGGTAACTCAGGTCGACGGTCAAGTTGACATCTGGGAAGCAACGATCAGAGAGGGACGACGATTAGCGATTCCGGCATGTGGACATCCAATCGAGGTTGTAACCAAATCCGAATCGGACCTCCTCGTGAGCGATACTTAAAGTCCGTTCAGCCTCGGCTTGGAACAAAGGCCTTTAGGTCTTCCCGCGGCTCGGGACAATAGAACGTGAGTGAGCCGCCGGCGTTCGGCGCGACCGTCGGACCGGAGGTGCCAACACCCATCAAGGGCTTGGCTTCCGCGGTGGGAGGCAATGGCGGCGGGCGTGGAGCGAATCACTCGCCAGTCGATGTCTCTCGTGCCCGTTTCATGGGCCTCATCACCATCGTCTTGGGCGTCTCTGCAGGTCTCGCCTTCGTCGCCGCATTCGCTTCTTTCAGCAGAGGCCAGCAAGAGCCACGCCGAACCTCGGTAGGAGCGACCTCAGAGTCAAACGGGGATCTGGTTTCGGTGCTACCGGGTACGACGGCGACCGCCGATCCTGAAGGCTTCGGCGGGACGGGTGCTCATGGCCACGGCGAAGGACCAGGGTTGACTCGAATCCCCCGCTCTCCCATTGTACTGAGTTGAACTAATGGTATAAATTGACCAATCAATTGTATGATTGTTGGCGGGTACGCGTTAACTGAGCGTTTTCCGGTCGCCCCTAGCCGTGGGAGGAGTCGTACGTGGATCTGGCACAGGCGATTTTTGGGGTTTCAGCCGGGGCACCGGATGAGCTGAGTCGTTGTAAGGACTGCTAGGGGGCAATCATGCGAATCTTCGAGGGTATCCGTGTCCTTGAACTTGCTCAGTGGGTGTTCGTACCCGCATGCGGCGCCGTACTTGCCGATCTAGGAGCAGATGTTGTGAAGATTGAGAACCCTTCGACGGGCGACCCGTATCGCGGATTGGTAACCAGGGGTATGCCCTCGCTGCATCACGGAATCAACCTAAATATGGAGCAAAACAACCGTGGCAAAAGGAGCGTTGCACTCGATATACGTACCGAGCGGGGCCGCGAGCTCATGTACAGGTTGGCTGAATCATCCGACGTATTTCTGACGAATTTCCGCCCAGATTCGTTAGCCAGGCTCGGATATGGCGTTGATGACCTACGATCCCGCAACCCTAGAATCATCTATGCGCGAGGTCATGGTTACGGAATACGCGGGCCCGAATCAAATACCCCAACATATGACAGTACGGCATATTGGGCGCGAGGCGGGTTCGCTCATACTCTCACGCCAGTTGATTATCCCGCTGAGATTAGGTCTCGTGGAGCAATCGGCGACAAACCCACCGCAATGAATTTGGCCTTTGGCGTTGCTGCTGCTCTCCTTGAAAGAGAGCGTACGGGTCGAGTTACTGTCGTAGACGTATCTTTGTTGGCGAGCGCAGTGTGGACACTGTCGAGCGACATATTGGGTGCGACGATAACAGAAACGCATTCGAATCCGAGCGTCAAACCCAATACGAGCCTCGATGGTTATCGGACTAAAGATGGCCGCCTCATTACCGTGCTGTTTCTTAATCAATCCCACTGGCCGATATTTTGTAGGGCTATTGGCCGAGATGATCTTGTTCGCGACGCTCGATTCGCTGAACCGGAAGAGAGGTCTAAGAACTCCGAGGCTTATGAAGAAGAGGTTCGAGCGACTTTTGCCTCGCGCACTTTTGAGGAATGGTGCCGCCAACTTCGTGATTCGGGTGCACCATGGGCTCCAGTGCAGTCCGCGTACGAGGTCACGCAAGACCCTCAGGTCCGCGCCAACGACTATCTGGTTGACCTGCAGACAGAGGAAGGTGTTTCGTACACCCTGGCGAGTGCTCCAGTGGAGTTCGATGAGACCCCCGTAGTGCCGGGCCGCGCACCAGAAGTCGGACAACATACCGAGGAGGTGCTGCTTGACCTCGGCCTCTCTTGGGAGGAGATAATCGATTTGAAGCTCGCTGATGTGCTCGCGTGAAAGGCACTAGTCCTTTAGCGATGTCCGGTTTTGCCCCGAGTAATCGCAGGTCGGTAAGGCGATGTTTCTAGGGCCTTTCAGTCACACGATGCGTCATCCAAGAGTCGAGTATCGACGCCTTATAGCGGCTATCCGGAGCTTCTCCGACAGAGCTAGACCTGGATTGACTTACGGATGTAACGATTTCTCCATTCGCCAACTGTCAGATGGCTATGTCCTAGATGTGAGGCATTCCATGCCCTCCTGCCGGGGGGTGTGAAGCGTGTTTGATCGCATCGAGGATCAGGAGCTGTTCGAAGAAACGACGAAGCGATTCTTAGAGTCTGAAGCTCCCGTTACCAAAGTGAGAGATCTCGTTACCTCGACATTGGGCTATGAGGAGTCGTATTGGCGGCGCGGCGCTGAGCTTGGCTGGACGTCGCTCCTTGTTCCGGAGGAAGCTGGCGGAGGAAGCGTTAGTGCGTGGGGCGTCTTAGACTTAATAGTCCTCGCATTCCAGTTCGGGTTTCACGCTGCCCCAGGTCCACTGCTGCCGGTCAACGTCGTCGCAGCAGCGCTAGGGCGCTGGGGAAGCGCTGAGCAACATTCCGAGGTTCTGAGCAGGCTGCTGGACGGTTCTGCGATTGCGTCTTGGGCTACTTCGGGGCAGGTGGGAAAGGCGAGGACGATCGAGCACGTTCGCGCCCACACTGAAGGTGAGGTGATCGTTGTTGATGGTGAAGTATGGCCTATCGAGGCGGGTTCGCAGTCAAATAACTTCTTGGTGACCGCGTACCATGATGGAGGATTGAGCCACCTTCTCATCCCATCAGGTTTGTCTGGCGTTATCGTTAGACCGCTCAACAGTCTTGATCTAACTCGCCGCTTCGCTCGACTCGAATTGGACGGAGTGCATGTGAAGTCCTCGGCTTTAGTCGGCCGGGCAGGAATGGCAGCCAAGGCCGATTCGTGGCTGAAAGATCTGGCTGTAGTTGTACAACTGGCGGAAATCGTTGGCGCGATGCAATGGGCATTTGAAACTACGCTTGCGTGGGCTTCGAATCGCTACACGTTTGGACGCCCCCTGAATTCATACCAAGCCCTGAAGCATCGCTTCGCCGACATGAAGATGTTCCTGGAGAGTAGCTATGCCATCACTCAGAAGGCAGCTATGGCGGTTCAATCAAGCGCCCCCGATCAAGCCGAGCTCGTAAGTGCTGGAAAGTTTTATGTAGGACGATACGGCCCAGAGTTGATGCACGACTGTGTTCAGATGCACGGTGGGATCGGAGTGACGTTCGATCACGATCTTCACATTTTCCTGCGTCGCGTCGCGACCAACGTACCGCTGTACGGATCTCCTTCCGATCATGCGGCTCGGCTTGCCACACTCCTCGAAAGTGCCAATGCCGACTGAATCCATGCATGAAGACGTAGAGGGTTTCACCCGAAGGGCCCGCGCATGGCTCGCCAAGAACATCCCGCCGCAAACCGAAGACGGGACACTTCTTCGAGTTCGCACTGACGATGAAGAATTAGAACGAATAGGTCGTTGCCGTGAGCTACAGAGGGTGCTCTATGACGGTAGCTTGGCGGGAATTTGCGTCCCAAGAGAATACGGCGGACAGGGGCTTACGCCGGCTCACCAAGATGCCTTGAACCATGAAATTGTTGGCTACGACTATCCGGCGGAATTGCAAATGCCAACTTTCACTCCATGCATGGCGGTACTGCTCGAGTTTGGAACTGACGAACAGAAGAAGCGGTATATCCCGGCAATGCTTAAGGGCGAAGCCCTCTGGATGCAGTTCCTTTCCGAACCGAGCGGTGGCTCAGACGTGGCTGCTGTCTTAACGACCGCAATTCGAGACGGTGAAGAGTGGGTACTAAACGGCTCAAAGATCTGGACGACCGGCGCTTGGTGGTCGGATATGGCGCTATGTCTCGCGCGAACGGACTGGAACGTACCCAAACACCGAGGTTTAACCGTCTTCGTGGTTCCAATTCATCATCCCAACATCGAAATCCAGCGGATAGAAATGCTGAACGGCTCAAAGGAGTTCTGTCAGGAATTCTTAACAGATCTGCGAGTTCCTGACGTCGACCGAATAGGGGAAATTGACCAAGGATGGACCGTGGGAACCCGTTGGATGTATCACGAAAGAACGGTTGCTGGTGGCTCTCCTTACGTGACCTTCCCCGATGGCCGTCGGCCGGTGAGGGAGCTGGCCGGTGGAGCCAAGGCCCTAATACACTTGGCCAAGGAAGCCGAGGGTTTTCAACGTACGCACACGCGTCAACTCATCGGCGAGGCGCACGCCCATTCGCTAGTTGGTTCTGCGCTCATCGAGAGGATCTCAAGACAGATTCGAGCTGGAGTTGCCTCTGGCGAAGCGGCAGCGATTCTCCGTCTGTATGCCGGCACGACGGTAGCGCGTAATTCCACGATCGCATTCGAGGTGGCCGGTGCCGGAGCAATCGCCTGGAGTAACGACGACGGAGATGCAGGTCAGGTAGGTATGGGTTATCTGATGCGTCAGGCTTCGAGTATAGGTGGCGGGACTACAGAAATGAGCCGAAATGTCATCAGCGAGCGAGTGTTGGGCATGCCTCGGGAGCACGATCCCTCGCGTAGTTTGGCGTTCCGTGATGTAGCGCGCAATTCGAGGCGGCCCTATGACCGAGGTTCGCAGATGGATCCATTGGGCGAGCTGAAGCGGTGATGAAGTACTGGGAATTGGTTGCGAGGGAAGCGATCAGAGACCTTGTTGCACGTTACAATTCAAACGGCGATTCAGGTAGGTTCGATGAGTTGATCGAGCTGTTCTCCGCCGACGCGGTGATGGAGGTTGAGGATCGGCTCTTCCAAGGCCCCGACGAGATCCGCTCGATTTTCGAACGTGCACGCCTTCGAAGCCAGGCTAGACCTGGGCGTCCTCTATACCTGTGCCACATAACAGGGACACATCAGATCGATCTGGTCGAGGAGTCTCGTGGCAAAGGACGCTGTTATTTCTTTGTGCTCACCTCAGCAGGACTCGACCATTGGGGTAAGTACCTAGATGAGTATCGAACCGTGAATGGAGAGTGGAAGTTCTCTCGACGTCAAGCGCTGACGAGTGGGCGTACTCCCGGCTCGCTACTAACGAAAGGTGATCTCATATCATGACTAATAATAGGAACAAACAGTGCAAAAAAACCGGTGGTTGGGGGTTGACGTGAACGATCTGATGGAGTCCGTGCATCTCGATCCCTCAGCGAGCGGTCGAGTTGCCATCATTGGTCTCGGTGAGACGGACTATGGGGCGGATTATCGCGCAGCGCGTTTGAAGGGTCCTGAATACGTGGCACCGGATGCAGAAAGCCTTGCTTGTCGCGCGTTCGAGAGGGCACTCTCTGACAGCGGGCTTCAACGTGAGGATATTGACGGGCTCTGCGCGTCGTTTCCTTACGGCGGCTCAACACCATCAAGCTTCGCGGCTGCAAGCCAATTGAAGCCGGGTCATACAATTCCTAGTGGAAACGAACCTTGGTGTGGTCACGGTGGCATGGCTCCGTTTGTCGCAGCGGTTGAGGCTGTTGCCACAGGAAAATGCGATGTCCTAGCCGTCGTTCACTGTCTGCCATCAAAGGCTGTGGGTCGACAATATGGTGGTCACACCTATTCGGGAGGAGGTCGCGACTCTTATTACTATTACCACCCGTGGGGCTGGAGCTCGCAGGCGGCTCACTGGGCGATGATGTACAGCTATTATCAAGCCAAATTCAGCGTCGCTGAAAGTGACCTTGGCGCTGTAGCTCTCACCTTGCGGGAAAACGCCATGCGCAACGAAAATGCCACCATGAGGAGCCCTCTATCGATTGACGATTACTTGAGTAGCCGCTTCATAGTTCGCCCGATACGACTCTTCGATATGTGCCTTGTTAATGACGGGGCGGTTTGTTTCATTCTCACAAGTACAGGGCAGGCGACTAATTTGGCACACTCGCCCGTGATCTTGGCGGGGTGGGGGAACGCGACGGTCGCTCACTCGAAGATGCATTCCATGGTTCGTGAGCGACTTAGCTCGCAGCTTGGAGCAGCAGGCGCCGAGGCACTTGCGATGGCTGGTGTCACCATCGCAGATATCGATCACTTTGAGGGTTACGACGCATCGAGCATTCATCTCATCAATCAGTTGGAAGGTTACGGTTTTGTGGAGGCCGGCGCTGGGTTAGAATTTTGGAAGGACGGAAACACCGCTAAGGGGGGCCGTATTCCGACCAATACAGGTGGAGGGATGCTTTCCGGCGCCTATCTGCAAGGGTGGAATCTCGTTGCTGAAGTGGTACGCCAGCTACGGCATGAAGCGGGCCCTCGCCAAGTAGGTGGTGCAGAGGTGTCGATGTTCTCGTACGCCGAAACTGACTCGGCCCACCCGATTGTGTTCACGAGGCACACATGAGGGAGCGCAGACCCAATCGGGTTACCGGGCCAGGCCACGACGAGTTTTGGACCTATTGTAAAGCTGGTGAGTTACGCCTGCAGAGGTGCGACCAGTGCCGGCATCTCTCATGGCCGCCGGGCGATGTCTGCGAAAGCTGCAACGGAACCTCTCTAACGTGGGAGCTCCTGTCTGGGCGAGGACGTGTCGTTAGCTGGTGCACATTTGAACGCAAGTACTACCCAGAACTTGAAGTGCCCTGGGACACAATTCTGGTCGAGTTAGATGAAGGGCCTTTGTTTATCAGCAATCCCCGAGGATTCACCAACGAAAGTATCGAACAGGACACTCCGGTGGTGGTCGAGTTCCTGGAGTGTGAAGACGACGAAGGAGATTTTGCGCTCCCTGTATTCCACAAAGAGTAAAGGGATGATGCGTGGCGCTACCGAAGGCAAGTTGCCTCATGTCCCTCCATTTCGAGGAGACCCCGGCTTGCCCATCCAATTGCCCAACTAAAGAGCCATATTTGGTCAAACTGGGCAGCCGGCGTGGACGAGGCCATAGTCCTGACCTGGCAGTATGCTACGCCTCAGAACCGGGTAGACGAAGCTGCCCGCACTCTCAAGGTGGCGACACGGGTTCGAATCCCGTTGAGGCTGCAAAGTGCGGTTGACCCCATTGGGTGGACCGCGCTTATGAGAATGCGGCCTGGGTTTCTTTTGAGTGTAAGGCTTCGTATTCGTTGGGCGTGAGGTAGTCGAGGGAGCTGCGGCGCCGGAGCGGGTTGTAGAAGTCCTCGATCCACTCGGCCATGGCGCTCGAGAGCTCGAGGATGGTCTTCCAACTCTTTCGGTTGAGCAGCTCGATCTGCATGGAGCCCCAGAACCACTCCATCGGGGCGTTGCCGCCGATTTCCGAAACTCCCCAAGCGCGATCAACGAAATTCCCCAGTTGATGGACCGGTGAGTTTTCCTTCATTTTACTCCTT
>Ga0209420_1000769_pt1 | contig 15993 bp, 15 predicted proteins | sample BlaSpr_A8_OM1_O1_FD_187972 | JGI IMG/M metagenome (GOLD analysis project Ga0209420, IMG submission 187972) | Forest soil microbial communities from Thunder Bay, Ontario, Canada - Black Spruce, Ontario site 2_A8_OM1_O1 (SPAdes) (version 2) | ecosystem: Environmental > Terrestrial > Soil > Boreal... | reverse complement strand
ACGCTTGGGCAGCCTCGGCGAGCGGCTGTGGGCGGGGCTCCAAGCTCTGGGCGGTACGCACCTGAACGGGGCCACCGCGCCACGAGTGCCGGGCCTGCTCAACGTGTCCTTCGAGGGGGTACAGGGCGAGAGTCTGGTGGCCGGCCTTGATGGGATTGCGCTGTCGACCACGGCGGCGTGCAGCTCGGACTCCCCGGATCCCTCCTACGTGCTGCGCGCACTCGGGCGCGACGTTCAGCTGGCCCAGAGCTCACTGCGCTTCAGCCTGGGCCGCTTTACCGAGGCGTCGGACATCGATCGGGCGCTGCAGGCGGTGCGCCAGGAACTTGCGCGACTGCGGGCGCTCTCGCCCGCGACGGCAGCACCCGCGTGGCCGGCCGAACGCGCCTCGGGCGCCTCGGTGGTGACGGGCGAGGCCGGTGGCCCGGGGCAGGACACCTGGATCCGCTTTCATCTGCTGATCGCCGGTGACACTGTGAAAGAGGCACGTTTTTTGGCTTTTGCGTGCCCCCATACTATGGACGTGGCCAGCTGGCTGTGCGGTGAGCTGCGCGGCCGATCGCGCGGCGCGCTGATTCCGGGTGCACCGGCCGAGTGGGCCGCCGCGCGCGGGACACCGGCCGAGAAACTGGGCCGCCTGCTGATTGTCGAAGATGCACTGCGCGCGTGTCTGCCGCAGGTGAATTAGGCGCTACAATGCGAGGATCGATGAGCATTTCACTGACCGAATCCGCGGCCAACCGGGTCAAGAGCTTCCTGGCCGCACGCGGACACGGTATCGGGCTGCGTCTGGGTGTTCGCAAGACCGGCTGCTCAGGGTTCGCCTACGTGATCAATTACGCCGACGGGCCGGAGCCGGGAGATGCGGTCTTCCAGGACCGCGGGATCCAGGTGTTCGTCGACGCTGCCAGCCTGACCCTGATTGACGGAACCATCGTGGATTTCGTGAAGCAGGGCCTCAACGAGGCCTTTCGCTTCCGCAACCCGAACGTCAAAGGTGAGTGCGGCTGCGGGGAGAGTTTCTCCGTCTGAGGCCTTAAGCGGTGCCGCTGTGCGCGCCGCGCCACGTCACCCTGGCGGGTGCGCGCAAAAACTCCTTGCCAAACGGGCACTTCCACAGCACGCCACATTGGCGAGGGCGGGGCACCCAAGGTAAACTGCGCGGCTTGCCCGGAAAGGCGGGCCCTCCCGCCGCGGGCGCGATATGCCCGCTCCTTTACTTAAGATCTCGAAAGGTCAACGCTAATGGCGCACGAGCGCACCTTGTCCATCGTTAAGCCAGACGGAGTGAGAGGCAATCACATCGGAGAGGTCTGCCGGCGCTTCGAGACAGCCGGCCTGTCGATCGTTGCGGCACGCCTGCTGCACCTCTCGCAGCGTGAAGCGGAGGGCTTCTACGCGGTGCACCGCGAGCGCCCCTTCTTCAAGGATCTGGTGCGTTACATGATCTCGGGCCCCGTCTTCGTACAGGTACTGGAGGGGGAGGGTGCGATCGCGAGGAACCGCGACATCATGGGCGCCACCGATCCGAAGAAGGCCGCACCCGGCACCATCCGGGCCGACCTCGCCACGAGCATCGAACAGAACGTCGTGCACGGCTCGGATGCCGCCGACACCGCGGCCCGCGAGATTGCCTACTTCTTCAGCACGACGGAACTGCACCCGCGCGCCTGAAGGCGCGCGCACCGACCATGAACGCCGTCGCCCCAGAGCGCACCAATCTGCTCGGCCTGCCGCGTGCAGCGCTGGAGGCGTTCGTGGCGCAGCTCGGCAGCAAGCCGTTCCGCGCGCGTCAGCTGATGAACTGGATCTACAAGCGCCACGTCGGCTCCTTCGCCGACATGACCGATCTGGCCAAGGACTTTCGCGCGCGCCTGGCCGAGGCGGCCGAGATACGCACGCCGGACATTCTCTCGGTGCAGACTTCCGCGGACGGCACCACCAAGTGGCTGCTTAAGGCCGATGCCAGCCAGGCATTCGAGATGGTGTTCATTCCCGAGCCCGATCGCGGCACGCTGTGCATCTCCTCCCAGGTCGGCTGCGCACTCGACTGCTCGTTCTGCGCCACCGCGCAGCAGGGCTTCAACCGCAACCTGAGCACCGCCGAGATCGTCGGACAGGTGTGGCTCGCGGTGCGCGAGATCGAGCGCTCGCGGCTTGCCGAAGCTGAGGATGCGGTTGCCGGGCGCGAGGAGCGCCACGTCACCAATGTGGTGCTGATGGGCATGGGCGAGCCGCTCGCCAATTTCCGCAACGTCGTGCCGGCGCTTGAGATCCTGCTCGATGATTTCGGCTTTGACCTGTCACGGCGGCGCGTCACGCTCTCCACCTCCGGGCTGGTCCCGCAGATCTACCGGCTCGCCCAGGTCGCCAATGTGGCCCTGGCGGTGTCGCTGCATGCGCCCGACGATGCGCTGCGCAACGAGCTGGTGCCGATCAACCGCAAGCATCCGATTGCCGAGCTGCTGCAGGCGTGCTGGCACTACCTCGATGAGCAGAACGGCCGCAGTGTCACCTTCGAGTACGTGATGCTCGATGGCGTGAACGACTCCCCGGCGCAGGCACGTGCGCTGGCCCGCCTGCTCAAGGGCCATCCGGCCAAGGTGAATCTCATTCCCTTCAATCCCTTTCCCGGCACCCAATACCGGCGCTCCGCCGCGCCTGCCATTCAACGCTTCCGCGACGAGCTGCTGCAGCGCGCTGTGCTGGCGACCATCCGGCGCACGCGCGGCGAGGACATCGATGCGGCCTGCGGGCAGCTTGCCGGTCGCGTCATCGATCGCACTACGGCCCGTCTCGGCAACAAGGTTTTCGGCGTCGCGGTTCAACCATGAGCAAACAAGTCACCGACCTGTCCCCTTTGACGCTGGCGCGACTCCTCGCCGCCAGCCTGCCGACGCTGCTGCTGGGCGCCTGCGCCAACAACCATCCGATGCACGCCGCCAACCAGAAGGATGCGGCCGCCTACAACGTGCAGCTCGGGCTCGACTACCTGAATCAGGGCGACTTGCAGCGGGCCAAGGACAAGCTCGATAAGGCGCTGACCCAGAACCCCGACAACCCGGACGTTCACAGCGCGCGCGCCACGCTATTCGAGGCCATGCACGAGATCCCCAAGGCGGATGATGAGTTCCGCACCGCCCTGCGGCTGGCGCCGAAAGACCCGCGCATACAGAACAACTACGCCGTCTACCTGTGCCAGACCGGCCGCACCGATGAGGGTGTGAAGACCTTCATGCAGGCGGCGAACAACCCGCTGTACGCAACCCCCGAGGCGGCGTACACGAACGCCGGCGTGTGCCTGCGCGCCGCCAAGCGCGACGACGAGGCGCGCGCAGATTTCACCCGCGCGCTGCAGCTGAAGCCCAACTTCGCCGAGGCCGCGTTCCAGCTCGCCACCTTGCAGTTTCAGCATGCGGAGCTGGTCCCGGCGCGCGCCGGGATCGACAACTTTCTCGGCAATTTCGACGCCACACCGGATCTGTTGCTGCTCGGCGTGCAAGTCGCGCGCGCGCAGGGCGATCGCGTCGCCGCGCAACGCTACTCCCGCAAGCTGCAGCTGGATTTCCCCGGCAGCACGCAGACCCGTGCGCTGTCCGGGCTGAACCCGGGCTGACGGGCATGGCGAGCGAAGCTGGCGGCCAGGACGTCCGCGGCATTGGCGCGCGGCTGCGCGCCGCGCGCGAAAAGAAAGGCCTCACCGTCCTGCAGGCGGCGGAAAAGCTGCACGTGGATGCGCGCGTGCTCGAGGCGCTCGAGGCGCAGGATTTCGCAGCGCTCGGGGCCGACGTATACGTGCGCGGGCACCTGCGGCGCTACGCGGATCTGATCGGGGAATCCCCGCTCGAGCTGCAGGAGCTGTACGCCAGCAGTACCCAGGCGGCGCGTCCGGACCTCACGCGCATCGCGCGCAGCCAGGCCGCCCGCCACTCCTCGCCGCTGGTCTTGCCGGCACTGCTGTTGGTGGTCGGGTTCGCGATCGCCGGCCTTCTGTGGTGGGCGCTGACGCTGCCCGGTGAAAAGGCGCACCCGCTGGCGCCGGCCCCGGGCACGGCCGCAGGTCCGCCCGCGCCGGGCGCCGCGCCGGAGCCGGCCGGTTCGGCGAGCGGCACGGCAGCGCATCCGGTGTCGCGGGGCGTCGCGCCGCAAGCCAGCGGCGGGCGGGCACAACTGGACCTGAAGTTTTCCTCCGAGAGCTGGGTGGAGATCTCCGATGCCGACGGAGAGCGCCTGCTGCACGGTCTGTTCGAGGCCGGCAGCGCCCGTACGCTCCACGGGACGCCGCCGCTGCGCGTCGTGCTGGGGAATTCCCCGGCGGTCGCGCTGCAGATGAACGAACGGCCGGTGGCCATCGAAGGCCTCGTGCACCGCGACGGCAGCGCGCACCTTCTGATCGATGGCGACGGCCACGCCACGGCGGCGGCGGCGCGTCTTGCGCACGGGGACTGAGGTGGCAGCACAAATCCAGGCGGTCCGCGGGATGAATGACGTGCTGCCCGAGCAGATCGGCGCCTGGCAGCATTTCGAGAGCTGCACCCGCGAGCTGCTCGGTGCGTACGGCTACGAGGAGATCCGCGTCCCGGTGGTGGAGCACACCGAGCTCTTCGAGCGCGCGATCGGCGCGCAGACCGATGTGGTCGGCAAGGAGATGTACAGCTTCGATGACCGCGGCGGGGAGAGTCTGACGCTGCGGCCCGAGGCCACCGCGGGCATCGTGCGCGCGCTGATCTCCAATGGAATGCTGCGCGGACAGCGTCATAAGCTGTGGTGCCTCGGTCCGATGTTCCGCCACGAAACGCCGCAGGCCGGGCGCTACCGGCAGTTCTGGCAGGTGGACGTGGAAGCGGTCGGCTGCCCGGGCCCGGATGTGGACGCGGAGCTGATCGCGCTCAGCGCGCGGCTGTGGCAGCGGCTGGGTATCGGCGGACTCACGCTGCAGATCAATTCCCTGGGCACTCCCGACAGCCGTCGCGCCTACCGCACGCGACTGATCGAGTACCTGCGGGCCCATGAGTCGCAGCTGGATGCCGACAGCCAGCGCCGCCTGACTGGCAATCCGCTGCGGGTACTGGACAGCAAGAACCCGGCCATGCAGCAGATCATTCGCGGCGCGCCGCTGCTCGCCGATCACCTGGATGCGGAGTCGCGGGCACACTTTGCCGCGCTGTGCGACATGTTGAAAGCCGTGGGCGTGCCTTACCAGATCAACCCGTTGCTGGTGCGCGGACTGGACTACTACAACCGCACGGTGTTCGAGTGGATTACCTCCTTCAGCGGCGCACAGAATGCCGTATGCTCCGGCGGCCGCTACGATGGCCTGATCGAGCAGCTCGGGGGCGATGCGACCCCGGCGGTCGGCTTTGCGATGGGGGTGGAACGGCTGGTGGCGCTGCTGGTGGCCGCCGCGGGTGAGCCGGCGAGGCGCCCGCCGGACGTGTATCTGGTGGTCAGCGGCCCCGGAGCGACGCTTGAGGCGCTGCAGCTGGTGGAACGTCTGCGCAGCGAACGGCCCGCTGTGCGTTTCGAGCTCAACGTCGGCGGTGGCAACTTCAAGGCCCAGTTCCGCCGTGCGGACAAGAGCGGTGCGGCGCTGGCCCTGATCATCGGCGAGGACGAGCTGGCGCGCGGCGTAGTCGGGGTGAAACCTTTACGCGCCGCCTCCGGTCAGAGCGAGTGTCCGATCGAGCAGCTCGCGAGCGGGCTCGACGCGGCGCTGGCCGCGGTGAAGAGCGCCGAGAGCGCAGCGGCGCGATGAATACGGGGAGGGTGAGTGGAAGACTACCTGTCTGAAACAGAGCAATGGGAATGGGTCAAGACCCAGGTGCGCGAGAACGGCCCGGCGGTGGTGCTCGCTATCCTCCTGGCGCTGGCGGCGGTGTTCGGTTGGCGCTGGTGGCAGGCGCACCAGGACGCCGGACGTCTCGCGGCCGGAGCCAAGTACATCCAGATGATCCAGGCCCTGGAGGGCGGGCAGCGTGGCCAGGCGCTGGCGATGCTCGGTGAACTTGAGCGCGATTACGCCCGCTCCCCCTACACGGATCAGGCAAAGCTGCTCGCGGCGCGCGTCTACGTCGATGGCGGTGACCTGGATAAGGCCGCCGCTGAGCTCACCAGCGTCGCGGGCCATTCGAAGGACCCCGATCTTGCGGTGGTGGCGCGGCTGCGACTGGCACGGGTGCAGATCGCACAGGCAAAGCCGGACGATGCGCTCGCTACTCTCGCCGACGTGGCCAGCGCGGGGGCCTTCGTTGCGCCTTTCCACGAAGTACGCGGGGATGCCTACTACGCCAAGGCAGACCGGGCGGCGGCGCTGAGCGAGTATCGCAGCGCCCGCACCGGGGGCGAGGGAACCGACAGCTCGCTTTTGGATCTGAAGATCGCCGACCTTTCGGCGGCCGCGCCCGGCACGACACCCGCGGCCCCCGCAGCTGGCACACCTGGCAAGTAGGCCCATGCGACATCACGTTCTGATTGCCTCGAGCCTGGCGGCACTTCTTCTGGTTGCCGCCTGTTCGAAGGACAAGTCCATCGATGAGCCGGCGAAGCTCAGCCCGCTGCCTTCCCCGAGCCTGCAGGTGAAGCAGTTGTGGAGTGCGCAGGTCGACGACAAGAAGGCCGTCGTGCTGCGCCTGGGGCTCGGGATATCGATCGAGGGCGACCGCGTCTACGCGGCCGGCCACAAGGGCGAGGTCGTCGCCCTGGATCTGGCTTCCGGCCGCACCCTGTGGCGTGCGAAGACCGGTGCCCCTCTCTCGGGTGGCACGGCCGCGAGTCCGGATCTAGTGCTGGTGGGTGCCACCGACGGGCAGCTGTTCGCCTTTGCGCCCAACGGCGATCGGCGCTGGGTCGTGCGCCTGAACGGCGAGGTACTCGCCGCCCCCACGATCGCGGAGCACCTCATCGCCGTGCGCACCGGCGATGGGAAACTGCACGCGCTCAGCCCCGCGGACGGGCATGAGCTGTGGGTACAGGAGCAGGTGGTTCCCCGCCTGTCGCTGCGCGGTACGGCACGTCCGGTCATCGCGGGTGAGGCGGTGCTGTGCGGCTTCGACAACGGCAAGGTAATGGCCGTGAGCGCCGGCGATGGCTCGGTACTGTGGGAGGCACAGGTCACTCCGCCCCACGGCCGCACCGAGCTGGAACGGCTGTCTGATATCGATGCGGCAGTCGGCGTTTCCGGGCATGACGTCTACGCGGTGGGCTTCCAGGGCCGAGTGGCAATGCTGGCGCTGGATACCGGACAGGTCTGGTGGTCCCACGAAACCTCCAGCTACCGCGGGCTGACGCTCGACCAGGACACGATATACGTTGCCACCGCGGAAGGGGAAGTGGTGGCATTGAAGACGCGCACGGGCGCTGAGATCTGGCGCCAGAAGGCGCTGTTGCATCGCGGGCTGTCTGCGATCGCTGTCATGGACGATTCCATCATCACCGCCGACTTCCAGGGCTACGTACACTGGCTCGACAAGGCCACCGGGGACATCGCCGCGCGCGTGCAGGAAGGCAAGGTCCGTATCAGCAATCCGCCGCTGGTCGTCGGCAACATGGTCGTGGTCGTCAACGATCGCGGACAGATCAACGCGTATCGCGTGACGCCGCGCGCCAGCGCGCCCGCCCAGGCGACCAAGCCCGCCGCCAAGAAGCCGGCTGCGACCGCCGCGCCCACATCCGGTTCAACGCCCGCGCCAGCGTCGGCACCGACCCCCGAGCCGACGCCGGCGCCAGCAGCCCCGGCGCCCACATCCGGTTCAACGCCCGCACCAGCGTCGGCACCGACCCCCGAGCCGACGCCGGCACCAGCAGCCCCGGCGCCCACATCCGGTTCAGCGCCCGCACCCGCACCGCCCCCCGGGTCAACGCCCGCACCGACCCCGGAGCCGACGCCCGCGCCAGCCGCCCCGGCGCCGCCGCAGAACTAAGTAGCGGCGCGCAAACCGCGGCCGTCGTTCCATGTTGCCAGTCGTCGCTCTGGTCGGCCGGCCGAACGTCGGCAAGTCGACACTGTTCAACGTGCTCACCGGTACGCGCGATGCCATTGTCGCGGACGTGCCCGGGCTCACCCGCGACCGCCAGTATGGCTTCGGGCGCCTGGGAGCCGTTGCCTGCGTGGTCATCGACACCGGCGGGCTGGTGGAGAGCCCCAGTGCTGGCCTTGAAGCGCAGATACGCGCGCAGACCGAGCGCGCGGTCCTCGAAGCCGATCGGCTGATATTCCTCGCCGACGCCCGCGCCGGACTGTCGCCGCAGGATCATTTCGTCGCACGCGAGCTGCGCCGCGCCGGCAAACCCGTGACGCTGGTGCTCAACAAGGCCGAGGGTCTCGACGCTGACCTGGTCTCGGCCGATTTCCACTCGCTTGGCTTTGGCGCGCCGGTCACGATCTCTGCAAGCCACGGCACCGGCTGCGAGGAACTGATGGAGCAGGTGCTCGCGGGCTTTGAGCCGCAGGCGCCGGCGCAGGATGACTCCAGCGCCATCCGCATTGCCGTCATCGGCCGCCCGAACGTCGGCAAGTCGACCCTCGTCAATCGTCTGCTGGGCGAGGAGCGGGTCATCGCCAGCGAGGAGCCGGGCACCACGCGCGACAGCATCCTGGTGCCCTTCGAGCGCGACGGCCGTAGCTTCCTTCTCATCGATACCGCAGGAGTGCGGCGGCGTGCCCAGGTCGAGGGGGTCGTCGAGCGCACCAGCGTCGCCAAGACGCTGCAGGCCATCGATGAGGCGCACGTGGTCATCATGGTGCTCGACGCGCACGACACAATCGCCGAGCAGGATGCGAGTGTGCTCGGGCTGGCGCTCGAGCGCGGGCGTGCGCTCATCATCGCCGTCAACAAGTGGGACGGCATCCCGCAGGAGCAGCGCGAGAAGATACACCGCGAACTCGCACTTAAGCTCGACTTCGTGCCGTTTGCGCCGCTGCATTTCATCTCCGCGCGCCACGGCACCGGGGTGGGTGAGCTCATGCACTCGACCGTGCGCGCGTACGAGGCGGCGATGCGCACCATGCCGACGCGCACTCTGACGCGCACCCTCGAGCACGCACTGACGGTTCACCAGCCGCCGCTGGTGCGTGGCCGTCGCATCAAGCTGCGCTACGCGCACCAAGGTGGCCGCAATCCGCCGCGCATCGTGATTCACGGCAACCAGACCGCCGCGGTGCCTGATGCCTATACGCGCTATCTCGCCAACGTGTTCCGCAAGGCCTACGACCTGTTCGCCACGCCGGTGTTCATCGAGTACCGCACCGACGCGAATCCCTACAAGCGCGAGCAGCGGGTGAAGGAATACGCGCGGCCGCGCCGGCGCGCCGGCACCAAGGGCCGGCGCTGACGTACGCCTGTGCGCGGGGCGCGCTAGGGGTTGTTGGTACCGAAGGAGTACAGCACGGTCGCAGCGCCGCTCGGCGTAATCTTGTAGAGCGCTCCGGCGCCGAACTGGCCGCCGTTGAAAGTGGCGACGTAGAAGTTCCCATCGCTCCCCTGGATCAGGCTCGACGGAGCGGGGGCTTGCGCACCCGATCCCGTGCTCGCGGTAAACAGGTAGAGCACCGACTCGGCGCCGGCGGGTGTGATCTTGAACAGCACGCCGCAGCCGTTGAAGCAGCCGGAGTTGCCGCCCGAGTTGGTGGTCCCGTAGAAGTTGCCATCGCTTCCCTGGATGAGGCCGGTGCCGGGTATCGCGCCATCGCCGGTCCCACCGGCAAACGAGTACAGCACCGTCTCAGCGCCCGCCGGGGTGAGCTTGAAGACCGTGCCGAAGCCGTTCACGCCTCCGTTTGGCGTGGTCCCGTAGAAATTCCCATCGCTGCCTTCAGTCAGGGGCGTCTGTGGGAGTGCTCCGTCGGTGCCGCCCGCGAACGAATGCAGCACGGTCTCCACTCCGGCCGGAGTGACTTTGAAAGCCGTGCCGTCGTTGGATGCGCCGCCGTAGATGGTCGTCCCGTAGAAGTTGCCATCCGTGCCCTGCATCACGCTCGCATTGGGCAGGGCGCCGTCGGCGCTGCCCGCCACGAACGAGTAGAGCGCACTTTCGATCCCCACCGGGGTGAGCTTGAACACCACGCCACATCCGCCCGGGCCGCACTGGCTGTTGGTGACACCGCCGTACGCGGTGGTCCCGTAGAAATTCCCGTCGCTGCCTTGAACCAGGCCGTTCGCCACGCCACCGTCGCTGCCCCCGCTGAAGAAGTAGAGGCCGGTCTGCACGCCGGTCGGTGTCAGCTTGAAGACCGCGCCGCAACCACCCTGGCAGGGGCCGCTGCCGCCCTGGCTGGTGGCGCCGTAGAAATTCCCGTCGCTGCCCTGCACGAGGCCCTGGGGAGTGGCCCCGTTGGCCGCTCCGCCGGCGAAGGAGTAGACCAGGCTCTCCGTGCCGGTTGGCGTGATTTTGAACACCGTGCCAAGACCGTTGAGTCCGCCGGACACCGTCGTTCCGTAGAAATTGCCGTCCTGACCCTGAATCAGTGCATCGGGACCGGCCCCGTCGCCGGTGGGCACAACGGGAGGCGGCGGATAGTAGCCGCCGTGGTCGTCATCGCAGGCCGAAAGAGCCGTCAGAAGACCTAAGCACACACTGGCCGTGAGGCACGATCGATAGCGCTTCACTGCATCCTCCCACCGGGTTGCGCCGGCAACAAAGCCTCGGCGTATCTTCGCACCGATAGCCCGGCAACGCGCCGTCCGCGAACCCGTTGACAGCCGGGGCGTTCCCGAACGACGCCACGCCCGTTAAATCATCCCGTGAAAGGCACCTTGGGCACGGGACATTGCTGCACGCTCTCGGGACGCAGGGTGCGCAGGTTGCTCACCCAGCATTCATCGAACACCGAGCAATAGCAGGCCTTCCACACGATGTCATTCAGCGAGATGCGCAGCCGGATCCCCTCGTGCTGCGCGTCCTCCGGAAACTCGACGATCGGCCGCACCTCTCCGGCGCGCAGCACCGTCCCCATCAGGCCGCTCGACTCGATGTCCGCATCCCTGCCCGGGTCTTCCGACCTGCGGCAGCACAGAGTGATGAGTTCATGCGGGTTGCCGACCGGCTGCCCCTTCCAGGAGACCTCCAGCGACTCGACTTTCGCCGGTCCCACACCGTTGTTGACGATGTCCAGAGTGAAAACGCGCTCACCCTGCGCATTGACGTCCGACTGGTAGCGTTGCAGCAGGGGCCAGGAATTGGCCTGCACCAGCCTGGCATTGGCGTCGGCCATGCGCTCCATCGAGTGTCCGTGACGGAAGGCCACAAACAGTGAGGTGACCGAGACGATGAGTGCGCAGCCCGCCACGCTGATGTCGATCCAGCGATGGCCGGTCTTGCGAATCTCCTCCGGAGGTGGTTCAGGTGTCATAGTTCGCGGAACATTCTAGCGCGGCGGCCCGGTGCCGTTCGGCAAAGCTCGAAGAAAATCCCAAAGCTCACGGCGAATTCCGGGGCGATTGGCTTTGCAGCGGCCTACCTTGTAGATTTTCCTCATCGTGACGGAATAAACATCATCAAGAATGCCACCGTAACCGCGATGCACGCTGCCGCCGAAGCCAACGGCGCCTTCGGCCATCCGAAGGGATTGTACTATCTGGCCTTCACCGAGGCCTGGGAGCGCTTCTCCTACTTCGGGATGGTCTCGCTGCTCGTTCTCTACATGGTCGACCAGCTGCTGCTGCCCGGCCACGCCGAACGCGTTGCGGCGCTGTCCGGGCTGCGCACTGCGCTGGAATCGTTTCAGGGGCCGTTGTCGTCGCAGGCCTTCGCCTCGCAGATATACGGCCTGTACACCGGCTTGGTCTATTTCACGCCAATCATCGGCGGCGCCATCGGTGACCGGTGGATCGGGCAACGCAGCGCCGTCGTGATCGGTGCACTGTTGATGGCCGCCGGTCACATCGCCATGGCCTTCGACCTGACTTTTCTCCTGGCACTGCTGTTGCTCATCGTCGGCTCCGGCTTCCTGAAGGGAAATATTGCCGCTCAGGTCGGCGCGCTCTATGCGCCCGCGGACGAAACGCGCCGCGCACGCGGCTACATGATCTTCATGGCGGGGATCAGCGCCGGGGCGCTGGTCGGGCCTCTCTTGTGCGGGTTGCTGGCTGAGCTTTATGGGTGGCACTACGGCTTCGGCGTGGCCGCGCTCTTTATGCTCATCGGGCTGGCCACCTATCTGTACGGCTACCGCCATCTTCCCAAGAAGGTGGCACGGCCGCGGCACGGCGCCGCCCGACTCACTCCCGGCGAGTGGCGCGCGGTGCGGGCACTGATCGTGGTGATCCTGATCAGTACGTTCCAGTCGGTCACGTTCTACCAGATGTACAACGCGATGGTGATCTGGACTCAGCAGTACGTCGCAGCCACCGTATGGGGGTTTCGCATGCCGGTCCCGTGGTATCAGGCGATCAGCTCGCTGGGGAGCATTCTGGGAGTGCCGCTGCTGTTCTGGCTGTGGCGCATGCAGGCCGCGCGCGGTCACGAGCCTCACGATCTTGAAAAGATCGGAACCGGCGCCTGGCTGTCGGCGGCGAGCAGCCTGGTTCTTGTCGCCGCCATCTTCGTGTCGCACGGTGCGCAGATCAACCCGATCTGGCCGTTCCTATGCGTGGTGGGTTTGGGGGTCGGATGGCTCTACCAATGGCCCATCCTGTTCGCGCTGGTCTCCCAGGCCGCACCGGCGAATCTCAAGGCGACCCTGATGGGTATCACCTACCTCAGTCTGTTCGTCTCGGCCATCCTGGTCGGCTGGATTGGCGGGTTCTATGAAAGGATGAGTCCGGCGGCATTCTGGGCCCTGCACGCGGCCATCGCGGCGGCCGGCGGCCTGTTCGTGTGGCTGCTCGGGGGCCGGCTCGCTCGCGCGCTCCAGCCGGCGTGAGTTGCTCGCAGCGCGCGTTGCCGGTCGACACGCCGCTGATCGCGGCAACGCGGCTCGATGATCCTGAAGATTCGCGGCACCGCCCTCACTCGTACGGCAAAGAGCCGCGCCCGAAGGGCGCGGCTCTTTGCTTAGCACAATTGCCTGAGCTGTCCGATCCTAGCGCTGCGCGGTCTCCGGTTCCTTCTTCGGCGGCGGGGCCTTGGGATGCGGCTTGGCATTCGCATTCTTGGGCGGCTGTTTGCCGTTCGCCTGTCCGTTCGGCTGTCCGTGCCCGGCCTGGTTGGGCTGTCCGTGCGCGACCTGGTTCGGCTGTCCATGCCCCGCCTGGTTGGGCTGTCCGTGCCCCGCCTGGTTGGGCTGTCCGTGCGCGACTTGATTGGGCGGCGCGGTGTGCGCGGCGTTCGCGGGGGGCGCGTGCGGCGTGGCAGGCGCAGCTCCGCGTGCGCCCACGACACCGGGCGCGTTGAACGCTGAGGGCCGCGGCGTGGCCGCGATGGACGGGTGACCGCCGTTGGCCTTGGCGAACAGCGCAGGGTTGGATGCGGCCTGCTGAACATGCTGCTGCTGGGCCGGGGTCGGCGCAACATGCGGCTCCTGCAGCGCCATCCGTTCCTGAGCGGTTGGCGTTGCGGCAACCCCGCCCGCTCCACCGTTAAAACTGACGCGGTTGACCGTGACGTTGTTGACGACTGTTTCGTTGTACGTGTTATGCACCACGGTAACGTTGACGTTCGTTATGGCCTGATTGTAGGCAAACGAACCGCCGACCCAGCGACCGCCGGCAAACCCAACACCGCCGTAGCCGAAGCCGTAGTTGACGCCGCCGTAGAACCCGATGTGCGGGCCCCAGTAGCCGGCGTGGAACCCGTACACGCCGCCCGCGAAGCCCCAGTAGCCCGGGGTCCACAGCACACCCACGCGCGGGGGCTGTACCCAGGTACCCGGCACCCAGTAATAACCGCCGGCTGCAAAAGACCAGTAGCCCGGGGTCCACAGATAGCCTTCCACCGGGCAGGGCGGCTGCGCGTACTCCGGCAGCGGCGGCGGCGCCTCGTTCGCCTGCAGGTCGACCTCGACGGCGGGTGCGACGACCACCGGCGGCGGCGGCGGCGGCGCCACGTAAACCCTGGGCGGTGGAGGCGCGGCGATTCCAACGCGCGCCACGCAGCCGGTGAGCTGGAGCGAGGCTGACAGAACTACTAAGGTGACGAGGGTGAGAGGCGCAATTGGGAGCCGCAGTTCTTGCATTCGGTTAGACATATGACCGCCGTGAGGTTGCTGTGTGGCAGCCTACGCATTCACGTGCGGCTGATGAAACACCTAACGTCACACTTTCACAGCGGGTGACGAAACTTAAGAGAATGTAATCGAATCACTGTCGCAGCCCGCCGACAGTTGCGCCGCGCGCGGTCGATTTCTGTGCGGCCCCTGGCGATAGCGCCGCAGCTCAGGCGGGGGTTTTCCCGTTGCCGGGCACGCCTCATTCAGGGCGCGAATTCCACTTCGCCTTCTATCTCCACCGGAATGTTGAAAGGAAGCTCGGCAAGACCGACAGCGCTGCGGGCGTGGGCCCCGACCTGGGGCCCGTAGAGCTCCAGAATCAGATCCGAGAATCCATTGATCACGCTCGGCTGCTGATTGAATCCAGGCGCACAGTTCACCATCCCGAACACGCGCAACCACGCGGTCACGCGATCCAGGTCCCCGAGCGAGCGCTTCAGACTGCCGAGCACGGACAAGGCTGTCAGTCGCGCCGCGGCGTAACCCTGCTCGACGGAAACCTCGCGCCCGAGTTTGCCGAGAGGCTCGGCGAATGAGCCGTCGGGACTTTGCGGCCCGTGGCCGGAGATCAGGGCGCGCCGGCCCATGATTCTGATGAATTGAAAAGGCAGAACCACCCCCGGGGGCGGGCGCGGCGGCGGGGGCAGGATCAACCCGAGCTCACGCAGTCGCTGTTCAATCTTCGGCACAAAGAACCTCGCTAGTGACTTGCAGCACCTGCGCCGCCGCCCGGGAGGCGGGAGGGTGGGGCCACTTCCACACACACCACGCGAGCTGAACTACAGGCGTCGCGAATGGCCTCGAGATCTTGATAGACCGGTCCGCGATAGAAATTCTCCCATGCGGCCAGGAAATTGCAGAACCACAATTCGTCGAGGCTTCCAGTCGCCCTCGTAAACCTTGTGCTTACCGCGCGCATTAGCGCTCGGCGTCCCGGATCTGGACGTCGACTACCACATACGCTGCCATAGCTGACTTAGTTTTGGCGAGTGAAGACTCGCGAGTCGTACCATCTTACCTGCCGAGAGTCGCCAGTCGGGAGCTGGGGCCCGATTGCGCTTGCCGGCTAGCCCCCTAGATCCAGGCAGCGCGCGCTCACCCATGGCCGCCGGTAGCGGGCAACGCTGCCAGCCGGCTCAAGTAACCCAGCGCGGCCAGCACCGAGAGGTAGTAGGCGGTTGCGGCATGGCTCGCCGCCGCCGGGATGTCCTTGCTGTAAGCACGATAGGCGGCACCGGCCGCCACCAGCAGCAACAGAGGTTGACTGAAAAAGGCGGCAAACAGCACGGCCGCCGCCGACAGAACGATGCGCTCGCTCTTGTTGAGCGCCCCGATCGCAGTTCCGCCATCCAGCACCCAGATGGGGATCAGGTTCAGCAGATTGAGTATCGCCGAGAGGCTGGCGAGACCGAGCCAAAGGGTGTCGCCGGTTTTCATCCATAGAAGGGCGCAAACCGCCGCGCCAATGCAACCGGCCAAAGGTCCGGCCAGGCTCACGAACGAGCGCGTCTGCGCGGACACTCCCAGTGCGCCCCAGCGGACATAAGCGCCAAGTCCCGGCAGAAAAACCGGCATGTCTGCGGGCAGACCCCGGCGCTTGATATCAACGAAGTGGCCCATCTCGTGGATCAAGATCAAGATCGCAAAACCGAGCCCGAACCGTGCCCCATAGAGCGCCCAGTAGAAGGCCACGAATGCCCCGAGGCTGAGCAGAAATTTCAACTTAAAGAGCGCGAGCAGGAATTTCCCGTTGGCCAGCAGAATGAACAGTGGCGCGAGCGGACCAAACTTGCTGGCCCAGGTCACGTGCGCATCGGCTGCAGAAGCGCTCACTGCCGATGCCTCCAGTC
>Ga0209420_1000768_pt1 | contig 16012 bp, 6 predicted proteins | sample BlaSpr_A8_OM1_O1_FD_187972 | JGI IMG/M metagenome (GOLD analysis project Ga0209420, IMG submission 187972) | Forest soil microbial communities from Thunder Bay, Ontario, Canada - Black Spruce, Ontario site 2_A8_OM1_O1 (SPAdes) (version 2) | ecosystem: Environmental > Terrestrial > Soil > Boreal... | reverse complement strand
TGTCCGTTCGCGACAAACAGTTCTTGCCAGCCATCGTTGTCAAAATCGGCGAAACCTGTGCCCCACGCGAGGTTCTTATAACCGACCGTCCCCAGCCCAGCTTGGAACGTCACGTCCTCGAATCTACCGCGGTTATTGTGATACAGCGTGTTGTAGTCCTCGGAGAAGTGGGTCACGAAGAGGTCAAGCCAACCGTCGTTATCGTAATCCCGGACCGCGATGCCCATGTTCGACTGGGCTCGCCCATCGGCACTGAGCGCACACCCAGTCTCGAAAGCGATTTCCTCGAATGTTCCGTTTCCCTTGTTATGCCAAAGGTAGTTCGGCATCGAATCGTTCGCCACAAAAATGTCGGGCCAGCCATCGTTGTCGAAATCGAGCCAAACCACTCCCAGTCCGTATCCGCGGACCGTATCTCTTACACCCGTGTCTTGGCTGACTTCGCGAAATTTTCCGTTTCCTTCATTGTGATAGAACAGGTCCGGAAGACCGGGTAATCCACGTGGTCCGCAGGCGACCGGTGTACCGCGATAGTTGCAATATGTGTTCGTGCCGGGCTTAGGCATTTGACCGACTGCGAAGTCCACATATCTGGCGACGTACAGATCCAACCGTCCGTCTCGATCGTAATCGCCCCAGGCGCAACCCGTGCTCCAATTGCCGCCTTCAAGACCCGCATCTTTTGTGACGTTCGTGAAAGTTCCATTGCCATTGTTGTGAAACAGCGCGTTGGTCCCGAAGTTAGTGATGAACACATCGCGGTAGCCGTCATTATCGTAGTCGCCGATTGTTACGCCCACGCCCCAACCTTGATTGATCAGCCCGCTTTCTTTGGTCACATCGGTGAACGTCCCGTCTCCATTGTTGCGAAACAGTCGGCTCGAAGCCTGCGGCAGATTCGGATTTGTCAGCATTTCGAGGCATGAGCCATTCACCAGAAACACGTCCACTAAGCCGTCATTGTTGTAATCAAACAGGGCTACCCCGCTGCCCAGGGTTTCGATGAGATAGTCCTTCACGAGACCGCCGCAGGTCTCGTGAAAGGCAGCCAGACCAGCTTTGTTCGCGGTGTTACTGAACCATGGATTCGCGGCGAGGACCGGCTGCCCCAGGATTCCATTCTGAAAAAGCGGTATCAGAAAACATGGAGCCGCCGCGCACCGGCGCAGGAAATTCCGGCGAGTCCACATGGTCTTCGAGTGAGATGGAGGGCCCGTCATGAGAATGGTCAAGGAGATTGCAGCTTGCCGGGTTGCGCCGCTTCCTGCTCCTTTTCAAGCGCGCCGAGTTCCGCGGTGTCTGCTTGAAGTGAGGACGCGCGGAGTTGTTTAAAAGTGGCAAGCGCTTGGTGTGCCCGCGTCTCATCGCCGAGGCTTCGATAGAGGCCGGCAAGGCGAAAATACAACTCTCCGTCGTGGTCCAGAGAAGCGACCGACAATAGGTCCTCGACCGCTTGGGATGTCTGGCCTGTTTCCGATTCGCCTTTTGCCAGATCAAGTCGCGCACTTAGCAAGACGGTGGAATCGGCGGGCACCTGCCGTAATTGCTCGACCGCCTTCTGCCACAGGTTTTGTTGAATGTACACGTGCCCGAGTTGGTAGTGAGCAAATGCCGACTGGGGAGCCAACTCGAGCGTTGTCTTCAATTCCTGTTCCGCTTGGGTCCAATCGCTAGTTCTGGAAAGTACTGTTCCCAATCCTAGGTGAAGGTCGGGTGACTCCCCGGCCAGCCGGATCGCGTTCTCGAATTCCGTCTTCGCTTTTGGATAATCTGACAACTTAGCGTAATGCTCGGCCAGCATCTGGTGAACTCGAGCAGAATCGGGATTCAGCGCGCCGACCTTGAGGAAGCATTGCTCGGACAGGGCATCGTGCGTCTTACTGAGCCAATAAACCCCCCATCCACCGTGCAGATCCACTCTGCGCAGGAGATTGGCCGTCCGCAGTGCGGCATCATACTGACCCAGCCGAAATTCCGCTTCCGCTAACTTGATTCTGTCGGGGATGGAAAGAATTTTTCTAGCTCTCAGCTGCTCTGCCAAATTTGTATAGCACGATTCAGTAAGCCAGATCCCCGGCGATACATTTTTTGCCTGCCTGCCGGTACAAGTTTCCGCAGGGTCGTTTTTCCCATTCGCGGATATTCGCGCCAGGACATTCGAATCACTGAGCCAGCTCTGCCAAAGGATTCCAGCCGGAGATTCGGCAAACCATTCCGGAGGATTCATCTGTCTTCCGCTCCAGGCTTGTAGGATTAATCCGGAGGGTGGCAACTCGAAAAGCAGAGTCAACTCTCGCGGCTGCGACTTTCTCAAGTGCTCCAGGGTTGCGCTCACCTGCTTCCAATCGCCACTCAGGGCTGCAGTCTGCGCTACACCAAGCTCCGCCAGTGGCGATTCCGGATTGCCGGCCAATTCCTGATGAAAATGGTCCTGCGCGGCTTTTACATAGCCCAGCGCGAGAAGAGCTGTGCCCAGTTCGCCATGAACTTCCGGTTGGCTTGGCGACCGACGAAACAAGCGAAAAAGCATTCGAGCTGCATTGAGGTTATCTCCCTTGGCCAACAACTCTTCTGCGGCCAATTGCTGCGGAAGATCCTGCTCACTCGGCTTTACATCCTCACGGGACGTTTCGACCGAGATCTGGCTGTGCGCCACACCCAGCTTGTACCAGGCATCCGCCAACGATGGAGTACGCCTCGCCTGTTCCGCATATAGCTTGGCCGCGTCTTCCATGCGGTTGCTGCGCGCAAGCGCATCGCCCAGAGCCATTCGCGCGGTAGCGCTTTCTGGCTGCATTGCCAAAGCGCGTCGCAAGGCGGGTAGAGCTTCTTCCAGTTGGTTCAATTCCAAACAATCCAGACCGCTGACCAACCAGGATTGTGCCCGGAGGGATACGCTTTGCGGGCTGTCGATCGTCTTTGAACTCTGGGTGGGCTGTTCGCGCAGGACAGGTCTGAGTACATCAAGAGACTCTCGGTAACGATGGAGCAGGAAATATGCGGCCCCCAGGCGCGCTTGGACTTCAAGCACCTGTGCTCGGGGAGTTCCGGGAGGCAATGGCTCACGCAAGAACTTCTCGTAAGCCTCTACTGTCTTTCTTAACTCTTCGGGACTTTGAGCTTCATAGGGATTGCTTGCTGCTACGGTCTGCGCCCCCGCACAGAGTTCCGCGACCACGAGAAGGATCAGGAGAAGCTTTGCCGCAAACCGCGGCGAAATCGAAGGAATTTGGGATCTATGCCGCAATCTCGGACCGGCAAACATAGCAACATTCTAGCCCGCCTCACCCCACAAAGGAACTCAGTCCCTGCTTCGGCGCTGGCTCGGGACAACGAGCGGTCAGTCCAATAAGGGGCAGCCTTTCCAAAAATTACGGCTCAGAAAATAAGTCGCAGCCCGAGCTGCATGGCGCGCTGGTCGCCGTTGTTGTTGTAGAGGCCGTTGACAGACCCGAAAGCAGAGCCGCCATTAATGTCGGTATTCAGTGAATTTGGAATAGGATGGTTGAGAACGTTGAAAGCCTCCGCCCGGAACTGATATTTGAGTTTCTCTCCGAAAATCGGGCCGTTCTTGTGCAGGCCGGCATCCCAAATCCAGAATCGCGGTCCAAACAACGTGTTTCTTCCCGAGTTCCCCAGGGTTCCTGCAGCGGGAAAGGTATAGCATGCGGGATTATAAAACTCCGTCTTGGTTCGCGGCCCAGCGTTGGGATTGCAGCCGGGAACAAGTTCAGCGTGTACTCCGTTGTCAACACCCATTCCCGACGTATTGGCTCCCTGGTCGGTTATGGTGTTGACGCTGCCGCTCCTGTAGATGAAAACGCCGCTCAGTTCCCAGCCTCCCAAGACCGCGCCCGCAAAATTGTTCTTGTGCTCGAAAAACGGCAGGCTGTACACGTAACTGGTAGTGAAGTTGTGATGCTGCAACCAGTCCGGATTTCCCCGGTTATAGCTCGGGTTGTAGTGATCTATGATCGAGGACTGCAACTCCGAGCCAATATCGTGGGCATTGGCGTAGGTGTATACGGCGGTGAACATCAGATTCTTGGTCATGCTGCGCCGTGCGCTGGCCTGCAACGCGTTATAGGCGGAATTTCCATTGTTGATCTGATAGGTAAAGGCGCTGTTGGAAAAGCCCGAGTACGGCACAACAGTCTGAATTTGGGCGACGTTGGAGTTGAACACGTAAGGAGAACCGGCGGGACAAGTAGTCAACGTCCCACTGCAGGGTCCGAATGTTCCGGGCTGCATTTCGTTCAAGTCTTCGAGCACGGAGAAGTGGCGAGTCTCCGTACCCACATAACCCACTTCAACCAAGGTATTCTGCGGGAACATGTGTTGCGCACCGAAATGAAAACTGTAGACCACTGGAAGTGGGGCGCTGAAGTCCTGACCGGTGATGGGAATAGGCGACTGCTCATTGCTCAGGCTGGGCGTCACCGGTCCGGGCGTGAACACTGAACCTGTGCCGGTACACCCAAAGCTCGAAGGGCTTTGGGGGGTACCCGGGCAATCGATATCGCCGTTAACCGGGGAAGCGCCTGTCTGGAACGGCAAATTTCTGCCCATCTGCGTCTGGTCGCTAAGCGTCTCGTGGTTATAGAAGATTCCTGCACTGCCGCGAATCGTGGTTTTCGCCGTGCCGAAGGGATCCCAGGCGAAGCCGAATCGCGGCTGGAACGCCCGATAGTGGTTGGGAAGTATCTGAGGCGGATAGCCGCGTATGATCCCTTGCTGAACCAGTTGCTGGTTAATCGTACTCGCCGAGGCTGCGTTGAATGGTTCGCCGAAGACGGCGAGGTGGCCATAGGCGTTGGACGGGAGCGACTGACACGGCATGGATATGCCGTTATAGTAGTTGCCGCCCGCGACGAGACCGTTATTCGGATCAATCACCTGTTGCGTGCCGGGAAAAGTTGAATAGGCCAGCGGATTGAACATGGCAAAGTTGCACCACTTCGAATTGTAATTCGGGAAATAATCCCAGCGCAGGCCTCCTTCAATCGTCAGACGGGGAGTGATTTTCCACGTGTCCTGCCCAAAATACCCCTGTTGCCAGGATGACCATGGAGTCTCATTGCGGAAGCCATACTCCGCATAGGTGTCGAATACGCCCAGAAGCATGTCGGCCAGGGGCAAACTCGTGGAACGTGGGTTGGTTCCAGAACCGGCGATGGTGAGCTGACCGTTCAGGTTTTGTCCTCCGATGATCAACTGATCATCGTCATTCTCTCCGTCGTGTTCAATCCAGGCGCCGAACTTCAGAATGTGCTTCCCAATTGTTTTCGTCAGCGTATCTGAGAACTGATAGATGTGGCCGACGCTATGGGAAGGATACGCATCGGTGTTCGAGTTGAAGGAATCGATGGCGCTGTTCGGTCCTCCAAAGTTGATGGTCGGAGTCTTTCCCGCCACGTCTTTGCTGGCAGGGCCGAATATATAAGGGAAATCGATGCCTCCTGGAGATGTGGCAGTGATGCCTACGGACGTTCGATCGAGGCCATTGCCCAAGGGGCCGGCGAACAAGACAACGTGAACAATATCTTCTGTGGAACCTACCGTAAGGTCATTCACCAGAGTTGGGCTGAACGTTGTGGCGAGATCAATAGTTGCTCCCCTCTCGGGTTCCTGTATGTTCCAATCCAATAGCTGCGGACTATTCCCGAAGCTGCCCGAGAACTCGTTGCTCCGGTAATGGCGCAGGGTAAACGCCAAGTGGGACTTCCACCGGTCGATCATGTAGTCCATCTTCAAGCTTTCGGTGTGATTGTTGCTTGGATTTTCAGATAAGTAGTAGTAGTTGGGAAGGCCATTGGCGACTGTCCCGCTGGCGATGTTCGGCATGGGATAGATGGCCATCAAGGCCGAACCATTGGGGCTCCAGAAGCTTGAAGCAATGGTGTTGTTCGGAAACGGCTGGCCCGCCACCAGAGTCTGTCCAGTATTCGGGTCTGTCTGACCGTTCAAAAATGCCGGAACCATCGGGCAACTAGTCCCGGCCGGGGGGCAATACTCGCTGAAGTTTCCTGCATGTACGAGCGCAGAAGGAACAATCGGTTTAGTGGGGCTGGCCCCGGGCTCGCGAGTGATATCCTCCGAATAGAAGAAGAAGAGCTTTTTGTGCGTGCCGGGGACGGGACCGCCAAAAGTGCCGCCAAAGTTATTCCAGTTAATTGGTCCGCGTGGGCTACCAACCAAATTAGGGGCGCCATTTGCCGCCGAATCATAATCTGTATTCTGGTTGTACTCGTAGAGGCTACCGTGGTAGCGATCGGTACCAGATTTCATCTGCACCACGATTTGGGCGCCGGCGCCGCGGGAATATTCGGGCATATAGCCGGTCGAAACCACATTGATCTCACCAATCGCGTCGATCGCCGGCGCTGCCGTGGTGGCCGCGTTGTCGCGGGTGCGCTGCGACGACACACCTTCGATCAAAATATTATTGTCGCTGTCGCGCAAGCCGTTTACGGACACACCTTGGGTGGCAAAGATGTTCATGGAATTGAAGCTGTCAAAGCTAATTCCAGCCACGCCGGGTTCGAGAGCCAGGAAATTCGCGAAATTCCGGCCGTTGTCCGGAAGCTGCTCAATCTGAGTCGAGTCGATGACGCCGTTCAGCTGGGACGTGTCCGTCTGCACCTGCAGTGCATCGGCCGAAATAGAAACCGTTTCCGATGTTTGCCCAACCTCCAAGGCGCAGGAAAAAGTTCGGGTGGACGAGGGCTCCAACACCAAGCCGGTCCCTTCGCAGGTTCGAAATCCTTCCTTGCCTGCGGTAATCGTGTAAGTAACGGGCGGCATATCCGAAAATAAGTACGACCCTGAGCTGTTTGTCATGGTCGACTGACTCGTGTTCGTGGCGGTGTCGGTTGCCGTAACTTTCACGCCCGCAACAACGGCGCCGGAAGGGTCGGTGACGGTGCCAGTAATCGCGCCGTTAACGTGATACTGAGCATAACTGACGCTCGTCGCACTCAAAATCAGAACGACGACCAACGATAGACCGCCTGGTGAGATACCGAGCCGTGAGAGCATGTGCGTCCCTCAGTTTTGGACGACAGTAATGCTTTCCTAGTACCCTCGGTCAAGGCCCCGATATATCCTTTTAATGTTTCCTTGTAGCTGGCTGATAAAAGAGCAGTTGTTGTAAATTGTCTCCAAATTTTCCCAGGCTAAAACCTGCGATCTTCGACGCCGGCTCACGCCCTGCCGCTTTGGCTGCGAATGAGGGCTAGGCCTAGACAAGGATTGCGGAGCGCTGCTCCCGGTGGGGAGCGTCTTCTGCCTATTGTGGGTCAAGGCTGGAAGGAAGCGGAGGTAGCACGTCATACAGCGGCTGCGCCGGCACCACTTCCGGGTTCTCCTCGGCTGCCGATACGGCCAGGATCCGGATCTTATCGTTATCGGGCAATTTCACGCTCTTTGTGTTGGGCGGAAGTTCGATCGAGTACGCGAACAAATAAGAATAACGATAAGGCACATTCTCGCCGCCGGGGTCGTGATGATGCGAACAATACCACGCCAAATCAGCCCGCTTGATATAGCCCGGTTTGATGCCGGTCATCTCGCCATAATTGTCATGCGAGGTATCTTTCGAGCTCCACTGCCGGTCGTCCCACTGACCGATGAATCCACCCCAGTCCGGGATGTCTAGGTCGACCTTTTTGGCACCGACTTCGAACGCCGATCTCTGATCGCCCTCGGCGGAAGCGGCCAGCAGGTAGACGCGATTGAATTGTCCGGGTGGCAAATCAAGGGTCTGGCCCTTCGCTACAACCGCGTTCGGCACATGCGTCTTCGCCGGGGCAAGTTGGAATTGCACATCGTTGAAGGTTATATGCGAGGGCAGCATCTCCGCGGGGAGGGCGTTGCCCTTGCCGTCAAACCCGCTCTCTGACTTCGTACCATCGTCGCTGGCAGTGGCGAGATCATAGTGCAATGTCACCGGCACGGAATGCACGGGGGCAATTGCAGTGTGCGGCGCGGCCAGTCGGAGCGCGAAAGTGCGGGGCTGATAGGCGGTGAAAGAGGTGACCAGAGAGCCGCCGTTCACGGTAGCCGCTCCGACTGGCTGCTCCTGCCCATTGACTTCGCGCGCGGCGCTGATTGGCGAATCGAACGATATACGTACGTCCCGTTGCGGCTTGCCATCGAGTTCAACCAGGCGAACGATGACTTCATCGCCGTGTTCCGCTTTCTTCAGTGCCAGCACTCGAATCCGCGAGTTGCTGACCTTCAGCAAAGAAAACTCCCGGCCCAACGCGCCCGCGTGCCGTGAAGTCTCGAAGGCAATGAGAGGATCATTTAGACGCTGCCCTTGCCAGTCGGTCTGAGCCTGCCGCCAGCCGGCGGCGTGACCAGCGATTCCGAAAACAAACTCGTGATGACCGATGTCCTGCGTAGCCTGGTCGGCATAGCCGCCTCGCGTACCCGGAGTGCGGATCAGGGTGAGACGGATGGTGTGGTCGTTCGGCTTGTCCGATCCATTCTTGCAGTCGGTGAGGACGGTAGCGCCGAACTCGCCGCTCAGGTCCGTCAAATCAATCCATTGATGTGAGGGCACTTCGAATTTCTTCGGCTGCGCGGTGGGCCGCTCGATCGTGCCGATGTCCCAGTTATAGGTCGCCATCTCGTTGGAAGCGGTCAACGGGAAGCTCGCCTTTAGATTCGACTCCTTGGTATTCCAATCGATTACGTTTCCGAATTCCACGCGCTTCCCCGCCTCGCCCGCCGAAAGGCGGATGGTCTGAACGAACTTGGAGCCAGCGATCTCCCGTGAAACTTCCACGGCCACGCGCACTGGACCGTTTTCCACGACTCGAATCTTCGCCGGACCGCCGACATATTCTTTGGGTACAGCTTGCTCCTGATCCCAGTCCATGTTCCAGGCCGGCCATTGCTCGGGGTTGTCATAAGAAATAGCAAGCCGCGCCGGAGCAGCCAGCAGTTCCCTGCCGATCGACTTGTCGAAAATACTGGCGGCATCGCCGTCGGCGTTCAGCTTCACGCGGTAGTACTGGTTCTCCAGTGAGTTCTCCGACACTTGCAGTGCCTTGGCCGCCCCGGTTCCGCTGGCGCCAGGCTGCACATCGTAAATTGCGTAGCCGACGGACGGGACCTTGGCCACGAATATTACTTTTCCATTCGAAATCTGGGCCGGGACTTCCCTGCCGTCCGGACCGGTAACGCGCACCGCTTGAGGCCCGCCACCGGGGAACTTCACGCTGGCTTCCACGATGTCTTCGCGCTCGATGTCCAAGGGATTGAAGACTACTAGCGGGACACCTTTTGTCTCGGTGTTGAGCGCCGCAGAAACGGCTTCGCTGGCGCTGTTGAGCACACCTGCGAACTGATTCATCGCAATCACGTCGTCGTTCCACGCGAACTCATATGCTTTGGGACTAGCGGTCCCGGCGGCGATGTCGTGGAAGTGTCCGCCCATCACCAGCGTCCATGCATCATTCAGGCGCTGCAATGGATACGGCCGCGCGCCCAGCCATTCCGCGGCAATCGAAGCCTTCTCCGCGGCATCCGCCAGCAATTCTTCTTTTCGGATCCAGCGCTTCTGGTAAGCCTCCGAGGTGAGCGAGCCGGCCGAATGGTTCGTCAGTTCCATTTCACCCGTGTAACGTGGAAGTCCGGCAGCTTCAGAGGGCGTGATATTAAGGAACATCTGCTCAGCGTTTGCAGAGATCACGTGCACCGGGCCATCGCCGACTTTCACGGCGGGCCATTCGGGATGCGTCCGCCGCTCAGCGAGGAAAAACCCGTCCGAGGGTGGAAGGCTTGCCGTACCTTTGGTGACGATAGCCTCCAGACGCTTCACCGATTCCTCATCCGGCGTTCCGCCGATGTCGCCGGTGCCGTAATAGTGATAGTCGGTAAATACACCGCTGACCGTACCATTCAATTCGACGCGAGCCGCCCAATCACCCTCGAACCGGCTCTGCTGTTGATCCTGCTGAAGCTTGGCGAATGCCCTCTGCTGGTCTCGCAACTGGATGTACTGCTGGTTCTCTTTCTCATCGATTGTTTGACCGTTCTCATCGGCTTGGCGAAGTTTTTGCCGCAAGGGTTGGAGCTTCTTGTTGAGTTCCTCAAGGGCGGCGTTTGGCGGCAGCGGAGGCAGCGGTTGGCTAAGATCGCTATAAATCCCTCCGCTGTAATCGCCGGGATTCAATCCCGCCAGCACACTCTCGCCGTCTGGTCCCACCCACACGCCCACGTTAAACGGCGTGCCTTCTGGTGTTTTTTCCAGCGATTCAGGACCTCCGCCCGGAGCGGAAGATCCCCACACCAATTTCTGGGTCGAGAATCCCCTTACCCCGGCATGCGCGAGAATGGTGGGCAGCGAAGCCGGAAATCCAAAGCAGTCGGGCAGCATATATTCCGCGCTGGCTCTGCCCAACTCTTTGCGGAACCAGTCGTTCCCATATAGGATTTGGCGGATGATGGCCTCAGCGCTGGGCGCGTTGACATCACCTTCTTCAACGGACGATCCCGCGGGGAACCATCTTCCCTCATCCACGTACTTCTTGAGCCTGGCATAATCAGCCGGGAAATACTCCTTCATGAAGCGGTAACGGTTGGCACCGCTGAAACTAAAAACGTAGTGAGGATATTTGTCGAACAGCTTGAAATTGTCCTCCATGGTCTTGCGAATATATTCGTCGATGACCTGCGGATACTCCCACCGCCATTCCGTATCCAGATGAGCATAGCCAACCACGTAGAGGGTTGGCTGTTTGCTCAAATCGCGCTTTTCAGCGGTTTGCGCTCGGGCTGCGGTAAACAGCAAGCTGCAGGTGAGTGAGAGCGAAATCAAGATCATTCGGCATCCTCGCATCGCCATTCTCCAAAGATGTCAGATAAAAGCAGCACCCGCCCGGCCAGGCGGATCGGGGTCCATCAGTCGGCACTGCTGCCACAGCCAGACGCTATTCAAGATGGCGGCCGCCTCTGAAAATCCAAGGTTGCCTTCACGTTTCGTCCGCGTGACATAGGATTGCGCCCATCTGTTCCTTGGTTCGTCGGTTCGTCCATCCCTTCGACACTACCGCCTTTCCCGGAGCGAGGGTCAAGCTCTCGGAATATCCTTTTATTGTTGCTTTGTAACAAATTGATAAAAGGGCGTTTGTCTGAAATTGTCTCCAAGTTTTATGAAAGTGCTCGCCGAGGTGCATCCGTCTGGGTGACGCTATCGCGAGAACTCAGCCGTAAACAGAAAGGTTTAAACAGAAAGGGTTGATCGTCATCAACTCCGCGTGGTATCTTCCGCTAAACCCCCGGGGGGGAGCCGTTTTATGACTACGGTACACCCTTCACCCACTTTCCAGTTCGGCCCATTCGAGGTCGATCTCGGTGCCGGCGAACTACGCAGGCACGGACTCCGAATCAAACTTCAGGAACAGCCTTTTCAAGTCCTCGTTCTGCTGTTGCAGCATCCGGGTGAAGTGATTACTCGGGATGACTTGCGCCGTGCGCTTTGGTCGGATCATACATTCGTTGATTTCGATCGGGGTCTCAATCGAGCGATGAACAAGCTGCGGGCGGCGCTGTGCGACTCAGCCGAAACTCCGCGCTTTATAGAGACTCTACATCGTCGCGGCTATCGGTTCATTGCTCCGATTACGGTGCACCACCAGGAGGGTGGCAAAGTCTTCCCGGCGTCGGCCTCTGATGGAGGACACTTGATCTCGCCGGGACAGAACCGGCAACAGGATATGCAGTCGGGTTCGGTCCGGGCCCTGAAGGCTTTGTATTTTCTGGGAGCACTCCTGTTAGTCCTGATCTGCGCTGGAAGCGTCTACTACTGGCGTTCTAGTTCCTTCATGGCGACCGACGGTTCAAACACCTCGGTGACGCCCAGACGTTCTGTTGCGGTGCTCGGATTTAAGAATCTTTCCGAGCGTTCTGACGACGCATGGGTGTCCACGGCGCTCTCCGATTGGCTGACAACCCAACTTTCGGCAGGTGGGCATTTGCGCCTGATCCCCGCAGAAAATATCGCTCGGATGAAAATTGAACTATCGCCACTGGATGTGGGGAGCCTGAGCCGTGAGAGTCTGGCGAAGGTAGGAAAGAACCTCGCAACCGAATTGGTGGTGGTTGGTTCGTACGCCATTCTTGACGATAATTCCGCAGCCCAGGTTCGCCTCGATCTGCGCCTGCAAGACACTCGGAGCGGAACTATTGTGGAGGCAATTTCTGAGACTGGAACGGAAATGCATTTGTTCGATCTGGTCTCGCGAGCCGGCGAGAGGTTGCGAACCGCATTGGGAGTCCAACCTGTCAGCAGCACTGAAGCTGCCGAAGTGGCCGTGTCTCTGCCCTCGAGCCACAGTGCCGCGCGGTTGTATTCGGAAGGACTGGAAAGGCTTCGCGTATTTGATGCGCTGGCTGCATGTGATCTGTTCCAGCAGGCAATCGCCGTCGAACCGGCGTACGCGCTCTCCCACTCCGCTCTCGCGACCGCCTGGGCAACTCTGGGCTACGACGAAATGGCAAAGGCGGAGGCCAAACGAGCCTTTCAGCTATCTTCGAATTTGCCGCGTGCCGATCGCCTATTGGTGGCAGCGCGTTATCGCGAGATGTCGAAAGAGTGGGAAAAGGCGATCGATACTTATCGCGCACTGTTCGAGTTCTTTCCCGATAGTCTCGATTATGGACTCGCTCTCGCTCTCGCCCAGGTCAACAATGGACGAGGCAAGGACGCCATGCAAACCTTGGACATGCTCCGGAAACTGACTGTTCCTCTGGGGGATGATCCGCGCATTGACTTAGCGGACGCTCGCGCCGCTGAGTCGTTGGGTGATTTCAGAAGAGATTTGGCGTCAACCGCGCGAGCGGCTGAGAAGGCCCGGGCGGTTGGGGCTTCCTTATTGCTTGCGCAGGCTCGCGCCGATCAGGCTTGGGCGCTTGCCAATCTCGGTCGCGCCGACGAAGCAGCGGCCGCTGTGAATGAGGCCGAACGAATATTCTCCAAGGCGGGGGATCGAAGTGGGGTTGCCCGCAGCGTGAACTATAACGGAATCCTGCTCCAGAACCAGGGCAACGCCATCGCCGCCAAGGCCCGATATGAGGAAGCTCTGGGCGTTTATGGACGAATCGGCAATCGCTTGGGCGTTGCCGCGGAGCTGGATGACCTTGGCGACGTTTTGTTTTCTCTGGGCGATCTGGAAGGATCCCGCCGGAAATACGAAGAGGCCATGGCAATCTACCGGGAGGTTGGCCATGAGAACGGAGTTTGCCTTACCAAAGGAGCCCTGGGACCGGTACTGCTGGCTCTCGGCGATGACAGTGGATCGATACGAATCTCTCGGGAAGCGGTCAACATCTGCGATCGCCTTGGCGACCGCAGCAAGGCGGCCATCGCGCTGTTCAATTTAGGGAGAGCTTTGCGACTGAAGGGAAAAACATCGGAAGCCAGAGAATCGGAGTCCGCCGCAGTCTCTACTTTCGAGCAAATTGGCGATAAGCAAAGTGCCGCGCGCGTCCGCTTAACGATCGCCGAATTACTGCTCGACGACGGTAATCCGAAGGAAGCTCGGCTGACGGCTAGCAGAGCGGTGGAGGAATTCGAAAAAGAGAAGGCTGCGCGAGATGGGGCTTTGGCTTACGCGATTTTGTCGCACGCTCTTCTGCGAGAAGGAAATCTGGTCGAAGCGCGGAAAACGATTGAGCAGGCTGGCGTTGATTTATCGAAGTGTAATGATCGTGAAGCCGAGCTGATGGTGGCCCTTTCTGCGGCGCGCATTCAAGCCGTTTCCGATGGTGTTGCCAAGCACGACGCAGCCAAAACTTATCAGGAAATCGCGGTGAAAGCCAATCGCCTCGGATTCGTGAGCTATGAATTCGAGCCGCGCCTGGCGCTTGCTGAGATCGAAGTTACGTCCGGCGATCGCGCGACCGGCAAGACCCACCTGGAAGCTCTGCGAAAAGAAGCTGCCGACCGAGGCTTTGGACTCATCGCGCTCAAGGCCGCTGGAGACTTGAAGAACCTGCCGCCCACAACGGCCAGTCAGGAATGAAATAGATCTTTCAAACCTTGTTGGTGTGCTAACTCAGCCTCTCTGTAGGGCGGCGTCTTCGGGAACAACAGGAAAGTCCGCTGTCATCGGTCGAACTGGGCGCCCTTATTTGGGCAAGGAAAATCGTCGTACGTTCCCTGGGCAACTTCTTCTTTGGCGATTCTCACAATGGATTCTTTTCTCGGCTGATCACGCCGCTTTCTGGATTCAAGAACGTTCTTCAAATATATTCTCCTCTGGGTCCCAGTGCTGTGAAACAGTAGTAGTGCTCAACCATAGCTAAAATTCATAGGAGGATTTATGGCAACGAGCAGAGCGACGGTTGTACCAATGAAGCCGGCGCAGATGAAAGGAGCGCAAGTCTCCAATCCAGGAGCAGATTTCCGGATCGTCGAACGCGAGATTCCTGAGCCTGGTGCGGGACATGTGCGGATCAAAGTGCAAGCGTGCGGCGTCTGCCACAGTGACGTGCTCACGAAAGAAGGCTTGTGGCCCGGAATTCAGTTTCCCCGTGTTCCCGGACATGAAGTGGCAGGCATCATCGATGAAGTGGGCGCCGGTGCTTCCCAGTGGAAAAAGGGCCAGCGGGTAGGTGTCGGCTGGCATGGAGGCCAGGACGGCACCTGTCGCGAATGCCGGCGTGGAGATTTTCGTAATTGCCGAAACCTGAAGATTCCGGGCATCAGCTATGACGGCGGATACCAGGAATACATGGTGGCACCCCTGGAGGCGCTGGTGGCGATACCGGACAGTCTGAGTGATGCCGACGCAGCGCCCCTGCTCTGCGCTGGAGTAACTACCTACAACTCGCTTCGCCACAGCGGTGCTCTTCCCGGCGATCTGGTTGCGGTGCAGGGTATCGGTGGTCTGGGTCACCTCGGGATTCAATTCGCGCAGAAGTTTGGCTATAAGGTCGCGGCGATCGGGCGCGGGTCTGAAAACGGTTCGCTCGCAAAGAAACTGGGAGCGAGCGTCTACATCGACAGCGCATCGACGAACGCAGCCGGAGCATTGCAAAAACTGGGCGGGGCACAGGTAATTCTAGCGACTGCGCCAAGCTCGAAAGCGATGTCTGAGTTGGTCGACGGTCTGGGCCCGAACGGTAAGCTTATCGTGGTAGGTGCGACGTTTGATCCGATTGAGGTCACACCCATCCAGCTCATCACCGGAAGCCGGACCATTCAAGGCTGGTCCACAGGAACACCGGCAGACTCAGAGGATACGCTGAACTTCGCCGAACTTACCGGCGTGCGTCCCATGATTGAAACCTATCCGCTCGAAAAGGCGGCCGAGGCTTATGCCCGTATGCTGAGCGGTAAGGCCCAGTTTCGCGTCGTTCTGACTTTGTGAAGTGGGCAAGCGTTAGAAATGCTGCGAGCATTTTTTGAGCCCGGTCTTGTCGTTTTTGAACCTCTCCTCCCATCTTGCCCCGGGGGTTGCGAAAAAGATTTGTTCGCTCGGAGACAAGGATTATGGGATCTCGCGGGGCCTTGGTTAAACCTTTCTGTCACGCCGCTCTACTGGAGATGGCGAATGCACTGTCTTTTCGCCAAGAGCGGAGCGGGGTGCTCTGCGACTTCGCGCTTAGGATGCGGGTTGTCCTTTCCTTCGACTGCGCGAAAGCGACCAGAGGTCCTGCGTGATGGTCCCTGCAAACGCGGCGCTCGCCAGTTCCTATGACTACCACGAAGTGGCGCGCTCGGCGGTCATAGCCGTCGCCGGGTCCTATGGCGGGCTTGACCTTGCGGGTCGCGTCCCCGCTGCCATGGGTAGGGCTCGCCTCGCGTGGCTGGGCGGCGGCGCCACGGCGATGGGCATCGGTATCTGGACGATGCACTTGAAAGGTATGCTGGCCTTCCACCTGCCTGTGCCGGTCGAGTACCACTGGCCAACACTTTTCGTCGCACTCTTATTGGCCATCTTCGCCTCCTCGATCGCGCTGTACATGGCAAGCCGCCAGAGGATGGACAGCCTCGAAG
>Ga0209420_1000767_pt1 | contig 16016 bp, 17 predicted proteins | sample BlaSpr_A8_OM1_O1_FD_187972 | JGI IMG/M metagenome (GOLD analysis project Ga0209420, IMG submission 187972) | Forest soil microbial communities from Thunder Bay, Ontario, Canada - Black Spruce, Ontario site 2_A8_OM1_O1 (SPAdes) (version 2) | ecosystem: Environmental > Terrestrial > Soil > Boreal... | reverse complement strand
TCCGGGGCATGGCGATAGCGTGCCCAGCAGAGTCTGAACACCCTCCAACGCGCAGGAGATTCTTGATCCGCTGCAATTGGTGCCGCCGTCCGCCGTATTCATCGAAGCCGTTGTGTCGACGATAATTGCCACGTTGTATGGGCCGTTAAATCCGCCCTTGGCGCTCGCCAGCGCCGTGTACGAGAGATGCCATGTGGGGAAGCCGAGCACAGCAGCGAAGGTCGTCGCCACAGTGGCCGTCTCCGTCACGCGGAGGGCATTGTCTGCTAGCGAATAGGTACTGCAGGTGGGGACTCCCTCGGCGGTGGCAGCGGCGCTCGTCAGGCATACCGGCGTAGCCGTCACCGTAACGTTGGTCAGCAGATTGCTGGAACTGGCGTTTGCATCCCCAGTGTTGCCGCTGTAGTCCGTTGCAGTTGTTTCTACTTCGCTTGCAGTCTCACCGTCATTGGACATCACCGACCCGCCCGCCAACGCTGCGGCCTGCGTTTGAGCCCTGAGCTGTTGATAGCCGTAATAGACACGGCCCACATCAAACACCAACGCGGTCACTCCGAGAATGCCGGCCAAGGCGACCATTATAATCACAATCGACTGCCCTGGATGGCCGTCGCGCAACCTCTGAAGAATACATGCGTTGTTGCGAACAGGAGATTCGTTGCTTTGCTTCATTGTATGAGCTCCGACGATTGGGCCGTTAACGTGCAACTGGGAGGACTCCAACCCGTGAAATTCTCGAGAATGATGGGGATTGTGACGTTGCACGGGTAAGTAGTGGTTACTTGGGCGCTATTACCAGAGACCAGACTGGAGGCGGCGCTAGTGCACGATGTCCCCGTGTACGCAGTTCCGTACGTAGGCGGATTTCCAGTCCCGAACTTAATCGAGTACGAGATGCTCGATGTTGTGAGGCCTGAGGAAGCGGCTGCGACCGCAGTACTGGTCGTAGCGCAAGGGTCTGAGGTATCCCCACGGCTAATCGAAAGTTGTTGAGCCCCGGCGGTTGTGGCGGCCGTCAGGGTCAATTCGTTATTGAAAGCGACCCCAAACACCGTAATGGCAAGAAGCAAGCCAAGCAGCAGCGGCAAGGACAGAGCTAACTCAACAGCCGACTGGCCTCGCTCGCTTCGAGCGCGCGCATGGTGACCGCCGGACCGCGCTTCGACGCGCACGCCAGTCGGCGCGCCGGTCCCGTTCTTTCTATTGGTCTTCATCACCTGTTGGCTCCGTTTTGTCTGCAATGGCTAATTTTCCATTGAGACGTCGAGGGCCTTCTACATCTTGCCGTCAACGTTGCTCAACAAAGTCGTAATTGTTGTGCCCATTTTCTGGTAGCCGGCGAATACGATGACGGCCACAGAAGCCAGAAGTAACGCATATTCGGCCATGGTTTGCCCTTTCGACAACCGAAGAAGCGTGGCTGCTCTATTTAACAGTTTCATACGAACAACTCTCCAAATATCCGTTAAGAATCGGCATCAGTCCGGCTAAGAAAAACTATAGGTTGGTGTCCACGCTGCTGAGCATCGTCGTGATCGTCGTACCCATGGTCTGGTAGCCGACGAAAACAATGACGGCGACCGCCGCCAGAATCAGCGCATACTCAGCCATCGTCTGTCCGCGCGCAAAATCACTAGCCTTCAAATACAATTTCGTCATCCTGTTCTCCCCTCTGGCAGCCGATTCGGTGCCCGCTTCCCTTATTGAGTTATGCCTTTGCCGGACTACGACCGGCGGGGGTAGAAGGCCCGCCCGCCGGCCATTTGCTCAGTCGATTACAGCTTGGTGTCCACGCTGCTCAGCAACGTCGTGATCGTCGTACCCATGGTCTGGTAGCCGACAAACACTACGACCGCGACCGCCGCTAGAATCAGCGCGTACTCAGCCATCGTCTGTCCGCGCGCCATTCCGTCTGCCTTCACGTACAATTTCCTGATCAGATCCATTTTCGTGTCCCTCCGTCCGTTAGAGTGTTTCAGACCAATCGTAACGCGGAGGTCCAATACCACCCGCGCCTTGCGACGACTTTACAATTTGTAGGATTTATCTCCTAGTTAGTTAAAAAGACCTACTGCGAGTATTTACTTGATAATCCATCCAATCTCTATCGCTACTTGCTTTTGTTTGGTTATGCTTGGTTGAGACACTAAATTCATGTCTTTATCCAGCTCCGGCATTCTCTACGCACGTCAAGCATATGTCAAGTGATACATGGCCTCCTGATTCTACTTCTAAGGGCCAGAACGCAGGCATTAGGGCTCGATACAGCCCATTGAAGTAGGTTAACCCATCAAAGCGGCGACCGTTACGTTATACGCCAAGCGACAGTGGTCTAATGCTTGTATATGAAGACTGTAAGAAGCCTACAAGATCAAAAGAAGCGCGAAGGTAGCATGTGAGAGAGCTAGATAGCTATAACGACAGATGGCAACCAGTAGGTATCATCCGATAGCGGCAGCGATTGCGTCAGCTAAACCGAAATTTCCCTCGTAAAGCGCTCGCCCTACTACCACACCTACGACTCCGGCTTCGAATCGTGTCCGAAGGGCGCGAATATCGTCGAGCCTCGCGACCCCGCCCGACGCTATCACCGGGATGCACACCGCTTTGGCAATTTCTTCCATGCGGGCGGAATCGACGCCGGACTGCGCGCCGTCACGGGCGATGTCGGTGACGATCGCCGCCGCGACACCGGCGGCGCGGAAGCGCTCGGCCGCCTCGGCGACGGTGAGCTGGCTCGTCTCGACCCATCCTTTGACGGCCAGCCGGCCGTCGCGAATATCGATCGATCCGAAAATCCGTCCCGGGAATTCGGCGCAGGCGTGGCGCAGCAGTTCTGGATTCAGGATCGCGGCCGAACCGATCGAGACGCGATCGGCACCGCTCGCGAAGGTCGCGCGGACCGAGTCGAGCGTGCGCAGACCGCCGCTCACGTCGATTGCGCATTTCACTGCCGCTCGAATTTTCGCGATCGCATCCAGATTCCGCGGCAACCCGGCAATCGCGCCATCGAGATCGACTATGTGGAAAAGTTCCGCGCCTGCCTCCTCGAAGCGACGCGCGGTCGCGCCCGGATCGGAGCCATAGACAGTGGCCCGGTTCATGTCGCCGTGCAGCAGGCGCACGACTTGGCCGCCCTTCAGGTCAATCGAGGGAATTACTGTGAACTTCTCGAACAAGCGGACTATTCCAGGCCGGCGATTTAGCTGAGCGTACCCTTGGTCGACAGCACGCCTGAAAGCCGCGGCTCCCGCGCGGTCGCATGGTCCATCGCGCGCGCCAACGCCTTGAACGTCGCCTCGATGATGTGATGCGGGTTACGGCCGCTCACCAGGTTGAGGTGCAGGTTCATGCCGACCTCGTCGGTCAGCGCTTTCATGAAGTCGTGGACCAGCTCGGTCTGGAAGTTGCCGACCCGCTCCTGGCTGATTGGGACGTTGTAGCCGAGGTACGCGCGACCGCTGATATCGACAATCGCGGTGCAGACGGCCTCGTCGAGCGGCACGGTTGCCTCGCCGAAGCGCTTGATTCCAGCACGATCGCCGAGCGCATCGCGAAACGCCCGGCCGACCACGATCCCCACGTCTTCGACCGTATGATGGTCATCTATATGCAGGTCGCCGCTGGCCGCGACCTTCAAGTCGAAGAATCCGTGCCGCGCGAAACTCTCGAGCATGTGATCGAGGAACGGCACACCGGTCTTTGCCTCGCCGCGCCCGGTCCCGTCGAGCTTGAGCGCGGCGGTCACGGAGGTCTCGCGCGTCTTGCGCTCGACCTCGGCGCTGCGCTTGGCCTTGGCCGGTGCCAGCCGCGCGACCGGTCCCACAGTCTTAGCTTCGCTTCGCAATATTTTGCGTTTGTTTTGCATTTTTCCTGGTACTGAGTGCAGGGGTGCCCCCTGCTTCTACATTTCGATTCCCGCCTGCCGGCTTCACTTTTCCATCGGTCGCGCCGCTGCGAAGTTCTATCGCGCGCGCGTGGCCCTCGAACCCTTCCATCCGCGCCAGGTGCGCGACGGTCGGGCCGAGCGTCGCAATCGCGCCCGTCGACGCCTCGATTATACTGGTTCGTTTCAGGAAATCGTATGCACCCAGCGGCGACGCGAAACGCGCGGCTCCGCCGGTGGGCAGCACGTGATTGGGCCCCGCCAGGTAGTCACCAAGCGGCGCGGGCGTAAGCGGCCCGAGAAAAACCGCGCCGGCAGCTTTGACCTTGGGCAGCCATCGCGACGGATTACGCACGTCGAGCTCTAGATGCTCCGGACCAATCTGGTTGGCAAGGTCGAACGCTTCGTTGAGGTCATCAACCACGACTATCGCGCCGCGCTTGACCAGTGCGGTCTCGACCTGGCGGGCGCGCGGCAAGCTCCTCAGTGCAATTTCAACCGCCTCGGCGACCCGCTCTGCGATGCTCGCGCTGGTGGTCAGCAGCACGGCGGCCTCGTCGCCGGAACCATGCTCGGCCTGCGCGATCAGGTCTGCGGCGATCCATTCGGGATGCGCGCGGTCGTCGGCTATCACCAGCACCTCGCTCGGCCCCGCCATCTTGTCGATATCGGTGACGCCGTAGACCATCCGCTTGGCGGCCTGCACGTACGCGTTGCCAGGCCCGACGATCTTGTCCACCGGCTTGATGCTCTCCGTACCGTACGCGAGTGCCGCGACTGCCTGTGCCCCGCCGACGCGGTAGAACTCGTCGACGCCCGCGATTTCCGCAGCAGCCAGCACGGCAAGCCGCTCACCCTCGGACGACGGCGGCGACACCATCACGATTTCAGCCACACCCGCGACCTTGGCGGGAATCGCATTCATCAGAACCGACGACGGATACGCGCCGAGCCCGCCGGGCACGTAAATCCCAACGCGGCGCATCGGCTGCACCATCTGGCCCAGCCGCATCCCGGACTTGTCGCGATAGATGAAAGACTTCTCCATCGTGCGCCGATGGAACTCTGCGATTCGCTCGGCAGCCAGCTCCAACGCCTGTCGGTCGCCGGCCGGGATTCGATTGATCGCGGAATGGCGCTCTCCTGGCGTCACCCGGAGCGTGGCCGGGGTCAGCTTCACGCCGTCAAATTTGGCCGTCAGCTCGACTAGTGCTCGGTCGCCGCGCTTACGCACGTCGGCAATTATTTTCGACACCGCCTGGTCGATGCCGGTGCTGTCGCCACCGCGTCGCGCGAGTATCGCCGCCAGGAATTTTCCGAACTCCGGCGTCTGTGACTTGAGAACCCGCGGCCTCATTATTCTTGGGCGCGCTCGATTCGCGCGCCAAGCTGCGAGAGCTTCTCGTCCAGCGCCTCGTAGCCGCGATCCAGATGATAGATTCGGCTCAGCTCGGTCGTATGCTCGGCAGCGAGACCGGCGATTATCAAGCCCATGCTGGCGCGCAGGTCGGTCGCCATCACCGGCGCGCCGCTCAGCTTCGACGGCCCGCGAACGACGGCGGTGGGACCTTTCATAAGGATGTCGGCGCCCATCCGCGCCAGCTCCTGCGCATGCATGAAGCGGTTTTCAAAAATGGTCTCGGTAATGACCGAGGTGCCGTCGGCCTGGGTGAGCATCGCCATCATCTGCGCCTGCAGGTCCGTCGGAAATCCGGGATACGGCAGCGTGCGCAGCTCGATCGACTTGAGTTTTTCGTCGCGCGCGACGCGCAGACCCTTGCCGTTCGCCTCGACGGTGACGCCCGCCTCGCGCAGTTTGGTTGCGACGCTGTCGAGGTGCTCGATCGGCGCATTTGTGATCGTAACGTCGCCGCCGGTGATCGCCGCCGCCACCATCATCGACCCGGCCTCGATTCGGTCCGGGATTATTTCGTGATCCGCGCCATGTAGCCGCTCGACGCCCTCGATTTCGATTACGTGAGTGCCGGCGCCGCTGATCTTCGCGCCCATCTTGACCAGCATTAGCGCTAGATCCTGAACCTCGGGCTCACGGGCAGCGTTTTCGATAAGCGTGCGTCCACGCGCGGTAACCGCCGCCATTAAAATGTTCTCGGTCGCGCCGACTGACGGCGAATCGAGCCAGATGCGGCCGCCGGTCAGCTTGTCGGCGTGCGCCTCGACGTAGCCGTGACGAAACTGGATCTTGCTGCCGAGCGCGCGAATTCCCACGATGTGCAGGTTCACCGGCCGCGCGCCAATCGCGCATCCCCCCGGCGTCGACACCCGCGCGCGTCCGATCCGCGCCAGCAGCGGGCCGAGCACGACGAACGACGCGCGCATCGTCTTGACCAGTTCGTACGACGCCTCGTGCGAAGTAACCTTAGCCGCGTGCAGCTCGACCCGATGCTCGTCGATCCAGCGCGCGGCGACGCCGAGTTGAGTGAGCAGCTCCATCGCAGTCTTCACGTCGCGAAGCCGCGGCACGTTGCTGAGATACAGCGGCTCCGAGGTCAGCAGCGACGCCATCATGATCGGCAGCGCGGCGTTCTTGCTGCCGCTCAGCGTGACGGTGCCGCGCAACGGAGCGCCGCCGTGAATTATCATTTTTTCCATTCTGACTTATGTACGCCCCGCGCCCGCGCGACTCGTATCTGTCCCGCGAAATCGTTTATCACATCGACAACCTTCAAGCCCGCGCGCACGATAAGTCTCACAACATCCCCGGCGTGGCCCGCCCCCATTTCCATAATTAACTCGCCGTCTGTTTCGAGATGCGCACGAGCGTCGATCGCTATCCTTTGAATGACGTCGAGGCCACCTGCCCCTCCGTTTAACGCTACGCGCGGCTCGAAGCGGTGCACGTCGGGCTCGAGAGCCGCAATCTCCGCATCATCCAGGTAAGGCGGATTCGAGACTATCGCGTCGAACGTCCCGAGCGCCGCTCCTCCGTCCAGCATATGGAAGCAGTCACCGCGCCGTAGCGTCACGCGATCCTCGACTCGGTGACGCTGAACGTTACGCGCCGCCACCGCAAGCGCGTCGGCGGAAATATCGACCGTCGTGACCTGCGCGCTCGGCGCATTGACGGCAATCGCGATCGCAATCGCGCCTGACCCGGTGCCGATATCAAGCACGCGCGCGTTGTCTTTCCCTGCAATACGCTCAAGCGCCGCGCCGACGACGAACTCCGTCTCCGGTCGCGGAATCAGTACTGCCGGTGTCACTTCGAACTCCAGCGAGTAGAATTCCTTGTGCCCGAGGATGTACGCGACCGGCTCGCGTTTCTCGCGCCGCGCGATCAGTGCGTCGAACTTTTTCAGGATTTCTGACGACAGATCGATCGAGCCGGTGATGGCAGCTTCGCGCGTCACGCCAGCCGCCGCAGCGAGCAGGAGTTCCGCATCGAGCCGAGACGATTCGACGCCGGCGGTCGCAAGCTTCCGCGACGCAGTGTCTATTTCTTCCAACGCACGCCGCGCGAGCACCTCGCTCATGGCCGCGCTCACGTGTTGAGCGACTGCTCGCGATCGTAAGCCGCCAGCGCATCTATAACCGGATCGATCACGCCGTCGAGAAAATTGTCGAGCTGATGAATCGTCACGTTGACGCGATGGTCGGTCACGCGCGATTGCGGAAAATTGTAAGTGCGGATGCGCTCCGAGCGGTCGCCGGTCCCCACCATCGATTTCCGCGTCTGCGCGATTTTCGCCTGCTGCTCCGACTGCGCCTGCTCGAGCAGCCGCGCCCGCAGGATCTTCAACGCCTTCGCCTTGTTCTTGTGCTGCGATTTTTCGTCGCGCTGGATTATCACCATGCCGCTCGGGATATGGGTGATTCGCACCGCCGAGTCAGTAGTGTTAACGCTCTGCCCGCCCGGCCCCGACGCCCGCATCACGTCGATGCGCAAATCCTTCGCCTCGTTGATATTGACCTCGACTTCGTCCGCTTCCGGCATCACGGCAACCGTGACCGCCGAGGTGTGGATGCGTCCCGATCCCTCGGTCTCCGGCACCCGCTGCACCCGATGCACGCCGCCTTCGTACTTGAGCCGCGAGTAGGCGCCGCGTCCGCTGACCAGCGCGATCACTTCCTTGATTCCGCCGAGTCCGGTGTCGCTCAAATTGAGCGTTTCGAGCTTGAAGCCGTGCCGCTCGGCATAGCGCGTGTACATCCGGAACAGGTCGCCGGCGAACAGCGACGCTTCTTCGCCGCCGGTGCCGGCGCGAATTTCGAGAATCACGTTCTTCTCGTCGTTGGGATCGCGCGGCGTGAGCAGCTCCTTGAGCTTCTCTTCGACCGCCGCAAGATTCCTTTGCAACGAGGGCATCTCGGCCTTGGCCAGCTCGCGCAAGTCGGCGTCATTGCCGTCGAGGATCGATTTGTGCCCCGCGATTTCGTCCGCGATACGGATGTACTCGCGCGCGCATTGCGCCGCCTCGGAAAGCTGCGATCGCTCCTTGGCCAGCCGCGCGTACTCGCGCTGATTGCCGAGCGTGGCCGGATCGCTGAGCTTGCGCTCGAGTTCCGCGACCCGCTCTTCTATTGCGCTTGCCTTATCGAGCATCAGACTTCACGTAGCCGCCGAAAACCGGGAAGTGATCCCCTGAAAAAAGAACGGCGCGGCCGCGATGGCCGTGCCGATGGATTCTCCCCCGCGCACCCGGGTGCGTGGAGCACCGGCGGGCGGCGGGAGCTGCTATGCTACTTCTCGGCTGCCGTTTCCGCCGTCTTTTCGGCCGGCTTCTTGATGCCGTACTTGCGATTGAACCGCTCGACGCGCCCCGCGGTATCGACCAGGCGCTGTGTGCCAGTGTAAAAGGGATGGCACTTCGAGCAGACCTCGACGTGAAGCTCCTTGAGCGTCGAGCGCGTTTCGAAGGTGTTGCCGCACGCACAAACGACGGTGCAGCGGCGGTATTCAGGATGGATTCCAGTTTTCATTTTATTTTCTCGAACTCTGCTACCTATTGTATTGCAGGATACCATCGCAAGGTATCTCGCACAATTCGCCCGTTGCGGCTGGCGTTTCGGGCTTTGCGAATCGCTTTCTTGACCTCGTCCGCAGCAATAATAATCATGATTTGCGCGAATGCCACCGGCGCCGCGGCTGCCCCAGCCAAGCCCGCACCGGCGCCGACCGCATCGCATTCCGGCTTCGCGCCCGACAGCCGGACGCTTTTCGCTCCGATCGTTAATCTCGCCCCGCCGGGTCCGGCACGTGCGTCGCGTGCGATCGCAATCTTCAACCGTCAGCTCGATTTCCAGCGCAAGATCTCGTTCCATCCCAAGATCGGGCCCTCGCTTCAGCAAGTCATCGACCTGCTGCCGCCGCGCCAATCGACCATGATCCGCGCCGCCGCGCTCTACTCGAAGAGCGAAATTCCGTGGCACGATCTGCCCGACGGCACCCATCAGATTTGCGTCGCGGGACAGCCCGACGACAGTGACTATCTCTACACGCTGGCGCAGCAATGGCGCAGTCCCGAGGAGGCTGACCGATTCGCAGGCGTGTTCGGGCTCAAGCCCGCATCGGATTCGACCCCCGACAATATTTCGAGCGTCACCGGCACGCTGGCCGGCGAGCTGATGATCGACACCTACGGCCTCGGCGCGCTGGTCGATACCCTGGCCGATACGCTGCGCGAGTTTCACGGCGACCTGAAGCCTCCATGGGATACGGCGCCCGGCGCTTTCAACCATCACGACCGCTCCGCGATGGACAGGTTCCACCGCCAGATGCCGCATCTCGCCGCGAAGTTCGACCGCTATTTCAAATTCAACAACCTGCTCGACGAATTCAATTCGCCCGCTGGCCCGATCGTGCTCTTCAACGTCGATGCCGAAGTGCGCGTCGACGCGCTCAAAAAATATCCGCTGCTCTACGATTTCTATCGCAAGCTGGTGCCCGCGGTGACGGCGAAGTCCGCGATTCTGGACGCGCACGGCAACAACTTGCTCCTCGAGGCGTTCGACCACGGCCACATCCGGGTCACCATGATGATTCGCGACGGTCTGCTGACACCCTTCAACAGTGCGATGCAACCGGCGGCCGACGGCGTCGCGCTCAACGAACTCACGCACGGCAGCTACCGCACGCTCTCGTCGGGTCAGGTCACCAGTCTGGCGATGAACTTCGGGCTCGCCAACATCGAATTCTCGACCGACTACCGCCGCGACCCCGATGCCGTCACGTTCGTCAACCGGATGGACGCGGTGCCGCAACTGATCGCGCCGGTCGGCGTGCATCAGATGATCGACCTGATTGCAGGCAATTTTCTGCGCGGACTGGCGACCGGCGATGGCGGCCTCCACACAAAACTTACTTCCCGCCTGCTGCCCAACGGCAGTTACGATTTCTCCGGCGGCGCCGCCGCCCGGTTGGATTACTCCCCGACGCTGGAGTTACTCGCGCGCATCGGCGATGCGATCGCGCAAGAACACAACGACCAGGTTCGCGCCCAGGAGCGAGCCTTTTTCGAGGAACTTTTCGACGCGTTCGTCGCCGATTACAATGGTGCTCGTCCGGCAATTCTCGCGTTGGACCGGTCTGAGGATCAGCCGCAGGAAAGAAACAGATGAGCCGCGCACGAAAACGATTTTTCACGGCCGCGCTTCTGGCCGCCGCTCTCTTCGTCGCCGGATGCGCGGAGGATAAGCCGCCGCCGCCAATGCCCGACCCCGGCCAGGCGCAGCCGAAGTTGTTGAGCGATTTGTCCACCGTTTCCGACGCTCCCGTCGATCCGTTGGCCAACGTCAATGCGGTTCCCGCGCCCGGCGAAGGTTTGCTGCACGATTCCGGCCCGGTCACGGCAGGACCGCGCACCTACGAGACCGACCCCGGCATCTCGCGCGATATTGGCGGCGAACGAACTCCCGCCACCGTGCGGCTGCTGAACAACAAGGCCGCCCAGTTTGGAGATTTCTCCTCGGTGATTCTCGATCGCATCTATGCGCGGCTGGCCATCGCTGAGCGAAGCGAGGACATTTCGCGCACCAAGCTGCCCACCGACCTCAGACCCGTCGTCATCACCGCCATCATGGACAAAAGCGGTAAGCTCACTGAACTCATCCTCGAGCAGCACTCGGGCAAAGCGAAAATCGATAAGATGCTGATCGACGTCTGCAAGCAGAGCATCTGGTACGAAAATCCGCCGGTCGAGGCACTATCCGGCGACGGCGACTACAAGCTGACGATCAAATTGAAGCTGCAAAATTTCGCCTCCCTCGACGGGGGCCACTGGAGCTTCACCACCGACCTGGCCCTAGGCCTCGGCTAGCAGCGCCTGCCGCACGCTGGCAGCAGCCCTATCCCGCTTCTGCTAGAATCGCCGCCGTGCAATCGCTCGACGAATACATCCCGCGCCCGGGACTCTCCATCCCCATCGTCACGATTCTCGACGCTCGCGGCCGCATTCTCGAAGATCAACAGCGCGCCGTCGTTCGCTTCGCGCTGCAGGACGGCGCCGGCGCCGACATCATCTTCGCCGCGGGCACCACCGGCGAATGGGATCGCGTCGACAACTCGCGCCGCCAGGCGGTCGCCCGAATCGCAATCGAGGAGTGCGCCCGCGCGCGAGCTCGAGCCGCCAAGAAAATCGAGGCATGGGCCGGGATTACCGCGCACACGCGCGCCGACACGCTCGACAATCTCACCCACGCACTCCACGCCGGCGCCGACGCGGTCGTCGTCGCGCCGCTGTCGATAAGCGACGTCGAGCATCCTGCCGAATTTGTCGAGCGCGACATTGGCGCCGTGTTCGATCGCGCGGGCCGGATGCTTCCGCTGTTCCTTTACGACAACGCCGACATCGCCGCGCCCGGCAAAACGCCGCACCTGCATACCCGCGACGTCAAAGCGATGGCGCGGCTGCCGTACGTGCGCGGGATAAAAGTCACCGCCAGCAAAACCGTCATCGGCAACTACACGCGTGCCGCGTCGCATTTCAAGGCAGGTCACGAATTCGCGATCTACGCCGGCAACGCGTACCTCATCTTCGATTTGTTCGCCCCGCCCGAGGGCGTCGGCGATCGCATGCGCCATTACTGGAACCGCTACCTGACTCAACGCACCCGCCCCTACGGCGTCGTCGCGGGACCGGCGAACGCGATGCCGCGCGAATGGCAACGCGGATGGCAGGTCTGCCGCTCGGGCGACGTCGAGCTGATGCGCTTGTATGCCGACGCGATCGAGGAATTTCGCATCACATGCACATTCAAGCGCGGCGCGAAGTCCTATCGCCCGACTATCGCCACGCTCAAGGCCTCGCTCAAGGAACTCGGCGTCATCGACAGCGACGCAGTCGGCGCGGGCACGCCACCGCTGAGCGACACCGAGCGGCGCGAATTCTCCGCACGATTTGCCGCGCTGCGCGAACGCAACGCCGAGACGCTTGAGCGCGGATGGGTCAGCGAATACGATTCGCCCGCCGGCCACGCACCGGCCACGGAACGAAAATCGGCGGGACGCAATGGCTGAAGAGAAACTCGACGTCGTCGGATGCGGCAGCATGGTCGTTGACCTGTTCTACCGCACGCCGCGCATCATCCGCGCCGACGAAAAAATTCTGCTCCGCCCGCATACCGCCAGCGCTGCCATCGAACGCACGCAAGTCGGCGGCCTCGTCCTCAACCATCTCGGATGGGCACGCATCCTCGGACTCAAGACCGGCATCTTCGGCAAGATGGGCGACGACCGCAACGGCGAGTTCCTGCGCGACGGCATGGACCGCCTCGGCATCCGCCATCACCTGACCTTCGACGGCACCGCCACTGCGTTCGCGACTATCTTCGTCGATGCCAATGGCGATCGCGCAATTTACATGGCGCGCGGCGCGACCGGCGAGCTGACTCCGGCCGAGGTCCGCAACCGTCACGGCGCGTTCATCCGCCGCGCCAATCTGGTCTCGACCGAGATTTCGCAGCTCCCGCTCCGCACCGTGCTCGCGATTCTGCTGTTCGCGCGCACTCATTCGATTCCCACGATTCTCGACGTCGACGTACCGCCCTCCGACGCGATCGGATCGATCGGCACGCGCGCTGAACTCGAGCGCGCGTTGAAACTCGCGACCTGGCTCAAGCCCTCGAAGGCCGCCGCGCGCGAAATTGCCGGCAACGGACGCGATCCTCTCAAGATTGCCGACGCAATTCGCGCCAAGTACGGAAATCGCGCGGTAATCATCACCGAGGGCGACAAAGGATGCTCGATCGCGGCGCGCGACACTTCCATTCGCGTCCCCGCCTTCAAGGTTAAACAAGTCGATTCCACCGGCGCTGGCGACGCGTTCCTAGCCGGGATTTTCGCCGGCCTGCGCCTGGGCTTGCCGTGGGACAAGATTGGACGGCTTGCCAATGCGGCCGGCGCGGTCGCGGTCACGCGCCTCGGCGCGTTTCCGTCGGGCTTCGACGTGCGCGAAGAAATTCTCGACCTTTATGCCGATCCGATCGCGCTGCCGACGCCGCGCCTCGACGCCGAGCCGCGCGAGGCAGCTATCGGCGACTCGACTGGCGAAGTGGAAAAGTTTTTCGATCTCGCCCTCAGTGAGCTGGCCGCACTGCGCGGCGGCTTGAACATCACCGCCATCTCGCGCACCGTCGAGATAATCCGCACCGCGCTCGGCCGCGGCGGCCGCGTCCACGTGACCGGAGTCGGCAAGCCCGAGCACGTCGCCCGCTACGCCGCGAGCGTGTTCTGTTCGGTCGGCACGCCCGCGACTTTTCTGCACGCTACCGAAACTCTGCACGGGAGCCTCGGCCAGGTGCATCCGCGCGACGTCGTCATCGCGATTTCAAACAGCGGCAGCACCGACGAGTTGCTGTCCACCGCCACCGCCATCCGCGAGCAGGGCGCGCAACTGATCGCAATCACCGGCAACAAGGACTCCAGCCTCGGCCAACTGGCCGACCTGGTCATCCACGTCCCGGTCCCCAACGAAGGCGGTGGCCTCGGCCTCGCCCCGCGCATCAGCGTGCTTGGCGAAGTCTTCGTCCTCGCGGGACTGTCCGTCGCGTTGGAACTGGCCCACGGCCTGACGGTCGAGGAGTACTCCCGATGGCATCGCGCCGGCGCCATCGGCGAAGCCGCCCGCCGCCTCGCCGAAACCCGCACTTCCGGCCGCCGCGCCTGAGCTCGCCCGTTGCTGTCCCGCGCTTTAAACTGAGAAGGAATTTAGGCGAGCATGAAGGTCTTGGTCACAGGAAGTTCGGGCCACCTGGGCGAGGCGTTGGTCCGCACCTTGAGGGAGTTGCAGCATGAAGTCATCGGTCTCGACATCCTAGAGTCGCCATTCACCACTTGCTCCGGCTCGATCAGCAATCGTTCTTGCGTCAGGCGTTGCATGGCTGGCGTGCAGGCGGTCTTTCACACTGCCACGCTGCATAAGCCGCATGTCGCCACCCATACCCCGCAGGATTTCGTCGACACCAATATCACGGGCACGCTCAACCTGTTGGAAGAGAGTGTGACGGCTGGAGTTGAGTCGTTTGTCTTCACCAGCACCACGAGCGTCTTTGGCGACGCGCTCGTACCACCGCCCGGCACTCCGGCCGCATGGGTGACCGAGGAGGTCAGGCCAATTCCGAAGAACATCTATGGTGTCAGCAAGGCGGCGGCGGAGAATCTTTGCCAGTTGTTCCACAGGAATAAGAGACTTGCATGCATCGTGCTCAGAACGTCGAGATTTTTCCCGGAAGATGACGACAACAAGGCTGTGCGCGACGCTTATGCGGATGACAACATCAAGCTGAATGAATATCTCTTCCGGCGCGTGGATCTCGAAGACGTCGTAAGCGCTCACCTGTTGGCCGCCGAACGCGCACCTGCAATCGGTTTCCGCCAATATATCATCAGTGCTACCACACCTTTCGTTCCTGCCGATTTGTCGGAATTGCGTGTCGAGGCCCCGCTCGCGGTGCGGCGTTACGTACCTGACTACGAGACGGAATACGCGCGCCGAGGCTGGAAGATGCTTCCCAGCATTGACCGGGTGTACGTCAACGAGCTGGCCCGAAGCGAACTCGGCTGGCAACCTCGATATGGTTTCAAGCTCATCATTGACCGTCTGAAAGCAGGCGAGGACATGAGGAGTCCTCTGGCTCGGCTCGTTGGTTCAAAGGGATACCATGCGGAGAAGTTCGCCGAAGGCCCCTATCCGGTAGAATGAAGCCTGATCATCCGCGTAGCGCGCGAGGAAAGGCGCGCCCCGCTATTTTCGCGATGCGGGTTTGAGCGCGACCGAGGCTTCAGTTGTCAACAGCAGGAAGGTCATCGTTTCCTGCAGGTACAGCCCGACGTTCTTATCGTCATGATTCAAATAGCCAATCGAGACGTCCTGGCCGAGATGAAGTTCGAAGTCGCCGCCGCGCGTCGTCAACACGAACGCTCCCGCAATCGCGGGCGCGAAAATGATTTCGTCATTGACGAGACGCTGGATGTGCTGGATTACAGGATAGCCGTGATCGCTGGCCTCGCTCAGCGCCGTGTACGCATCGGCGCCCATCACCACCGAATATGGCCCGTTGACTCCGGCGAGACGCAACTGACTGAGCGCCTCGGCGACAGCGTCGGGATAATGAGCCGGGTCGCTAGGCATAGCCGAGATTTTGTTGCTGGTCCCCTGCCGGATACCTTCGATTCCGGCAGCGGTGTACCCGTCGAAGATCGCGCGGTCTTCGGTGAACGCGATCCGCTTGGCCGCATCTTTCAGCGGCTGCCAATCCGAATCATTCGCTCCGCGATCCACGTCGTCGATCGCCTGCCGATCCAGTTCGAATGGAACCCGCAGTTCGACCAGCGCCTTCACCTGGCGTTGCCGCGCAATGATACCGTCACCGGGGGCCGCGAGGTTGCTCAGATGGCCGGTGCCGACCGCTGACAGCATGACGCCGCCCGGACCTTTGACATCAACCACACGCCGCCCCGCCAAATAGCGTTTCAAGGTGCGCTGCGCTTCTTCTTCGATTTGAGCCCACGCGCCGTCCGAGATGGGGGCAAGCTCGCGGTGCAGGTTATTCATCGCGCGATTCTCCTTTCAGTGAGCCGATGTTGAGCGAGCCGTCGTTTGGACGCGGGGCATCTGGCGGAGGGCCGATACGACTCGAACCGGGTGCGGGTGCGGGTGCGGGTGCGGGTGCG
>Ga0209420_1000766_pt1 | contig 16054 bp, 17 predicted proteins | sample BlaSpr_A8_OM1_O1_FD_187972 | JGI IMG/M metagenome (GOLD analysis project Ga0209420, IMG submission 187972) | Forest soil microbial communities from Thunder Bay, Ontario, Canada - Black Spruce, Ontario site 2_A8_OM1_O1 (SPAdes) (version 2) | ecosystem: Environmental > Terrestrial > Soil > Boreal... | reverse complement strand
AGGTTGAAGGTGCTCAGCTCTGCGCGCCCGGCGGCCTTCAGATACAGGAACAACTGCATGCGATAGGCGGCGTAATGAGACAGCACGAGCAGAACCAGCTTCGACCCGCGGCTGGCCTTGTTCCCGAACATTTCGATTTGCGCGCGAAGATCGGCGTCGGAGCAGGGGCTCAACAATTCCTCGATCAACGCGCGCTGCCCGCCCGATTGCCTCGGTGATTTGCGCGAGGTTCATGGCTTTTGCCGTTGCCTCTCCGGCCTGCCAGGCCGTCTGAAAGCCGTCAAGACTGAAGCTGTCCGCCAACGCGGCGCGCATGTGGACCTCCGGCATGAACACCAGGTACTGGAGCAGTTCCAGCAAGCTGCGCTGCTTGGGCGACAGACGGTAATCGAGTGTGGCCGGATCGACCTTCGAAATCAGGTGGAGCAGAATGCGTACTTCGTTCTGAAGCGCGTGGATGAGTTCGTCTTTAGTCAGGATCACGAAGCCGACGTCACCATGAAAAGCGTGAAGCGTAGGAAGTTTAAGATGACGGGCTACCCGGAAGTTGAGACGGATGGACGTGGTGGAGCTACAATGATCTGGCCGGGCGATACGGAAGCGGGCTCTACGGGGACGCAACCATGCTGAGGGATAGCCTGGTGGTTGTATCGATGCCTTGAAAATCCCCGCCCGAGGGACGGAATACTCACTAACGGAAAACGTTACTCCTCCATTTCAGGCTGAACCAACACAGTAGGAGGACTTCTGTCTAGACCTTCCATTCGTGCATTTCAAGACACCTCCTTAACTCCACCTTCTGAATATCCTAGTTTCGATTTTTGTGTCGAAATAAATTCACTTGCGACTCACGTCGAAGATACGCGATCACGGCTCGGCAAGGCGGACAATCCGGCAGATGCGCGAGGAATCGTTCATAGGATGTCGCTTGGCGAACCTCTTACAAGGCTTGGGTACAACAGTCGTCATAGGGCCACTCTAGATGCGGTACAACGCAAGCCACAAGCACCAAGAGGAATTACTGGAATAAAAAATGCGCGAATCTCGTTGGGCGTCCTGTCGTCTTTTGCCCGCCGTTTCCGATTCCATAGATAGAAGGCCCCGAAGCAATTAACGAATACAAAGGAGAAAACAGATGAGAATGTTGAAACAGGCTCTGGGAGTTTTGGGCGCTTTTGTCGTCCTTGCGGTAATCGTAGCGTTTGTCGCACCCAACCGGGCACGCGCCGTCGCGGCGACGCTGGTGCAGATTGTCCCCGGCAACACCACCCACGTCGGGCAGGCCGAAGGCCAACTGGTCTCGTTGTTTTGCCCCGACGACTATAGCTATTGCCTAGAACTCGATGGCAAAGGAGGGTATTCGTCTACTACTGCATACGCGGTTCCATCAGGCCACACCCTCATCGTAACTGATTATCAATTTTTTGTTTTTGGTAACAACTCAAGCATCGCGGGAGCTTTTGGCGGCGATAGCTTTTTAGGCCCTGACGGAGTTCTTGGTGATGCAATTACCATCAACGACAAGAACGGTGACTCAGGCGGACATGAACATTATGCGAGTGGCATCCGGGTTAGCTCGGGAGTCACGATCTATGACACCGCGGCTTCTCACGAGGTGGGATATGCTTACATTCAGGGTTACCTGGTCCCCAACGAGTAGCGCGAAAAGCCTCGTCTCGGCTAACTCCTGGTCGGTATGCGAGCCAGGGGCCAAAATCGAAAATTCGGGCTATGGCACTGGGGAGATTTCCATGAGCGGCCGCAATAAAGCTGCACGCGCTTTCGTCATCTTGGGCAGCGTCGTGTTGTTCGCCAGCGCTGCGCTTCATTTCTTCGGCGGTTACACCCAGATTTTCCCTTTGTATGCCGCATCGAACTTGAGTCCACGCCTGAAAGAAGCCTTCCGCGTTGTTTTTCTTTCGCTCGGGTGGCACTGGGTCGTGACAGCGGTTGTCGCACTCCTGGCTGGCGTCACGGAAACGAGGTTGCGCAAAGTGCTCCTTTTGACTTGCGGCCTGGCCGTACTGATCGAGGCGGCAGTTGCCGTCAGCATGATGGGATTTTTTATAGGCAACGAATTGATCGGCACAGCAGCGTTGTTGCTCGTTTGCGGCGGACTGCTATTTGACCAGGCTGCCGGCAAATCCGTATCACAAGTGAATGAACAGCTCGGTTGAAGGATTCCTGTCAGACTGCGCGGAGTAATGGGTAACCTACGCGATAGCCCTCTTGGAACGTGACCGACCGAACTTCTGCGACTGGACTCGAGGCTTGCCACAAGCGTCACACAGCTGCTGATTTTCTCTGCCGTAAAATTTCACGTTGCACACGACACACGTAAGCAGATGTAGTTCTTTGCCTTCCGGCGTAATTACCACGCTGGCGCGTTCTATTTTCAGGATTGGCGTGATAAATAATTATCTCACGCCTGAAAGACTATTAGGCGAATGCAAGGCGAAGATGCTATCTTGCGATTTCATGGAAGCGGACGCCAAGATGAAGTTGCTGGAAGTTACCCAGCACGAGCTGATGAAGCACGGGGGTTGTATCCTGGAATCAACTAGCTTGCCGGGCCCGTCTCTCTTGTTCGTGCGTCCGTGACGGAAAAGTGATGCAAGCTACTCGAATCCCGATTCTCGCACCGCTGGTCGTAGGTGCAATCACTTTTGCCTGCACGATTTTGATCCACGCGATTCCTTTAAGTGCCACCGTCAACTTCGTCCGCCGAGAGAAGAGCCTCGGCCGAGTGGGCAAGGGCTTCTGGAGCGATATGGCAATCATCGCGCGAGCGATCTCGTTCGCCACCGTGGCGCACCTGATCGAGATTGCCTTGTGGGCGGTGGTGTTCCTCATCTGCGGAGAGTTTCAAGCCTTTGGAATCGCCTACTACCACTCCGCCGAGAATTACACGACCTTGGGTTACGGTGACCTGGTTATGTCGCCCTCGTGGCGATTGCTGGGACCACTGGAAGCCGCAAACGGAATGCTGATGTTCGGCGTGACAACGGCGATGATTTTTGCGGTTATTCAACGGCTGATTGAAGCAAGGTTTGTAGACCTCAAGGAATAGTCTCAGAACGCTTGATCCGTGCGACCGCCAAATTAGAACTGTTAGAAGCCGCCCAACACGAATTAATGAAACATCACTGGGACACTTTCTGGACCTCTATCGATTGCGGAAGGCGGCAAAGGTGTGATTGTGCCGGGGTGTGTGGCTGGCTTGCAGAAAACTGCTCTACACGAACAATCAATATTTGAGCAATCTAGCCATCGATGTTTTGCCCGGAATACTGGAAAAGTTTTCTGGCCGATGATGGCCAACTTCCGACATGTCGAACGCGCGAGGGTGATAATTCTAGACGGCAAAGAGTTATTTCTGAAGGAATGCGCGAATTGTGGAGCGGAATTCTGCGGCAGTAAAGGTCAAGTAGTGGCTTATTTGTCCGTTATCCGACTAACCGGGCACCACGAGAGAATCGTGCTGTTGTCATGCAGTAGGAGGGCGAGCGTACACACCGGAAAATTAAAAAAACATGAACTTAGGTTATCGCCCGCCAAAACGGAATACGATTCCGGCGCTATATCGGAAGTTGTCCTGCCGGTTGTTGGCACCGTCGGGAAATTTCGTCAAAAAATACTCGGCCTGAACGGGTCGGACTGCAAAATGACGCGACACCGTCACATCAATTCCGACTCCGGCCGTCGTCGCGAAAGCAGTCTTCGATCCTAGCACAATCGCATCCGAGGCCCACATGGCCCCCAGAAGAACCTGGGCAAATGGCGTGACCCACCCGCTTCGGAAATTCACGCGAGGTCCGAACAAATACGAAATCTGGTGCGCGGTCGCAAATCCGTTGCGGGCCACAGCATAGCCACCCAGATCTCCCACGACACCGAGCCAGCGAGTCGCGTTGAGTTCCAGCTGGCCGCTTCCTCCGTTGCCGTTGACCGATTGCGAAGGCGGCACGTGCGTGATGTCGTTGGTTGCATTGTCGCGCATGTAGTCGTAACCCGTATATGCTTCAAAGCTAGGTGTAAAATCTTGAGCTTTCGCCGGCAGCGCGAAACCAATCACCAAGATCAACACAGCCAGCCCGGATGAGTTTTTCATTTTGCGTGCGCCTCCATTTGGATTTTCCCCATTCTCAATGGTCCCGGTGGCACAGCTTGGCTTGTTTGCGAGTGATCGGTTGTGACAAGTAGATCGTGCCAATTCTGATGACGCTATTGCCGCAGAGGTTGGCAACACCTCTCCAAGTTCAGCCTTCATTCCCCGGTGCTTTGCCGTTTCGTTCAGGGGAGATGCCCTTCCTGTCGCAAGACCCACTTGTCCAAAGCTGCTTGAATGTTGGAACCATCGCGATGGCCACCCAGTCGAACGGTGCCCTGATTAACGCACAAACCTTGCGGGGAGCGATACGGGCTTACCCTGTTCCGCTGAAATGACGCGATCGGTTAGATCTGCTCTCTACGCCGGCAGTGTTGATTACCCATGACAGAGAAACCGGAAGCCTCTGTGCTCACTGCAAGAAGAGCCGCGCAGCATTTTAGGCTCTCTTCGGATGACGACGCTTACGAGCATTTGTATATTCTGATCGTACGATCAAGCCTAGGCCCGTCTCCACCTAATGCTGACAGGTACACCGTTGCCTCACGGTTTCGGCGCCGCTCTTGCGAGCGTGGATACATTGTCCAAGGGCTCCAGAACAGTTCGTTACCTCCCCGCTCTGCCTTGTAGGCTACGTGCGATGGGACGCACGGTCTGATCGAGTTCCTCCTCTCCAGACAATCATTTTCAGCAGCTTTCCAGGTCGCACTCCGGTTATCCGACTGTTCAGGACTTGTGTTGCTTGAAATTGCGCTGTGTGTGCGGGCCCGCAACTTTGCACCTCCAGCTCAGGGCGGAATCTGATACGTTTCTAGTTATCTTAGGGAAGAAGAATGAACAACGAATCGAGCGCAAAGCTGCCCACGTTGGCAGTCATCGCAGTCGTCGTTTTTCAATTTCTGGTTGCTGCCCTTGGCCTGATTCTCTTTGCGCGGGGCGTGCGGATCGAGATTGCTGAGTATTCAGCTGAATACACCCGCCCGGCGGACGTCTGGTACGCTCTCGGAGGATTGCTGGCCATCATCGTCGTGTGTGCAGTTAGCGCAACCGGCCTCTTGATGCGCCGAGTATGGGCCAGGTGGATGACGCTCATTCTTGCGACCGTGCCGCTGTGTGTAGTTGTGGTGGAAAAAGCGATCTACAAGCGGCATCCCGGGTTCGATTTCACGCCAGTGTTCCTTGAGTACGGCCTTTGGGCGCTGGTTCCCATCAGTTTGTGGTGGTGGCTCGTGTTCACGCGTAAACGCGTGAAGGCGCAGTTTGGCAGTTCACATTCACCGAAGTGAATCAAACGGGAAATCAAGACAATGGGCGGAGCACTTAACAACCCGCGGCACTAAACTCCTGGTAAACACAAACCGGACATGTGGTTTTCAAGGTTTTGTTCTTTTTGAGAACGAGAGTTTTGCAGGCATTTTCCTGTTAATCTTTCCCTCGAACTCCAAGAGATATCATCTTGGCTAAGCAGGTTGAGTGGACATCGACAGGAAGAGACATGGCGGCGACTGTTAGTACAGTGTCGGTACAGACGCACGACGACGCATTGACGATTTGCGCCATTAGCATCCTAGCGGGGATGCTCGCGAATGTGCTGCATGAAGGATTGGGCCATGCTGCGACAGCCCTGCTCACGGGCGCACAATCCGGTGTACTTTCAACGGTCGCTTGGTCCAGCGACGCCGACACGAGACTCGTCGCAGCGGGGGGCACGCTGGCGAATCTGGCGGCGGGCGCGGCTTTTTGGATTGCTCTGCGTAGCGCGAAGGGCGTATCGACTCGACTGCGTTTTTTTCTTCTCAACAGTCTTGCATTCAATCTATTTGCCGGCACCGGATATTTCTTCTTTTCCGGCGTCACTAATTTTGGCGACTGGGCGGTCGTGATCGCCGGCTTGCAGCCGCACTGGCTTTGGCGCACCATCCTTGTCGTCACTGGAATCCCCGCCTACTTCGGCGCCGTGTTGCTTGTCGGCATCGGGCTGGTGCGCTACGTCGGCGCTCCGCGGAACGAGCCGCACCGGCTGCAGAAACTCACATTCATCCCTTACTTCTCCGGGGTACTCCTGTCGGTAGTGGGAGGACTCATGAATCCAATCGGAATCCAACTCGTGTGGCAATCCGCCCTGCCAGGGGCGGCCGGCGCGGACTGCGGCCTGCTGTGGTTGCGGTATTACATTCCGAAAGGAACCGTTCCCGAGCGACGATCGGATGGCATTGACAGGAACTACCCATGGATCATCGTGGCCGTAATCCTGTCGCTCGTTTTCGTTTTCGTGTTGGGACCCGGAATTACCTTGCACCGCTAGATTTTCCTGGCGGGCAGCTACCGCACCTCATCGTTTTCTCCAGAAGGGTGCGGGTTTAGATCTGGGAACAAATGGAATATATTGTGTCTGGAAGGTCAATTTTTATTGGCTGTTCGATGGAGGCGCGGGTGGGAATCGAACTCAAAGCATCGGCTAATTCATTGAATTTACGTAGCTTAGCTTGCGCTGAAATCGGTTGAAATTGTACCGAATTGCCTGATTCCGTACAATTTTTGTGCAAATTCTTTTTTGCCGGGTCTTGAGCGTATCGACGGCGATGGAGACTATAAATGATGGCGGATGGGGTATTCAGTACGGCGAATCGAACCGATCTGATAGTCGGTTAGCAGTTCACGTCTACGTTGCCGGGCATATCTCGAATCGAGGAATCGTACCGAGCGGACCGAGCGGGCAATCACTGGTATATTCTTGCAAGCCGGGCTAGTATGCTTCGCGCTTGTCCCTTAACGAAATCGATCTCTCTAAACGCAAATTCTGTGCGATTTCTTGGGGATTTTAGCCCGTTCCGGATTTGACGATGGCACTCACAGAAACGATCGGCTCAGCCACGATCAACGGACTGGCGTATATTGGCGGCTTGGCGCGTTTGGCCGCCGCCTCCCTGAGGGCGGTTTTCGTTGAGCCGTTTCGTGGCCAGAGATTCGATGTTAGCCGTGTCATCCATCAAGCGATGGCCGTTGGCGTCGAAGCCCTTCCTATTGTTTCCCTAATCTCCTTTTTTATCGGCACGATCCTAGCGCTCGACGCCGCTTACGAACTTCGCAAGCTCGGCGCTATGCAACTCGTCGCGAGCACCGTGGCAATTGCCATAACTCGCGAACTTGGTCCGCTGATGACCGCCGTCGTCGTGCTTAGCCGCTCGGGTTCTGCATTCGCTGCCGAGATCGGCACGATGAAAGTGAACGAAGAAATTGATGCGCTCGAAACTATGGCCCTCGAGCCAGTGGATTTCCTGGTCGCGCCGAAGTTTCTTGCCATGGTCGTGATGGTTCCTTGCCTCACTGTATGGGCTGATTTCATGGGTGTGCTCGGCGGCGGTGCTTTCGGCGTTTTGGCAGCGAGCTTCACCTGGGGAAGCTACATTCAAGCCACGCTTGTAGCGTTGAAGTCCCCCGACATCACCAACGGTCTGATCAAAGCCGCCATGTTCGGGCTCGTCATCACCGCTGTCGGTTGCCAAGAGGGTTTTTCGACGGGATTGGGATCGGAACAAGTAGGGCGCTCGACGACTTCTGCGGTGGTTAAATCTACTCTGATGGTCGTTGTCGTGGATTTAATATTTACGACGATCTTTTACTTCACGTCCACGAGATAAGAAGCACATGACAAATGGATGAGAAAACCTCAACCACGCGATTATTTTACCTGAGCGGCCTGCGGGTCAAAATTCTTCATCAGCCACACATCTGATTTGACTTCTGTCACACTGACAATGATCTTTCGTGCATCAGGGCTAAGCGCAGCTGAATCGATCGGACCGGGCATCGTAATTATTGGCTTGGACTGTTTCGAATCTCCGAGATCTATGGGGATTATGTCTCGTCCCCCCTCGGGTATGAACGCATACATAAAATTGCCGTCGGGGGACCACCCGAAGGGAGAATAATGGAGGGGTCCGAAAAACTTCTCTGAGTACTTCTCCAAGCTGATAACCCACACCCCGTCATGATCGGGTCGATTCCAGTATATGGCGATCTTTTTGCTATCTGGCGAGAATATCGGTCTCGAAGCTAGCCAACCCCCTGAATCCTTCGGAAGAATAGCCTCCTCTTCTTGAGTTTCAACATTCAGGCGCCGAAGATTATGGAGTCCCGGCTGCTGGTAAATAATTTCGGCGTTAGGGGCCCAAGCGAGACCATAGTTAGTGTCTGATGGGTCCGTTTTTTCTAGCGACCGGACCGAGCCGCCATTGGCATCAACTGTCCAGACTTTCGCAGTGCCTCCTTGATCGCAGATGAATGCTATGCGTCGGCCATCCGGCGACCAGGCGGGGCTCGAAGACCTGGCAGCATCGAAGAATGTCAGTTGTATCGGTGTGCCGCCGTCGACGCTCATTTTGTAGACGTTACCTTCGGTGCTAGATCTGTTCATCACAAAGGCCACCCAGCGGCCGTCCGGAGATATACTCGGATCACCAGATGTTGATGTCCCCGCGGTGAGTGGCTTCTCAATCTTTGCGATTGCTCCAGAGGCTGGAGTTTCGACCGACCATAAGTTTGCGGAATATTCTTTCTCCGTATACGCCAGCTTTGATCCTTCAGCTGAGAGCGTAAAATCGCCACCAGTCCTTAACCCACTCATGACTACTGATGATCCTGCGGATGTGCCCGAAGCTGGAAGCCTTACAAGGTCGGCTGTGTCTCCTCGGGGATGAAGGTAATAGATTGCATCGCCAGTAGCTGACCAACGAGCAGTTCCAATTCTGCTTTCCCCATCAACTAGTTTGCGCTGCTCGGTCCCATCGGTAGTCATGGTCCATATCTGATCCTTCCCAGCGGTTTCCGTAAGTAGAAGTAGCATTCCGGTCTTTGAAGAGCAGTCGATATCGGCTAGCCATTGGTATCCCCAGGGGATAGGGATTCTTTTTTCGACTCCAGTCAATTTGTTAACCAAGAACACCGCTCCTTTTTCTGTAGCTTTCGCATTTATAATCTGCGATCCATCAGGCGACCAGCACGAGTCCCCGAACTCGGCCACTCTTCGGGCCGTCCCGCCGAGCCGAGCAACCACAAATGTGCCCCGAGTTTTCCCATCGAGGCTACCCCGGAACAAAAGTTCGGAGCCATCGGGGGACCACCGAGGGTCCGACAAAAAGTCTCCATGTAGAAGCTCGACGCTGGGACCCCCAGATAAATCCTGCATCATTAGTTTCTGATCTCCCTGGCCCCCGGCTAGATAAGCTACGAAATTTCCATCCGGCGAGACCGCGGGCATGTAAGCATCACCAACGAATGAGATCCGCTTCTGCACTACTGCTAACGCGGAAGAGCCGGCAAGAGAATGCCCGGCGTGCCAAAGGTAGAAAGCTGCGGCGAGAAACAAGCAAACAAGGACAAGAGCACTCATCCCAACCGCGAGCTTGTTGTGCCAGAAGCGAAGCATAGGAGGTGATCGCCGTGGAATGGCCTTGTTCGGCATCCCCGGATTCCCGGCTTCTTCCGTGTACAAGTTGTGGATTCGCAACCGAAGCCCGTGCTTGACTTCGACCTCGCCGAGATCATGCAACATCGGGCGCCAACTACTGAGCTGACCAATGACTTCCGCTACCGCACTTGAAACGAGAACGTGTCCGGCGTCTCCGCAATCCATGACACGCTGTGCAATGTTGATACCGCCACCAGCAACGTTGCGGTTAGCATTGATGTCCGCAACCCGATAGACCGGGCCGCAATGAACGCCCATTCGCAGCTTGATCTCGGGATAGTTGCGCAAAGCCCGGCTCAGCTCCAGTGCGCAGCGAACCGGAGCTTCGGGATCGCGAAAGAAAACAAGTGCCATGCCGTCCCCAGTTGGGAGGCGTATAAGTTCTTCGCTAGCCTCGGCACGCGTAAATTCCGGCGTCTGACGCACCGCATCCTGTAACTGCATTAACAATTGTTCCTGCTCGTCCATGGGCAGTTTCGAGTACCCGACAATGTCCGTGAAGAGAACGTGCGCGATTTCGAGTATTGGATTCGATCCGGAGGCGGACGTGCGGGTTGGCTCTAAAGATGGATCAGACATTGGCGTGCATATTACGTCAGCGCCCAAGCATAGGCAATGACCCAACAGGGGCAGTTGCTGGACTTCTGCGGGCATTCGGTGGAGTGGCGTTTGTAGACGGAAAGCACACCGAGAAATTACTACGCTACGTCGATTCGCTCAGAATGACCCAGTGGCGGTCCGCGGACAGAATGGCCACGCAATTAAACTCCCGGTAGATGGCAGTCATGCTCTCACCGCGATCCACAAATTCTTACGGTTCCAGATTGAAGAACATAAAACTGGCGACCCGATGGAAATCCGCTAATCGGTTCGTGCATATGGCCAAGTCCTAATTAGTCCGATCATCGTCATTTCAAGTAGTGCTTCCCTTGTCCGATAGGCGTTAATCAGACTTAGGCGATTAGCTGCGAGTTGCGGACCATCCGGACACAAGCAGCAGTAATGGGACCAGCCGCGATAGGGCACCTATCGCTGAGTTGAGCCGATCAATTAGGTTTCGCGTCTACCTAAAATATGAAGTCGGCGTGGTTCCCAAGGCCTTCCTGAACATGGAAATGAAAGCGCTCGGCGTACTGTAACCAGATTCCAGAGCCGCATGCGTGACTTTTGCGCCCTCGGCCAAAAGCCGCATCCCCTGCATAAGCCGAACTTGCTGCCGCCATTTCCCAAAGGTCATTCCGATTTCTCGTTGAAAGAGCCTTTCGACAGATCGCTTCCCTGCTCCCGTCACCCTGCAAAGCTCAGCAAGCGTTTGACAGTCGCCTGGATCTCTCTTTAGCATTTCTGCGATCCGAACCAGCCTGGGATCGGACAAATGTGGAAGTTGCAATGGGATCGTCGGCGCCGCTTCGAGCTGATGAAGGATCACGGCGACCAGGTGAGCTTGCCATTTCACTGCTTTCTTCAACGCATGCACAGTACAGGCATGAAGAATGAGTTCCTTGAGCAGAGTTGAGACATTAATCACACAACAATCTCGTGGCAGTCCTTTTGTCAGCCTTGCTTTCAGATATAGCGTTCGCATCGCTACCAAACCTGACATCGTGATCGTGTGCGGAATCTCGGCCGGAATCCACACGGCACGATGTGGAGGAACAACCCAAGTGCCATCTCGGCGGGTACCGACCGTCATCACCCCGCGCGAGGCATAGACAAGTTGATCTCGATGATGGAAGTGCAAAGGTATGACGTGGCCGGCTGGATAGTCATGGGTGAGCGTTGTGATTGCCGACTTGGAATCGCCCGAGCGATCGAAAATTCCACTTTGGCGCTTTTGCAACATCAATTGTCACTTTATCGGAAGCGCGCACAACTTGGCAATCGATAAGGTGTAAATGAACTTTCACTATTTCGTGAGGAACATGAACCGCTTACATCAATGGCTATGCCGTTCTGATCGCTGGCGCAGAACCGTCGCACACAGACTTCCCTGGGCAGTCGGCGATACCGATCTAGGCTCGAACGTTTTAGAAATTGGCCCTGGCCCCGGCTTAACGACGGACCTTCTGCGAACCTCAGTGCCTCGTCTCACGGCACTGGAGATTGATCCGGCGTTGGCAGGTTCACTGGGCTTGCGCTTAAAAGGAAGCAACGTCCACGTCATCGAAGGGGATGCGACGGAGATGCCTTTTGAAGACTCGGAATTCTCGGGTGCAGTTTCGTTCACCATGCTGCATCACGTTCCTTCCCGAGAACTACAAAACAAACTCCTCGTGGAAGTGCTACGCGTCTTGCAACCCGGCGGTTTTTTCGTGGGCTGCGACAGTCTTCAGAACTGGTTTCTGAGGATCATTCATATCGGCGACACTCTTGTTCCCGTAAGTCTCGATACTTTCGGCGCGCGATTGGAGAGTGCCGGCTTCGAAATGTTGGAGGTGCAGAGGAACTCGCAAGCTTTCCGATTCCGTGCTCGACGACCAACTGTGTCGCCGGTCAAAAACACGAATCGGGTGAACTAAACTGTGGAGGAGTTATATGAACAAATTAATCCTGATTCTCAAGCGTAGCGCTTTGAAATCCATCCTTCTCGCTGTTCTATTCGGCTTCGCGTTGACGACAAACGGCTTTGCTGCCGCGGATCCCAATTCCTGCGCTGCGAATCTGGAAAATCGGCAACTTGATTATTGGCTCGGCAATTGGATGATCGGCGCCGAAGGTTCTTCGGGAGATGCCCACAGCACTGTGAGTCCGTCGCTCGACAACTGTTTGATAGTCGAGAACTGGGACGACGGAAGGGGCCATTACGGACAGAATGTCTTTGGCTACAGTACCGACGACAAGAGCTGGTATGGGATGTTCGCCGACAACAAGGGTCGGGTTCATGTGTTCACCTCTGGCAAGGTCGCATCCGGCACAGCGGAATTTGAAGGCACAGGCCGCGGACCCAACGGAGAGAGCGTATTGAACAGAGTGAAAGTAATACGGCTGAATCCGAACAAGGTCGAGCAGACTTGGGAAAAATCCACCGACAACGGCGCCAATTGGAATGTTGTGTTTCGCGGGGAATATTCGCGAGCGAATCCCTAAAGCGACGATATCGAGACGATGTTATGGGTTGGAGATTGGTGCTGGCTATCTTTTTTCTGATTTGCCTCCTGGGGTCGAGCGGTTCTTGGTACGATGCCGGGCTAGAATGGAGGTCCTAGGCTAATAGTCATGAAGATCAAAACCTTGCTATTTATTCTCGTCGTCTTATTGCTGAGAGCGCGCGCTCTCGATGCACAAACCGCTCCAGACAGTGCTCTGCTAATCCTTGCCAATGGGGACAACACACTTCTTATCGTCAACCCTGCCGGCCTGAAAGTAACCGCCGAACTGCCCGTCGGTCCTGATCCGCACGAAGTGATTGCCTCGCCCGACGGAACGACTGCATACATCTCTAACTACGGCGGCGGCGCATACAACACGCTCACCCTGGTCGATCTGGCTGCGAAAAAGGTTTTGCCGGCCATCGATCTCGGCGCTCTGCGCGGCCCGCACGGACTGGCGTTCTTAGGAGGCAGAGTATGGTTTACGGCTGAGGCTGCCAAGGCGATCGGCAGCTACGATCCCGCAACAAAGAGAGTCGATTGGATCATGGGCACCGGGCAAAATCGCACCCACATGATCTACGTTTCCCCCGACCTCAACCAGATTGTCACCACGAACGTCAGTTCCGCCAGCGTCAGCGTCATCGAAAAGATCGGCGGTGGGGCGGGCACGGGGCCGTCCAGTGGAGACTGGAACGAAACCGTCGTTCCTGTCGGCCGCGGGTCGGAGGGGTTTGACGTATCCCCCGATGGCAAGGAAATCTGGGTCGCCAACGCCGACGACGGAACGGTCTCTATCATTAATGTGGTGAGCAAAAAGGTCATCGACACTCTGTCCGCCAACGTCAAGGGAGCGAATCGGCTGAAGTTCACACCAGATGGCAAGCTCGCATTTATTTCGAGCCTTAGCAAGCCTGACATCGCCGTTCTTGACAGAGCCACGCGAAAAGAGGTGAAGCGTATAAAAGTGGGAGATGGCGCTGCCGGAATTCTTATGCAACCCGACGGATCGCGCGCCTACGTGGCCTGCTCGCCTGACGGGTACGTCGCCGCAATCGACTTGCATTCGCTTGAAGTTGTGGGCCGCATCGAAGCCGGGCAGGGACCCGATGGGCTCGCTTGGGTCGGCCAGTAAATACCGAGGGCGCGCTCCTCAGTGCCAACGTCATCGTGGATTGTCGTGGGACGGGCGGCCGCTTTTCTTTAACTCTTGACATTCATCCCTATTCGACCGCAGGAACATTTTGGGAACAAATAAAATATACTGTCTATGGAAGGCCAACTTTTGTTGGCGATTTGATGGAGGCGCGGGTGGGAGAACTCAAAGCATCGGCTAATACATTGAATTTACGTAGCTTAGCTTCCGCTGAAATCGGTTGAAATTGTACCGAATTGCCTGATTCCGTACGATTTATGTGCAATTTATTTTTTGCCGAGTGTTGGGCGTGTCAGAGCGTTTTAGCGAGAATAATCGAATTCCGGAGCCCAATCGGAACAGGGGATAGAATCGCCCCCCGCGCTTCGGAGCTTCGGCCAACGGCTCGCGCAGCACTTCCTGACGCAACGTCTCGACTGTTTGTGGTCAAGAGTAGAACGAAAAGAGAGTCCCATCGAAACGGTCTATTTCCCGGCAGTTGCTTGTTCTCCGGAACCGGTTGGCGTCAAACGCATGTGAACGACGATGTTGAGATTTCGGCCGACGACGGCGTTAAAATTAGTCAGGGTGCCGATGTCCTCGGCGTTGGCTGCGTGGGGCGCCTCGGGGAGCGCTGGACCTTCGAGGAATGTTCCAGTGCACTGCTGACCGCTATATGCTTCACTCGGGTTAGGCGCTGTGCAATTTTTATCCTGAATCACCGGCGGCCAGTAGGTGGCGGTCACCGCCTTCACCAGTTGGGGAAAATCCTCGCCAACTACGTTCGTGCTGCCGGTGGTTTGGAGGAATCCACCACGAGTAGCCGGGGCGTCGAATATAAAGGTAGCCTCGTGTGTCATGCGGTGAACCATGGGCGGCCCGTAGACCGGGCCGGCATATGCTTCACTCGGCGTTGCGTCAATATTGCGGTCCACGCGAGTCAGCACAAGGTTGCCAGTGGTTTGCAGCCGGCCGTCCGCCATCTGTCGCACGCCCTTGGAGTGAAAACAGACGAGCGTATGGTTGGCAGGAGTAACTATCCACTGCGTCTTAACCTTCCCATCCTCATCCATGGGTGGCGCCATCGACAACGCGGAATAGGTGGTGAAATCAAACGAGGAATTCGCAGGGTCGGCGCTATCGACTTTAACTACACCGGCGACTCTGGCGAAACCGATGGTGAAGTTAATCTTGGTTTTCCCGTAATCCGTTGTACCGTCGGAAATAAACTGTGCGTCAGAATGGCGCGTGTCCACTTGCCAGGAGCCAGCCGGGGGAGAGGGTTTTTTGGGGACAGTCAATGCGAGAATCGAAAGAACTACAACTGCAGCGGAAATTGCGGTGTACTTAAACATTTCTTCCTCCCTACTGAGATATCTGCGAATGGGGCTCTAAAGATACCGAACCTTGAAAATAGAGTCGGAGATCACCTTTTGGCATGGCGAACGCTGGAACGAGCCCTTCGAGGTCAGAGACTCGCGCCATAGTGCCATCATCGTTGAGAATTTTGCAAATTACGCCGGACGGGTGTAATGCTGAGACGCCCGCAAGGTCGACCGCTGCTTCCGTATGACCTTCGCGTCCCAGGAGTCCGTTAGCGCGACTGCGAAGTGGGAAAACGTGTCCCGGACGTGCGAAATATTCGGGACCGCTTCGTGCATCGATGACCGCACAAATCGCTTGCGAACGACCGTGGGCCGAAATGCCGGTGGTTACGCCGCGGCCCTTCGCATCGATTGAGACCGTGAATCCTGTATCGCCCAATGCAGTGTTATCCGGCGCCATCGTGGCGATCTTTAACTCATCGTGCCTTTCGCCAGCCATAACTAAGCATATCAAACCTCCTCCGTGAGTCGCCATAAAGTAGACGGCATCTGGGGTGATCATTTCCGCGGCCATCATCAAGTCGCCTTCGTTATGACTACTCGCGTGCGGGGGTAGCGGCCGTGACTCCGGCTTCGGCCCAGATCCGCGTGTTGTGGGTCTCCTTCAGGAAAATGCTGCCGATAATAAACGTCATGCCGGCCACGATCATCGGGTAATAGAGGCCCGCATAAATATTGCCCGTCGCCGCGACCGACGACAGTCCAATGAGCGGGAGCAACCCTCCAAAGACTCCGTTGCCTATGTGGTAAGGCAGGGAAACCGAAGTATAGCGAATCTTGGCCGGGAACGCTTCGATCAGGTAAGCAGCGATAGGACCGTAAATCAGGCACACGTAAAGGACCTGAATGAAAATCAGGAATACCAAC
>Ga0209420_1000765_pt1 | contig 16065 bp, 21 predicted proteins | sample BlaSpr_A8_OM1_O1_FD_187972 | JGI IMG/M metagenome (GOLD analysis project Ga0209420, IMG submission 187972) | Forest soil microbial communities from Thunder Bay, Ontario, Canada - Black Spruce, Ontario site 2_A8_OM1_O1 (SPAdes) (version 2) | ecosystem: Environmental > Terrestrial > Soil > Boreal... | reverse complement strand
AGCCCTCGCCTGGAATGATCCACTCAATATCTTCGGCAGCCAACGCCAGCAGATCTTGCTCATTGTAGCTGCCCATTGCTGCAAAAAAATCCTTCACAACCTGGATATTCTTTTCGATGCTCATTGAAATCTCTCCTCTGTCCTTACATCAAGTGAGTCCGATCTAATCGGACGGTTCGGAACCATTCCGTCCCGGGCCAATCACACGGTCGTAGATCGATTACTGCTCCTTCTTAAACAAATCCTGGAAGATGAGGCGACCCCAAGTCTGGCCACGTGCGTTCACCAGCGCGCCACCCTCATTGAACTTTCCCAAGTTGACGGGTGCGAACCCGAGTTTTTTGGCCAAATCCGCCACGGGAGCGATCGCGTCCTCGTCGTCGCTCGATAGAAAGACGACCCGATGGCCGCCCTCGACGATCGGATCCGTGGCCAGGATGGCCGCAACTAGGTGGTTAAAACCTTTCACGACCTTAGCGCCGGTGAAGGACTTCGCAACGAAGGCGGAGGACAGGAGACCGTCCAGCTCCTCAGGGAGAACTCCAAACGCATTCGTCGCGTCGATAACCGTCTTGCCTTTCCAACTCGGCAGGGCCTTCGCAACCTCGCGATGTTCCCCGAACGGGACCGCCAAAATGATTGTGTCGGCCTCGAGTGCATCCCGCAGCGACTTGGCGACGACCGTGGGTCCAATCGCCCGAGCCTGCGGTGCCAACGCCCCGGGCGGCCGGCGACTCGCGACGGTCACCTCGATGTTCTTACGGGAAAAGGCGTGGGCGAGGGCTTGGCCTATCTTGCCGAATCCTACAATTGTATATTTCATAATGTTTTTCCGATCGCGTGTTAGAACTAAAGTTCGAGAAGCGACCGCGCCGGGGTCAGACCTGCGCCATGCCTCCATCGACGGCGAGATCCACACCGGTGATGTAAGAACTCTCATCGGAAGCAAGGAACACGACTGCTGCCGCGATTTCCTCGGGCATGCCTCTGCGGCCCATTGGGATCTGCGTGGTGAACTGTGCGGCCGCTTGCTCGGCCTGTTCGGCGGTAAGGCCTGTCGTCGTCGCTAAGGCCGGGGTATCGATTGCTCCGGGGCTCATGCAATTCACGCGGATCTTGCGGTCTTTCAATTCCAGAGTCCAGCCGCGCGCGAAGTTGCGCACAGCCGCCTTACTCGCGGCGTAGGCACTAAACCCTGGGAGCCCCAACACGTTCGAGACTGAAGAGGTCAGGATGATCGAGCCGCCATCTTTGAAGAGGGGAAGGGCCTTCTGCACCGTAAAGAACAGCCCCTTCACGTTCACGTCGAAGGTCTGGTCAAAATGGGCCTCAGTAGCTACCGCGAGCGGTGCGATTGTCCCCGCGCCCGCGTTCGCGAAGAGAACGTCGATGTGACCATGTTTCTCTTTCACCGCGACATAGAGCCGGTCCAGATCTTCCAAGCGCGATACGTCGCCCGCGACCGTCGTGACATTTCTCCCGATAAAGGCTGCGGCCTCCTTGAGCGCTTTCTCTCGTCGGCCAGTGATTACGACGTGCGCGCCTTCTTCAACGAAGCGCTTGGCGGTGGCCAAGCCAATCCCGCTGCTTCCGCCGGTGATAACCGCAATTTTCCCCGCCAATTTTTGTCCAATGTTATTGCTCATATGTTGTCCTTTGGTTGACCGAACCCTACGGGCTCCGAATAATCGGATGGAGCGCCGTAGGGCGAGCCTGTCAGATTTGCGCCAGGCCGCCGTCGACGGCGAGCTCGCTGCCGGTCATGAAGCTGCTGTCGTCCGACGCGAGAAAGGCAGCCGCCGCCCCGAGCTCCGCCGGATCGCCCATGCGCTGGAACCCAGTCATCGAGCCGTAGGCCTTCAGTCCCGCCTCGCCCAGCGCTGCCGTCGCGAGTTCGGTCGCTATCGCCCCGGGCGACAACACGTTTACGCGGATGCCAGTGCCCTTCAGATCCTCCACCCAGGTCCGCGCGAGGTTGCGCACTGCCGCCTTGCTCGCGCTGTAGGCGGTGAACGCCGGAGCGCCCGTGGTGCCGGCGCTCGATCCGGTCAGGATGATCGAACCGCCCTGGCCCATCAGCGGCAGCGCCTTCTGGACCGTGAAGATCGTACCCTTCACATTGGTGTCGAAGGTTTCGTCAATGTGCTTGGCGGTGATCTCGCCAAGCTTAAGCTGGCTTCCCACCCCGGCATTGGCGAAGACGATGTCGAGGGTCGCGCGCTCCTTCTTCACCGCTGCGTAGAGTCGGTCGAGGTCGGCCTCATCCGAGACCGAGCCGTTCACCGCGCGGGCATTTGGCCCGAGCTCGGCCAAAGCGGCGTCGAGCGCTTCCTTCCGGCGGCCGAAGATGAAGACGAAGGCGCCCTCCTCGATGAAGCGCTTTGCTGCGGCGAGGCCGATGCCGGTAGCCCCACCCGTGATGACTGCAACTTTTCCTTCAAGCTTTCCCATAATTACTCCCTTCGCTAAATCTAAAGCCCTCAGTACACTAGAGTAGAGTTCTTTGGCAGTGGACGCGAACTGCTCGGGAGTCCAAACATTTTGTCTATTCGTCCAAAAAGAGGAGTCTAAGTTGGACCCGATAACAGACATCTTCAGAACGATGCACGTAACCGCTTTCGGTCTGCACAGGCTCGAAGCCACAGCCCCATGGGGCGTAGAACAGGAAAAGCAGAGCGAAGAAAAAGTCACGCCTTCCGGCAAAAAGATTTCACCCACAGATTTGGCGCACTTCGCCATGCTTTCACGCGGCAACTGCTGGCTGAGCGTGAAAGGGATTCCGGAGCCGATTCCCCTCACCGGTGGTGATTGCTTTGTGCTGGCACGGGGCACTTCGATTGTTTTGCGCGACAGCCCGCGAACACGTCCGAGCTGGACTTTCCGCGAGATCGGGGCCAAAGCCAACGGCAATGTCGCTCATTGTGGAGGTGGTGGCGCACCGACGACAATCGTCTGTGGGTCCTTGAGTTTCGATCGCGCCAGCTTGAAGCCGATCACTCAGTTATTGCCGAGCTTCACTCTCATTAAGGCCGAGCAGGCACGCACGCTTGCTCTTCACATCACAATGCAGGCGCTGGCGTCGGAAATGGCAGAACAGGTGCCGGGATCTGAAGTAGTCGCGACTCGGCTAGCCGAGGTCCTATTTATCCAGGTACTCCGGGCGCATATCGCGTCAGGACCAGAACGCAACAAAGGATGGCTGCGTGCCATTTTCGATCCTCAAATGGGCGCTGCCCTGAGCGCCATTCACGACAGATTGAATTCACCCTGGACTGTCGAATCCCTGGCCGAAGCGGCGGGCATGTCTCGCTCCGCATTCGCAGCACGTTTTAAAGAGCTACTCGGACAAACCCCACTGGAATACGTAACCGAGTGGCGGATGCAGAAGGCGATGCAGTTACTGGAACAGGGTGACAAAAAGCTCATAGACATCGCTCGGTTGGTCGGTTACGAGTCCGACGCTGCGTTCAGTAAGGCGTTCAAGCGAGTTGTCGGGGCCAACCCTGGCGAATACCTCAAACGTGGTTTTGAAGGCAACGGCAATACCGGAATAGCTGAAGATTTTTGAGCCGAGGATTCTGACTTTAGCGGCGGGGCCTGAGTGCCAAGGAACTGTGTTCTTCCATGGACCCAAAGCCGACCGAAGCCGACCACGATCGATTCCGGTAAAAGCGCCAGCGTTCGCAATCACTTTGACAGTTTGTTGCCATTCCGTTCTTCTGTAGGCCGTACCCCGCGGTTGCACGGCAGGCTAGACTAGCTACTCTGGACGCAGAACGGCCTTTCCGCACTGCCGACAGGTGAACCCGAGCATTCTTGAAAAGCCTGGGAATAGATTTACCGACCCGCAATGCGGGCAAACTTCGCTCGCAACCTCAAGCGTGAGCTCCAGTTCTGTCAGCGTCTGCCCAACATTTGCGACGGGAACGGTGCGGAGCACGGTACCGCATTCATTGCAGACAATATCAGCCTGATCCCCGCGAATAACGCCGTTCAGGCAGCCGCAGCAATCCGGATCGCCAAAATCTGAATGCGGCAGGGTTGTTTCGATGCGGCCTTCGAACCCCGACCCGTTACAGACAGGGCAATCGCGCGGCCCGGTGAATGGAGCAAGGTCACCATAACCGTACGCGCAGCCCGTATAATTGCCGTCGCCCAGAGGGATGCCTCGACACCGCGGCGGCGGCGGTAACGGACGCAACTCTGGCTCCTCATCCACGCGTCGATTCTCCCCTGGGCCGCCCGGACAATCCGTACAAGGGCGAGTTCAGGCTACAACACCTTATATATAGCGCTACGCCCGCTTAGCTCTCATCCCGGCCAACTCTCAACGATCGGCCAACCCGCAACTCCCGCCCTAAGACCCACCTGCATGGAGATCCGAACAGACTCACTGCGCTCGGCGTGTCTCAGGACGTAACCCATTGAATATCAGGAGGTTCAACATGCAAGTACGAATATCGCCGACGCTAACGGCGAATCCGATCCTAACACTGGAAGATCTTGGCTTGGAGCGAAGCGTCGGCTTGGACCAAGCCAGCCGAGGGCTGGCAGAGCGATCAGAAGCCCAAATCGTTCGTTGGGTTCAGTTTCCGGCCGGCGCCCTTTTCTTTACCCTGGTCCCGGAGGATCCGGAGTCAGGTGCAGTCTATGTTTTCGACCGCAGGAACGGGGTGTTCTACCTCGTGGACTTCAACGATCAGAAATGGGGCGGCTACAGTCTGGCCGAATACGAGGTACTGGAACGGACGCACCAACTGACCATGCTGGCGCAGCGCCCGTGGCTGCTTGAACGGAGGTATGACCGCCGAATTGCGAGCTGACCGACCGCCTGGCCGGTTCATTTGCGCGGGTTTTGAATTCGGGTTATGAAAGAGCAGGACGAAACGAGAGGCCGCTATGCCCAAGCGCTATCAGGCAACTTCCACAAATGTGGAGGACTATTGGCAGCTGTTCGTGAATCGGCGCGCCTACGTTCTCCAATCGATGCGGCCGCACGCGGAAAGCGGACGCTATTACTATTTCCGGCCTAAGGCCGGGAAAAACGGCGAGGTGCCCAGTCTGACGGCGGCGACGGTCCGGCGACATCTGGAAGGTGATCTGACGATCGGCGTGTATGCGATGAGTCCGGGGACGCAACGATGCAAGTGGATTGCCATGGACGGAGATTATAAGGACTCGCTGAAGCACCTTTGTGAACTGCAGTGGGAACTGCAGCAACAAAAGGTGGAGGCGGCGCTGGAACAGAGCCGGCGCGGCGCCCACCTTTGGATATTTGGCGAGCAGCCGCTCTTGGCCCGTCAGTGCCGGCTGCTGATCTCCGGCTTAGCTCAGAAACTCAGCATCCCGATAAAAGGAGCGGGGACGGCCGAGGGAATCGAGATATTCCCGAAGCATGACGAGCTGAAGGATGGTGACTTCGGCAATGCCATCCGTGGACCGCTGGGAATTCACCGCGCGATCAGCGCTCGGTTCTGGTTCTACGGCGCCGATTACAATCTCGACAATCAACTGGCTTTCCTCAAGCGCGTGACGAAGCTATCCGAGGAACAACTCGGAGTTCTGCTCCAGAAGTTGGGACAGCCGAGCGAAGGGGAGAAGAAGGAAATCAAGCCGACCCCACGCTGGCAGTACCCGGCGCAACAAAGGCAGTTTCACATCCTGGATCATCTCCAGGTACGGCGGAAGACGGGGAGAAACTGGATCACGCGATGCCCTTCATGCGCCGTGGCGGGACGTGACAAGAGCGGCGACAACCTGGCGATTTCGGTTGACGAACCGCAAAAGTACATCTGCTGGGCGGGTTGCAGCAAGGAGATGATTCGAGCGGCTCTGGGATGCCCGATTCCGGAGAAAAGGGAAAGTGCGTATGCGGTGGGATAGCGGGAATTCTGTCGCAGCCGGAGCTCTGATCACGTTGATCGCGATGCGGCGGTTTGTCTGTTCGACGGCTTTGGGCGTGACTGGGGGAGGGTTCTGAGATGGAGCTTGAACCTGCCAATTGGAAGCCATTAGAACTCCTGATCGGTTGCCGGTGCGGAGAGTTCATGTGGATGTGGCGGGAAAACGGCCTTGAGCATTACAAACACGTCGACAGCCGTAGGTACTTGGTCCTGGACGCCGAAGGGCACTGCTACGTCCGACAGGGTGACCAGTTAGTGCGCGTTGATTTCCGGAAAGAATTCCGCCGGGTCACGGAGGCAATCGGTGTCTGATGTATCGATTGAGTCGATCGCCACGGCGGGCGCTGTTTTGGCTTTTCTACTTGCGGCGGCTGCTGGCATCACGAGCCGACGCGGCATTCAGTTGATCGTAATCGGCATGCTGTTCTCGTTGCTGCCGCATGTCAGCGGGGTTGGGCGTACGTGGATTGCCGACCAGAGAGGGAGTCATGAGCGAAGTGACGCAAGGGGAGTTAAACGGATCGATCGCGGTCCGGAAATGGATTGGGGACGTATCAGCAGACCGAGTCGGGCAAGTGTGGAGAGCGGAGGACCACGAAGCGCTCTTGCGAACGATGCGCGCTGCCGATGAGCTCACGCTCGCGCTCGTAGCGCTCGCCCGACGCGAGGCGCTGGAAGCGGGTTTGGGAACGAACGAAAGGATGGATCTCGATGGAATCCGATCGACGGCTGAACCGGTGGGGGTTAACATTCACGCCCACGGTGATTAACCGCCTGCGCAAATTGGCGATCTACGGACAACCCCAGTTGAGCCTGGAACACCAGGGACGAGCCAAACGATACGTCGCACGCGGTGTGGAATCAGGCGGAGCAAATGAAGAAGTCGGATATTACGTTACCTTCGCCGGGGAGAGCGGGGATGCTCTCGCGTGGTTGCAGACGCTCGATTCGCTCACGGTCAACGGGCCGCACGCCGTCGTCATCGCGCCTGTGCTGACGCGGATCGAAATGCTCCGAGTCGCGCGGACGTACGAACTGTGCATCACACGCCACAAGCCCGTCGCAGTTGAAACCCGGCAACGGCCAAGGCTTGAAGCCGAAGAAGTGTTTCGCGCGAAACACGGCTATCTGGCGCTTGAACTCTGGGGCAAGGACAAGGAGTTGACTGGTTGCGTGAGGCCGCAATTCTTCACCCGATCTGGCGAAGAAGTCGACTTGCCAAGTGGGTTCGACGAGGCGGTCAAGGCTGCTACGCGCGGTGTGAATTGTCTGGCTTGTTCACATCCACACTTCTCGCGGCTCGTGGCGCAAGAACAACGACCGCTACCGGCTCACGAAGAAGAACAAGAACCCGCAATGTCCGCGGTGTCCCTAGCGCAGGGAGTCTAAGCGGCAAGGAGATCGTATGAAGAAGACAGTAAGTAGTGGAATGTTATTGCTCAGTATCGGTGCGATGCTGCTATCCAGTTGTGGAACGCGGCACTGTCTCCAGACCACGATGGGGTGCGAGCCGGATCGCAGTGAAGGAGAGAAATCGTGCCGGGAGTTTGGCGGCCCGACAACAGGATGTCATGCGACCGGGCCCGGAGCGTATCTCGTCAATTGAGCCATCGACCTAGACTCCCCGCGCGTGGAGTGGGCCATGTATTTGCAAATGAAGCTTCGCCATTACAAGTGCGCCGACTGCGGCACACCTTGCAAGACTACCTCTCCCAACGCGGTGCGATGCCCGAAGTGCGGGAAGGCGTGGGAGAAAGAGCGGAACCGGCAGAACCAGCGGCGGAGATATCAGCGGTTGACGGCGGCACGGCGGGCAGGTTGACGGTGAATGCGGCGGTGAGGTTCGCGGTCGAGAGTTCGGGAATAGAGGAGGCAGCGATGACTGTTGGAACGAGATCCGTCTTGTACGGTGCGCATTGCGCTGTGTTGCACCCTTGGTTCCTCGCGGTCGCCTGGTCCAAATTGTACGGCTTTCCCTGGGACGTTCGCTTGTGGGCAAGCTTCTGGCTGCACGACATCGGTTACATTTCGAAACCCAACATGGACGGAAGCGAGGGGGAGACGCACGTGGAACTCGGCGCCAGAATCATGGGCCTGCTTTTCGGTGAGTCTTGGGCTGCGTTTACGGCCGCGCACTCGCGCTATTGGGCGAAGCGCAACGGCCGGCAATTCTCACGACTCTGCGTGGCCGATAAGCTGGCTTTCGTACTCACGCCTGCCTGGTTGTATCTGCCGATGACAAGGGCGACCGGGGAGTTGTCGGAATATATGCTGCGCGCTAAGGAACGACAGGCCGGCAGTGAGCATTTTACGGACTACGAATCCGCGCGACTCAATTCGTCTGACGCTCGAGAATGGCTGGAGGGCCTAAAGAGCTACACGCAGCGATGGGTCGACGAACACAGAAACGGCGGGGCAGACAATTGGACAGTCGGAGCCTGTGCCGAGTCCACGGCTGCGTTTCGTTGAGACTGCCGAGGCCGTGGGCGAAATCGAAACTCACGCCTGATCTCTCCGGCGACACGACGCCTTCCGCTTAGCAGAAACCTCTCGAAAAGAGACACCCCCATAACACAGTGGAACCTTTGAGGCCACATGCGGCCATAGGTTCGAAAGTTCGCGGTTCCTGGTAACCCGCGGCTGCCGGTATTGGGTAACCGATGCCGGTTCACCCCATAGGCACGGCACCAGGATAGGCCGTGTCACCGGTTTCTTGACGGTGGTACTGAGGCATGTTGACTTGAGGTGGGAAATGACAACGAAACAACGCCTGGCTTGCGGCGCTGCAATTCTGCGGAGCATCGATGCACGCCGGCAGCGGACGGGCAACCGCAACGAACTCCTAGCACTGGAACAGGCGATTTTGGATCGGGAGCTGATCGATCTGGTCACAGGCGGGCTGTGTGATGAAAAGCGCGAGCTTGCGGGAGATCGCGTTCGGAAGCGACAGGTGCCGGCAGCCACGAGGGACACGGGACCGCTTTATGAGAAGGATCTGCGGAGGGCAAACCGATGAACCGGATCGAGCTTAGCGGCAAATCCCAAGGGAAAGGCCGAAACGGCTATTTCCAGCTTCACAGCGTGGAACTGATGAACATTCCGACCGACCCAGACGGCCAAGTTCTGAACATTGATTTCTACCCGAGGCGGCGCGTGAACTGTGTTGGCCCAGCGCGTCTACTGCTCAACGTAGAGGACGCTACGAAACTGGCGCAATTTCTCGGAGAGGCAGTTGAAAGCAGGGCTCCGGTGGCCAACATCGAGCACGGAGTGCTGGTGTGCGAATGCGGGCATCGAGGTACGCCCCATCTCGAAGAATCGGGGGACCAAGTCTCTCACGCGCTGGTAGAAATCGTCGGCAACACGATTATAGCGAGCGGTTGGGATGGATCAAGCCGAGCCGTGTCGGAAGATGGCGACGCGTACTGGTTGATGTGCGATGGGTGCGGGAAGCTGCATCCACTACCGCCGGAGCTGCATATCGACTGGAGGTAAAGTGCTCCGCACCGTCGTGGCTGGAGTCACGATCACATCCCTCAACTCCTGCAGGTTTCTAAGGCGAAGGCGCGTTCCAGGCACTATGTCCCGGCGCTTCTTCACCGGTGATCGAGCAAGTGGCGGACCCTCCTGGTCCGAAGACGCAGTCGAATATTTCGAACGAAGAGGAGAATTCAATGGCTGAGCGCAGTGTGAACAAAGCGATCCTTGTCGGAAGACTGGGCGCGGACGCAGAAACCAGATTTACGCAAAACGGTACCGCTGTTTCGCGGGTGTCGCTAGCGATGAATCGCCAGTGGACGGATTCCGACAACCAGGTGCATGAAGAGACGGATTGGATGTCGATCGTGATCTGGAAAAAGGAGAATTTGGCCACTTACCTGACCAAAGGCACCAAGCTTTATGTAGAAGGGCGTCTGCAAACGCGCTCCTACGACGACAAGGAAGGCGTGAAGCGGTACGTCACAGAGGTCGTGGCAGAGAACCTCGTGTTGCTCGGTGGAACCGCAAGCAGCAACTCCAACGGCAACGGTGGAGGTGGGAGAGAAAGATCCGCACGTCGTCCGACCCCAGGCAAGCCCTCGAATGGTCACCGCGATCGTGCACCGGAGCCCGCAGAACAGGGCCTGCAAGACGACGATGTACCGTTTTAAAAAGGGTACCCGCGCGCAGGTCGAGTCCGATTATTGGGTTTGAGCGTAGTGGGGAGACTCTCCAATGCGTGTCCGGAGTTCTTTCAGCCATTCGGCCTTGTTCTTTCCATGAACGACGCGGCCGAGGAATCCGAGCGATTCGGCAATGTTGTCGCGGTTGAGCCGAATGTCCTGACGGGTCGTCTTGGCGTACTCCCACACCCAATGCTTGGCGTCCGCGGGCTTCGCGAAGACGTAGGTCGCATGTCCGGCTTGCGGAACCTCAACAACGACCGATTTCTCAAGATCGAATATGTATTCATCGCGGAACACGTACATCGTCCGCGCGCGTTTGGTGAGCTCCTCGTGGTAGTAGGGATCATAGTCCGGGCGCCAGGTGATCTGCTCGACGTCAAAGTCGCCGGGCAGGCCGAGATTCCAGCACAGCCGACTCAATTCGCCTCGCTCCGTGGGAATCTCTTGCACGTGGGCGCGCAGACGGTCGATCTGTTGCCAGTACTGCCCGAAGCGGGTGTGAGTGCTCCGCGCCTTGAGGATGTCTTCTTCGAGGTCTTCGGGCATTTCCAGCTCGGTTCGGCTGGGGAGCGCGGTTTCCCATTCGATTAGTTTCCACTCGCCGCCGCGTTTGCGATAGCGGCCCGTGTGAATGAAGTCGGCAGATATTTCGACGGTGGCGGTAATGAGATGGCGCCACTGGCTCCAGGTTGGATCCCATCGGAGCGGCAACAGCTGGTGGTCGATGAGAACTTCGAGTTTGCGATGGCGGTCCTTGAGGATCGCATAATCTTCGAAGTAATCGAGTTTGCGGAGAGGCACCGGGACGGTACGGCGCCGGCGCTCCGGCATGAAGGCCAGAATTCGGTTCGCAAAGAAAGCGCCACTCTCCGCAGATCGTTCTCCCTGTACCAACAGAGATCCGAAACCGGAGTAGGGGAATGGAACAGGAATCGCAGAATCTCTTATCAACGCGTCATATACCCCGCGGATGTCGGGATCGGCCAACATGTTGTAGGCGCGCTCAATCGTAGCCAACTCGGCTTTCGACGCGTTCTGCTTCTCCAACTCCATACGCCGGAGCCGATAGGCGAGGCGCAGTTCTTTGTACGTCACGTCCTGTGGCAGACGAAGCACGTAGTAGAAAGTAGGCTGGCTCGGCCACGAGGCTCTCCGATTGGCGGCAAAGAAGTAGTCGCGAATCACCGGGCACGGAATGTGGATGGCGTTGATGCCAAGTTGGCCTTCGGCGACCTGAACACGCACGAAAGGTTCTTCTCGGTTGTCCAGCTTCGGCAATGCAGCATAACCGGCTTTCACCTGGTAGACATCGGCACGCCGCAGCGAGGGCTTCCGGATGTAGACCTCGGTATCCGCAGTCGCAGTCCCGGTAGACGCCGGCACGAGGACCTCGTCACCGACCCGCACGTTCGAACCCACGAGGCGGGAGAGCGCGAACTCGCGCCCGTCGGCGCCTACGCAGACCAGTTTCGATTCTTCCGGTCGGATTTCGAGGACGCGAGAAGGCGATTGCGCTTCGGCGCTGGCAGGGGCCGCAACGATCGTGTCCACCACAGAGTTCATGGCTGCCTGAGCATAACCCGGATTCAGAAACCGCGCAAACGAACGCCGACAGAAAGTGTAAGCATATGACAGAGAACGGTTTATCGGATTCTGGGCACCGATCGGCTGAATTACGGCACGAGTGGCATTCATTCCTCGGCTTGCTACCAGTGCTGGACCTGCGGCCAGTGGACCCGTTTTGTACCAGCGTTGCCAGACAGCCGTCTGGCGATCGCGAGGAAAGGGGACGATCAGTCGGACGGAGTTGCAGCAAGCTGCTGGCCTGAGCTTCCAGGCGGAAACGGTGGATTTTGACCTGCTGTTAGCGCAGTTGATCCGCGACGGGATTCTCGAGCCGATCGTATCGAGTCCGTTCCACTTCCAAATCCGACGGCGGAACTGGACGAATCCGGAGTCGGCTTATGCGGCCGATGACCGCCTGTCCCTGAGCACGATCAGCAGAGAAGAACAGACTGCGCGCTTCCGGATGCTCGGACTGCTGGATGCTCGTATCCTAAACCCCCGCTTGCCGGAGAAGCGAGTTCAACAGATCCGCAAAGAACGAAACGAATTGGAGCTGATCTACGAGGCGACCTGGCTGGAACTCGAAAACGCGATCGGCGCCCAAGCGGCCGAAGCGATCCGAAAGAGCGTTGAAGAAACGCGAGAGGCCGGCGCGGTCCAGCTCGAACTGCCGCTCGGAAAGAAGACAACTTTCGATCTGGAAGGAGAAGCAAGATGCAACCAGTAAACGGGGTTGACCAAACCCATGAAGCGGCGACAATCTCATCTCCGCCCACAGAACATTCCGAGGATTTGCCGCAACTCCCGGAAGACCTGAAAGTGAAGCTGAAGGAGCCACTTCCCTGCGCGGCAGTGTCGCCCAACCCGCAGAAGCCGGGGCTCTCGGTAATCAAAGTCATCTACGTTGTCGAGCGGCTGAACGATGTGTTCGGACTGAACGGCTGGCATATAGACAATGAAATCGTCGAAACCGGCCGGATGGTGGTGGTTAGAGCGACGTTGACGATCCCGAAATATTCCATCGCGATTGAGCAGTTCGGCGGGAATGACAATCCCGATCGTGGTGACGCCTACAAAGGCGCCTGCACCGATGCGCTTTCGAAGTGCGCCAGCTACTTAGGAATCGGCATGGACGTATATAAGGGGCTGCACGATGAGCGCACCCGAGACGGTAGCGGCGCTCACCAGAACGGCGCGAGGTCCACGGCGTCACAGCCCGCCCCGAGGCCAGCATCGATGCCGAACAGTACGCAGAGCCGGAACGCCGCGCCCACTGGCCTCACGAGTCGAAACATGGCCGCACGCTTCACCAGCATGCGGGGCGTCTTGGGAGTGCCTGAATACGGCGATATTCTCGGCCGGCACGGCTATCGCGAAGTGACCAACATCCCGAGTCTGGAAAAGGCGCGCGACGTCTACCGGATGTTGGTGGACGCGTTCCGTGCGCACTTCGGAGAGGCAAAGCGAACTCTTGGGAACGCCGAGTACGTGAAAATCCTAAGCGAGTTGCGGCTCAACCCCAAGGCGAAGCTCAATCCTGACCAGGCGGTACGGGTTTTCAACCGCATGGAGGAGACTCTCAATGCCAGAACATGACAATGGCTGCGGAGCGGCGGTCGCCGAGATCGCGGCGTCCACGGAACTTGCAAAAGGGTTCACGCTATTTCAGATCGAAGAGAGCCTGGTGCTTCTGGCAGAGTCGGCCGAAGAGGAAGGGCTTACGCCGGAGATCGAGCGGGCGCTGACCGTTTACCTGGAGGGAGCGGCGGAAAAACGCGACCGCGTGGCCGACTTCATCCACTTCTGCGAAGGGATGGCCGAGTTGGCCAAGGCCGAAGGGAAGAGGCTGCAAGCCCGGCAGAAACACTTCGAAGCGACAGCCGAGCGCGTGAGCGCCATGGTGCTGCGCGTCCTGGACTACCTCGGGGTGAAGAAGTTGGAGGGCCGAACGAACACTCTCAAGAAGAGGAAGTGCCCGCCCTCGGTCAAGATCATTGATGACGCCAAGGTTCCCGCCGAATTCAAACATATCACCGTAACGCTACCGCTGCCTCAATGGCAAGAACTTCTCGCAGGCAGCGGAGAGGAGTTTCGGAAAGCTGTTCTATCCGGCATCCGCAAGCAGGAGACATCCGTAGAGCTGGAGGCAATCAAGCAGGCGCTGAACCTTGAGAAAACGGTAGAAGGAGCGGACCTCGTCATTAATCGATTCAAGCTGCAGGTGATTTGAGCGATCGCGAAATGCCCGACCACCACCTGTCGGAAGATAGCGTTACACGTTCCGCAGAGGCATTTCTACGGGTTGCCGACTCCGCGGCAACATGCTTGCGACCGATTGGTCGAGCGCCTCAGAAACGGTCACGAGGAGAGGCGACGCCGCTATCTAGGCGAAGTGCCCGTCAAATCCTTGTAAGTGACCCGTTTCCCAACCACCGCGTCAACGAAACTATCAAGTCGCTCCAGCGTGTGACGCTTCACGTTGCCTTCGTTCAACCTGAAGGTGACCTCATTCATGTAACGGGGCATGTGCTTCGCGCTGGGCCTATGGTAGATGCCATACAGCCCGCGCTTCAGGACTGCGTAGAAGCTACCAGTGTTGTCTGAGCTCACCTGGGCGCATTGGGCCTCCTCGGAACTGCTGCCGCCACAGGCTTCGCGGAGCCGGTGAAGGACGAACCACGCCGATTTCTGGGTAATACCAATCTCTTTCGCCAACTGGATTGAAGAGATTCCCTTGCGCGCGGTCACAAGCAGGTACATGGCATAAAGCCACTTGTGCAAGGGAACATGCGACCGGCCAAGGATAGTGTCCGTGCGGACCGTGAAATCGAACTTGCAAGCGTTGCAATGTTTGAAACCGTCCTTGGCGCGCGTAGTAATCCGTTCGCCGTTCTTGCACTTCGGGCAAATCGGGCCATTCGGCCACAGGCGATGCTCCAAGTAGTTCCGGGCTGCATGTTGATCTGGAAAAAGCTCGAAAACCTGGAAGGTGCTCATTGTGCTCTTGCTCATTTTGCCCTTCTGGCTACCATTGTAGTACTCATGGTTCACGTTCCACGGGATTCTGCCCTGACGCCATCCCGCTGCCATACGGGGCGACCATCTGGCCGGGTAACCAAACCGAGAAAGTGCCATTGCGCAGATTGGGCACCGGCATAAACGCGGGATAGAGAGAGTGAAATCGCCACTGCGTTTAGGCGACGCGCCGCCCTTGATGCGTGATCAACCGGTTCAGCACACTGCCGCGGGTACATCCGGGAAGACCTTGAAAAGCGGGCACGGGGTACCGCCCTCGTCGCCGGCCATCTCCATGTAGTGAACACTTGACACGGCGATCCTCCCGCCACAACATGTGTAGGGCAGAAGAACCTGAATCGTTAGAAGAGGAGAATCGAGCATCAAGAAAACAGCGGTGGTGTCCGGCAGGACATCCCGCTCGTCGGACTCGAACGGTCCCATTCGAACATCCAGCGTAATCATCGCCGCCTGTGGGTTCTTGACCCTCACCAAAGTTCGCAAGTAGTCGAAACTCCGTGCAGTCCTGACGTCAAAGTGTTCCAAGACGGAGGGATCTTGAAACTCAACCTGCTCGATGTGGTCATCGAAGTACAGCGCGACCAAAGGCTCTATGGTTCCGGTCCCGAGGAGTTGAGTCTTCAGGATTTCGGCCGCCTGGCGAGCCCTCGCGCGCATCGTGTTGGGGTCGGCGTGGTTCATAGCTGCTTGGATTATATCCGGAGCCATGAAGCATGGCGTTTGGAATTGCTGATGGTTCGAGTTGGTTTCGGGGGCCTATCCCCACATTCAAAGAAGGAAGGAGAGTTAACACAGTGTTTACAGAATTGATGCCGCTGCTCAGACAGCGCGCTGTCATGATCACCATTTCGGATGTCGGCCAGGGACTGCTAAGGGTGAATATCATCCCGCGCAAGCTCGTCGTCGATGGCAGTTCAGATGAGAATACGGCGCTCACCACGCCGCTCTCGATCACGGGCAAGGCCGAGGAACTGGACAGGGAATTGCCCGGCCAGCTCGCGACCTTTACCGAATCGATCGCCAGGACGGGGTCGAACTTGGACGAACTGAAAACGCAGCACGCTGCCGCAGTTAAGGCATTGGAAGCCGAGAACAAGAAGAGACTGGACGACAAGAAGAAGGTGAACGGTTCCAAGACGGCGAGCACCCCACCGAATCCGAATCCTGCGGCCGAGTTTAAGGACGGCAAACCGGTGTTCGGTAGCAAAGGGACGCCTCCTGCCAGCGAAAGCAGGAGCTTGTTCGATACGGCAACCGACCAGGCCGACGCCGTCGAGCAACCTGCTGAAGACGAAGAGACAACGGCGCCACCGCAACATCCGAGCGCATCCGCAAGTTCTTATCCCGACTGAAAGGAAGTTTGAAAATCATCATGACCATCGAAACCATGGTTC
>Ga0209420_1000764_pt1 | contig 16085 bp, 14 predicted proteins | sample BlaSpr_A8_OM1_O1_FD_187972 | JGI IMG/M metagenome (GOLD analysis project Ga0209420, IMG submission 187972) | Forest soil microbial communities from Thunder Bay, Ontario, Canada - Black Spruce, Ontario site 2_A8_OM1_O1 (SPAdes) (version 2) | ecosystem: Environmental > Terrestrial > Soil > Boreal... | reverse complement strand
CGCGCCGCTGAAAATATGATTGCTAAGCGCGGGGATTTTCAGAAGCACATAGATTGCAGCGAGAAAGGTGATGAACAGGACCGGAAACCAGCCGATGAGCTGGGCGGTTGAGAGCGTGCCGGAAGGCGGCAGGCGAAGCGCGCCGAGCATCAGGTTTCCGATGACATAGACGACGGCGGCGGCGATGACCTGGTAGAAAGCATATTGGATGAAACAGCGGAACCATCCCCAAAAGAGCCACTCCATCCTGGGAACGATAAAAAACGGGACGAAGACCGGACCGACAAGCACACAAACGGCGGTGGCGATGAATCCGTAGGCGATGACTACGATCGCAATTGCCTGGGCCGCGGCGAGAAGGATGGTCACGATGACGTAAATGGCGGTTCCCAGGAAATCTCCCCAGCCGGGCGAGTCCATGCGGGATTCAAAGTCGGCAACCTGCGTCACGACCGTCTGCAGTTGTGCCTGATCGATCTGAGTCGAGAGAAATTGCGCCTCGTTCGTGACCAGGTTGTGAAAGCTGGTTCCGATGCCGGGGATGGGCGTGCTGTAGTAGTTGACCATGGCGAACCCGAAGCTGATGGTCAGAAGCAGGCCCGCGAAATGATCGAACTGGAAACCAGGCCTGCCACTGGCGGAGGAGAGCGCGGACTTAATCCCGAACCAAGCTACCAGGATTGTGGCGAAGGAGCGGAACAGGTTTTGGCCCATGGAGTCGAAGAAGCCGAGGTTCTGGGTGAGCAAATTGTTGATCGCCTGAAAGATGTACTGCAGGAAATCGGTTTGCACTGCCGTCAGCTCCTTCGACGCCGGGGCGTCTACTTCCGCATCGCTACTGCATGCGGAAATTCTGCAATGAGTCGGTGATGGTTCCGGTCACCTGCGCCATGTTTCCGGCAATGTTGGCCTGGCGATCGATGTCGGTGTTAATCGAATTGGTGGTCGAGTCGCGTTGTTGTTTGGCGAGGATGGTCTGCTGTTCCAAAAGCGAGGCCAGGAGTTTGTTTGAGTCCTGCACGGTGCGGAGGGTTAAGACACCCGCCGCATTGATTTTGTTCAGGACGGAAACTTCGCTGTTGAGATCAGAATTTCCCGAAAAGGAGTCCTCTTCCAGATTTCCGATCTGGGTTTCGATCCCCTGCGCGCTGCCACGGATCGCGCCGATCGTGGCCATGGCGTTCATGTTTGCGCCGTCGGAAAGTTCGATCGACGCATACTGCGACTGTACGCGTCCCAGTTCGGTCGGATCCATTCCCGACAACTCGTACGGGTCGTATTGCGCCAGGGGCGTGGTCGCTTTCAGATATCCCGTGTTGATGCTGGGAAGCACGCCGGTGTTGATGCCGTTAATCCACGAGACCGTGTTTCCGAAAGTGTTGAGCGAGGCGACGTTTCTCCATTGCGAGAACAGCGCGCGGTAGCGGGCGGGCATGTTCTTGACGAACTGCGCCATCTGCAGGGCGAGGTTCAGTTGGCCAGTGATTTTCGCGTAGCTCTTCTGCAGTTCGAGAAGGTGTTGCTGGAGCTGATAGTAGCGAAGCAAAGCGTTCTGGTAGTTGGTTGGATCAAACACAATTCCACTACCCAGTTGCGCAGTCGCCGTTCCAACTCCTATTGCCAACGCGAGCAAGCAAATCAAAATCGGTCTTTTCATGGGACTGCTCTCCTTTTGGCCGTCACAGATCGGAAGGCACGTTGTGATTGGCGTAATCGGGCAAGGCGAGGTCGCTCGAGAGATAGACTTTGACCCGGTGACCTTCGCGGATGGTTACCGTGGGCGGAATGTTCAGGAATTTGTCGAGAATCTGCGCCGAAGACTGGGCGGTACTCTGCGCGAATCCCTGGCGCATCAGGTCCGAGCCGTTGGCGTTGAGAGCGCCAGCCGTTCCGCCTTCGGCGAAGGCGCCCAAGGCGCCGATCGCAAGCGAAACTCCGAAGATGCGCAGATAGTGGTTGTTGACCTGATCGCGCAAGCCCGTGTCGCCGATCTGGTTGAGTCCCTTGAACTGATCGAGGCCGACGGCATAACCATCGGGCATGAGCAAGCGATGGAAAAACACGGCGAGACGGGTCTGGCCGAATGTATCGACCTTTTTCGTTTCGCCGAGCAGTTTGGAGCCTGCTGGAATCAATAGGTGTTGACGGTCGTTCGAATAAACGTCGGTTGAGACCAGGCATTCGACCGGGCCGCTGAATCCCCCGTCGAGACGGTTGATCAGAACCGATTCAAGAACCGTTCCTTCAAAAAGTAGATAGGTTTTTCCCGCCGCCGCGCTCGCCGAGCCCGGCGTTGCGGCGGCAGGGTTCTTCGCGCCCTCCTTTTGATCGTGGTTTGGTTCGGCAGAATCATTTCGCAGCGGCGCAGGACCCGGCTTCACCGGCATATCTTTCAAGAGCTGCGCGACCGCCGCGGAGTCGGGTCCGACAGGGGCGAAGCTCGGAGTACCAGGTGCGTTCTCGGATTCAGGCGCGGGCGCACCGGGCGGAGTCTTGCGGTAGGTCAATGCGACATTAGAGGCAAACAGCGACACATAGGCGCGCCTCTTTCGCTCTGCTTGTATGGGGTCTTCGGCTCGCTGATCGGACCCGCTGGCGGCCGCGTTCTGCTGCCCGGACGGTTGCGCGTCTTGCGGGGCGGCTGCGAGCAAGCGCGTCTGCTGGGCCAGAGCGCTTTGCGCCATCAATTGCTCGCGCTGCAGTTGCTCGATGCGGTTCTGCAGTTCGTTGATTTTGGTTTCGTTGACTTCCAGGGGCGCACCGAGCGGACTGGCGGACGAGACCAGCTTCGAGGGAGGCGTGGGTTTCTTGCTTCCCGTCAGCCACATGATGGCGACCATCAGAAACGCCAGTCCGATCAGCAGCCAGGACTGCACATTCTTCGGAAGAAGACCCGGAGGCTTGGGAGCTCTTTCCTGTACTTCGACTGACTGGCCCATGGCTGATCCCTCAGTTCGCGGCCGCGTGCCGCGTAAACAGAAGTTTTTTCCCGCCGATCGCAAGGTAGCCCGAGTCGATGACTTTTGCTGCGATGTACACGCCATTCTCAAACTGGAACGAAAGCAAGCTCGGTCTGCCATCCTTGATTTCATACAAGGCGGGTTTTTCGCGCGCGGCGCACTGGATGTAGGTGAAGGACTCGTCATGGAAGATGGCGGAAACCAGGAAGGGTTCGCGAGCGGCTTTGGGGTCGAGCCGATAGTCGAATACAAGCCTCGCCGCGTAACTGGAGCGGAAGCGGTGCACTTGTTCGGCGGCCGCTTCCTGCGCAGCGCGGATCTGATCGGCCGCATGCGAGCGCAGCTGCTCGAGTTCCTTCTTGTATGCTTCGGCTTCGCCCGCGCGGACATAACCGCGCAGGGCGGTGTTCGCCGCGATCGCGGAGCCTTCTTTTGGCTCGACGAAGATTTTGAGGTCGGGTTCGGCGTTCAGCTGGTTGCTGATCTCGGTCAGCAGGAATGAGTAAACGTGGCCACTGGCGGTAATCAGATTCAGATTGCTACGAATGCCTGTCTGAGCCGGATGAACGTAACAGAGATTGTGGGCGCCGTTGATGACCCAGAATTCCTTGTCGCCGGTCGTGAAATCGAGAATCTCTTCGTCCTCGGGCAGGACGATGAGCGTTGAAAAGCGGAGCTTGGCACGCACAGCAATAATGTCTTCCTTCGCATACTTGACGACACGCGCCGTCGCGTCGCTTGCGGCGGCGCTTGAGCACGGGATCGCACTAGCACCCACGGCGACGATTGCCGCCGCATGAAGCAACCAGGAGCACCATGCACTGCGAATGCGATGTTTCATCGTCTGCTCCTTTGCGAAGGCGAAATTTTTGAAATAACTCCGTCGGGTATGACGGCGACTCCGATGATCGATGTGGCAACAAACAGGGCGGCAGCGAAGCCCTCGGCCCACACACACAAAGTCGGGTGCGACGGCTCGAGCCTGGTTGCCCAGCAAAGGAGACGGAAGAAAACAATCAAGGTTGTCCTCCCGCGAGCACTTCCAGACCCTTTTCAAAGCCGTAGTTCTCGAAAGCCTCACGCCGTTTCTGGTTGTCATAGGGATCGTTGGTGTACAGCCAATAGCTTTTCGGATCGACGTGCAGGTTTGCGACTTTCGCGAGTTCCGGCGTCTTGATCAGAAATTGCTGTTTGGGGATGAGACCGGAAATCAGCTCGACTTCGTTTTCGTTCAGGTGAAATTGGCGGCGGTAGCGCTCACGGTCCAGCGCCGGATTTGCCAGGAAGATTTTCGTCGCGCAGCTTTCGACGATGACGTCGAGAATTTCCGAGCGCTCCAGTTCATCAAGGGACTGCGTCGAAAGGACCATGGCGGCGTTATGCTTGCGCCAGGTCTTGAGAGCCTCGACGACATAGCGTTGAATACTGGGATTTTTCAGGAAGACCCACGCTTCATCGATGAAGAAAACTTTGAACACGGAGGAAATCTGCCGGTCCGTGATGACCGCATTGGCGCGGTGCAGGATGTAGAAGAGCAGCGGTTCCAGAAGTTCCGGATATTGACTCATGCGCTGAAAGTCGAAGGACTGAAAGCGGGAAAACGAAATCGTGTCTTCGGCGTTGTCGAACAAGAATCCGAACTGGCCGCCGCGAGTCCATTTGGCGAGGCGGCGGGCGAGGTCATGGCCCAGGGTATTCGCGAGCACACCCAGGGTGCGCAGCGCCGGATCCACTGCATACAGATTTTCGATTTGCTGGAAGAGGTCGCGCTCGCTTGCCGGGTCGAGCTCGCTCGGCCTGGGTCCTTGCATCAGAACCCTCACGAACAGGGCAAGGAAATCGAGATTTTCCTTGGTCGGAGGCAGCGAAAACGGATTGATCTTGAAATCCTCGCCTTCCAGGCCGACGCGAAGGTAGGATCCGGCGAAAAGCCGCGTGAGGCTTTCAAAGCTCCCACCCAAATCGAAGATGAACGTGTGCGGTGAGTATTTCTGCAGGTTGGTGATCAGGAAATTCAACAGAAAGCTTTTCCCGGCGCCCGTTCGCCCCAGAATCATGGTATGGGCCACGTCGTGGTAATGGAGATTCAGAAAGTAGGGCGTGTGGTGGTTGGTCTCGAGCACCGCGAGATATTCCTGGCGGAGGTGGGCATTGCGCGGCTCGCCACAATGCAGGGTGAACAGAAACGAGAAATCGGCATAGTTCGTGTTCGAGACGTATAGCGATCGCAGGTTGAAGACGTGATTGCCCGGAACGGCCGCAAGAAAAGCGTTCAGAAGATTGTATTTCTCCTCATAGAGTTGGGCGTCGTGCACGCTGAATACCTTGTAGAACTCGGCGCAGGCTCGCTCCACTTTGTCCAGGTCCGAGTCGTAGATCACGACGGTGAGTGAAAACTGCCCAAAGTAATTGCCGTTCAGCTCGATCTCCTGGATGGCCTCACCGAGCTCCCTGACCTGGGATGCTTTGGAATCATCGAGGAGCACATCTTGGGTGGGAGCATCGTTGAGACGGACCTGGCTCGCGAACGAATGCTTGGTATTGTGGAAATGGCGGCGCTTGGTCTGGATGACCCGGCGCATCTTGCCGGAATCTTCCTTCTTCCATTCCGTCGCGACGTAGTAGTTCGCCTCGACTTCGAGCAGCCGTTTGAACAGGAGAGGAAAGGTCTGGGCCGAAGGTTCCTTCATAGTCAAAACCTTGACGTAGTAATCGTCAACGCGGAGGTGTCCGCGATGGCATTCGATCGCTGATTCGGGGAGGTAGTAGTCGAGAAACGTGTCGTATTTGAGTTTGGCAAAAGCGAGTTTGTCGGGGTGGAAGTTGAGAGTTCTTTTCAGAACGCAGAAGGCTTCCTCTTTATCCAGCATCCGCACCGCAAGGAAGTCGCTGACCTGCAGGACGAAGCTGCGCGCCTTTTGCAGCAGCGCCGCCTGAGCGCTCGCGAGGTGCTTTCCAAGAACGACCGTCCGCAGCGGAGTCGAAAAATGAGCGCGCAAATCGGAGATGGCCTTTTGCGGATTCTTGGGAAATTCGGCGAGCGCGCTTGCGAGCTTGTCTACAGTCTGAAACCCGTGATAGAGCACGACGTAATAGACCGACAGGGAAAACAGCCTGTCGGACTTGCTGCTCAGGTAAGCAATCCGATTCCGGATTGCCGTATCCACGACGGGATTTGAGTAAAGTTTGTAGGGGATGGATTCGCGGTTTCGCTTGAACAGATACTGGTAAAGGCGGTAGTTCTCATCGAACAACTTGAGCGCTGACTCCAGGCGCTTGGTTAAGCCATCAATCGATGCGTTATCCAGGCATTCGTAGTCCACACCGCGCACTTCCAGGATCACGGCGACTTCGCCGCTTTTGGTGAGAAAGACCTGCGGCCCGATGAATCCGTAGAGATTGATCTGCTCGCTGAGCGAGCCGGTCTGCTTGTAGTTCTTGAAGATTCGGCTAAGCCTGAGCATGGTTATCTCGGCGGATTCGAATGGGACTGAACTTCATTGGGTCGTATTGCGCACGAAGTCGTGCCGCGGTAAACAGGAAACGCAGAATCTGGGGGTCGGTTTGCGTCGCCCAGCGAGCCAGGAAGTAGAGCAATAGAAACATCAGCAAGCCGCCCAACAAACTGTTGAAAAGGTTAAACGCGCCGGCGCCCAGGCACATGGCGAAGAAGAAAAGCCTCCGCTCGGCCCCGAGGATCGTCAGGGGCCGAGAGAGCGACCGATGCACTTTGTTGATTCGTCGGACATCTATCATCAGGTTCTCCTTCGGAAGTTGCGCGCCTCAGTTGCCTGGAAACAACCACGCGAGGAAATTCACCGCGGCGACAGCCATGCCGACGCCGAACAGCACCCCAGCCAGCACGCGTTTCGAGCCGCCTTCACCAAAAGCAAACGTGAGACCGGCGACGACAATGGCGACGAGCGAAAGACCCCGAGCGATGGTGCTGGTGAAGGCCGTCATCAGAACGTTGACCGCATTTTCCCAGGGGGAAGCGCCCTGCGCGAACGCTGGCGCGGCGAAAAGTAATGTCAAGCCGAGGGTAACCAGAGGTGAACGCAGCCAGCAGCTGCGGACGTACTTGCGAAGAAACTCTTTCATTGGCGAGATTCTCCCCGTGTGGTTCGAGCTTGCGAAATGGGCCGTTGAGGGGAGTCCGCGCTGGCTGCGGCTCGAGCAAGGAAAGCGTAAGCGATTGAGGAGACACGGCTGTTTGCGCCGGTCCCTGGACTCTTCCCCGTCCAGGCACAATTGGAGCGTTAGCTCCGAGTACAGCGTTGTCCCCCAATCGCGTCCGTCCCCTGTTGCGGGCCGCACGCGACGCAAAGCGAATTACCGATGCCTTCGGTTGCGCTTTGTCCGCGGGAGTAACCGGCGAGAACTCCCCTCGCCATACTAATCAGCCACGAAAAATGAAAACGGACCGGGTACTAGTGAAATATTTTTTGGCGCGCGCCTTTAGAACGGAGAGCGCGCCGAAGAAACGGTTTTCTAGCGGAAACGGGTTCAGCGAGAGAAAAGGTTCAGTTGTTCGGGAGTAACTGCGGTCCCTGGCTTTGCCGCAATACGACGGAGTCGATCGAGTAAGCGCTGGATGCGATGGCGAATCGCCACGACCGAATGGCCGCTGCGACGAGCGAGTTCCTGACCGGAGCTACCTTCGAGCTTGAACTGCGTCAGTAGTTCGCGTTCCTCGGCTGAGAGCCATCCCCGGCGCTGGCAATCATCCAGAAACTGCTGCAGGAGTATGTTCGAGCGGGAATCCTGGCCGCTTACCTCCGTGTCCGGAAGCGCGGCCGGGGTTCCGTCCACATCGTTTCGCAAGTAGCTGCGAGACTCGCGAATGGCCCAGCGATATGCGCTGCGGCGTATCTTTCGGGCGATGGTAAAGGCCAGGTGCGAGCGGCGGGACTGCAGTTCGCTCGACGGGAGAAGTTCGAGCAGAACGGTAAACAGGTGCTGGGCCGTATCATCGCGGGCGAGCGTGGGAAAGGCGATGGTGATCTGGGTGGTGGTGCGGTGGATGGTCGGAACGAAGATCAGCAGCAGGAGTCTCTGTCCTATCGTATGCAACAGCGCGTCACTGCTTCGACCGAGAAGCTCAAGAAGGATTTGGTCCGAGGATGAGTTCTGCTCGTGATCCTGCTGGCGGTGCAGGTGCAGGATGAGTTCGACGGCGGTGGGAAACACGGACAGGGTTTGGCTGGAAGCGGCGAACAATCGGAATTCTTCTTGTCCTTGACGATCGCTCAATTCGGCAACAAGGCTCGCTTCCAGACGGCAGATCAGACAATCACAGCTCGACCCGGCCTTCATGGGGACACTCCGGCGCGTGGGGTCGTTCCCGTCCGCGGAGGCCAAAGGGAATGCCCTAATTCTCAGTTTACGAGCATGTTTCGAGCATCAGACTGCAGAGGGGATAACGCCGGCTGTTTTTCCGGTGCGGTACCGCCAACTTTCGAGCGTGAGGCCGAAACCCCCGCAAGTGCGTTCGGAAAAGCGGAACGTGTGCAGTAGCTCTATGTTGCTCCGCCGACTGGCCGATGCGACGAATTTGTTCCGTTTGGTCGGAACGGCGACCGACACAAAAAAGGGGCCCACGCTAAGATCTGCGCAGAGGCCAGGAAAGAAGGCGCGGATGCGATCCGGAAAAGGTATAACGACGGCGCCGTATCTGTGAGTCAGATGGTGCCCAGACCTCCTCCTAATCCACGGCCATTCTATTTCGATACCACGGGTGCGAAGGAGAAGTGTCTGCGTTCAGGGTTCGTCACGCTGATGCAACTTGAGAGCAAGATTGGAGCGATCAGGACAACGTTTTCTCCATCAAATCCGCGTCCGTGATGCCGATTGGATGGTGCGGCACAAGCCGACTCGCAGGAGTCAAACGCCCACTCGCGGGCCGACAATATGTTGAGCGCTTCGTATTCATTGAGCTCGCCGATGGTGCTGATGCGGGGAATGAGTTGTAGCGCAATCGCTCGATCGCGCGAGGGGCACGCTGTTGGTCGGGTTCGGGCTCCTGCTCGATAGCCGGCGTTGATGCTCATGAAAATTCATCTAGCGCAGAGGCGGACGGGGCGTCATCCTGCCCAGTCACGATCCACCTTCGGTAGGAATGGTTTGGACGGATTCTGTATGGGTGGCAGCTTGTTTGGCGGCCCGGCCGATGGAGTCCGCCACGACCCATGCTGCGCCGGAGAGTGCGATGCTGATGGCGTTGCCGGCCCAGATGAAATGCTCGTGTGGACGGAAGAAGAGTTTGGGAATCCAGTACAGGATCTCGAAGCCGAGAATCTCGGCCGTGATCAGGCGCGATGCGAGCCGGGCCATGACGCCCGAAAGGATGGCTGCTGCAGCAAGAAAGAAGCCGATGGTTGTGACATAGAACCAGAACATCTGCGAGGGCGGGAGCCATTTAGGAATCCCGCTCAGCAGGCCTGGCATGTAGAAAATGTGGCCGACACCGAAAGAGATCGCCGAGAGGCCGTAGAGACGCGCGAATAGCGGCTCGCAGCGCGAGACCAACGACTCAGCTGGCGAGAACGATGCAAACAGAACCGCCCCGGCGACCACAAGAGAAAACTCCTCAAAGACGTTACCGAGCGGGTCGAAGTTGTGCAGATCCTCGAGATATTTTGGAATCCACACAACAGTGAATACGGAATAGAGGACGGTGAGCGTTAATGCCCCTACTCGAGTTGTCGGACGCCAAAAAAGTGCGAGCCCGGCGCCCAGCTCGATGATGGCGGTGAGATAGGCGAGTAGCACCCGCAAGGGTACCTGCGGGCCTACGTGCTGCCATCCGGTGGCGAAGTCGCCCGAAACCAGACCGAGAAGGCCGAGAAAGATGGCGCCGACGGCATAGACATAAATGCCGAGATTCAAAGGGTGGCTGCGGATCTGCATAGTGACTGTTTCCAGTTACCTCATTCGAGCCATAAAGCGCAATGGGCTGGTAAACATCTCTTGAAACGCGCTGTAAATATGCAATCACAAAGTGTCCTATGACTAAGCTATGCAGCTTGTTGGTTCGTGAGGTACGCCGTTCCCGATAAATATATCCGTGCCAATATAAGGCATTCCAGCTAACTCCAAGTAATGTAACTGATCAAGCCCTAAACCAATGGGAAACTATATAGTTGCATATGTCACAGCATTACGCTACCATAAAGTTGGGAGGAGCTTGCGCATGAACGACCGCATTGAAAAGCGAATCGAATTGAGGGCGCCGGTGTCCCGCGTTTGGCGCGCGTTAACGGACTATCGAGAATTCGGTGAGTGGTTTGGTGTGAAGCTGGACGGTCCGTTTGTGCCGGGTAAGGCAGCGCACGGCCAGATCACTCATCCGGGTTATGAACATGTTAAATGGGAGGCAGTTGTGCAACGCATGGAAGCCGAACGGCTTTTCTCCTTCACCTGGCATCCCTACTCTGTTGAGCCAAACAAGGACTATTCAGCCGAAGCACCGACTCTTGTCGAATTTAGACTCGAAGAAATCCCGACCGGCTGCTTACTGGTGCTTACGGAGTCGGGGTTTGACAAGATCCCGGCAGAGCGCCGCAGCGAAGCGTTCCGCATGAACGAAGGCGGCTGGACCGCGCAGATGAAGAATATAGAGAATCATGTCGCTAAGAACGCATAGCGCTGCGCGCTCTTCGCTGCAGACGCAAGCGCCCGTGTTTGCAGCTCTCGGTGACGAGACGCGGCTCCTATTAGTAGCTCGGCTTGCGCAGGGAATGCCTTGCTCTCTGTCTCAGTTAACCGAAGGCTCCCGATTGACCAGACAGGCGATCGCCAAACATCTGCGAGTTCTAGAGGAAGTGGGAATCGTACAGAGCGCTCGATCTGGCCGTGAGAGCCTGTTCAAATTCGACCCGAAACCGCTGGGAAAAATGAAAGATCAACTGGACCTGTGGTCCGAACAATGGGACCAGACACTCTCGCGATTGAAGGCTTTTGTCGAAAATGAGGATCAGAAATAGATAGGACTGTTGTTGATGATCAACATCGACCTATTGTAGCAGGTAGGCGAGCGCTCATCACTTAACGAACATTTGGGCGACCAAGCACACCCAGTATGTGACCGGTTATCGTTCTGAGGTACTCAGAGATTTATCAATGCGACGCAAAAATTCTCAGACTAAGCCGCAGACTTCTTCGCTTGCGCCCTGACTTTAGCCCAGCGCGCCTTCATAGCCTTTGAGATCTTCGCTCTGCCCTTCGCCGACAACACGTGCTTCTTCACGCGGATGATATCTCGGCTTGCAGTCTTACCCAGAGCCTTAGCTGCCGATTGCAAACCAACCAAGTCCTTCTGCAGCTTGGATAACTGCTTCTTGACCTTCTGCTCTTCGCGTCTGATTGCAGCCAATATGCTCATGGAGCCTCCGCAGAGAATCTACATCAGATATGGTCGTAAACCAATACCGCCCTCATCAGGCAGTAGGTTCGTTTGAGTTCGTTCTACTTTCCTACGTACGTACCGTTTAGATTGGGCTAGCCGATTTTGCGCCTTTGCCCGGCAACGGTTCTCCCGGTACACTTTCTCCGTTCTCAAAGCCAAACGGGACAGGCTTGTCATGAACAAACTCTCCAAACGCCGGGTGCTGATTGCTGGCATACTTTCCCCTTTTGCGGCGCTAATTCTCTATGCTCTGGTTTATGGCACGCTTACCGGTTACAGCTCCGATCGCGAGAAGGATTGGCGGTTCCGCTTGATCGTTTCCACGATCGCGATGCTGGTGCCGTTTGCGCTTACCGCGTTTCTGGCGTGGAAGGACTGCCGCGCACAAAGGTTAGCGCCCTCCGGCAAAATTGGACTGACTCTTGCAGTGCTTTCGCTCGGGCTTGCCTGGATTCCGATCCACGAAGGCATTGCCCGTGCCCGGCAAATCCGCAATCTAGCCATGCATGATGTCGCGGCACCGGCTTTCGACACCTTGGATATTGCCGGTAAGCCACAGCGCCTCGCCGATCATTATGGCGACGTCGTCATCGTCAACATCTGGGCCACTTGGTGCGAACCTTGTCGCGATGAAATGCCCAAGCTCGATCAGCTTTACCGTGAGCGCAAAGACAAAGGACTCATGGTCTTCGGGATTTCCGATGAAGACGTGCTAACTCAACAGAAGTTCGTCCACCAAATTCCTGTCACGTATCCGCTGCTGACCCTTAAGGGAAAAGTTCCAACTCTCTATCGCAACGTTGCGCAGTACCCGGCCATTTTTCTGATCGATCGTAAGGGCCAATTGCAGTCTGCGCCCGCCTCAGGTCAACCCTTTGAAAAAACTCAATCCGTGGTGAATTCACTTCTCAACGAAGGAGCGCACTAGATATTGCATAGTGTTGAGAGATGCGGTGGTTTACCAAGAATGCCGCGAAGCGCGCCGTGACTATTCTTGAATCCCCAATCCAGGATGCACGCCTTGCTTTGCGCATACTGCGCAAGTCCCCCGGCTTCAGAGCTGTCGCCGTGGGGCGGTTGTTTGACGTTGTGGTTAGCCCGCGCGCAGGGGCAACCGCAGTTCCGCGGCCTGAGGCAGGTCTTCAGAAACCGCCAGAAAGCATTCCCTACCGTCGAGTTCGATGAGATCGGCTGAATAGAATGTATCGACAATCTCGCCTGAGCTTTTCCGAAAGCGAGTGACTCGGTTCCTCACACGACCCCGTTCGCGAATCTCCTGCAGCATGCGCACGCGTTCGCCCGAATCGTCCCAGAACCCGATATCAAATACGGTGCGGCCCAGCAGTTCCCCGCGGGTGTACCCATACCTGCGTTCGAACGCTTCATTCACATCTATAAAAAGTCCCTCTGCGACGGTCGTGATGGAAAAAGCAATTGGACTTGCCTGGAAGACCTTGCTGAATCTTTCCTCAGAAAGTGTGCGGCCGGCCTCGGCAACCCGCAGGGCATTCTGGGTCTGCACTAGATCGTCGAGCCGTTGTTCCAGTTCTGCGCCGTAGATCTCCGCGCGTTCATAGAGCCGCGCATTCTGTATGGCGACAGCGGCAGGAATGGCCAGTGACTTCGCAAGCCGTAGGTGTTCCTGGGAGAGGGCATGAACTCGCGTGTCGCCCAACGACAGCAGCCCTAACACTTTCTGCGAAGCAACGAGCGGTACGCAGAGCCATGAGCCGAAGTGGGAATTCCCCTTGAACTTCCCCCAATCATTTTCTTGAGTGGTGTCAGACAGGAGCAGACTGGTCTTCGAACTGAGAGCGTGCAGGAGAAAGCCGCTGTCGACCGAATCCCACGTTTCCGGGCATCGTGGCGGCCGTCGAATCGATTCGTAGTGCTGGACTTCTCGCGCGAGGAAAAGCCGGCTGGGGGTTTCCAGGAGCAGGACGCGCGCTGATTCGCAGGGAACGAGCTTAAGGAGCGACTGAAGAATCGTGTCCAAGACGTTGTCCATGCTGAGGTTTTGTGTCAGCGCGAGCGTCGTCTTGCGGAAAGCGTCAGCTTCGGCGCGCGCTGATTCCGCCAGCGCAAGACTCCGGGCCATCTGGTCCTCGGCGGATTTCCGTGCCGTGATGTCCTGGGCGGTTCCCACCAGCCGGCATAGGGTCCCGGCTGCGTCCCGCACAGGAAAGCCACGGACCGAGATCCAGCGAGTCGCATGGTCGGGCCGAATGATCCTGAATTCCTCATCGAATTGTCCGGATTGGAAGGCCTCTTCGAGGCGGGTCAAAACCCGGACTCGATCTTCGGGATGAAACAGCTCCTGATACGAAGCGGGATTGTCGCTAAGCGTTTCGCAGGGGCGGCCTGTTATGGCCTCAAACGCCGGATTGACATAGACAACGTGCCTGGTCGCAGCGTCGATCATCCAGAAAACCTCAAGAATGTTTCCAGCCATCTGCCGAAAGCGTTCGTCGCTCTCCCGCAGAGCAGTTTGGTCCTGGAGCTTTTGAGAAACATCGCGCAGAACAGCAACATGACGACCGGGCAAATAGTTCGCCTGCACGGTGTATTCGACGAAAATGGTTTCGCGCGTTCGCCGGACCAGCTGCATCTCGCCATGGCCTGATTCCCCGCAAGCAAGACGTCGCCATGCGTCTTCGTTCGCGTGCGAAAAGAAGGAACCGATCGCGTGCCCGAGAAGCTCTGGACGAGCGGTGCCAAGAAGGTCCATCGCCGCCGGGTTCGCTTCCAGGCAAATGGCTCGGTTGTCGATGATCAAAATGGCGTCCAGCGTACTATCGAAGATGGACTGGAATTCGCGCTCCGTCGCGTCGAGTGTGCGGGTGGTTTGGCCCTGTTCACGTCGAGCCAAGAACAAGAAACGGGCATGAAGAGCGATCGCCACTGCCAGAGCAAAGAGAACAGAGATGAGAAGGATGGCCGACAGACGTCCGTCGTGTAGCCGCGGTAACAGCGCAGCTATCAATAGAGCGACCAAAGCCAGGGCAATGATAAACGAAACTGCTTGCGGCCAACCCTTGCGTGCGCTCGAGCTGCTTACGGAGTGAGTTGATCTCATCGCGGTACAGCCTTGCGAATGATTAGGGGACGTTGTGGCGCAACGAGCGGAATAGCCTAGTTACGTCTTAATACCGTCACCGTTCAGGGAGGATGCTACGCCGCAGATTGCAGGCAGTCAATACATGCACGGAACCACATTGCCGCGGGCGTGTGATCCTTGCGAGGATACCCTTGCGCACCTTTTGAGCGACAGTGTTTTCGTTGCCGTCGCACAGCGTTTTCGGATCAGGCGAGCGAGGGGTTGGCGCGACACACCGCGAATTCGTACACTGCCCCGACTTTATTCCGCGATTCATACAATCCAACACTATCGATCCACGGCGCTCTTTGCAGGTCGCTCGAATTGCGGTTCGGGCAAATTATTAGAAGAGTTCATGTCAATCGCGGCCGGCCGGTATCCAAGCTCTTGGAAGGGAAGTTGAAGCCTCGAGAAGCGGTTGGAATTTGCGGCCACGGGCTTGGGACTGCTTCCGCGATGCCACGAAATCAGGCGGAGACCAGCGCTTTCAAGACGCGATAGACGCGTTGGAGCTGATCCACTCCTGCTGTTTCAAGATCACGAGCAATTCGCCTCTTGAGCACTGAAGGATTGTCTTCGGCGATCTCAAGTTCAAGAAACGGGGCTTTTAGAAATCGACCGGCTTCGCAAATCAGATCGAATGACGGCTTGACCTTACCGCCCTCCAGTCGACTGATGTGCTTCGGATCGACATCGAGGGCTTTGGCAAGCACGCCTTGTTTCACGCCTGCCGCCCTTCGGGCCGCCCGCAGTCGTTTACCAAATAATTGTGCGTCAGTCACGATCCCTCGCGACGGACGATACGCGGGTCCAACTCGTGTAGGAACGCTCTATAAGCGCACTTCTATGTAGACAAAGTGATCTATTAGAGGTATAAAATGACGCGTTATCTTCGGTAGAAGCTCGATCGTTCTATTCGTCTTAGCATCTCTGTTGGCGAAAGACCGAGAGCTCTGGTGATTTTTACGATTGTCCGTAAGGTCGGGCTGACAAGTCCGCGTTCGAGCAGACTGATGAAGGTGCGCTCCGAATCACATCTATCGCCCAGCGCTTCCTGAGACAGTCGCCTGCTCCTTCGGAGCTGACGCAACACCTCTCCGAAAGCCCTTTCTGGACCTGAACGAGGCTGAATATGCGTTCGACGCCTAATCATCGCGCCGTCAAGCGTGTTCTGGTGCAGAACATATTGCTACAGAACATGTTCTGCATTAGCGCTAGCACCATCGTCGAGGCGTGCTTTCCGTTGGAGGCATGTATTGAACGCCCGAGATACTTCTTGGGAGAGCGTTAGCGGATGTGGAGCTATTTCGCATCCCGCTTTCCAGCGTTGGACCTTTTGCAGGAAAAGGCGACTTCCGTGGCCATTGCTGAGGATAAGTCTCTCGATTCTAGCGATGCCTCCGATGAATCCCTGATCGCGCGAATCTGCGTCGGCGACCGCGACGCCCTAGCGGCACTTTTTGAGCGCTATGCACGGCTGACCAAAACCGTGGCTTCTCGGATCTTGGGGGACCTATCCGAGGCAGAAGATCTTGTTCAGGACCTGTTTCTCTTTATCCAACGCAAGTGCGCGATCTTTGACAGTTCGAAAAGCACGGCCCGGTCCTGGATTGTGCAGATG
>Ga0209420_1000763_pt1 | contig 16094 bp, 15 predicted proteins | sample BlaSpr_A8_OM1_O1_FD_187972 | JGI IMG/M metagenome (GOLD analysis project Ga0209420, IMG submission 187972) | Forest soil microbial communities from Thunder Bay, Ontario, Canada - Black Spruce, Ontario site 2_A8_OM1_O1 (SPAdes) (version 2) | ecosystem: Environmental > Terrestrial > Soil > Boreal... | reverse complement strand
CCGCCGCCGATGAGTCGGTGGTTGTAGTAGGAGCGAGCATCGATCTGTCTTGCCGTCGCCCCTAAAACGGCCCACGCCAGCCCAAACTTCCACAAACACCGGACGACCCTCGCCCTCGGGACAGTCAAGACGATGCGGGTCGCCGCAAGCTAGCGCCGACGATGTCCGTTAGGGGCGTATGGAGAGCAGAATCTGCAACTGCGCCCCTCTTGCGTGCCGGGGCCGAATCGCCGCAGAGTCGGCGCACCACGACCGCTAGGCGAACAGGCGATGCAGATTGACTCCTCGAAGATTCCATCGGGCTCGCTGCTGGAGGCCGATGCGGCGATCGTCGGGGCAGGCCCGGCGGGCATTGTGCTAGCCCTCGAGCTGGCGGGGACCGGACATCGCGTCCTGCTCATCGAGAGCGGCGGTACGGCGTTTAGCCCGCAGGTGCAGCGGCTCGCCGATACGAGCGGAGATGACCCGCTGCACGTTTCGATGGCACTAGCCACCCGCCGCCAGATCGGCGGCGCTTCCAACCTCTGGGGTGGGCGCTGCGTGCCCTTCGATCCGGTGGACTTCGAGGTGAGGGAGATCGTCGGCGACATACGGTGGCCGGTGGGCTATAGCGACATTTCGCCCTATTTCCAGCGGGCCTGCGACTGGTGTGTCTGCGGCGAGGCGGTCTTCGAGGCGAATGACGTCCCCGGCCTGTCGGAGAGGTCGCTGGTACCTGGGTTCCGAAACGGGCGCGTCCGCGCCTCGTCTCTCGAGCGCTGGTCTTTGCCGACTAACTTTGCGAGCGAGTATCGCTCCGCGCTCAAGCGCACACAGGGAATAACTCTGGTGACCAATCTGACGTGCACGGAGGTCGTGTGCGATCAGTCAGGGGCACGCGTAGAGAGCCTGCACGCCAAGAGCCTCGACGGCAAGACCGTGACCATCCACGCCGCTCGTTACGTCCTTGCGTGCGGAGGGCTCGAGACTACCCGCCTCCTGTTCGCGTCCAAACGACGTCATTCCGATGGTCTCGGCAACCACTCCGGGCATCTCGGGCGCTGGTACATGACCCATGTCGAGAGCCGGATAGCGCAAGTTCACTTCACGACGCCCATGGAGGCGACGATCTACGATCACGAGCGGGATCCCGCGGGCGTGTACGTCCGAAGGCGGCTCACCTTCTCCCGGGACTTTCAAATCAGCCAAGGGCTTCCCAACGTCGCGATGTGGCTCGTGAACCCGAAGATCAACGATCCCGTCCATCGCAGCGGCATTCTTTCCTTTGTATATCTCATGCTCGCTTCTCCGGCCGGACGCCTATTCGTAGCCGAGGGGATCAGGCGGGCGCACATCGGGCCTTCCGGTCCAGTATCGGTGCGGCGCCATATGTCGAACATCGCTCGCGATCTTGGCCCTGCCACTTGGTTCGCCCTGACGTTCGCCTACCAGCGCTTCCTCAAGCGTGGGAGGAAGGTCCCTGGATTCTTTGTGCCGAGCGCCGCGAACGTCTATCCGCTTATGTATCACGGTGAGCATCTGCCGCACTGGGAGAGCTACGTCGAGCCGACAAAGGACTGCGACGCGCTCGGCGTGCCGAGGCTCCGAACACACCTTCAGCTTGGGGACAACGATATCCAGGGCGTTCTTCATGCCCATGAACAGCTCGACGAGTATCTACGCCAGAACGATATCGGCTATCTCGAGTACCTCCAAGACGCCTCGCGCGTGACCCCCGGATACCCATTCGGTGGCTACCATCAAGCCGGCACGACGCGCATGTCGACCCTCCCGGAGGACGGCGTTGTCGATGGCGATCTCGCTGTTCACGGGTTCGACGACCTCTTCGTTGCGAGCAGCTCGACCTTCGTGACCTCCAGCCAGGCGAACTCGACATTTATGATCGTCGCATTCGCTATTCGTCTCGCAGACTATCTGCACCGGCAGCTCACAGCGGATAGGTCTGAATCACGCCTTGCTGTGCAGTAGTTCCATCTTCAATAGTTCTAGCTGGTTCCAGGGGAACGAGGCGAGGATTTGGCTGGGGTACTTCCCTTCGAAGTAACCGCCGGCATCGGCATAAGGGTTGGTCCCCGGTGAGGTCGGGTCCTGTGCAAAGAACGACACAGCGGAAGCGGAGTCTGTGATGAAGATGCCGTAGCGTTGCGCTGCTTCGGCCAGCATCAGCGTCAGGTGGGGTAGATGGAGCGTGCCGAGGTTGAGCCGCGGGTTCAGTCTCAAGTGCGCACCCTCTGGCAGCGACAGCGCACTCGCGCTGTCGCCGTCGGTGCGCTGAGCTGGTGATGCGTAAACGCCAGCACGCACTCCTGGGATAGCCAACGCGAGAGCATGGTTGATCTGGCCCATCTGTAGGTCTTCAAGAGAGATCAAGCCGCCGACGAGGGACAGCGACGAGGCTGACACCCCCCACCAGGTCTGGGCGCCCGGCCACGCTTCCGGCCCATACACCCCGGAGTCGGACGATACATTCTCCATTGCACCACCCCAAGAGGCGAACCAGCTGGCAGAACTGTGCACAAGCCTCCAGAACTCCCATAGCCGGTTGGAGCTCGGCTGCCAGACCACAAGATCGCCGTCGCTGCCACCCGCGGGGTGAGCTTCGGGAGGCAGTGGCACCGCTCTCCATGCCGAAGAAAGCGACGCGTCGGAAATGCCGTTGAGCTTTACCTGCACGGTGGACTGGTCAGCGGGCACCGTGTAGATCGGGACGCTGTAGGAGGTCGTGTTGATCCATGGGCCGGTCCGACCAGCCTGCTCAGCCTCGACCAGCGCGTCGAACGATGCGACGACTTCACTGGAGTGAGGGTCAATCACGGCGCTGGCCGGAACTGGTTCATTCCAGAGACTGGATGATGCGAAGAAGCGAAAAGGTGTCGCGGGCGGGGAGGCTGCCACCTTAGCTCGCGAGTGCTCGAGCCCACGCGTGAGTATTCGGCGGTCGGTAGCGTGATGCTCGGCGGAGGAGATGTTGCTGTGCACGGTCGGCACATTGACACCGACGGCCAGGCTTGTTGCCGCGAGGATGGGGATGAGCAGGCGGGCGATCATGAATTTGGAGGTCGATGGCCGGATGGGACATCGCTTACAGATCCTCGTCGAACCATCCCAAGCAGTTCCCATTGGGTTTCCGTCGCATCTCGCCATCGACTTTGCAGCGGTATTTCGTCACCCGCATCGCGAGCGTGGACATTTATCTGGGAGGTGAGCTGCTCCCGTGGTACAGCCGTCCACAATACAACGACTTTCTTAAGTCGGCGCGTGAGAAGGCGGCGCCGAAGCCGCGGTGGAGATGGCTCTCCCACAGTGGGTCTGCTCGTCTAGATCTAACCCGCTAAGCACAGGCTAGTCGCGAAAGTTGCGGGCGGGCGACGACCAGAAGCGGCAGGTTGTCGACTACCGCTGGGGTACGGACCGGTGCCGGTCTCCCCACGCGCGAAGCAGAAACAGTGGATTGCCAACGATATAACGACGCCACAGTCGCCCAGGCTCCTGAAGCATGCGAAAACACCACTCGACGCCCATCGCGTTCATCCAGCGCGGCGCCCGGCGTACGCGACCCGCTGTGAAGTCGAGGAACGCTCCGACGCCGATCCCGACGAGTGCGCCGGTCGCCTCGAGGTTGCGGTCGAGCCAGATCTCCTGAAGCGGGTTGCCAAGCGCCACGACGAGCAATGTCGCGCCACTGTCTCGCACGCGCTGTGCGAGCAGCTCGTCGCTCTCTCCGGTGAATCCGTGGCATACGTTGACGACGCGCAATCCCTCGATGCGCTTTTCGAGCCGAGCCGCCGCGAGCTCGGCGACGCCGGGCTCTCCGCCGAGGAAGTAGACCCCCCAATCGCGGGACGCCGCCAGCTGCAGCAGCCGAACCGTGAAGTCGCTGCCGTTGAGGTTCTCCGGAAAGCGCTCGCCGCGCATGCGCGCCGCCAGGCTGAGGCCGACGCCGTCGTTCAGTACCAATCGGCTGCGCTTCAGCGAGCGGTGCAGGGCATCGACGTGCACGGACAGGTTGAGCGTGTGCGCGTTGACGTATGCCAGGGTTTGGCACGTCCCACGCTCCACCCACTCGTCGATCACATCGAGTGCCTGATCGCCCGTCAACCTGCTGATCGGCACGCCGAGGATCGGCAGGGTGGGAACCGCAGAGGACGAGGTCTCCCGTCGCGGTCGCGTATACAGCGCGCCGTCCGCGAGCGTCGACAACCGCCCTCGGCCGAGGCGGCCGTTGGCGCGCGAGCCGTTCAGCTCATCGATCGCCGTAGCGCTTGTGACGCCGGGATTCGGACTCATCGGCCACCAACGTCCAAGGGGCGCTGGCGCTCGCGCTCTACTGCGTGCTGAAAGGACTAAAAAAGTCTGGTTCTCGCGACGAGCCGCGCGCCCGAGAAGCGTCCCTCGCATGCGCGACGCTGCGAGTCGCTCGCGTCCGCCATCATCGCCGCAGGCGCGATCGCGGCGTCGAGGTAAGGGCTGGCCGTAAGATCCGGCCGCTGTCGAGATCGGCGAGGTAATGGAGAACCGAAAGCCGACCACGTCCTCGACCCTTACACCGAGGGTGGACTGGCTCTGGCCGGCGCTAGGCCTCACGAGCCTGTGCGCCCTGCCCTCCCGCATCCCGGCGCGAGCTTCGCGCGCCAGTCGTCGTAGGGGCGATGCCGTGCTGGACCAGGCCGGCTGCCAGCGCCCGACGGCCACGGTGACGCAGGCCGTGGATCAATTCCTCCGAGCGACCGGTCAGCTCTGCTATTTCCGGCGGGGAGAACCCCGCGACGTGGCGCAGCCGCACGACCTCGCGCTGGTCCGGTCCCTGGGCTGCCGCGAAAGCGCCTCGCGGAGATCCTCGCTCAGCCGGCGGTCGTTGACCGGGTCCGCACCGTCCTCGGTCGTCGTCCTCACCTCCTCGACCGGGATCATGCGCTGGTGGCGCGGGTGGTCGACAGCGAGATTGCGGGCCACGCGCATGACCCACGCGAAGAACGGCCCGTCGCGCTCCTCGTATTTGCCGATCACGTGGGTCAGCTTCGCGAACACCTGCTGGGTCACGTCTTCGGCGTCGTGGGAGTCGTGCAGGATGCTGCGTACGTATCCAAATACGTTGTCGGCGTAGCGTGCGTAGAGGAATCCGACAGCCTCGTGATCGCCTTCCTTGGCGCGCCTCACCGCCTGTGACACCAGCTGTGTCATCTGCTCGTCCGGCGCCTCGGTGCGCGGGACGATCCTCAGCATGCGCACGTCGGTCTTCATGCCGCCAGCGACTGGCGCCATCGACACCACCTCTCGAGTCGAGCTCATCCTTTACGAGACCGTCGTCGGGCTCAGTCGCCGCGGTGGCGAATGAGCCCGCGCAGTCGGCCGTCACGCGATCGAGACGGCGCGCCGTAACCGTCCGTCAAGACGACACGCGCCGCGCGCATCTCAAGCCGCGGTCCCCCGCCGAGGAGGCCGACCATCGCCACGCCCATGGTCGCGCTCGTCGCACTCAATTGCGAGGGTCCCGCGACTCCTGTATCGCTCGGTCCGCCACCCTCCCGGCCCAAAGGGCCCTGACCATTAAATCGCTCACCAGGCATGCGTCCTGCTCCCATCTGTGGGTTTATAGACAGCCCGTCTTCTCGCTATGTGACCCCGTTCCCGTTTCTCTCGCCCGTGAAGCTACTCCCTCGCCTCGCGCTCGCCATGAGGAGTTGTGACAAATTTGTTGCCAGCTTCTCGACTGGTGTCCAAGAGAAACTCGTGGCTGATGGATCAATCTCAGACGTCGCTCGATCCGCAACGAGATCCGCGCGACCATCGCGCCGCAGCGGCTCTACTGAAGCCAGTGGATGAAGCTTGGGTTGCGTGCGATCGAAGGCGCGGTACTGTGAAGGAACTGGTCGAGAGCCAGGACGAGCTTTCCGGTGGTTGCTGGCTGGCCGCGCGGGAAGCGGCGGTTGGTGGTCAAGATCAGGCCCCTGTGGTCATGGCCGTTGGCAATGCGGCGGTGGTGGATGGGGATGAAGTCACGCTGGTTGTCTGTCACGAGCGCACGATCCTCGGTCTGCGCCCAGGAAAAGAGATCTTCATCTGTAGTGCCGCGCAGATCGGTGCGCTCTGTGACCGCGATGACATCGTGATCGCGGTTGCGAAGCTGCTCAGCGACCGCGGGCGCATACATCTCGTCGAGCGCCAGCTTCAAGCAAGCGCTGCCTGTTCACGGCGCCACGCAGCCTCCGCGGCCTCGGCTTCCTCGTCGTTGTGCGCTATCCACATGTCGATCTCCGCCGAGTAGGCGGCGTAGTAACTGACAGCAGAGCGCACATGAGCGAGCGGGAGATTCAGGTAGTCGGCTGTGTAGGAGATTGCCGCTTCGCCACGCTCAGGAGCTCCATTGAGCACGCCAATGACCTCCCACACGTCCGGGCCAGCTGCAAGTCCAGGACGACGACCTGCGGGGCCGTCGCGGAACACGATTCCTGGGTGATCCTCGATCCGGAGCCCCTCCTCGATGTACCGTTCCGCGAGGCGCGACTTGTTCATGCCCGCACGCGCCCCGCGACGCTCCAGACGGTCGAGCAGCGATGCATCCATGCGAGCTGAGAACTGGCGAGCTGCGGCCATGTATGACAGTGTAACGCAGTGCAGTCGCTCAGCGCTCGCAGATCGCAGTCCGGATCGCTGGGGATCTCCATCTCGGGCGCCGCTCACAGCCCCCGCCGCCCGATCACGTAGCAAACGGTCCGCAGCAGGATCTTGATGTCGTTCCACAGCGACCAGTTGGCCACGTATAGGTAGTCCATCGCGACCATCTCGGCCAGCGGCACGCGGGCCGGACCGAGGATCTGCCAGGGGCCGGTCATGCCGGGCGTCAGCTCGAGGCGTCGGCGGTGCCACCCCTGGATGCGCACGTCCTCCTCGACTATCAGCGGTCGGGGGCCCACCAGGCTCATCTCGCCTCGCAGGACGTTCAGCAGTTGCGGTATCTCGTCCAGCGCGCTCTTGCGCAGGAACCGGCCCACTCGGGTCACCCGCGGGTCGTCGACGATCTTGAACAGCCCCTCCTGCGCTTCGTTGCGGTGACGCAGGGAGTCCTTCAGCGCCTCCGCCTCGCGGACCATCGTGCGAAACTTGAAGATGTGAAATTGTTGTCCGTAGCGGCCGACCCGCAGCTGGCGGAAGAAGACCGGGCCGCGGCTGTCGAGCTTGATGGCCACGGCGGCGGCGATCAGCAGCGGCGAGACCGCCAGCAACCCGACCGACGCCAGCGCCAGATCGAGGGCGCGCTTGACCGCGGCCGAGGAGCGCGCCAGATCGAAGCGCCTGACGCCCATCACCGTCACCCCGTGCAGGTCGTCGAACTCGACCGACGAGCCCACCACCTCCAGCAGGCGCGGCAGCACGCTGACCCTCACCCCGACCGCCTTGAGCGTGCGCACCAGGTTGAGCATCTCCCCGGCGTCCGCGCTGCGCGGCGCGATGATCGCGCGGTGCACGTCAAGCGTCTGCGCCAGGTCACGGATCTCCGCCAGGCGGTCCTCGGAGAAGCTGTCCGTCGACCACGACGAGGCCTTGTCCAGATCGAGCTGGGCGACCATCTCGGCCTTGACGCCACCATGGCCGGTCAGCTTCGAGCGGATCGTCTCAGCCGACATCTCATCGCCGATGAACAGGCATCGCTCGACCGGCGCGATCCGCAACGAGATCGCGCGCGACCCGGCGCGCGCCAGGATCAGCAGCCCCACCAATGCCAGCCACAGGAACATCGCCTCATGACGATCGAGCTGGCCCTGGACGATCAGCCCGCCCGTAAACCATGCCACCAGCGTGCACAGCGTCGCCAGCTGCAGCAGCCTTGGCGCCTCATCCAGTGTGGTCTTGCGCAGCAGCGTCTCGTCCCGGTCATACAGGCCCGTCAGCTTCGCGCACACCACCAGGATCGGCACGCCCGCAATGCCAGCCCACGTCAGCTGCACAGAGCGCCGCGACAGCGCCACCGTGAGGACGAACGCCCCGACCAGCGCCACCACATCCGCCACCAGCAGCATCCTGCGAAACAGCGCATCCCGCCGCATACAGGCCGCCGGTCCGCGAACCTCCGAGATCCCCGACGCCAGAATGCCTCGAACGGGCAGCCCCAAGAAGCCGCGCGGGGCAGCCAGCGGCGGCGGGGCAGCCAGCTGTGCCACCTCCGCTTTATCTGTTCCGTTTGCCGTCTCGACGCTCACGGCGCCTGCCGCCTCCATGCTCGCAACACCGGTTCCATGCCTGGCCGACCGATCCCGACCCGATCACGATGGATCCCGATCGCAATCGCGGCACACTCCTTCAACGAACGGAGACGGCCGGGGCTCGCGCCTCGATGGCCCCGCGTAGGACCAAAAAAGGCTGGTTCTGGCGCCCTCAGCGCCCGACGAGGCGAGCACCTTGATTCGACTGGATGATAAGTTTCACATCAGCCGTACCCAACAATCAACAGACTTGAGTTACAGGTAGTGGCGTCTTCCGATCAACCGTCATGTAAGATGGGCCGAGATCTGGGACAGAGAGGCACAGAGGGTGCCTTTCCCAGACGCTTCACAACTGCGGCGCGGTCGACGGCTAGCGTGCCATCGCATTCAACCCGTAGAGCCCTGTGAAACTGCGATGGATCGCTTTTCAACCCCCCTTACCCCACGGGCCGTGCCCACGAGCACCAGCCTGGTCGGTCACCCCGCCTCCACCGCTGAGCCACCCCAGCGCTGTGGCATCCCTCACGATCGCCCTCCCGCTGTCTCGCCCCTGGCCGGGCGCGTCAGCCTGGTCCACGACTACCTGCTGGTCATGCGCGGCGCCGAGCGCACGTTCGCCGCGATCGCCGACCTCTACGCCCAGGCTCCGATCTTCACGTTGCTGCACGACCGCCAGAGAACGAACGGGCGTTTCGCGGGTCACTCGATCACGACATCGCCCGTGCAGCGCCTCGGGATAGACCAGTCGACCTTCAGACGCCTGCTGCCGATCTACCCGTTCGCCGTCGAGCGGCTGAAGCTTGCGCAGTCGGATGTGGTGCTGAGCAGCAGCAGCGCCTTCGCCCACGGCGTTCGCATTCCCGACGGCGCCGTGCACGTCTGCTACTGCTACACGCCGTTTCGCTACGCCTGGGATGAGGAAGCCTACGCGCTTGGTGAGATCTCGCCCCTGCTGCGTCCGCTGCTGCGCCGGCAGCTGCGCCGCATACGCAAGTGGGACCTCTCCGCCAGTCGCCGGGTCGACGCCTACATCGCCATCTCCGAGCTTGGCCGCGAGCGAATCAAGCGCCATTACGGCCGCGACGCCCCGGTGATCCACCCGCCGGTCGAGACCCACCGCTTCGCGCCGGGTAAGCCCGGCGACTCGCTGCTGATCGTCTCGGAGATCCTTCGCCACAAGCGCCTGCACGTGGCGCTCGAGGCCGCGCGGCGCGCGCGCGCGCCGATTCAGGTGGTCGGCACGGGACCCCACCACGCCGCGCTGGAAGCTGCCTACCCGGAGGCCGAGTTCCTCGGACGCGCCAGCGACGAGGATCTGGTGGATCTGTACGCGAGCGCTCGCGCGGTGGTCATGCCCGGCATGGAGGAGTTCGGCATCACTGCCGTGGAGGCACAGGCGGCGGGACGACCGGTCATCGCCGCCGCCGCGGGCGGGGCGCTGGAGACGGTCCTCGACGGGCAGACCGGGTACCTGGCGAGGCTGGATGACGTCGACTCCTTCGTGCACGCTATAGAGGCGATCGACAAGCTCGACTTCGATCCAGCCGATGCGGTGCACAACGCCGAGCGTTTCTCGGTGGCCGCATTCCAGCGCCGCCTGTCGGCGCATGTGGCGGGAGTCGTTCAGCGCGCAAGCGCCCTCTGAGCGCCCGATCGGCGGCGTTCGGAGCTCGGGCTCTTCAGTCAGACCCGGCCGCGTGCGCTGCCGGGGCCACGGACCGGGGGTGGTGATTGGCAACCCATCGGCGCTGATTGCCGATGGGCGGGACTGACGGGTCGCGCTGGGTGCCGTGCGCCACGCGACCGTGGTCTTCGGCGATCGTCTCGCCGATCAGAGGTCCATCGTAGCTGCGCATCCACGCGCGTTCGAACTCGATCCCCAGCTGCCACAAGGCCGCGCCGACAACCAGCAAGCCGCCGGCGACGGCTGGCAGTGGCATCTCTTGTATCCGGGTCTGCATCGGTTATCTCCTTCCATACCCTGGACTCAGAGCCGTGATGGTCGCCCGTGAGCCCGGTCACCGACGTCCCATCCCTTCAGACGCCAGCGTTCACGCTATCGCATCGCACCCCAGCTTGCAACCATAAAATGAGACTATTCCGGAGATCAGAAACACAAACACACCACGGTGTAGTACACTTGCCAACCGTTCCACCGGAAACGCGTTACTGTATTGAGATATAGTGAACTATCTGTTTACTATTAACACATTCCATCGCGCCCGCCGGGATCGCGTGGAGTATTAGTGTAAGTGTGAGTTTATGGCAACGGCTGCGAGGGCTCTGACTCACCCTTCCATCGGCGCGGGAGCGTCTCGTCCGTCGTTGGAGTCGGAGGCGTTCAAGTGCTTCCCCTACGGCCTGCTGGTGCTCGACCGCGACGGCACGATCGTGTGCGTCAACGACGAGGCCGCGCGTCTGATCGACGAGGCGGGGCTCTCTCAGGCGGGGCTCCGCTGCTGTGCGCTGCTCGGCTGCTGGCAACCGGGCACGGCGCTGGCTGGTGCGTGTGTGACCGAGCTCGCGCTCGGCGGGCAGGCGCGACTGCCTGAGGTTCGCGTGGACATCGGCTGCCCGCAGGGTCCGACCGCTGTGTGGGTGGCGGCGGGCAGGATCGGCGACGGGGACCGCCGCGTGGTGTTGCAGCTGCGACCGGGCCTCGCAGGCGACAGGCGCCGGCGGACGGCCCCGGAGTGGGCGGCTGGGGGGCCGACGCTGCGCATATGCTGCCTCGGAAGGACTGTGGTGGAAACCGCCGTGGGGCCGATGGGCGGAGCGTGGCTCGAGCAGCGCGCGGGGCAACTGCTGAAGTATCTGGTGGCCGAGCGCAGGCGCGCAGTCGCGGTGGACGAGATCGGCGAGAGCATCTGGCCCGGAGCGGACTACGCGGTGGGGGCGAACGTGCGCTACTACATCCACGCTCTGCGGCGCAGGCTCGAGCCGCAGCGCGCGGCGCGCGAGCCGTCGGCGCTCATCCTGGCGCGCTCGGGCACCTACCGGCTGAGCCTCGACGAGGTGGAGGTGGACGCGGACCTGTTCGATGCCCATCTGAGCGCTGGACTGGCGGCGGCCAAGGTCGACCCGCTGCGCGCCGCCGAGGAGCTCGAGCGCGGGCTGGCGCTGTATCACGGCGATTTCATGGCCGACCTGCCTTATGCGGAGTGGGCGATGCACGAACGCCACCGCCTGCACGACGTCGCGTGCATGGGCCTGCGCAGCCTGGCGGACATACGTATGGAGCAGCGCGTGATCGACGGCGCGGCTCGCTGCCTGGAGCGCCTGGCGATCCTGCAACCGTACGACGAAGACGTGCACAGGCGCCTGATGGAGCTCGACCTCATGCAGGGACGCCGAAGCGATGTAGTACGACGCTATGACACGCTGCGCACTAGGATGCGAAATACCTTCGGCCATGACCCGAGTTTCACGCCAGCCGACCTTGCCCGCGCGAGGCGGTAACGGTCAAAGCGCGTCCCGCGAGTGTGTAGACCAGCCTTTTTTGGTCCCCTTTTTGGGGTGTCTCAGCGCGAGCGCGAGCGCGCGCGGGCCGTTGAAGGAGAGTGTGCCATCATCCGATCGAGGCCAGGAGTGAGCGGGGCAAAGGGCCCGAGCAAGGGCGCTTCGGCCGAGCAGCAGCGCGGGCCGCACGGGGAGCGCAGCGTGACCTTGCGCATGGACGGCTTTGCGTGGGAGGCGATCGAGCAGCAATGCGATGGCCTGGGCGTGTCGGTGGAGGACTTCATCGCCTTCTCGGCCCTTTACTACCTCGCAGACATCGACAGCGGCCGCGTGTCGCGCCAGATCGCCAGGAGCCCCTACCCGGGGACCTCCTGAGCTTCGACGCCCGCGCTGGAGGCCCCGACGATGCCCTTGCGTGTCCGCGAGCCGGAGGTGGCGGGCGCGGCGCCGCGGCTTCTCAGCTCGGCGGTCAGCGCGCGGCGCCCGCGGTGATGCAGGCCGTGGACGGACCCCTCCGAGCGCCCGGTGTGTTGCGCGATCTCGGTTGGCGACAGGCCGGCGATATGGCGCAGGACGAGCACCTCACGCTGGTCGTGCGGGAGCTTGGCGAGGGCCTCGCGCAGATCGCTCATGCGCTCGCTGCCGAGCTGCTCGATGGCGCTGTCATCGGCGCCCCGCACCTCCTCGACGGGGATCGCGCGCTGGCGGCGGATATGGTCGACGGCGACGTTGCGCGACACGCGCAGGATCCAGGCGAAGAACGGCACGTCGCGCTCCTCGTACTTGCCGATCACGTGGATGAGCTTGGCAAAGACGTGCTGAGTGATGTCTTCGGCCTCGTGCTGGTCGTGCACGATGCTGCGCACGTACCCGCAGACGTTGTCTGCATAGCGTGCATACAGGAAGCCGAGGGCCTCACGATCTCCCTGCTGTGCGAGCTTGACGGCACGCGAGACGAGCGCACTGGTGGCAAGCTCGTCGCGGCCTGCGGCGCCGTGCAGCGGCGTAGTCCGCGACGACGCAATGACCGACCGGTCTATCGCAGCGGACATGAGCCGCTCCCGATTGATGTAATCCCCATTGTACCCTCCCTGGTATACGCCAAAAAAGCCACCTGGGAAGCTAGGCCAAAGCTGTTGTGCTGCTGTTTGTAATGCCGTTGGATTCTTGTTAAAGACGCCAATTAGCGAGGCTTCCTGTGAAGATCGCGCAACATTCCGCTACGCCAAAGTACACATCGACACATGTGTCGCAAATACCGAGTCTGAGGCGGGTTGTCTGCGGGACCGCAGTGGCCAATTTGCGGTGATTGGCCATGCACCCCTCAAGCGCCCACCGGCAGCAGACGATTGGCGGGACAAATGTCAAGAAGTTGGCTCTGTCCCACCGAGCAGGACCGCGGCCGCATAGTCGACGCGAACGCGCGGGTGCGCATGATTCGCAAGGTCGGCTCGAGCGCGGTGGGGGTGGCGCTGGTGGCGTGCGCGCCGTGGCTGGGCTGGTGGACGCTGATCCTGTTCTCGCTGTCGGCGCTGAACTTCCTGAGCGTCGATCGCAGGATGGCCCGCAGCGAGCACCCCGAGCGCGTGAGCATGCGGGCGATCATGGTGACCGAGGCGCTGATCGCGTCCGGTGTGGTGCTCAGCGGCGGGTCGCACAGCCCGGCGCTGATGTGGCTGGTCCTGCCGGCGGGCATGGTGGCTGCGCGCTTTCGCCCGCAGGTGGTGCTCGCGGGCATGGCGGTCACGGTCGCTGTGATCCTGGCGGTGACCTTCGGCGTGGACTTCCACGCGACCCTCCACGACCCGGTGCCGGTGATCACGACCCTGGCGCTGCTGGTGGCCAGCGTGTCGATCGTTTGGGCGATCGAGGCGGGCGAGCTGCACCAGCGCGGCGAAGCGACGCTCGACCCGCTGACCGGCCTGGCCAACCGCCGTCAACTGTCAGAGGACCTGGCATCGGTGTGGAGGAAGGCCACGCCCGAGCACCCGGTGCGCCTGCTGACGTTTGATCTGGATGGCTTCAAGGCCTACAACGACACGTTCGGCCACCCCGGCGGAGACTCGCTGCTCAGGCGTCTGGCGCAGTCGTTCAAGGCAGCGGTAGGCGACTACGGGCGCGCGTATCGCCTCGGCGGCGACGAGTTCTGCGCGCTGCTGTGGGGCGACTGCGGCGAGCAGATGGTGAGCTCGTGCCTGCAGGCGCTCAGCGCGGAGGGCAAGGGCTTTTCGATCCGCAGCTCCTTCGGGTCGGTGATGGCGCCGCAGGAGACCGTGGACCCCGACCATGCACTGCAGCTGGCCGACAAGCGCATGTATTCCTACAAGGACTCGGGGCGCGCGAGCGCAAGCAGCCAGACGCGCGACCTGGCGCTGCAGGTGGTGGCGGTGCACGAGCCCGAACTGCACAAGCACGCCGAGCACGTGGCCGAACTGACAGAAGGCGTGGCGCGTCGTCTGGGCCTGTCCGAGCAGCAGCAGTTGGAGGTTGTGCGCGCGGCCGAGCTGCACGACATCGGCAAGGTGGCGATCCCGTTTGAGATCTTGCACAAGGCGGGCCCGCTGGACGAGCACGAGTGGGCGCTGATGGCGCGCCACCCGACGATCGGCGCACGCGTGCTCAGCGCTGCGCCCGCGCTGACGGGGGTTGCGGAGATCGTCAGCTCGACGCACGAGCGCTATGACGGCACGGGCTATCCCCTGGGGCTCGCCGGCGAGGCAATCCCCCTGGCGGCCAGGATCGTGTTCGTGTGCGACTCCTACGACGCGATGATCTCCAAGTGCCCGTACGGCCAGTCCAAGAGCGAAGAGGAGGCGCTGGCCGAACTGCGCAGGTGCGCCGGCAGCCAGTTCGATCCGCGCGTGGTCGCGGCGTTCCTGGCCGAGCACGGCTCGCGCCAGACCGACCGGGCCAAGCGCGAGGGCTCGGCGAGCGCGTCGCGGGACGGTGAGCCGGTGGGAGCGGCGACGGTCGACGGCGCGGCGACCAACGGCGCGACCGCGAACGGCTCGCCGGCGGATCCGGAGATCGCCGAGCGCGCGATGGCGGGTAACGGTGCGGCGGCCGACAGTGCGAGGGTTCACGCAAGCGCTAACGGCGCCACTGCGGGCGTTTGACGAGCGGGCACTGGTGCCCACCGCCGGCGACCCACGCCGGAGGGCCGTTACGGTCGCTGCTCGCCCTCTTGCTGCATCGGATCCGGCGAGTCGACCCAGGCGGTAATCGCGTGGATCACGCGGGCGGACGTTTCAAGCTGCAACATGACCGCGCGGCGGAGGTTGGACACGGTCAGTTCGACGTAGACATGCTGGCTCGAGTTGCGCACCTCACGCTGGATGGCGAGCGCCTCCTCGGCATTTGCGGACAGGATCTTCAGCTCGCGCAGCGTCTCCACTGGTGACCTGCTCGCATCGACGTTCACGGCATGCAGTCGCCTGCCAAGCTTGACGCTGAGGGTGATCAGATCCATCAGCAGCATGTAGGTCTTCTCGAAGCTCGACAGCACGTTGTCGGCTCGATTGCGCTCCAGCGGACTATCCGAGTGCCACGCCGCCGAGAAAGCCGACTCGTCGAAGTCGGGCTGAAATTGCGCGACCGCCGCCTCCAGTTGCTCGACGCGACGGCGAAGTGCGTCGAGTGTCTCCTCGTAGCTCTCGCGCAGCTGCTCGACGCTGCGCTTGGGCCTGTCGGGATTCACCGGGATGCTCCGGCTTTCTTCGCGAAAACCGCGGTTGCCTGGCGAGCGCGCCGTCTACGCAGTTGCCGATCGCGCCTCGTCCGAGCGCGTATGCGCTCGCTCTGCGCGCGGAGATCCGGCCAGCGCTCGTCACGGTCGACCAGTACACGCCCGTCGCGCAGGATCTCGAGCATCAGCGAGGGGCGTCGCCACGCATCCTCCAGTGCCACGACCTCCACGTCCAGTCCGGTGCGGCCTCGCAGGCGCTTGGTTAGTGCGACTTGAGGCGGCAGGCCGGGATCGCGCAGCGCGACCAGCAGGTCGAGGTCCGACGCGTCGTCGTCGTCGCCGCGGGCGACCGAGCCGAACACCACTGCCATCGACACGTTGCGCTCGGTGCGCAGCGCGCTGCGCAGGCGGCTGAGCGTTTGCCAGTGACCACGCAGATACATGCGCTCCTCCAGCGGCAACTCGAGTCGGTAGGGCGTGACCCGCGTGCCACGCAACGTGCCGAGCGCCCACGCTCGCCTGAGCGTCCGCTCGTTGACGTTCAGGCTGCTGGCCATCTCCTGGAGCTTGGCGCTCATGTGTCCAGTTTACTATGGTTGTGCGTCCAAATTGGTGTTTTGGCCAACAGCGCCAAGGCGCACGTTTGACGCCGGCACTCGCACGCCGGGCCATGCGCAGATAGCCTCTGCCTCGTGGAGGAGGGCGCGCGACCGAGGGTGAGGCTGCGCCAGGCGGTACTGGCAGCGGCC
>Ga0209420_1000762_pt1 | contig 16105 bp, 18 predicted proteins | sample BlaSpr_A8_OM1_O1_FD_187972 | JGI IMG/M metagenome (GOLD analysis project Ga0209420, IMG submission 187972) | Forest soil microbial communities from Thunder Bay, Ontario, Canada - Black Spruce, Ontario site 2_A8_OM1_O1 (SPAdes) (version 2) | ecosystem: Environmental > Terrestrial > Soil > Boreal... | reverse complement strand
TTGGGCAAAAAGAAGAGAGGTTTTTCCCGCGACGGCCAGTTCCAGAAGCCGAAGTGCCTCCCGCCGCACCTCCAGGTTGCGGTCCACATCCATCCCCAGCGCCAACCCCAGGCTTCCTTCAGACATTTGTGCCGCCAACTGGCGGCCTTTTGGCGCGAGCTGCGTCTTCCGTTCGAGAGCAGCCTCGATCTGTGCGGTGGCCAGCGGGGCGAAATAAAACTGAAAGCAGCGAGAGACGATCGTTGGCAGAAGCGCGTAGGGACTGGGCGCGAGGAGAATCAGAGTCGCTGATTCGGGCGGTTCCTCGAGGATCTTGAGAAAGATGTTGGCCAGATCCCAGCGCATGGTCTCCGCGCCATCAAGGATGAACACGCGCCGTCGGCCCTGAGGGCGGAAATAGGCGGCACGCTGCACTGCGCGCAACTGATCCACATGAATGACCGGGCGGACGACCGGGGTCTTCAGGCGGACCGGATCAGGAACGATCGCCCACACGTCGGGATGCGTTTGCAGAATCAGCGGCACACGCTCGACTACACTCGAGTCCGCACTTTCGCCGCGCTCGGCAAGGCCTTGCTGGATCAACGCGGCAGGATCTGCGAGGAGGCCGATCTTGCGGCACGGGTCGCACTCGCCGCAGAAATCGTCACGGAGTCGCTCGCAATTCGCGGCTTGGGCAAACATCCGAGCCAGTGTGTACTTACCTACACCGCGCGGCCCGGTGAAGAGCATGGCGTTCGGCACGCGGTCGTTGAATAGCATGCCGCGCAGAACGGTAACAACGCGCGGGTTGCCCAAGAATTCCGCGAAACTCATCGGGTGGCGTCTTCTTTCGCGCGTTCTGGCGTGCCGCGCAGGTCCGCGAGGCGTGCGTCTATTACCGCAAGCACCCGCTCATGAATTTGGCCGGGCAAAAGCATAGTCTGGCCCGATCCGCTTCCCGACACACACTCAATCGTGGCCCAATTGGATTGCATGGCTAGCCGATCGTAGACTGCGGCGGCCTGTTCCAGGTGCTGTACGTCCGCTTCCTGCAAGTCGCGGCGAAGCTGTGTGTAGGATCGCGCCCCTTTCATTCCCACGAGGCGGTCGGCTTCCGCCACCGCCACGCGCAGGTAAAGCACAAGATCCTCGACGGGCAGGCCGTATAAACCATATTCAAGCTGCGTCAGCCAAGCGATGAACTCCTCGCGATCTCTCGCGTTGATGCGCGCTGTCTGGTGCGCGAGATTTGACCCGATGTAGCGATCGGCAAGCACGGTTCGTCCGGCAGCCAGTGCGCCTTCGAGAGCCTCTTTTGCTTCCAGGCGATCCCCGGCAAAAAGTAGCGCGGAAAGATGGGCATCCACGGATGCGAGCCCGCCGAAGTCCCCGTTCAGAAACCGTGCGATCAGCCTGCCAAAAGAGGATTCGTAACGAGGGAAGCTGAAGCGGGCGCAGGGGATGCCGCGCTTCTCCAAGGCGTCCGTCAGCAGGTCGAGCTGCGTACGCTTGCCGGAGCCGTCAATTCCTTCGATCGCGATAAATTTGCCGCGTTGCGGCACTCGGGTCACCCGTTCAGACGCCGTATGGCTGCGCGTGAAGTATTCATCGAGTCTAGCGTGAGAGCCGCACCTGCCGCAATCCAAGTTGGTGCGTGCCAAGCGGAGCAAGATCGTGCACGAGAAAGAGAAGGGCGCGATCGCGTGTTAGAATTTCGCGATGAGCGTTGTCACCGAAACGATTTCGGCGAATCTTCGCCGCGTGGGCGAATGCATTGCTCGCGCAGCTTCTCGCGCGAACCGCGACCCGGCCGAGGTCACGCTGGTGGCCGTCACCAAGACGCAGCCTGCGGACGCCATCCGCGCAGCATACGAGGCCGGAGTGCGCCACTTCGGAGAGAACCGTGTGCAGGAATGGGAAACGAAGCGGCCGCTTCTGGAGGACCTGCAAGCCACTTGGCACCTGATCGGACACTTGCAAAGCAACAAGGTGCCGCGCGCTGTGCGCCTTTTTACTCGGGTGGATTCGGTAGATTCCGTCGCACTAGCCACGCGGATCGATCGCTACGCGGCCGGGGATAATGCCACGGTACCTATTTTGATCGAAGTTCGCATGGATCCGGCTCCTACGAAAGAGGGAGTCTCACCCGAAACTATTCATGAAATCGCCGATGCGATTCTTGCGCTGCCGCGGCTCCAACTGCGCGGCCTGATGTGCGTGCCGCCGCTATTTGCTGAGGCAGAGCAGGTGCGCCCCTATTTTCGCGGTCTGCGACAGCTTCGCGATACATTGGTTCGACACTACGGCATCGCGTTGCCGGAGCTTTCCATGGGGATGTCGCACGATTTTGAAATCGCCATCGAAGAAGGAGCGACGCACGTGAGGATTGGGACCGCCATCTTTGGCCGGCGGCCGCCAGCTTGAGAGTCTTGCGCGAACGGACGCCGGCGTGAGCGTGGAAATTCGGGAGCGCGGGAGCGCGTTGTGTTTTGCCGTGCGCGTGCAGCCACGCGCTAGCCGGGAAGGCTATGCAGGCGAGTGGAATGGCGCGCTCAAGATTCGGTTGGCGGCAGCGCCCGTGGATAATCGAGCGAACGATGACTTGTGCCGGTTGTTAGCGGAGAGTTTGAACGTGCCGCGCGCGGCTGTTAGAATCACCGCCAGAGCGCATAGCCGCACGAAGAAGATGGAAGTGCTGGGAGTAAGCCCGGCGCAAGTACTCGCGCTTGCTGCCTCCAGCGGCTGATCGAACTTCCGGTCAGGCAATCGCGCCGGCCGAATTGCGCATCGCAAGGAAGAGAAAAACCCCATGTTCAACCTCGAGGCGATCCAGCAAGCTCTGCGGGAAGAAAAGATCGATGGCTGGCTCTTTTATGACATCCTGCACCGCGATCCGATTGCGTACCACGTGCTGAACATTGGCGAAATTTTGGCCAAACGTCGCTGGTTCTACTGGCTGCCGGCAAAGGGTGAGCCGCGCAAGCTGGTGCACAAGATCGAGTCGTTTAATCTGGATCACCTGCCAGGCGAGAAGCTCGTCTACGCGGCGCAGGAAGAGCTTTACAAGAATTTGCCGAAACTGCTGGGCCGCGCCAAGACCATTGCGATGCAATATTCGCCCAACAATTCCATCCCGTATATTTCGCTGGTGGATGCGGGCACGATCGAACTGATTCGCAGCATGAAGCGTAAGGTCGTCACCTCGGCGAACCTGGTGCAGCGATTCGAAGCGGTTTGGAGCTCCGAGCAGCACGCTTCACATATCGAGGCCGGCCGGCGGGTGGACAAGATTACGCGGGCGGCATTCGAGCGTGCCGCAAAGCTGGTGCGCGATCGCGTGGCGTTTAGTGAGTTCGACTTGCAACAATGGATGGTCGAGCAATTTCGCGCGAATGGATTGGTGGCCGATAGCGCGCCCAACGTCTCGGTGGGCCCCCACAGCGGCGATCCGCACTACGAACCGACGCAGGCTTCGGCCTCGCCCGTGCGCGAGGGCGACCTGATGCTGCTCGACGTGTGGGCCAAGCTCGACAAGCCCGGCAGCGTCTATTACGACATCACCTGGATGGGATATCTGGGCGCCAAAGTGCCGAAGAAATATGCGGAAATTTTCGGCGTGGCAAAGAAGGCCCGCGATGCGGCGGTGAGTTTTGTGAGCGAAGCCGTTCGCGTCGGCCGCACGATTGAAGGATGGCAAGTGGATCGTGTGGCCCGGGATGTGATTTGCAAAGCCGGCTACGGCAAGCAATTCATCCATCGCACCGGCCACAATATTGGGCAAGACGTCCACGGTGCCGGGGCCAACATGGACGATATGGAAAGCCATGATGTGCGGCGCATCATTCCACGTACGTGTTTTTCCGTGGAGCCAGGAATTTATTCGCCGGAATTCGGGATTCGCACCGAGGTGAATGTGTACGTGGGCGAGAAAGAGACTGGGGTGACTGGCGCGGTACAGGACGAGGTCCTCGCGCTGCTGAAATAATCCACGCTGCGCGCGAAGCGCTCAAGCTCATGCCCGAAGAAATTCCCACGTCCCCTGAGGCTCAAGTTCCAGAAGCGCAGCCGGTCTTTGACGGCGGCGAGCCTTTGCTGCATGACGAACCGTCGGCCGCGCTACCGCCATCTTCATTTTCCGAGCCGCCCGCTTCCAGCCGCTCCCACTGGTTTCTCGCAGTAATCGTGGCCATCATCGGCTGGACGCTTCCTGGCGGGGGTCATTTGTTGCTACGACGCTGGGCGCGGGCTTTGGTTTCTTTTTGCGCAGTGGCGGTTCTTGTCTTCGCGGGATACAAGATGCGCGGAAATATTTTCCCGCCACACGGTACGGATGCTTTCGATTTTCTCGGATTTCTTGCCGACGCGGGCGCAGGAATTTTCTACCCGCTCGCAAAAGCCGCGCAGACCGCTGGACCCGACGTGTCGCGCGCGGCCGGGGACTACGGCACGCGCCTATTGGCAACCGCCGGTGTGCTCAACGTGCTGATCCTGCTCGATGCCGTACAGATCGCATTGGGAGAGAAAAACTGAAATGCGAGGCGGCACGGGCGAGGCGATGATCCTCACGCACTTCCAGACCATGTGTCTTTTTGCGTTCGTCGTGTCCCTGGCATTTGCGTTTCTCAGCCGGAATCGCCTCAAGGAGCGGCTGCGGTACGCGATTTACGCATTCCTCGCTTTTCTATTGGTCGCGGTGGCGATGGGTTGGCTGATGTACCCCGTTTCACATTGATTTTGGTGTGAGTCCCTCGATCCGGAATTTGCCTGATTTTCTTTCCGCTTGACGCAAAGCAGCCGCGCCATATAGCGTCGGCCCTGCTGTTGTGAGCCAGCGAAGAGGCCCCACGGAACAATCCACGGGACACGGAGGTGTTTTATGAAGCGGCCCACCGGCGTCACCGTGTTAGCCGTCCTCTCATTTCTGAGTGCAGGAGTCACAGTCCTTCTCTCGCCCCTGGTCCTCGCGCGCGATGCCGCCCTAACAAATCTGGCTGCTGGCGCAGGCGCAACTGCAGCGCTGGCACGCTTTGGCATCGGCGTCACCGCAGTGTTTCTCGCGATCGCCGCAATCTATGCTGCTGTCGGGGTTGGGTTATTCCTGCTGATGAATTGGGCGCGCCTGCTGTTGATCCTGTTACTCATTCTTGGCGCGATCGCTGCTGTGGTGGGAATCGTCTCATCTTTCTCGCCATTTCAAGGAGGGATCGTGCTCGGCAGGTCGATCGGACTGTTTATAAACGTAGGGATCCTTTTTTATCTATTCGATCAAACCGTAAAGGAAGCGTTCACCAAATCTTCGGCTGCCTAGCGCGTGGCGGCGAATGCTATGGCGTAGTTCCGCAACGTGCAATCAAGCAGCGCTGGAAAAAAACGCAGCAGGTCTGCTACAGTGAATAGCCTGCTACGTGGGTGATGGGCAGGAGTCAGTCCAGCTTCTAACAAATAGAAAGCAAAGGCGCCGAGGTAGCTCAGTTGGTAGAGCAGCCGATTCGTAAAGCAGTGTTCCTATTCTAGTACCGCTGAAACTTAAGCATTTACAGCACTTAGAATCTACCCGAACCCCATAATTGGGCTTATTTGGGTCGCAGTTTTGGACGCAGAATTTCGAATTAATCGGCTGCTCTAACCCATTCGGAGACAGAATCAGTACAAAGTTCAGGCCGGAGATACTCGTGAAAATTCTGCTGGTTGCTTTTAGTCTTTTGCTACTGTCGGGAGCACAACTCAAGAAATCACCCTCGACCGTGTTCGGCGGAATTCAACTGCCCGACGGGTATTCTTTGAAGCAAGAAAGAGCTATTGATGCTTCGGTTTGGAAAATTATGGGACAAAACGGGTTTGAGATTAGCTTCGAGGCGGGCCCAAGCGAAGGGTCTTGGGCCAATACCGGAGATCATGGCATGTATTCGTGGTATCGGGAGGACAAGTTTCACGGTTATACAGTACGATTTGCATTCGTTAAGTCAGGTTTGAAAACACGGTGGGAGCCAGATCGTTCACGCGGGTTGCCACCGGGTGATATTCTGCTGGTGACCTTCCTCTTGAATGGAAGCAAGTCAGACCACACCGCTAATTTCTCGGCGAAGATTGCGAACTCCGGTGAACTCGCCGATGCACTGCTAATTATCGCCACGTTTGACCCTTCGAAAGGCTCGTTTTGATCTCTTCACCGAGCTTGGACGGGTTGCCTACCGTGGAAATCGTCGCTCGCGCCAACGCCGTCGACAGAACTACTCATTGAGACGATTCGGACTCACGGATCGGAGCAACTGCGGCGGGCGGTATCCTCTGAGAGGGCATGCTCACACCCGTCCGCTTTCAGTCTGAGTCGTTACCTTCCTCGCAAAAGTTAAAAATCACATTCGGCAAAGGTGGAAATAACCCTGTGTAGCGAAGACGGAAGTTCGTATGGTGAGGCTTCTTGAAGGCGTCCAGATATTCAATTCTTCCGAAATAGTAAATAGCTCTAGTGCCCGCGAGGATATCAGCGATCTCAGGCGGTGTGAGTGCTCTATCGTGCCACAGCGCTTTGGTGAACGTGCATCCACTGCCGAGCGTATGAGGAAACCGCTGTTCAATTGTCGACGGAACACGAAGAGCGATATCCTCCTGAGTTATTTGGATGATTGCGATCTGTCCCCAACTCACCACGTCGTAGGCAGGAGTTTGGCCAGTGTTCTTAACCATCATGCCGATACCAGGGACGTTGAATCTTGCTGGCTGAGGTGGCGTGAGTATACTGCCTTCGCTGAGCCCTACATTTTCTGGTTGGACATAGGCTCGCAGTTGGCGTCTGCCGTTGACGATCATTACCCAGACGGTAGCAACCAAAGCACCGAATTGAAGGCAACCCACGATAATAGCGATGGCAGCAATTTTGTCGCTGAGTCCCTATGTGTGTATGGCACTTCGAAGCCAGATGAGAATCGTCACAATGGTGTATACAATGACAGCGACAATCCCTAAACCTTCGAGTACACGCCATACCCAGTGCCACATCGAGCCAGATTGTGATTTAGTCATCGAGGGAATTAAAGTCTATTGGTGACTTTAGCATATTAAGGTGTGCGCTGATGTTACTGAAGCGAGGCGACGCCTAATTTCCACAATTTCCACAGGGTTAGGTATTTCCCACAGTCGTGGCATTTCCTAGCAAGTAATACACCATGTTAAAATGGTGTCCTCAGTGTTAAGAATTCGTTCTTGGGAAGATAAATAAGCGCAACGCTTCCGCTACCCCAAGACGCCTTCGCAAGAACCAATCCTTCCTGAGATTGAATAGCCGACTCGTTGAAAACATCGTGAAAGTGAGGACTGTGATGACTGACCCAACCGGCCAACTAGGCTTCAAGGGGGAAAACTGATGGCGGCAGCCCCAGCCCAACCACAACTTCCTGAGGTCGTGCATGGTGTATTTGCATGAGTTCTCCAAATCGAGAGAAGGCTAAATGGACAGACAAAGCAATCGTGCTCTTAACTTTTGGACTCGTGATAGTAGCCATGATTCAAGGTTGGATTTTCAAGCAACAGCGAGATGAGATGCACAGCGCTGGGGTCGACACCCAGAACCTTGTTAGTGCGGCACAGCAACAAGCCGCAGCAGCGGGAAGGTTTTCGGCTGCCGCCGACCGAATCGATGCCAAGATTGCCCAAGCGCAAGTCGATATGGTCACATCCACAGGCAAAATCAAAAAGACGATTGATACCGCCGAAAAAGATCTTCGAGATATGGCGACTTCGTCAAAGGAGTCCATCGAGGCGGCAAGAGATTCAATGAGATTGGATCAACGAGCTTGGCTCGGTATCGGTCAATTCCGAATAACGCAATTCGAAGATGGAAAGTCCCTGAAGCTTGAGATCGAAACAAGAAATAGCGGAAAAACGCCTGCTGTGTTCGTTACCAAGGCGCTCTTGTCTTCGTTCGAGTTGAATCCATCGGTAGGACCGCCCGAGATTGGTATTAGGAAGCTGGAGTTCAGCCCGTGGCAATCAGTGCCACCATCTGGTAGTCAAACGATCTTGATGGAGATACCTTGGACATCGGCGGACAACATTGTCAACGGCCACAACAATGGCCTGAATTCCTTCTACCCCAGAATCAAAAACAAGACGACGTTTATATCGTTCTACGGTGAACTGAAGTATCGTGATATTTTCAGTCCGGTGATACACACTACACAGGTTTGCATTTGGCTGAAGGACCCGGACACCAGACAGTTGGTCTTCTGCGATAGCTTTAACGAGATGAACTGAGGTTACGCGGACGTGAGAGTCACTGTTCCGGTATCTCCGTACACCCCTCTCTCAGACACCACATCAGTTCGGCTCAATACGCCAGAGTGAACAGTCCGGCTGCGCCATTGTAGGTGAATATGCAGACCGAAAGGATGTCGCGTCCTATCAAGGCATGAAAACCTTGCGACGGCAACAACTCCGAGCATACGACTGCAAGATTTGGGACTATCAAGGGCGGCTGGGTCGCGAGGCTTCCGGGTACGAATATGCTGACATCATATTGGTCGGCAGTGTGCGGATGATTACCAGTCGACGGCGTATTGACGGTCACTGAGCCACTTGGCGTCAAACCCAGCGTTTGCAGGACCGACGGGTCAACACAAGTGCCGCTGGCACCCGTATCTATGAGAGCCTGAATCGTAACCGGAGTAGGAAGCGGCAGGCTTGCAGTCGTGAGCGCTGCCGCTCTGGCGTGGCTTACGCCGACATATGCAGTCACTATAGGTCCGAGCGGTAGATTTTGTAGCGTGAAGTGCGGCACGATAGTCAGACGGCGCGTGCAGTTGAACAAGGCTCCACGAACCGAGAAATGAATTGCACTTGTTCAATTGCCTGAATCTGTTTCACCAAGAATGGGGTGTTGACGCCGAACTGCGAATAGCCCTTCTTCATCGCATCTTCGTAGCTGGTGAAGGTGTCCACGACTTCGTCGCCGTGAATCAGCACGAACTTTCCTTCTTGTCCCTTCAACTCAGGTAGTTTCTGTTTGTACGTCGCGAGTTCCTTTTCGAGCGCCATGGCCCCTCCTTCCCTGAACGGTGCGTGATAATACCATTCTCCAATTCTTTCGCAATACTGCCAATTCCGGCTACACCCTTTATACGGGATGCGGTACCCGGAGACACTGGTACTCCTGAACGTTTTGCCTTGAAAGGTAATTGTAGCAAACGACGCCCTCACACGCCAGTTGAGCCGTATTATCAGAGACTTACGGAGACAAAGGGCGGCAGCGGCGTGTACTTTATTTTCTCAGCGAAGATTCTCGCGCTTCGTTAGCCGCATTGCGATTCGGGCATTTGGACTGTTTGCCATCGTGCCCATTCCCGTAATACTGTCGCCTTGCACCTTACCCTCAAGCAACAGTTCAAAATCGCCTCGGACGCCAAGAACGCTTTGGACCGATGGATCGTAATTCTTGACCGCAATTCGACCTCTGATTGTGTCCCCCGTTACCTCATAAGTTCCTATGTAGGTAAACCCGGCGTCACCGCCCAGAGCTTGGCCTTTAGTGAGCACTACGGCACCGCCGCCCCATCCATTAGGGCCTTGGAATTGCACCGTCCACAGACCTTCTTGCATTTGTTGGCATCCTTTCGATTGTGAGAGTCGAGAAGATAAGTCAGGCAAACATTAGTTTAACATATCGTTACCTCAACACAGAATACAACAACCGTTTATCTACGCTTTTTTGCGCTTCAAAACCTCTATCGACTCAAACAGGCTCATCGAAGCGAATTTGCGTTTGCAAAAATAGCGTACCGGCCCGTTGTTCGAGACCACGGCAAGCACATTATTCCCGCGTAAACTGTGCCTCAAAACAGAACAATAACGCCCTCCTTTATGGTGTCGCTCCTTTACAGCCAGAGCGCGGAGGATTACCCATCGATGAAACAGCGCTCTCTATGCCCGCCATTAAATGCGCTTTGTCAAGCGTCTCGATACGAGGCGCGTGCGGGAAACTTGCAAACGAACCAACCTTGTCACCGGAGAGCGAATATGCCGTGTAAGGAGAAAACATCCCATAGGTCCCGCTGGCCGGAATGTAAGTGAGAAAGAGCAGACATCTTTCTCCAGCTGTAAAGCTTCGCGAAAAATTATCATCCACGGCCATAACTGTGTGGCCGTTTATTTTCATCACGCCGCCTGTATGAGCCACAGTAATTGTGTTACCAACCTTCACCGGGGCAGCGGCGCCATTTTTAATCACCGTGTCGACCAAGACAGGCCAGTCCGTGTATAGAAATTTATCATCACTGGTCCGATGTGAGGTGCCTGTACCGAAGGTGCCCAACACGATTAAATCATGGTCACATACGAAGCTGTCCAAACGCATCTGAATCCACTCCGCTTCGGACTTCGGTCGAGTCGCAAAGGTTTGGAAACCACCGTCGCTAAGAACTGTGTTTCGAACCACGATGTCGCCGCTAGACTTCGCCAATAGATCGTCGATTCTGTCAGAGTTGGCGGTGAACAGCCGTGCTTCTGCTTCCTGCTGCTTTGATGGATTCACGGCCTGATGCACTCCCATTGCTGGATAGGCGATGGTGCATATCGCCAGAAGAACTTGTCGAGCAACTCCGTTCCCAAGTTTGCGATCTTGCATGGATCAACGTTCCCCGCGTCTTCCTGTGATAACAAAGCCGTTCATCCTAATTAGCACATAATTTGCTGCTGCGTAATAACGTTCGTCACTGGCTGCACCGCGCCCTTAAAACAAAAGACCCCGGTGCCGAAACCGAGGCCCTCACGTCCAATTTATTGGTTTAGGTCGCCCGGGGTTGATGTCGAACGTCTGGTTTGTGGGATCCCACAAAAGCGACGGTTGAATGCTTTTGGGATTGGCCATTTTATTTCTCCTCTGGATGGGCTAACTACCGTGCGGCCTGTGTTCGCCGCGCGGTGAACTCTGAAGCAAAGTTAACGTGGGCGGATGGAAGGTGATGTATAGTCCGCGTAAAGCGGAATTCAAACGCCTCGCGCAATGACACCCAGTCTGCAAATTGCCATCGGAATTACCGCGATTGTCGCTTGTATCGCTTTTGTCGCGTACCTTTGGCCGATGGCCCGCTATCTCAACAGAAAACGAAGGCGACACCGACAAAAGTGAACGTGCTCTTCCCGTTGGCGTATCTGGTTGCCGCCTGAAGTCGTGGATCGGAGGCAACTGCGGCGGTCGAGGGCCACCGGAAAACAAAAATCCTGAAATATTCCATTTTGGGAGGGAGATCAGACAGACAGCGTGCATCGGCAGGGTGGACTTAGCGCTACACTCTCGCTATGGCGAAGGTAATCTGTCTAGACTGCAATTCCGTAGCCCTGCGGAGTTTATTCGGATGGAAGCGTTGACGACGCGTCGAATTGCGTCGCTGTGAGTTAGGACGCCTTTCTCATAGCCGGCGAACTCAGCTTCTCATTTATCATCGCGTGTATACGCTTAAGAATCATGAGAAGTGTCGCTCCAAAATGAACCGTCAAATAGACTAAGACAAAGGAAGTATAGGGGCCACTCCGCTCAGGCGGCAATGAGTCTTCTGGGAGCGGTTTTCATTATTCTAGGTGTTGCTGGTGAAATGCTTTTTGGCGGCTTCACTTACAGCAAGGAAACTCAGCTGAGAAACGCCAATACGATGGTCTCAGCCTCCCTTCAACTTCAAGCCAACCAAGCCATAATTGAGGCGTCTCAGGCCAATCTGAAGATTGGCGACGACGACAAACAAATTGCCGCGCTTCTGAAGGAGGCCGAAGGGGAGAGATTAGCGCGCGTCAAAATTGAAGAGCGCGTGGCGTGGAGAAGTCTGTCGGCTCCGCAGATGACTGAAGTGGCTATGGCGCTAAAGGGTTTCGCTGGGCAGGTTGCTGTTATGGCATACAACGCCAATGACGTTGAAGCAGAGGCATTCGCTATGGACATTGCGTCCTCGCTAGTCGAGGCGAATTGGCACGTATCTGCGCCTCAAAGTATGTTGATCCTGCCGGAAGGGCCGATTCCGCTAGCAAATGCCCACAGGTTGCAGACAGGTGTGACAGTCACGAGCACGACAAATAATCGGAGTCATCAAGCCGCCGATGCATTAGTTCGGGAACTACTCACACTCGGCTTCGACGCGAATCGCGCGGCAACAGATGATCCGCGAACAGACGCCAACTTATTCATCATGATTGATCCTCGACCTAAGGGTGGACAGGGTGGAGTGAAGCTAAGAGCGCCACAAAAATGAACTTCGTCGGCGGCAAGTCGATTGGCCGAAGGCAAATCTCTTGAGCTAAGGTTGTGGATTATTGTTTTGCCTGTTTCGAGACGTAGAAGTCTTCAGTTGACGTTCGCGCGCTAACCTGATAGAGTGATAATGTGCCCACCAAGACTGCTGTCACGCTCAAATAAAAAGCTCACCAGATACTCTTGCCAATTTAGCCGATGTGGTGGCTGCGTTGAAGAAAGGCGGCAAGCTCGTATTCAGGTGGGCGAGCGGTGAAGTTTTGCTCGTTACGACCGCGGGGAGAATTCTATCCCAGTAGACAAGCGCAGCTACGATGCATTTCTTCATCGTTCAATGAAGAACTACATCCGCACTGAAACTGGAAGCGACGACTCCGGAGACCTTGTTGTGGAATGGCGAGCAAAACACGCAAAGAGCGAGGCCTCAATATGATGTCACCAGATAATCTCAGCTGCGAAGATGACGCCGTCGATGGACCGTCGCATAACTGCGTCATCGACTACATGTCGAAGAACAACATTCCGTTGACGGTATCGAACTACGTCAGCTTGGCGTGGTGTGGCGATAAAACGTTCGCCGACTTGGAAGGTGAAGAACTGGCAGATGTCGAAGACCTGATCGACCGTGGCATGCTGGTGCGGGCAGAATTCGTTAATTGATATTGTTCCGATATTCTGATAGAGTGATAATGTGACTGACAAAGTTCAGCGCTTGATCCGGCTGCCGAAACAACTGGACGACAAGTTGAGGAAGATTGCATTCGACAAACGGACCAGCGTCGCAAAGGTAGTCGAAGAAATCGTTACGAAGGCACTACGAAAGTGAAAGGCTCAAAGGTCATCGTCAAGTTACCGAACGGTCGCAAACTTCACGCGATCATCAAGGACGTGTACGAAACAAGCAGCGGTACGCGAATCCGAGCTTTGTCTGGTGATCTGCTATTGAACGATATCTCGATAAAGGATGTAATCAATTTGATGAAGTAGAGATGTAAGCGGAACCGCCCGGCTTGCAGGCCAAAGCGGTTCCTAGCTCATACCACGGAGGTCAGTCCGTGACACAAGTTGCTCCGCATTCTATTCGTCGTTCTTTATCCGTCAAATCTGCCTGTGACTTCGCTGTGGAAAACCACGGCTCGATATTTCTATTGCGACCCTTATCCGAAAATGCTCGGGCTTGGGCCGAGGGAAATATCGGTCAACAATCTGGCTATCAACCCTATTGGCCCACCATCATAATCGAGCATCGTTACGTTCAACTGATTCTCGAAGGCGCACAGCGTGACGGCTTGGTGTGCCGATGAAGAAACCACAACTTGAACTTTGCCATCTGCTTGAATCAATGCGCCCGAAGGACTACCGAGTCCAGATCATCGCGCCCGACGGCAGCGTGAGACATGACCGCAAATTCAGCACGAAGGCTGATGCATCCAAGTGGGCAAACGCAAAGCGGCAAGCGGCAGATGTCGCGATGACGCAGTTTACGGACAATGCGGCGAACAACTGAGCACACGTCCGGCCCATTCGCTCTCACCATATAAACCCGAGCTTCGTCGCGCACTGGTGGCACACGCCAATCTCCTACCGAAGAGTTGCTCTCTGTCGCTGTTCGGCCACGTTTGCGGGTTCTCAGTGGTTACCGACAATTGGTCCCGGACGGTCGTGAGTTCGGATGCGGACAACCCCAGTCTTAGTCCATTTGCTCATCAACTAAAACGCATTGTTACCACACCGTTTCATGTCTTTGTTTTATGCGGCAGACGTAGGCAAAACTCCGAATGATGAAACACACTTTAATCCGTCCCGTTGAGTTGAAAGAATTCTTGTGCGTATTCTGGCCACCGAAATACCGGGGTGACTGATTCTTTGTCATGCGTTCGGACGCGGACCATCCTGTCTTTTATAAAATATCAACCAGAACGCTGGCAAACACACCACGTGGGGCTACCTACTCTCCTGTCTCTGAAGTCTCTTTATAGCTTCCATTGCGGCGCTCGGACCCTGCGACACGATCATCAATTTTCGAGCAATCTGTCCGGTTTCCGAATTGAAAACGTAGATCGTGCCTTGATCGTTACTCAAATAGACTTCACCTCCGACAATTGCGGGCGGGCCCGAGAGGGTATCCGCTATATCAACCGACCAGTGAGATTCACCTGTCGCCTGATCCAAGGCGACTAGACGCACCGCGCGATCCTGATCGCCAGGCCGGAGCAAGAAAACATTCCGGCCGTCCAAACCAATGGGATTCGGAAGCAGGTTCCGCTGCGAAGTAATGGTCTTTTGCCAGAGAACGCTCCCCTTTGAAGCGTCAAGCACCATCAAAATGCCGTTGTGAGCCGCAAATGCATAGCCGTCATAAAATGCGCCCGCAAGATAGGATCGATTAGCAGCAAGTTGGACGGGTTTGTACGGTTTGTTGATGGGAGTAGTCCAGAGCGTTTTGCCAGATGCAGCATTCAGGGCGACGAGCGTACCGTCGTTTGTCGCGTAGAAGACGCTATCAGCGCTAGCAGCGAAAGACCGAGGTTGAGAAACAGAGAGTTTTTGAATCAATTTGCCATTTTGAGCATCCACCACGTACCTGTCCGTGTAGAGTTTCCCTTGGTGAAGGATCATTCGATCTATGGACCCCGAACCGCCCGGTTCATAAGTCCAAGTAACTTTGCCGGAATCGGCGTCGATGGCAAGAACACCATTGTAGTCGTTCAGGTAGACTTGGCCTGCCCCAGGCATTAGGAAACTGGACTTGTGATGCGCAGTCCACTTTCGATGACCAGTGAACGCGTCCAAACCGTACGCTGTGGAATAACTTCCGTCGCCCATGTAAACAACGGTAGAGCCTACCACTACGGGACCCACATCGACCGTGCCGATTGGTGTTTTCTCAGACCAAATAGTACGCCCGGAATGCGCATCAACACAGACGATTGAGTCGCGAGTAGAGTTCTCGGTGGCGACGTAGATGATCTTGTCTGCAGTGCCATCTCCGCGGACCGTGACGAAAAAGTCAAATCCCTCCTGAGGAGAAAAACTCACTTTTTGGCCGTAAACTGAAAGACCCAAGACCACATAAAAAAGTAAAGAAAAGATCAAAATTCGCTTCATGCAATATGCTCCGTCAAGTTTGATCTGTACCATAAAGCCATAGCTCATTGCCCCTGTTTTTTCGGGACGAAAAGATACACATCCCCGATTTTCGGCGGGCTCGCTGGTTGGACTTTTCCAAGGTTTCTGACCTGCCTTGGCGTTGGAGCTGCGCCGCCTGGCCTGACGATGAAAAATTTGGCATTCGTTGTCGGGCCACTCTTCGACACCAAAGTCGCGGCCGCGGTTGCATTCGTTGCTCCCGCACCTCTAGCCGTTCCATTCAGCAGTGCGTCGTAGTTCTTGCCCCCGACTCCTTGAAGCTGGTTATCAGCATGGACCACGTTGTCCGCGTTTATTTGGTCGCCGCGGTTCACAAATTGCTTGTTAGTGTTGTCTCCGGCGTCAGCCCGGTTTTGTATGACCGACACCACTGCTGCGCATTCAGCGACACTGCAAGACGTCTTCTCGGCGTAAGCCGCCGCAGCTTCTTCCTTTTGAACTTGGTTCTGATTTTGTGCCGTTGGCGCTGGGTTTTGCTGCCCTGTCGCTTGGTTGCCGTCTCCCGTTGCAACATGGGGTTCATTTTGATGTCCGTCCCCGAAAATCGTGCTTCCATCGCCAGCGTTAGGATTCGTGTCACCATCCCCGCTCGCGACCATACCGGTTGGATCAGTCAGCGTCAGCGGATTATTCGAGACGTAGACGTAGGCATTCCACGTTTGCGGCGATGTAGCAATGGCTCCAGCATTGTGCGGATCAAGTGACAGGAACCGCCCCATCCACGATGCGTGGTACCGAGCA
>Ga0209420_1000761_pt1 | contig 16111 bp, 11 predicted proteins | sample BlaSpr_A8_OM1_O1_FD_187972 | JGI IMG/M metagenome (GOLD analysis project Ga0209420, IMG submission 187972) | Forest soil microbial communities from Thunder Bay, Ontario, Canada - Black Spruce, Ontario site 2_A8_OM1_O1 (SPAdes) (version 2) | ecosystem: Environmental > Terrestrial > Soil > Boreal... | reverse complement strand
CCTTCACTCCCGATCTATATAGCGCGGCGGTCGACATCGTGGGGCCTTCGAATCTGATCACGCTGCTCGATTCGATTCCGCCTTATTGGGAATCCATTCGCAAGATGTTCTATCAACGCATGGGCGACCCAAGCACGCCGCAAGGCAAAGCGCTGCTGATGGAAGAATCGCCCTTGAACTCCGCCGACAAGATCAAGACCCCTCTGCTTGTGGCCCAGGGAGCCAATGATCCCCGAGTGAACCGGCGTGAGGCTGAACAGATCGTGATTGCGTTACGCGACCGCGGTTTCCCGGTGGAGTACATCCTCGCACCGGACGAAGGGCACGGTTTTGCCCGGCCCATCAATAATCTCGCGCTGTTCATGGCGTCGGAAAAATTCTTTGCCCAGCACTTGGGGGGAAAGTATCAAGAGGGCGGCACCAGCGAGGAGGTAGCGCGCCTGAAGGAAATTACCGTGGATCCGAAGACGGTCGTCCTGGTGAGAAAGATCGATGCCGGGAGCATCAGCGCTCCTAAGCCCGCCATGGATTTGCAGGCAGGCACTTATCACTATCAGGTAAAGATCGAAATGGGCGGCCAGCAGATGAATATGAAACTCTCCACTACCGTCGAGGACGGCGCTGGCTCCTGGACCGCAATCGATCAGATGGATACGCCACAAGGCGCCGCCACCGACACTTCGACGCTGGAGAAAGGAAGTTTGCTGCTGCTGAAACGAAGCGTCAAGCAGGGCCCGGTCGCCTTCGACCTCAATTTTGCAGGGAATAAAGCGGCGGGCATGATGAGCATGAACGGCCAAGACCGTCCTGTAGCGGTGGATCTGGGCGGCCCACTTTTTGCGGATGCGGCCGGTTCAGATCAAGTCATTGCCTGCCTGCCACTGTCGCAGGGCTACAGTACGACCTTCCGCAACTTCGATGTCCAAACGCAGAAGGTGAAATTGCTGCAACTGTCCGTCGCCGGAAAGGAAAAGGTTCAAGTTCCTGCCGGCACGTTCAATGCATTTCGGGTCGAGATCTCCTCTGCGGATGGAGGCGCGGATAAAAAGACTGTCTGGATTGCCGACGACAACCACAAAGTAGTGAAGGCCACCTCGGTTCTGGCTTCCATGGGCGGAGCTGTCATGACGGAAGAGCTGGTGCAGTAGGCAAATTCGCGAGAGGTCTCGTACTGTTAGGGAAGCTTAACTGGTCTCGGGCGGAACGACGCGGGCACCTTCGAGAAGTCAGGGGCGAGGCTGAGGTCAGTTCAAAACTGGCAAATAGCCTCGGTCGCGTGGTGGGACGATCTAGCACGATGACAATCTAGCGTACAAGTGATGCGACTCCAATCGTAGAGAGACGGTGCTCGTGTCTAAAGCCGTCCGCTTTCGGACACAGCCCTCCATGAGCGGACAGCCGCTGCGGCTTTCGCCTTCTGCATTCTCTTCGCGATCAATAGCTTAGGGTGTTGCAGAAGGGTACAGCGATTGCATCTTGACGAGCAGAGCTTGTGGTGTGCTTCTCTAGGAGGTCGCTGATTGAGTGGGCTAGCTCAAGATCTTCGTTATGCGCTTCGGCAGTTGCGCAAATCTCCTGGTTTCACCATTGCAGCCGTTTTGACCCTGGCCCTGGGCATCGGCGCAAACGCTGTCGTGTTCAGCCTGCTGAATGAGCTAGTGCTGCGACCTCTGAACGTTCCGGGCGGGCAGAACCTTTATCAGATTGAAGGCGCCAAGGGAGGTGACCCGTCGGAGTCCTATCCTGACTACGTGGATCTGCGTGATCGAAACCGCTCCTTCGATGGTCTGATTGCCTACGAGATGGCGACAGCTGGGCTCGACTCAGATGGCAGAACTGCTCCAATCTGGCTATCTACGGCAAGCGGGAACTACTTCGACGTTCTTGGAATTCAACCCTACCTGGGCCGATTCTTCCACGACAGCGACGAGCACGGGCCGAACAGCGCTCCTTATGTCGTTCTGAGCTATGCCTATTGGCAGAGCCATTTCCAAGGTGATCATGGAGTGGTGGGACGCGCGGTCCGTGTCAACAAGTACAGTTATACGATTCTAGGCGTGGCTCCCGCAGGGTTCCGCGGCACGGAATTGTTCTATGCACCGGATCTTTGGGCACCCATCGTCAACCAGCAGCAGATTGAGGGCTGGAGCAATCTGGATTCGCGCAGCAATCGGGGGAGGTGGGTGATTGGCCGATTGAGGAGCGGCATAACTCCGGCGCAGGCCAGGGCCGAGCTGAACAGCATCGCGGCGTATCTGGCTAAGAGCTATCCCAAGGAAGACGACGGCATAGCGTTTGGGCTGGCGCGTCCCGGCCTAGCGGGCGACATGCTGGGAGGCCCGATCCACGCCTTTGTAGCCGGCCTAATGCTGCTTGCTGGACTGATCCTGCTAGCAGCGTGCGCGAATCTCGGCGGTTTGTTCGCTGCTCGCGCCGCGGATCGCACGCGCGAAGTCGCCCTGCGTCTGGCGCTTGGTTCCAGCCGCGGACGCATTGTGCGGCAACTGCTCACCGAAGCAGTTCTGGCTTCGATTGCCGGCGGCGCGCTGGGCATGGCTGGAAGCGTTGTGTTGCTGCGGATGTTAAGCGCCTGGCGTCCTGATCCCATTTTTCCCATTTATCTTGACATTCATCCCGACCTGCTGACCTATGCGGTAGCGCTGCTGCTGGCGCTGGCTAGTGGATTCCTGTTCGGCATGGTGCCGGTACGCCAGGTGTTGAAGACCGATCCTTTCCAGGGGATCAAGAGTGGAACCAGCGGATGGACGAACTCACGGCGCGTCACATTGCGCGACTTGTTGCTGGGCGCGCAGATTGCGGTGTGCGCGGTGCTGGTCACCTCGTCGCTGGTCGCGGTTCGGGGAATGATTCGCTCCTTGCATAGCGACTTTGGGTTTGTGCCTCAGAACGTGTTGCAGGTGAATACAGAACTGGATATGGCCGGCTACAAAGGCGAGCAGGCCGCGGCCATGCAAAAACGTATGCTTGCCGCAGTCGAGAACATTGCTGGGGTAGCCGCGGCTGCCTACGCCGGCAGAATCCCGTTAAACCTGGGTTGGAGCCAGAACACGGTCTTCAAGGACAGCACAACGGACTACCGTAGTTCGAATGCGGCGGCGCATCCCGTGGAGTACTCCGTGTCGCCCGGGTACTTTCACGCCGCTGGCACAACCCTGCTGCAAGGACGAGTGTTCACATGGGATGACAAACAAGGCGCTCCGAGAGTAGCCGTGGTGAACCGGGAGTTTGCGCGCGTGCTCTTCGGCTCAGAAACGAATGCGATCGACAATTCGTTCAAGTTCGGCGACGGGACGCGGGTGCGGGTCGTCGGCATCGTTGAAGATGGAAAGTATAAGACTCTCAGCGAAGAACCCCAGCCGGCCATGTTCCTTTCGATGTTGCAATCACCGTCGACCTGGACCTGGATGATCGTGCGCACAGATCACAACGCGCAGGATCTGGCACCGGTTCTGGAGCAGACGCTTCGCAGCCTGGATGAAGGGCTCCCGCTTACGATCAACACGTGGGACAACGAGCTGGGAAGTGCACTGCTACCTGCGCGGGCGGCATCGATTGCGCTGGGAGTTCTGGGCGGGCTGGGCGCGATGCTCTCCATCACAGGCATTTTTGGAATGGCCGCATACTCGGTCAGCAAGCGCTTACGCGAGTTGGGAATCCGCGTTGCCCTAGGCGCGCAGCGCCGGGAAGTGTTAATGGCAGCCTTAGGACGCGCCTTCAAGTTGCTGGCTTTTGGTTCGGCAGCGGGACTCCTCGGGGGGATTCTGGCCAGCAGAGTGCTGGCTTTCATCGTGTACGAGGCAACTCCCCGCGATCCGGTGGTATTGGCTGGGGTTGTCTTCTCTATGGCGCTCCTGGGCTTACTGGCAACGTGGATTCCAGCGCGACGCGCGATGTCTATTGATCCTGTGATATTACTTCGCGAGGAGTGAACTGCCCGCCATCTGGGATTGAACCGGCCTCCAATGGCCAGCGGTTCCATAGTTTGCTTGTTTCGACGCGCCGAATCAGCCAGTGTCAACGCCCGCTCCGGGCACGGAGATCAATTCATGGGGAAGTGCGCAGGGTTGACATCTTCCCCGCCATAAAGAGCGGGGATTCCTTCTTAGGCTATGCACGGTGCTGGCGAAGGCAAATTGTAGTCAGCCGTGCCGGGGGCTGATTTCTTCAATCGCCGTCACCCGTGACTACCTCCACTGCCGGTTTGCTTTGTTTTTTCAGAATTTCACCCAGCAGAAATAGGTCGGTGAGGAGCGCTCGCAGGTGGATGGAAGCGTTCAGATTGTCAATCAACTGGGAACTGATCACGGGTTGAGCGAGAACCACTTCGATGGCAGCAAGAGAGTCACGAGAGTCGCGATCGAGCACCGCAACGAACGCCAGGTATTTGCCGGCGGGCTCAAGGCCTTCCTGTTTGACTCCCATCGCACAAGCTTCCGGCAGCCCCGTCAAGGCTTCGACGGCGCGATGCAGAAACTCGCGGACTTGTCCGCCCGACTTGCTGCCCTGGTCACTCGGTAGCCCCTGGGCTGCGTATGCGAGCAGGAACTCGTAGCATTCTTCGACTGCTTCACAACGATTGCAGATCTCAGCCAGCATCCGTTAGTCCTCAACCTTCGGCCCGGTTGGATGTCGGTGACGAAGAAGAAGTCTCGACCCTCCATCGCTCAGGATCGTGCTCTTCCAGATAGAAGTCGCGGTCCATCCAGCCGAAGATCATCGATTTCGTGATCGCGCGTTTCTCCGGCCGGAGCCCGAAGTAGACGTGCATCATGACTAGCGCAATCAGTCCCACGCCGGCCAATCCGTGCAGCACGTACATCAGGCCCCAGGTCATGTCGCTGAATAGATACGGATTCCGGGGGAAAAAGATCGTGCGCACCCGAGACATCATGAAAACGCCGGTAAGGATTACCGACAGACCGCACAGGATAATGACACCATGGAAGAGCTTGTTTTCCAGAGGATACTTGGCAAACTTTCGCGGCGGCGGCGCGGGCATTCCGAGAAACCGGCGAATTCTTTTCCCGGCATCATCCAGATCGACTCGGTCGGGCCAAATCGACCAGAAATCCAGCCAGAAGGAGGCATGAATGATGTGAAAAACGACGGAAGCGGTTAACACGGTGCCGGCGATCCAGTGATAGGTCACCCAGGGAAACTGGACGCCTACCTTCGGAAGGAAGGCGGTAAACAGCAGCGTGAACATGGAGGCTGCCATGATCCAGTGAAACATCCGAGCGACCAGCGAGTGCCGGGGAACGCGCCTGGGTATCCGGGCAACGACTTGGGAAGAAGCATCGCCTGCAAACTCTCTTGCCTTGGCGAAATACATGACGTAGATGGCGTGAACGATCAGGAAGAGCAACCCGGCGATCACCGCAACCCAGATCAGGAACCAAGCAATATGGATGGGGACGCTCTGCCCCCAGGGGCTCGTGGCCCACTCTACGAAGCCCATGTGGCCTCCTCGACTCCACTGATGGCGCGTTTCACCAGATTTCTCATCAGCGGAATCTTGTAGGTATTGAACTGCAATGGAACCGCTCCTTCGACGGAGAGCTTTCCCGCCATCTCGGCCGTCGCCGGGTTCCGCGGCTGGCCCCGAACCGCATCTTCGACTGCCTTCAGCCTTAACGGTCTGGCGGCGGCGCCGTTCACCGCGATTCGCATGCGCCCGATCACGCTGCCGGATAGGACCATGGCCGAGGCAACGTTCAGCAGCGGGAAGTCCCAAACGTTGCGGTCCCGCACTTTTTCAAAATAGAATTGCGCGCCCGCCCAGGTGGACGGGATACGGATGGCAGTAAGCAAATCGCCGGGCTGCAAGATGTGCAGCCGGGTAATATCGATCTCAGGACCGATGAAGTAATCCTCGGCATCCACCACCCGCTCACCCTTGGGCGTGCGCAGGACGAACTTGGCGTCCAGCGCAATCAGAGCCGGGGCCGTGTCGGAGGGATTCACCGCCACGCAGCGGTCCGCATGCAGAATGGCATGCTCCCGGTTGCGGCCCTCCGGCGTATCGGCATAGCACAGGTTGCCGCCGGCACGATAGCAGGGCCAACCGCCGCGGTAATACCAGCAACGCGTATCCTGGGAAACATTCCCGCCGATGGTTCCCTGGTTGCGGATCTGCGGTGAGGCCACCAATTCCGCAGCCTGCGCCAGCAGATCATACTTCTGCTTGATGATGGGATGATTCACTACTTCGGTGAGCGTGGTCATCGCGCCGATTTCGATACCATCGCCGCTCGTGCGAACTCCTCGCAGTTCCTCGATTCCGCTCAGATCGACCACCACCTTCGGCTTTTTGATTCGATCCTTCAGCCAGTCGAAGCTGTCGAGCCCTCCTGCCAGCACCCAGGCGTCTCCTCCGTGCTGTGCGAGAAGCTTCTGCGCCTCCTCGACGGAAGTGGGCTGAAACAGCTCGAACGCGGCCATTACGTCTCGTATGACAGCCATAACTCTCCTTCAAAATCCATATCAAATATGGGCCATGAGCGGATGCTGCATCGGTCTGCCCGCTTCGAGCGACGTCAGAATAGTGTCGGCGTTCACCGGCGCCCGCTGGAAAATCTCGTCCCCCAGTGCATCCGAGAGCGCGTTCAGGATCGAAGCACACCCACCTCCAACCGGTGGCTCGCCGACACCGCGAGCGCCCACCGGCGTCTCCGGGTCCGGAATGTCCAACGCCGTCCATTGCATATTGACGGGAACATCCAGAATCGTGGGCGGTTTGCTGTGGTAGAAACGCTTGGAAAGCATCTCGCCGTAGCGCGGATCGAACACCCATTTCTGGCTAATCGCATGTCCGATGCCGAGCGTCGAACGGCCGAGCACCTGGCCGCCAAGCGCTCGGGGATGGATCACGGTACCGACATCGGCGGAGGCGAGGAAATCCACGATGTAGTACTTGCCGGTTTCAACATCGACTTCAACTTCGGCGAAACTGGCGACATAGGAAAACGTGGAGCCGTCGCGAGGATAAGTGTCCTTGGCCGCCGCCACCAAGCCCTGGCCCGCCAATGCCGCGACCGACGCCTGCGTCAATTTGTGGAGATCGGGGGACACCTCGTGGCCATCGTAAATGCCACCCAGTTCGATCGCGTGTTGCGCGGCCCGCGCCAACGTCATGCCGGCTCCGCCGCCCTTGCGGAAAACACGTTCGTTGCTGACCTCGTACTGCTCGGGTTTGCCGCCGAGTTTCTTGGAGGCGATTTCCTGAAGCTTCTTCTTTGCGTCCATTGCGGTGGCATACGCCGCCCGCGTCATCGCGTGCGTTGTCTGGCTACCGCCGGAGACGCAGGTGAAAGGAAGATTCTGCGCCGTGTTGCCCCACGTTACGTCACATTTTTCCCACGGCACGCCCAGAACCTCCGCCCCCGCGCGATGTACGTCGATCACCGACTCGGTTCCCAGGTTGCCGATTCCAGACTGGAAGTTGATCCGGCCATCGGGCTTGATGACGAGAAGCCCGTCGAACCCGATGGTGCCGCCGACGTAACAGCTTAGCGAGACGCCGACGCCGCGCACTTTGGTGCCGATCCTCTTCGGAGTGCGCGCCACCCGCTCGCTCCATTTGAATTGCTCCGCACCGCGGTCGAGCGCCTCTTTGAGGAATGCGCTTGTGGCGTACTGCATTTTCCCCTGTGCCAGCGGTCCGAATGGGGCTTTACCCTCGGGGCAGTTCAGGCGGCGGATCGCCACTTGGTCGATTCCGAGCTTACGCGCCGCTTTCGCGATGATCGGCTCGATGATGACAATCCCCTGCAGCCCGCCCGGGGAACTCTGCGCACTGCGGGGCGGCGTGTTGGTCAACACCGTTAACCCACGCCAGTGCATGGCTTGTGGCTGGTACAACAGAGAGACGATGCGTCCCGATGAAGGGGAATCACCCACAGCGTCGTAGGGACCGTTGTCGCAGATCACGAACATGTCGAGGGCTGTAATCCGTCCTTCTTTGGAGAAGCCGACTTTCATTCGTCCCTGAAAACTGGGACGCCCGCGTCCAATGAAGGTCTCCTCCTCGCGGCTGATGCGCATCATCACCGGAGCATTCGTTTTTTTCGCCAGAAGCGCAGGGATGATCATCGTCACCCCGCCGGTGATCTTGCTGCCGAACCCGCCTCCAGTGTATTCGCTGACGAAAACAACTTTGTCCGGATCGATGTTCAACCAACGCGCGATCGCGGGTAGTGTTTGCGCGGTGCTTTGAGTACCCGTGTAGATGTAGATTTTGCCGTTCTGCCAGTAAGCCATTGCGCTGCGAGTCTCCAGGGTCTGATGGCTTGTGTCCGGAGTGACGAAGGTCTCGTCAAGAACGAGTGCCGCATTCTTGAAACCTGAATCGAGATCGCCATACGTCCATTCGTCGGGAGTCTTGCCCCTCGGAAGACGGCCGTGCTTTTCCTCTTCGAAGTCCGTCTTGGTCCACTTGAGTTCGGTGACCACAGGCGGAGCCGGGCCTTGGGGCGAGCCAGGTTTCGAGCCGGTTGTCGCAGGCCGGGTCCAGACGTTGCCATCGGTTCGCGGATTAGGACCGCCCGGTCGCAGGGTGTCGAGCGGATCGACCGCGAACGGAAGCGGTTCAAAATCGATTTGAATTTTCTCAATGGCTTCCGCGGCGGTGAGTTCGTCGACTGCGGCCACCGCAAGAATCGGTTCGCCCTGATAAACCGGCTCCATGGTGAGACCGCGTTCTCCCCACTTGCTGGCCTTGATCACGGTTCCGTTGTCGGTCAGGGTATCGGCCGGGGCGGGAAGGTCGTCCGCTGTGAGAATGGCTTTGACGCCTGGCAGGGCGAGCGCCGCCTTGGCATCGATGCGCGTTACCCGCGCATGCGGCATGGGGCTCAGCAGCAGTTTGCAGAACAGCATGCCGTCCGCGCGAAAATCTTCAGCGTACTTTGCCTGGCCCGTGACTTTTGCATAGAGATCGGCGGTTTGGTAGTTCTTGCCGATCAGCTTGTACCCGACTCCGTACTCGCGCTCAGCAGCCTTGCTGGTATCAACGACCTTTTTGTTATCCAATTTGTTATCCAAGCGTAGACCTCCGCATATGGTCGGCGCCGCGCATCAACGCGGTCAAAATCTTGTCATAATCCTGGCAGCGGCACAGATTTCCCGAGATCCCGTGCGCCAGTTCCTGTCGCGTGGGATTGGGATTGGTTTTCAGGTATCCCACCGTGGTCATAATGAAGCCGGACATGCAGAACGCGCACTGAAATCCCTGCTCGTCGATGACACCCTGTTGTACGGGGTGCAAGGTTCCGTCGGCGCTTGCCAGGCCTTCGATGGTCATCACTTTCCGGCCACGCACCCGGTGGGTAAGCACCGAACACGAATAGAGGGGAATGTCGTCTACAAGGACGGTGCAAGATCCGCATTCAGCCCGGTCGCATCCCAGTTTGGTGCCAGTTAATCCCAGTTTATAGCGGAGTGTCCAAGCCAACGTCTCTTGCTTCATGACATCGACGCGCCGCTGCTGACCGTTGACGTTCAGCGTAATCAGCCGCTCCCCTACACCCGCCGCCGACTGCTGGCCAGGCAGAACAGAGGAGGCGCGAAACAAATAGCTCGCCGAAGACACTGCCACACCGCTGGTGATGACGCCCTTGATGAAGTTGCGCCTAGAGACGGCCAGGGGAACGTCTTGTTGAGGCAGGTCGTGGATTGCCTTGGAACTTGCCTTTTCGGTCATACTGGGTCACCTCCTACCGCGTGCTGCCGCTGTAGAATCTTGCCGGAAGAAAGGCATGTGAGGTTTCACATCTTAACAGTTGGATTAGAGAAAGAATGCCCAGATTCGGAAATTTACGAATTGTCCAAGTCAGCGGAAATGGGACAAACGTAAGGCCAAGAGACAAGCCAGCGGATCTCGGTCCAGGTCACGATGCCAATCACTCTTGAAGCAGTCGGCAAGCCGGAAGTGGCCCGGTCCCGCCATCACAAGATTAGTATTGAGAAGTCTTAGGGCAAGACCGGACGTTCAGGTGCATGACTTCGGGGGGACGCTTCAGAAACAGCGACTTGAAGGAAGCCTCCCCGACTAGTATTTACGGGATTTGAATGGAGCGATCGGGTCCACTGAACCGTTTGCAAGATGAGAAGATGAGATCGAGGGGGAAGCGTCGCGCTGCGGTGTCGGGCAGAGACGGAGAAGTTGGCTGACCGGCATTGCCGGCCCAATCAGACAAGAACTCTCCCTGGGTGCCGTGCTTCTGAAGACTGGCCCATGGATCGTCCGAAAGCTAAAAGTCGCCGACGTGTTCACGGCGAAGCCTATCGGGAACAGCATGCGCTTCTCTGTCCACGAGGCAGCGCCGGCTCCTGCCAGCCAATAGCCCGACAATTCGGACCACTCCTCCGAATTAGCCAAACACTCGACGCGACCCCCGGAATTCAGACGAGCCTTTGGGCCTGGTTTGCAGAACTAGTCGTGGAGGACGATGTTGAGAAGGGAGCTATGAATCTGCAATGCATCGCCAACGCGGTAATCAATAAACCCTAATTTCCTGAACCGATTCATGAATAAATTGACTCGTCCGCGAGTGGTACCCACCATCTCTGCAAGCATCTCTTGACTGATATTGGAAATCTCAACTTCGGGTCTTCCATCCTCGCCGAAGTGAGCCAGCAGGAGGAGTATACGAGCCAGCCGTTTCTCACTGGAATTGAAAAGCTGGTCAACCAAATCCGCTTCGTGGCGGATGTTCCGTTTCAGCAAATATGCCACGAACATGTCGGAAAATGCATGTTCCCGGTGGATCACTTCGGTCATGGATTTCTTATCGATGCGCATCGCGGTGCAATCGGTCATTGCGGTTGCCGAGCACATCCGGAGGGGCTGTCCTGTAAGGCAGCCTTCTCCAAAGAAGTCGCCCTCGTTTAGAATCCCTAGCGTGGCTTCCTTCCCGCCCTTCGAGACGACACTCAGTTTTATTCTTCCTCTGAGTATGTAAAAAACAGCATCGGAAGAGTTGCCCTGAGAGAAGATCGTCTGTTTCTTGGGGAAAACTGCGATTGTCCTGCCAACGCTAACATTCCAAAGGAATGTCTGAGGATCGAATTTGCGGCGTTCCTTAAATTCTGCCACGAACGCAGTCCGGGAGACAAAAGTTCATTCGCAAGTTGTCCAATCCGCAATCGCAGCGTCGGTTCAGAACGCGCCGCAACCCTTCTTAACTGGGTGCATGTACTGGTCCATCTCCGGGCAGCAGGTAAGTCATAGAAAACACGGCCTCGAGATCTCCGTGGCAGAGTGTCGACAGTGTCGACGACAGACGGTCGTCACGTCAGGTCTCAGTTCCCTGCTTTAAAGCCACGTTCGTCATTTCAAGGTTCGTCACTTCAAGGCAAGAGGAAGCCCAAACGGATCAGAAAGCCGGGGACATTGGGAGACAGTGATCCCGGTCCGCCGTTCGCACCAAGTGCATGGCCGGGGCGCATTCCCCACACAAAGTACTCGCATCTGTTTTCGAGGATGGGCTCTCGATGAAGGCTCCACAGGCTGATCCAGCGATCCAGCACTCCTGCCTTCGGGGTCCTCAGCAAATCGCCCTCCGTTTGATGTCGACTTGTCAGTCTTAGAAAATACGGTCGAGCCTTTATCGGTGGCCCGACCCCCGGGTGGCGTTGACTTTCGACCCAGTTCCCGGACTCGACACGTTTGCGCCTTTCCATCTACCCCGAAGAGTCTGCCAATGCCCAAAGATGTCCGACATTCGCGCACACAGTGGCTGCTAGTCCTCGGACTCATTGGGACGAATGTTCAGCCTTTTCATCTTCGAGTAGAGGGTCGTACGCTTCATTCCCAGTCGATTGGCTGCACCCGATGCGCCACCGATCACTCCTCCCGCCTCCTTCAGAGCTTGAAGAATGAGCTCGCGCTCGACCTCTAGGGACAGCTTGCCGGAAGATGGCTTAGAGTTGCTTCTTAGTTCTCCAAGGGGAACCCTCAGGACTGGTGAGTTCGTCAAAATCACGCATCGCTGAATCAGGTTTTGCAATTCTCTGATGTTCCCCGGCCAGCTCCAATTCAGAAGGGCATCCATCGCCTTGGCAGGGATAGTCGTTATCGACTTCTTCCTTTCACTTGCGTATCTGGACACGAAGTAACGCACAAGGGCAGGAATGTCACTTTTTCTCTCCCGCAGAGGGGGAACGTAAATCGGAAAGACATTCAGTCTGTAAAATAAGTCCTCCCGGAAGCGACCCTCGGCGATGCTCCGACGCAAGTCCTGATTTGTGGCAGCGATCAACCGAACGTCGACTCTTACAGTCCGGTTACTGCCGAGCCTTTCGAATTCCTTGTCCTGCAGTACCCGTAGCAGCTTGGGCTGAATGATGCTTGGAAGATCTCCTACCTCGTCCAATAGCAAAGTGCCTCCGTCAGCCAGTTCCAATCGACCTACGTACCGATTGATGGCCCCGGTGAATGCCCCCTTTTCGTGTCCGAATAACTCGCTTTCCAACAAATCTGTCGGAATCGCAGTACAGTTGACGCTAACGAACTTGCTGTTGGCCCGCGGGCTGAGCTGATGAACTGCGCGTGCGACTAGCTCCTTACCGGTACCGGTTTCGCCCAGCAGGAGCACGGTGGCGTCCGTTGTAGCTACCATCCTCACCTGTCGTAAAACTTCTTGCAGAGGCGCGCTATTCCCTATCATTTCCTGGAGAGCTTCGTCGCGATGCGGGTTATCCCCTAGGTCAAAATCCTGGAGTTCTGGTTCGAGCCTTGGTACCGCGGCCGCCGGGGTTGGGGAGTAATCCGTCGGCGCTGAAAGCCCATCGAAGGAAGGCGCGGTGTCCAGAAGCTGAGCGATGATCGCCGCGGCACGGCGCAAGAACTCAATCGTCGCATTCGTCTTAGGCCTGACCAGCAAACTGCCAAACCCTATGGCTCCCAGCTTGCGACGGCTTGTGGTCAGGGGAAAGACATAGTAAGTACGAACACCGAGTCGGCGAAGCGACTGTAGGAAAACGGGTAACTTGGGTTCGGCATCCAAATCCTGGACAAGTACGGATCGTTGATTTTTCCACACACGACCGATTGCACAGGCGTCCGCGGGAAGGGATTCGCATTTGCTCTCCGCCTCCCCCGCCTTGCAAATGCTCAGATGGATGCTTTCCGCACTTGAGTCATAAAGACCCAATGTGACAACGTCAAAACTCGAGGCATGATGCAGGCGGAGTGCCAGCCCGGGCAGAAGAACCCCTATCGCGCGCTGACTAAGTCCAAGCTGTACCAGATCCAGTAAATTGAGATGCTGGCCGACGGTCAGATCTGAGGAATCAGGGGAATCGGCGGAATCAAGCGCAAGTCCAAGCTCCGGCATACTCTCTCTCACATCCTAAATGGTTTAGCTCTTCGGAGCGGACTATGTTTTACGGTATGACCTTTCAGGACCGACGAAACCACAACACCTTTGCCGAAGAATCTTCCTGATTGGTCGATCTTGACAACGATCTGGTTTTAGTGCTAAGTGTGCTCATAGAGGGTAACAATTTGGATCATAATGGTCCAGTCACTATGTGGGAACATTGCGACGAACGCCGCATGAAGCGAGGATCCGAATGACAGAGCAGTGCCGGAATATTGGCACGGTTGCATGCGGACGGCACCTTTCCGCCGTGCTCTCAATGGCGCGGCTGGTTTTGTCGAGTGGCCCTGGTGCGCATTGTTACTTAGTAACATCAGTGAGCTGGACAGAGAGTAGCGACCTACCGCACCAAACCTTCGTATAGCTTCGCTGCGCGAATAGTCACTTGCTTTCGTGGAACGCTGCTAGAGTTCGCAACCGATATTACGGCGGCCTGAGGGGGCACCGCTTCTCATGCGTTGTTCTGGGGCGTGAGTGCAACTACCTCTACCACAAAACGAAAGTTCCCGTCTCGAAAGTCTTCGTGGCCTTCGAATTCTTGGGACTTCTCGCGAGCAAGTGTTCGACGACATTGCCCGTCTGGCCGCTCTGATCTGCGATACGCCAGTCGCCGTCATCGCTTTCATCGATGAGCAAAGGGTATGGTTTAAGGCATCCATCGGCCTTGAGTCGCATGAGATTCCGCGAGAGGGCGCGTTCTGTGCCTATGCAATCTTGCAACCCGACGTCCTGATCGTCCCGGATCCGCTCTCTGACGAAAGATTCGCGAGCAGTTTCCTGGTGAAGCAAATCGGGATTCAATTCTACGCCGGGATACCGTTAGTTATCGATGACTCCCACCCCCTGGGTACGCTGGCCGTGATGGACCGAGTGGCACACCTCCTGACAGAGGAGCAGCGCGATTCGTTACGCATACTCGCTCGACGGATGACGCGTGAGCTAGAACTACGCCGCACGGGAGGAGCTCAATCGCCGCAGAGGCAGCCTCACCTCGCCATGCCTCACCAGCGTTCCGTCACCATCTTGATCGTCGAAGACAACGACAACCTTCGAAACCTTCTCTATCGGGCGCTCGAAGGCAATGGGTTTTCCGTCCTTCCCGCCGCCGATGGTGCAGAGGCACTCCGCTTGTGCGAGCAACACGATGGCGCAATAGATCTTGTCGTGAGTGATATTGTCATGCCCCGTCTCAACGGACTTGAGCTCGAAGAGAGAATTCGCGCGGCTCGTCCCGAGACGAAGTTTTTGTTTATTACCGGCTTTGGTGACCAGTTTCCCGAATCGCGCGAACGGATCAAGTACGGCGCAAACATCCTGGAGAAACCCTTCCTTCCTTCGGAACTTCTGCGTAAAGTGGAAGAGACGCTCAACCAGGGGACGGCAGCAACAGGTACCGACGGATAAGCCGTTCTCCATTCAGATTCGCCTGATTGGCTGCGCTGCGATCTGTTGCCGGACTCGCGGAAGGCAGAACGGGAGACGCAGGCGCGACGCCAGCAGGCACGGTTGCGGGCAACGCTCGGTGCGGCAGCATCGGACGCGGCTGAAGAAGCGGCCCAGCAGGCCAGTCCTTTCCCATGAATTGGAGTCGTTCCGCTCGTTCTGCATGCCTTTCCCTCGGCTTTGCTGCAACCTGCCGAAGCCTCTGTTGAAATGTCCTATAAGTGCTTATTCTAGCCGTTTGACGATACATCTGCATCGATATATGCTTCAATTCGAGATTTGAGCGCCCAAATACCTCCAACTTGCATGTGCGCGAGGCGCGGACCTCGACGGCGGAGCTCGAAGAAGGACACGATCCGCAGCCGTCAGGTTGGAGTTCAACACGGGTTGTGAGGACCAGCGTCAACCATGCCGGGTGAACTCTTCGATAAAGTCATCGTACTGACGGGCGGTGGCGAGGGAATTGGGGCGGAATGCGCGCTGGCGTATGCGCGCGAAGGCGCCACCGTAGCGATTCTCGATCACCACATCGAAGCCGCGGAGCGCACCGCGGCAAAAGCCGGCGCGGGATCGATCGCGCTCCATGCCGATGTAGCCGAAGGCGCGATGGTCGAGTCCGCCATGGCGGAGGTGCAGAGGCGCTTCGGCCGAATTGATGCGTTGCATAACAACGCGGGAATCGCCATGCCCTCTCTACCTCTACATGAGACCAGTGAGGCGCAATGGGATGTGCTGCAACACGTCAACGTGAAGTCGATCTACTGGACGACCCGCTATGCCTTCCCCGCGCTCGCCGCATCCAAGGGGGCCATTCTCAACACCGCCAGTATGGTGGGTCTGATTGGTCAGCAAGATCATGCCGCCTATGTCGCCAGCAAGGGCGCGGTCGTTTCGCTCACCAAAGCGATGGCGGTCGACTATGCCCGGCGGTCGATTCGTGTGAATGCGATCTGCCCGGCCGCTGTCTGGACGCCCATGCTGGAGCGCTGGTGTGCCGAACAGCCGGACCCGTCCGCCATACGCCGGTCTTTAGATGAGGTCCACCTTCTGGGACCATGCCCGCACGGCGACGTGATCGCGGACGTCGCCGTTTTCCTGCTTTCGCAGCGGGCGCGTTTTATGACTGGATGCATTGTGCCGGTCAGCGGTGGCGCGGAACTGGGCTATCGACGTTAGCTGCAGGAGTCATCATGCCAATGTGGGTCATCGACCGCATCACCGCATTTGATATGAAATACCCCCTTCCACCGGGTGCGGGGACGGAT
>Ga0209420_1000760_pt1 | contig 16131 bp, 13 predicted proteins | sample BlaSpr_A8_OM1_O1_FD_187972 | JGI IMG/M metagenome (GOLD analysis project Ga0209420, IMG submission 187972) | Forest soil microbial communities from Thunder Bay, Ontario, Canada - Black Spruce, Ontario site 2_A8_OM1_O1 (SPAdes) (version 2) | ecosystem: Environmental > Terrestrial > Soil > Boreal... | reverse complement strand
CGGCACGGTGGTTGCCGAAACTCCAGAAGCTCGTGCGGGAGATCGCAGGCGGCTGTTGCAGAACGGGGTCGAACAGCTCGTCGTGGAAGCCATGAGGGTCGGATTAGGCGAGCGCGAATTGGTAGAAGCGATTTACCAACAGTGGGAGAAATTGGCGAGGCCGGCTCAGGTGCATGAGAAATGATCCAGGTGCCAAGCGTATGGAAGAAGTGTGGCCCGTTTGAGGCGTTGTAAGGCTTGAGGTTCACCGTGCGCGAGGCAAGCGCAAAGCCCTAGGACGTGGGTAAACGCCGGGCACGCTTGGCGCGGCACTCGTCGCAATAGCCGCCAATCTCGGTGCGCGTTACCGTGATCTTGATCTTGCAGTCCGCTTCGATTTGGCGCTTTAGCTGTTCGAAAAGCACGCTTTCCACTTCCCTCACCTTACTGCAGCCCAGGCATGCCACATGAATGTGATCGCGCGGGCCATGGCTTTCGTAGTAGTGCTGGTCGCCGTGGATATGCAGCAGATCGAGCTCGTCAATCAGGCCGTGACGCTTGAGCATATCCAACGTGCGGTAAACCGTGACGCGATGGATATGCGGATCGATGTGCTGGGCGCGTTCGAGGATAGCGCCAGCGTCCAGGTGCCGTTCGGCGTCATCCATCACCTGTAGCAACACGCGCCGCTGTCGCGTGAGCCGCACACCTTGCTTCGTAAGCGCCGCTTGCAGCCGCCCGGGACGAGCGTGGGCGTTCAGGCGTTCGCCGCTCGATACGCGGTGGGCGCGGGAGGCAGGCATTCGAGGTGTGCTCTGCAGCCGGGAGCTAATGGTGCGGCAGCAGACGCACGATGTCATGGTACATGACGATGACGAACAAGATCAAAATCAGCACCATGCCCACCTGCATGAAGGCTTCCTTGGTTTTCATGCTGAGATCGCGGCGCAGGGTGGTCTCGACGGCCAGCATCAGGATGTGACCGCCATCAAGGATCGGCACCGGCAGTAGATTTAAGAGCCCAAGGTTTACGCTGATGATCGTGGTCAGCAGGAGTAGCGATCGCAGGCCTTCCCGCGCGGCGCGGCCCGACTCGGCCACCATGCCTACAGGACCTTCGACATTCTTCAAAACTTGCGACCAACGGCTGGTAAAGAGTTCGCCGATCACGCCGAGAATCTCTTCACCAAAACGTACGTTAAGCCAAAGCGAAAGCTCGGAAGCTTCGAGCACGCCATAACTGCGAGTCGTGGACCCTTCGCCGATCGAAGCGCCCACCATCCAGCGGACGCCATCCGGCGTATTTACCTTGTTCGGATGCATGGTCAAATGCATCTGATGACCGTTGCGCTCGATCAGCACGTCCGCAACGCGATCCTCGTGCTCCTGGATCACCTGCGAAAACTGAAAAAAGCTCTGCACCGATTGCCCGTCCACAGAAACCACACGGTCACCGACTTGCAGTCCGGCGCGATCTGCCGGCTGCTCGGGCGAGACACTCAATACAATGGCCGGTCCTGCGGCAAACCCGAAGGAGGAAAACTCGTCGGCACCCGAACGCACAGCGGTGTTGAATGTGTTGCCGTCGCGCTCCACCGTGATGGGGATAGTACTGCCGGGCAATGCCAGCGCCGCTTCCCAGTGGGCACGCTGCCAGGTGGGATTCTGGCTTCCGTTGACCGCAACGATGCGATCGCCCGCCTGTAGACCGGCGTGGTCCGCGGCAGTACCGGGAAGCACACCGACAATTTCGATAGGTTTGCTGTAGTAGCTCGGCTCCGGATAGTTCACGAACAGAGCGGCAAGAACTACGACGGCGGTGAGCAGGTTCATCATCGGGCCTGCCAGCAACACCACCACTCGTTGCCAACGAGGTTTCGAGGCGAATTCGTCTGGCGCACCCGTGCGCTCGTCCCCGGGCGTTTCGCCAGCCATTCGAACGTAACCGCCCAAAGGCAGGATGCTGACCCGATAATCGGTATTGCCGCGCCGGAAGCCCGTTATGCGGGGACCAAAACCAAGAGAAAAAACATCGACGCGCACGCCGAAAAATCGCGCCGCGAGGAAGTGACCCAGCTCATGGATAAACACCATGAAACCCAGCGCAAAAATCGCGCCCGCTATTGAAAACCACTTTTCCATGGTGCCGGTTCCCTTTCTACTGGTGACTCCAATTCTACACTCTTCCCTTCAATCGGCGAAACCGGCGGCCATCAAGCGGCTCGTTCAATCTTGCCGATTTCCTCATGCGCGAGCCTTCGGGCTTCCTCGTCCGCCGCAAGGATGTCTTCAATGCCACTCGGGCGCGACCGGGGCATCCGCTCGAGCACTCGCTCAATCGTTTCTGAGATGCCGCTAAAGCCGATTCGGCGGCCTAGGAATGCCGCCACGGCCACTTCGTCGGCCGCATTTAGGGCGGCGGGCAGTACGCCACCGCGCCGTGAAGCTTCCCGGGCCAACTTGAGGCAGGGGAAACGGCGTGTCGAAACCTTTTCGAAATCGAGCCGCCGTAGCTTTTCCCAGTCTAGGTGCAGCGCAGGCATTTCGATTCTGTTGGGATATGTTAACGCGTACTGGAGAGGCATGCGCATATCTGTGGGCCCGAGTTGTGCCAAAACGGAACTATCCACGAACTCAACCATGGAATGAACCGTTGATTGAGGGTGCACGACCACCTGTATTTTTTCGAGCGGTACGCCAAAAAGCCAGCGCGCTTCGATGACCTCGAAGCCCTTGTTCATCATGGTGGCGGAGTCAATGGTGATGCGTTGCCCCATCTTCCAGTTGGGATGCGCTAAAGCTTGCTCGGGCGTAGCTCCTGCAATCTGCGCGAGCGGCGCCTTTCGAAACGGGCCACCGGAAGCCGTCAAGACCAGCCTACGCACTTCCGAATGTTTGCCGGCGCGGAGACACTGATGAACGGCATTGTGTTCGCTATCCACCGGAAGGATTTCCACACCCGCATGGTGCGCGGCGGCCATCACAATCTCGCCGGCGGCCACCATGACTTCCTTATTGGCCAGCGCGATCTGCTTTCCCAGACGGACGGCCGCATAAGTAGCCGCGAGACCCACCACGCCTACGGCCGCGGAAACGACTACCTGCGCGTCTGCGTGGGTGGCGACTGCGTGGATGCCAGCAGCGCCATACTGAATTTCGGGAACCCGCGTAACACCTGAAGAACTCAGCTTGGCGCTCAATTGGGAGGCCCGCGCAGAATCCGATACGGAGACGAGTTGCGGGCGATGACGCTCGATCTGGCCGCACAGCTCTTCCAGATTGTCGCCAGCGGCCATAGAAACGACCTGAAAGCGTTCGGGCAGAGATTCGACTACAGCGAGGCATTGACGCCCGATGGAGCCCGTAGAACCGAGAAGAGCGATATGCTTCATTCGAAAAGGTCGGCCCGCAGTTTTGGGCTGCCGCGCACAAGACGACACGTTAAGGAAAAGACCTTATCTCGCGCTACAAATTATGGCTCGTAACCCACTGAAAATAATACCAGATCACGGGCGCGGCAAGGACCAGCGCATCTATTCGATCCAGCATGCCTCCATGACCGGGAAGGATTGTGCCGGAGTCCTTTACGCCCGCGCTGCGCTTGTAAGCCGACTCGATCAGATCGCCGCCCTGCCCGGCTATATTGGCGAGCGCGGCCATGATCAGCACCTGGCTGGGAGTAATATGCAGCCAGCGCGTAAACACCACGCCCGCCAGCAATGAGCCCGCCAAATTTGCTACCGCGCCTTCCCAGGTCTTCTTCGGGCTTAGGTGAGGCGCCAGACGCCACTGTCCGATGCTCTTGCCGACAAAATATGCCAGCGTATCCCCCGCCCACACGAGAACGAGCGTGAAAAGCAGCAACTTCCGGCCTTCGAGCCTCACTCCGTGAATTCGAATGATGCTCGACAACGGAAACACCAAAAACAAGATCGCAGCGGCGCTTAGAGACACTGAGCCGAGCGCTTCATTCACAGGCTCTTTGGCAAAAATCACAATGGCAGTGGCGCCAAGCACGAACAATATCAGGATGTGTTCGAAAGAAAGAAGGGCGGCGAGATCGCCAAAGCGGGCAACATCGGCGTCACCCCCGTTACCGGCATGACTGGCGGCAGCAAGCCACTGCGAATAGAAAATTGCCAGGGCGCAAAGACCCGTCCAGACGCGATAGCCGATCATTCCAGCGTGCGCGCCAAGCACGAAGAATTCGAAAAGCGCCAGCAACATCACCAGAGCGGCCAAAACCGCCACTAAAAACGTTGGCGCCCACCAAACTAACGCGACCACCACGGGAATCAAAATGAGGGCGGTCAGAATGCGCGGCAGCGTCATCCGATAACCCCGGCAACACCCACCACGATGCGGTAATCAGCGAACATGAGCGGGATCACAGAGGGCTAGGCCGATTCACGGGTGGCTTCCGGCGCTCCCAAGCCGCCGTACCGGCGCTCTCGCTTTTGGTAATCCAGAAGCGCCTCGTAGAGTTTTACGCGATCAAAGTCAGGCCAGAGGGTTTCCGTAACGTAAATCTCTGCATACGCAATCTGCCAAAGCAGGAAATTGCTCACGCGCATTTCGCCGCTCGTGCGCACCAGGAGATCGGGGTCCGGCAGGCCGGCGGTGTAGAGGTGGCGCGAAATCATCTCCTCACTGACTGCGTTCGTTCCCGAACCATTGTGACGTACCTGCTTAAGAATCGAATTAAAAGCATCTACAATTTCCGCCCGGCCGCCATAGTTCAGCGCCACCGCGAGGGTCATGCCGGTGTTATTGGCAGTCTTGGCCATGGCCTCACGGATGTCTTTTCGCACGGCCTCGGGCAAAACATCTACCCTACCGAGAATTATCAGCCGGATGTTATTTCGATGAATCTCGGGAAGTTCCTTTCGAAGGTATTCGCGGAGAAGCCGCATGAGGAAGTCGGTTTCGGTCTTGGGTCTGCGCCAGTTTTCTACCGAGAAGGCATAGAGGGTCAGCGTCGGAAGGTGAAGGTTTGCGCAAGTCTCAATGACGTTTCGGGCCGCGATCACGCCCGCGCGATGGCCGGCCACCCGAGGCAAATGGCGACGTTGCGCCCACCGGCCATTGCCATCCATGATGATGGCGACGTGCCGCGGCAGCCGCTTCGGATCGATCTGTTCGAGCAGCCGCGGTGCCTCGCGCTCGGCGGGCTTGAGAACCTCGGTGGTCTTCACAAGATAAACCAGGGACAAATATCGGCAGTGCGCCGGACTCTCTTTACAACGCAAAGCTAACATAGAGGTGCAGCGCGTGCAACGCGCTGCAGTTAGATTCCGGGCACTCCACCGAATTTGCCGGGGAACAACGTGGCATACACCAGCACGATCGTGAGGGCGATCATGGCAACGCTGGTAGCCCAGGCAATTGCGTTGAAGGTAGGCGAGCTTACGTGTTCGCCGAGCAGGTCACCGCGGCTGGCAAGCAGAACCAGAAAGATCAGCACGACGGGCAGCCACACTCCATTGGCTACCTGCGAAAAAACCAGGATCTTCAGCAACGGCGCGTTCGGAATGAGAATCAGCCCGCCGCCGATTACGATCAGCGCCGTGTAGAGCCAGTAAAAAGTCGGCGCCTCGCTGAATTTATGATCGATACCGGCTTCAAATCCCATGCCTTCGCAAATTACGTGCGCGGTGGAAAGCGGCAGAATCGACGCGGCGAATACGGAAGCATTGAGCAACCCAAACGCGAAGAGCTTTGCCGCCCACGATCCCGCGAGCGGCGCCAGCGCTTGAGCGGCTTCGGAAGCCTGCGTGATATTCCTGTGGCCGGAAACGTAGAGCGTCGCTGCCGTACAAACGATAATAAAAAAGACGATCGCCATGCAACTGATGCTTCCTGCAAGCACGTCGGCCCGTGCCTGCTTATATTGCCGGGCGCCGATACGCTTTTCGACGAAGCTGGCTTGCATGTAGAAGAATTGCCAGGGGGCAATGGTCGTGCCGATCAGGGCGGTCAGCATCAAGAGATACGGCGCGTTAAATTGAAAGTTGGGTACCACCAGGCTCTTGGTAGCAAGAAGCCAATCCGGCTTGGCGCGTATCGCAGCGACGATGTAAGCAAGATAAAACGTGCAAAGAACGAGAAATACCTTTTCCACTTGGCGGTAATTGCCACGAAGAACGAGCACCCAGACCACGATTCCCGCCGTAGGAACAGAAATGTATCTGCTGACACCGAAAATCTCCATCGCGGCAGCGACGCCCGCGAATTCAGCCACGACGTTCGCCAAGTCCACCAGAAAGCCGGTCACCATCACGAAAAACGTCGGCCGAAAACCGAACTCTTCGCGGATTAGGTCGGAGAGCCCCTTGCCGGTGACCACGCCGAGCCGCGCGCACATTTCTTCGGTGACGTACAGCGCGATCGTCATGGGAATTACCGCCCAAAGAAGCGCGTAACCGTACTGAGCGCCCGCCACCGAATACGTGGAGATTCCACCGGCGTCATTATCAACGTTCGAAGTAATCAGGCCCGGACCAATCACGGCCATAAAAAGCGCGAGCCTGCGGCGCGTGACACGCGTACGCCGGCGCCAATCGCGCGTCCGTTCGTTCAGTGCCTCCACCCGTTTTTGAATGTTTGTCCAAGCCATCGCGAATACGCTCGGTCTACAGACGCGCGACCAGCCTCATGACCACGTCGTCTACGTTGACCATACCGATCGGGCAGCCCGTCTCGTCGACTACCGCGAGAACCTTCAGGTCGTATTTGTCAAAAAGATGAAACACTTCCTTCTCACCCGCGTTCGGACGGATAGACAGCAACGGTTCGCTTCGGAGCGTCTTCATCACTTGATCCGGCGCGGCCAGCAGAAGCCTTCCAACAGAAACGACGCCGGAAAATTTGGCGTCGGTGTCCACAAGGAAGATTTCGTCAAGCCGCTCGACATCCACGTCGTTATCGCGAATCCACGCGACGACCTCTTCCCTGGTGGCGGATTCGCCAACAAAAACAAATTCCGTCGTCATCATGCCGCCCGCGGAATTCTCATCGAACTTGAGCAGCTCCCTGACGTCACGCGCTCCCTCCGTGGGCATTTCCTCGAGTACTTTGCGCGAATTTTCTGGGGTTAATCCGGCCAGTAAGTCGGCCGCCTCATCCGGCTGCATCTCCTCAATGATCCCCGCAGCCTTTTCGGGATCGAGTTTCTCCACAATCTGCAAACGCAGCCGGGAATCGAGTTCGGAGAGCGCCTCAGCGGCCGACTCCTCATCGAGCGAATCAATAATGGAATGGCGCTCCTCGGTCGAGAGGCGCTCGAGAATATCCGCCAGATCGGCTGGGTGCAGGCTGGCAAGTTTTGTGTGGGTGACCCGGAGCTTCACGCGGCGCATAGGATCGGCCTCGACGAGGTTTACGAACTCCCAGCGGATTGCGCGTGAGGGCAGTTTCTGCTGAATCCGGCGGATCAATGCGTGGGACATCATGCCCTGCAGTAGCCGGCCAACGGCGCCAGTCAGCCCTATATCTACTTGGCTGACCCGCAACTCGACGTTGCCGTTGTTACGCTGATCGGCCATATCCACATCGTTCACGCGAACGACTTTGCGGCCCAGCGTGTCTATGATTTGCTGATCGAGCAGGTCTTTCTGCACCCCAAGCCACGCTTCGTTTGGCTTATATTCCTCGAGGGATTTTTCGCCGACGGTGAGCCTTATATTTCCGGCGGACACCGTTCCCACCTGGTCATAACGGGCGATCAACGGCTGGTATTTGCCCCGTTCGAGCAGGAATCGAGCGATGCGGTTCGGCTGATCGGCCGGCTCGATGAATAGTTCCCGAACCAGCCCAACAAAATTTCCCTGGGCGTCAAAGGCTTTTGCGCCTAAGACTTCCGTGGCGTGCAACATATCGTCCCCCGTAGGGCCAGCTCCAGCCGCTGTTGGCTAAGTAACCTGCAGTTTGCGGGTTCTGCGTTCCGGCGAAGAAAAACGCATGTACACAAAAAACCCGCGGCCTTGCTTTGCTCCCGGCCGCGGGCGAGTCTGGAACGAATGGACGACCCGTTATCCGGGCGTCACCCGAGCGGTCACGGATGGAAAGGCAACACACTTAAGCCGGCGCATGACACCCAAGAAACCGGGTTGAAGACCCTGTTTCCGGTGCGGGTCCAGCCTAGGGTGGGGTTCCTGTTTCTCTTCGGAACTCATTTCGAAACAGTATTCCTCGCAATCACTAGTTAAATGCAGATACTTTCTTTGTCAAGCAAAGAGTGAGATTTAGCGCGATTTTCTCGCCGAAGAAAACAACATGTCGGGAATTTGGCTGAAGACGCCGGGGGCCACCTGCTGAACTTTGATTCCCCTTGACAGGCAGTGCTCGGCATGGAGAACGAGGTAATTCTTGGTGATGTAGTCCGAACGCGCGAATCCAAGAGCCTTCGCCGCGCGGTCTATCGCTTTCGGAGGACCTTCCAGCTCAAGAAATACACCGATTGGGGTTTCATCCAGATCGATCTCCAGGTCTTTGGCCCAACGCTGTGTAGCCCCGAGGGCGAAGGTGGTGCGGAACTTTTCATAGCGAAACCATGGCCGAAGGCCCATCGAATGAAATATGCGCGCTACCGCTTCATGATCGTCAATCTGAGTCTCGTCCTCGTCCACTATCTTGTAGGGGGATTGCGAAGCCGCCGAAGAAACGCGTTTCCCAGATTCGGATGAACTTGTACCGGATGGACTCTTAAAGGTCATGATAGCGTGACGGACCGCGCCCTTGGATGGTTTGGCGGGGCCCTCCACGCGAATGCGCATCAGTTCCTGATTGCGGCCCAAAGAGTGATCGAGCGTGTCATAGAGAGTGTTCATCTCGTGGACGCGACCGTCCGCGCCGGAAGCCGCCCTGCGAACGACGTGACCGCCCAGACGGGCCAGTTTGCGACGAGCCGCCGCTACATTTGTAGCCTTCAGCTTGATTTCGATCTCTTTGCCCTGCGCCGCCATTGCCATTAGTATAGGGCCTTCAGCCTTCCGTCCGACGAAAATGCCCGAGCCCGCAACCCCATTGATGCGGCAGTATCACGCGATCAAGACGCGTTACCCCCAGGCGCTGGTGCTCTTTCGCTTGGGCGATTTCTACGAACTCTTCTACGAAGACGCCATCGTAGCTTCGCGGGAACTGCAGATCACCCTGACGTCCCGCAACCGCGAACGTGGCCAACCGATCCCTATGTGCGGCGTGCCCTATCATGCCGCCGAAACCTATATCGCGCGGCTGATTCGGGGTGGATTCAAGGTTGCTTTGTGCGAGCAGATGGAGCAACCCGGGCCGGGCAAGAAACTGGTCCGCCGTGAAGTCACTAGGGTCATAACGCCCGGTACGGCCATCGATCAGCATCTGCTGGAGCCCCGAGAGAATAATTTCCTCACGGCGGTCGCGTATGCCCCTCGCGGCGGAAGTATTGGGCTGGCTTGGGTGGACATCTCGACGGGCGAGTTCAATGCCACGGAGTTCTCGGCGCCAGGTGTAGAGGAAAAACTGCGCGATGAATTGCAGTTGCTCCGCCCGCGCGAGGTGCTGTTGCCTAGGGTCGAAGGGTTGTTTGCGGATGCGGAAAGCGAAGGCCCCGGCAACCGCTTCGCGTCGCGAATGGAGCTGCGCGAGGGCTCCATCACGCGGCTCGAGGACTGGGCCTTCCGGCTCGATTTTGGCGAACGGATGCTCACCGAGTTATTTGCCGTCGCGGGTCTCGAGGGTTTTGGTCTCGCCGACCATCCAGTTGCCGCCACCGCGGCCGGAGCGGTTGTTCATTACCTGCGTGAGACTTCCGCGAAGAACAGTTCAGCCGCGGCGGGCGACGCGCTGCGCCACCTTGGGCGCGTGCGCTACTACGAGCAGCAGGATGCGCTGGCGCTAGACAGCGTTTCCGTAAGAAATCTCGAATTGGTCGCACCTCTTTTCCCCGAGGACTTAACGAGGAAACAAGGCGTGACGCTGCTTGGCGCCTTGGATGAAACGGTCACAGGCATGGGCGCTCGATTGTTGCGCGCCTGGATCTTGCGGCCGGAGGTGATGGAAACCGAGATTGAAGCACGGTTGGACGCGACGGCTGAGCTGAAAGCCCACACCGTGCTGCGCGAGGAAATCCGCGACGCTCTTGCGGGAGTGCTGGACCTCGAAAGACTGACCAGCCGGTTGACCATGGGCTTAGCTACGCCCCGCGATTTGCTGGCGCTCAAAGGATCGCTGCAACGAATTCCGCTCACACGCGGATTCCTGGCGAATTCGACCTCGGCGAGGCTCGTGGAACTACACGGGCAGATGGACGAACTGGCCGACTTGGCGGTGCGTATCGAACAAACCATTGCCGCGGAGGCCCCGGCGCAGGCGAGCGAACCTGGCATAGTCCGCCGCGGCCACAATGCTGAATTGGACGAATTGCGCGACCTTGGGCAGCGCGGCAGGCAATTTATCGTCGCGATGGAGGAACGCGAACGAAAACGCACGGGCATCGGCTCGCTCAAGATCCGCTACAACCAAGTGTTCGGCTACTACATGGAAATTTCGCGGACGAATGCGCATCTCGCACCCGACGATTACGAGAGAAAGCAAACGCTCGCCAACGCTGAGCGCTACACCTGCGCGGAATTGAAGGACTACGAGAGAAGGATTCTTGAAGCCGACGATTCCATGGGCGAGATTGAGCGTCGCATTTTCGGCGAATTGCGCAACTGGCTGGCGGAGCAAGCGCCACGAATCCGCCGAACGGCTATGGCCGTCGCGCAACTCGATGTGCTCGTAAATTTCGCGCGCCTGGCTGCAGGGCGCAATTATGCGCGGCCCGAATTTTCCGCAGACGGCGAAATGATGATCGCGGGAGGACGTCACCCCGTAATCGAGCGCTTACTCGAACAACGCGGCGAACGCTTCGTGCCAAACGATCTATATCTGAACAACTGTTCGCAACAGATTCTGCTGATTACCGGGCCGAACATGGGTGGAAAATCGACCTACCTGCGGCAAGCGGCGCTGATCGCGATCATGGCGCAAATTGGGTCATTCGTGCCGGCGGCCAATGCGCGACTGCCGATCACCGACCGAATTTACACGCGCATCGGCGCGGCAGATAATCTGGCCCGTGGCAGATCTACTTTCTTAGTGGAAATGACCGAAGTCGCGGCTATTCTCAACACCGCCGCGGCGAATAGCCTGATTTTGCTCGATGAAGTGGGCCGGGGTACGGCGACCTTTGACGGGCTTTCCATCGCTTGGGCCGTGGTGGAGTTTCTACAATCGCATACTCATGCGCGTACTCTCTTTGCGACGCACTATCACGAATTGACGGAGCTCGCCAATCTCCTCCCGGGCGTCAAGAACGTGCATGTGGCCGTAGCAGATACAGCCGGAGGAATCGTCTTTCTGAAGCGCGTGGAAGCGGGCAGCGCGAACAAGAGCTACGGTATTGAGGTAGCGCGCCTCGCAGGCTTGCCGCGGAGCGTGATCGAAAGAGCCCGCGAGGTCCTACTGAAACACGAGAACAATGAACACGTGCTAAGCGAGAAGCTGTCGCCCGGTGGTACGAATGGCTCGCATGGAGTTGTACAACAGCCCATGTTTACTGCGATCGATCGCGAGGTTCTGGAAGCAATCCGAGCCGCCGATCTGGATAACCTGAAACCCCTCGACGCGCTGAATCTGCTGGCTCAACTAAAAAAGCAGGTTTCATGAGGCGCCGGAGCGGCGGTCGTCTGGCGAATCGAAAGATGTATGTGCTGGGATTGATGTCCGGCACATCGGCGGATGGAATCGATGTGGCCCTGACAGAGGTCTCCGGCACACCGCCATTTCTCAAGGCCAAACTTCATGACTTTGCTTCGATTGCTTACCCGCGCCGAGTTCGCTCAGCGGTCCTGCGGCTTTCGGAAGGCGAACCTACCTCTACGGCCGAGATCAGCCAGCTCAATTTTCTACTGGGAGAGCTTTTTGCCGATGCGGCCATTGCGGCGTGTCGTCGCTTTCGTGTGCCGATCACTCGCATAGATCTGATCGGCTCGCATGGTCAGACCATCTACCACCAGGGCAAAGCGACGTCTTTTCTCGGAGCAGGGCGCATATCGTCCACGCTGCAAATTGGAGAACCTGCATTGATCGCCGGGCTTACGGGGGTCACCACCGTCGGCGATTTCCGGCCGGCGGATATGGCGGCGGGAGGGCAGGGCGCTCCGTTGGTGCCTTTCGTGGATTTCCTTCTCTATCGGGACGCGAAGGAAGGCCGCGCTTCGCTCAACATCGGCGGAATTGCCAACGTGACGGTAATTCCCGCGTGCGCGCACCCGGAGGATGTTTTCGCGTTTGATACAGGACCCGGGAACATGGTCGTGGACGCTCTGGTGTCCTACGGCACGAACGGGCGACGAACTTACGACCGGGATGCAAAGTTGGCTCGTAAAGGCAAACTGCTGCCGGGGTTGCTCAATTCCCTTCTCGCCAGCTCTTACTTTCGCGTGAGGCCGCCGAAATCGGCGGGGCGGGAGCAGTACGGAAAGGAATATGTGGCGCGCCTGCTCGATTGGAGTCGTGCGCACCGGGCGAAGCCCGAGGACCTGGTTCGAACAGCAACTGTTTTCACAGCCCTTTCCATTGTGGACGCGTGGAACCGATTTGTGGCGCCGAAAGCCCATATCACCAAGCTGATCGTGTCTGGAGGCGGGGCGCACAATCCGTTGCTGATGACGCAGCTTGCTGCATTGCTGGGGGGCGTGAATGTCCTGACCTCGGCGCAAGTCGGTATACCGGAAGACGCCAAGGAAGCTTTCGCGTTTGCGATTTTGGCGTACGAAACTTTCCACGGGCGTCCATCCAATCTGCCATCGGCCACCGGTGCCAAGCGGCCAGCGATTCTTGGCAAGGTCTGTTATGCGCGGCGGTAGACGCCAGCCAGCGTTGCGTGTGGGGCATCGCCTCCTCCCAAACTTAGTCCTACTTTCAGTCTTCGCTTTATCGTGCGGTCGGCCCGCTGCCGAACCGCCTGGCATGGTCACGTTCCTGATCGAGACGATGCCCGCCAACCTAGATCCCCGCGTCGGCACCGACGCTCAGTCGCAGCGCCTTGATGGATTGCTCTTCAGCAGTTTGGTCGAGCGCGACCCCAGTATGAATCTGCGCGGAGACCTCGCGGAGCGCTGGGAAACGCCCGATCCGTTGACTTACATTTTTCATCTCCGAAGCGGTGTAACGTTCCACGACGGCACGCCGCTTACATCAGCGGACGTGAAATTCACCTTTGATTCGATTCTGTCGGGCGCGGTGCAATCTCCAAAGCGCGGATCGTTTCGGATGGTGAAATCCATCGAGACCCCCGATCCGCTGACGGTGACCTTTCACTTGTCAGAGGCATACGCATCATTCCCATGGAGCCTCGCGCGACCGGCGATTGGGATCGTGCCTGCTAACTCGACCGTGGACTTTGCTCAGCATCCAGTGGGGTCAGGTCCTTTTCGTTTCGAGAGCATGCGGCAGGACGACGAAATCCTCTTGCAGCGAAATGACTCCTATTTTCGAACTCCGCCGCAGGTCCAGAGCGTGAGATTTCGAATTGTGCCGGAGGCAGTGGTTCGCGGGCTCGAACTACGCAAAGGTAGCGCCGATCTCGAGCTGAATTCGCTTACCCCGGATATGATCCCCGTGCTCGCGGGGACGCCGCACCTATTAGTGACCGAACAACCGGGATCGATCCTGGCCTATCTTTCGTTCAATTGTGAAGATCCCATCCTTTCGAAACGCGCCGTGCGGCAAGCACTGGCGTACGCCACCGATCGCGAAACGCTTGTTCGAACGCTGCTGCGAGGGCAAGCCCGAGTTGCCGACGGGCTGCTGCCGCCCGGCAATTGGGCGTTCGAGTCAAAGGTGCAGCATTACGACTACAACGTACAGAAGGCGGAAGCCCTACTGGACCAAGCGGGATATCCGCGGCAAGACGATGTGCGCGCCGGAGTACGGCTCAAGTTGACGATCAAGACTTCTACCGATCAATCGGTGCGCTTGCTCGCGGAAGTCTTGCAGGATCAATGGCGGCGCGCCGGAATCGACCTCGAGCTACAGCCTCTCGAGTTCGCCACGCTTTATGCAGACATTACGCGCGGCAGCTTCCAAATTTATACGTTACGTTGGGTAGGAGCGAACAACGATCCGGACATTTTCGAATACGTGTTCAGTTCGAAAAAGATGCCTCCGGCGGGAGCAAATCGAGGCCGCTATCGTAATCCCCAACTCGACGCGTTGGTGGATGAGGCGCGGGTGGAATCCGATCGCGATAAGCGCAAGGAGATCTTCAGCCAAGCGCAGAAGATCGTAGCCGAAGACGAGCCTTATTTGCCGCTATGGTTTCTGGATAACATCTCCGTGCATCGAGAAAGGATCTCGCACATCGAGTTGACGCCATCCGGAGACTATGATTTTTTGACGGGAGTAATCCTGAAGTAGGTACTCGCTACGATCGCGCGAATTGCTACGCAGAGGACGCTTCCGATTCTTCGCCTAACGCCCGGCGAATGTCTGCTTCGGAGACCACGCCTTCCCGCAGAATCCGCCAGTGGCTGTCATGTAAATCCACGATCGTAGAGGCCAACGCGGCACCCGTTTCTCCCGAATCGAGGACCAGAGGTAAGCGCTCGCCCAGTTGCTTCATGAGCTGTGCGGCATTCGAACAGGCCGGGAAACCCGAGATATTTGCGCTCGTTCCGGTCACGGGTCCTTCCAGAATGTCGATCAAGGAGCAGGCAATCCTCGAATTCGCCCAGCGGAGCGCCACCCTTCCGGTGTTGGCAGTGACTTTCAGCGGCAGCCGTCGGGAAGCATCCACCAATAACGTCAAAGGACCAGGCCAGAACTTCCCTGCCAGCGTCAGAAAAGCGTCGGGCAAATCGCGGGAGAATACCCGAGCTTGCTCCAAAGAATTGACGAGGATGGGCAATGCGCGAGCTTCGGGGCGTCCCTTGATTCTGTAGATTTGTTCCACGGCGGCGAGGTTAAACGGATCGGCGGCAAGCCCATAAAATGTATCGGTCGGCACCCCGACGACCTGCCCGCGCTGGATAAAGTCGCACGCATAACGGAGCGTGGAATTTTCCGGGGCTTCCGCGGAAACCTTCAGAAGCTCAGCGGCCAAGGTATTTGCGCCTCTCCGGCACGGCTAGGTCAGGGACGTCGCACTGCGGGATTTCACGAGTGCGCTCAAAGTGAAGCTATCACAGCGGTTAACCGCGTGCAAGGAGTCGAGCAGGCCGCAACTTCAGGTGCGGACGGGATGGGCTTGCGCGAGCTTTACGCTGCCGCAGCGGTTTGTTACGCTGCGAGCATGCCGCGTGTTCGCGCTGCCCGGGCCAGCTCCTTCCAGCCAAGCTTGATTTCCAGCCGAGAAAATCGGTGGATGCAACGCTTCCGCGCCGCTCTTGCCGGCAAGAGTGAACAGGCCGGCGGCTGGTCTGGCATCGAAGGCGTAAGGCTCGTGGAAGAGGCGCTGCGGTCCCAGATTCCCATCGAAGCGTTATTGGTGAGTGAAAGCGGCCGCAAGCATCTCGAACGGCTCACGCCCTCGTTGCGAGCTGATTTCGAACTTCTCGCGACCACAGACCGTATTTTCGAGGGAGTTGCCGGCACCGAGGCGCCGCAAGGAATCGCCGCGCTCGTTAAGCCTAAACTAGCGAGCTTTGATGACTTGTCACGAGGTGCGGGTGCGCCCTTGGTTGTGGTCCTGGTGGGCGTGCAAGATCCCGGAAATACAGGCACGATTCTGCGAACGGCAGAGGCCATGGGCGCGAGCGGCCTGGCTGCGTGCCGCGCGGGATCGATCGGCACGGCGCACCCCTTTTCACCGAAAGTGCTCAGGGCCTCGGCGGGGTCCGCGTTCCGGTTGCCGATCCTGGATGGCATAGCCGTCTCGATCTTACAAACTCAACTTCGCATTTCGAATATCTATTCCTTCGCCGCAACTTCTTCGCGCGAGCACAGCAAAAAAACAGTGGCGCTAGCTCCTTGGCAAGCCGACCTGCGCGGTGCCGTGGCATTTTTCATTGGCAATGAAGGAGCGGGGCTGCCCGCCGAAGTCGAGCACGCGACCGACGCGACGATTCGCATACCTTCCGCGCTCACTTCGCAGGGCGCATGTGGAGTGGAATCCTTGAACGCCGCGAT
>Ga0209420_1000759_pt1 | contig 16152 bp, 15 predicted proteins | sample BlaSpr_A8_OM1_O1_FD_187972 | JGI IMG/M metagenome (GOLD analysis project Ga0209420, IMG submission 187972) | Forest soil microbial communities from Thunder Bay, Ontario, Canada - Black Spruce, Ontario site 2_A8_OM1_O1 (SPAdes) (version 2) | ecosystem: Environmental > Terrestrial > Soil > Boreal... | reverse complement strand
AAGAGATCGCGCACACCGGGGAACTGCATGGATGGCGCGGGGAGCCAAAAGTCGAACGTAACAATTCCGTTCAGCAACGGACCGAGCTGCGTCTTAATCGAGGTGGTCTGCAGCCCCACCATGCTGCCGCCGAATTGCTTCGCCTTGAGGCCGATTTCGTTTGCGGCGCGAACCATGCCCACAGTGTCGATTGGATATGACGCCACATAAACGATGTCGGCGTTCGTCGCTTGGATGGCGCGCAGAATGGTCGTGAAGTCGACCATCGACGGGGGATAGGTCTTGTCGTACACGATTTTCAGCCCGGCAGCCTGTGCGTTGGCGCGCGCGCCATCGGCCGCATTGCGAGAGAACTCAGCATCGGCAGCCACGATCGCAATGGTTTCCGGCTTTGGATTGATGGATTTCGCAACTTCGAAAAAGCCTTGCGACAGCGCTTTCCGCGAGTCCTGCCCAGTCGGCATGAACGAGAAGTACCTCGGATAGTGAAATTGGCTGTTGACGTCGAACCCATAGAGGCCGGTAAACACCATGCCTCGCTGCATGATCACCGGCATGGCGGGGGCAACCAGATTCGTCGCATAGGGACCAACCACGAGGTCGACCTTGTCGATATCGAGAAGCTTGGTATAGATGCCGGGAACGTTCGAGGGGTTGCTCTGATCGTCGTAGTAGACGAGCTGGACCGGTCGGCCGAGAAGACCGCCATGCGCATTGACGTCGGCCTCCCAAATCTTCATGGCGATCAGGGCAGGCTTGCCGTTGGGCGATAGACCCCCCGTGAGGGCCATGCTGAACCCAATCTTGATCGGGGACTGAGCGGATGCCGGCGAGCAGGCGAGTATCGCGGTAATACAAACGGCACAAACAAGTGAGGCCGTCGTTGTACCCACCCGTAACGCTCTGGCTCGTTCGAGCCGACCGGGGGTAGCGGCGACCAAGCGGCCTGGCCTTGCGACGCCACGACGAGGGGGGCTAATCGTGCTGACGATCTCCCAGAGCCGCAGTATACTCACGGGCAGCACCAAGAGCCGCAGAAACACCCAAGGCGCGGCGGCGCAGTCGGACATTGCGAGCATGGCTCTCACCTTGCTTCGATTCGTATCGGATGGCGCGGATAGTCTCGCTCCTGTTCAAAGGGAAGTCATGAAACCGTTCCGAAAAAACTCGAAAATGTTTCTAAACTAGCCTGGATCGTGCGATGGGGGCGATTTACACCTTTGGCGGGTAGTGTCCTAATTTGAGGTCCGGTCCACCAGTTCCTCTAGGGACCATACGCGGTCCGTCACGTTGGCGGCCATCGCTGGCGTCACCCGCAAAGTCTTGTGCAGCCGAACGAGATTGTAATGCGCGAAATGCAGGGCGACCGCCGCCTGCAAGTTCTCAAACTTCTTGCTGAAAGCGTTGGTTAGCCGTGTAAACCGGCGCATGCTCATCCGCATCGTGAGGTTTTGCCTCTCGACATGGCTGGTCGAAATGTGGGCTTGGTCAGGGGTCCCCGCGATCACTGTACGCGCCGCGCCTGTCACGCGCGGAGGGCCATACCGGCCGGGTCCGATCGGTTCGGCGTCATAAAATTTAACAATCTGCCCGTAGTCCACATCTGCACCGAAGGCCCGCTCCACAGCGTCAACGTAGGAGCGCAGCGAGTCCGATGAAATCTGCACGCGATTGTTCAGCCGCTCTGAAAGATCGGTCATAAACGCCACGGCGGTTTCCCGCGTCCGCTTACCGACCCGATAGGCCGGGATCAGCTTGGTATCCGGGTCGATCGCCACAAACGTCCATTGGTCGCCAATCTTGGTCCGATCGGTAAAGCGGGGAATGTGTGCCTGCTTCACCTTTACGAACGACCAAATTTCGTCGCACTGAATGCGGCGGCAATCGAGATTGCGCATTTGGTCATCAGCGAGGGCAGCGCAGCCGGTCCCGACTTCGACCATAAGCCGCATGATCGTATCCCGGTGAGCATCGGTCATTCGCTCGGTGGAGCGGATCGAATTGCCCTCGACCAAGGCGCTAACCACTTGGGTTCGGCGGGCGAGAGACAGGCGGTTCATGGCACTTATCCTTGACGTTTGATGTATATGACTATATATACATTCCAGGGAATGTCAATGAGTACATATACATGAATTTTCGTGAGACCGTTGATGCACTTTGCACCCCGCTTGGCCATGAAGACGTGGCCCAGGCGCTCAACGTTTCGGTGCAAACGATCCGCCAAGCGCGGATGAACGAAGATTCCAGCGCATTTAGGGCGCCCCCTAAAGGCTGGGAAAGGGCACTGATACGCCTAGCTGAGGACCGCGTTTGGCACTACCGTAAATTGATAGAACAAATGCGCAAAACGGAAGCCGCAAATGACCGGTAACGTCACTATCTCTGAAGCACCTACTACCGGCCTAGGGCGCCTCATTACGGACAACCGTTTTTTCGTTCCGACACACCAGCGCGACTATAAATGGGACAGGGATCGAGTTGAGCGTTTTATTGACGATATTACTCAAGCGATGGACCGTGGAGATAAGTTCTATTTCATTGGTCTGATGGTTTTTATGGGCCCGGAGGGGGATCGCCTGCGAGTATTAGACGGTCAACAGCGCCTTGCCACCAGTATCATAATCTTTTCGGCTTTGCGGACTTGGTTCGCTGTCGTCGGGCAAGAGTCCAACCGGATCCAATATGACTTTATTGGCCGCGCCGAATATGGCGAGAGTAAATCTGAACCAAAAATTTCAATGAACAGAAACAACGATGATCTATTTCAACGCTGTGTTACAAGCCAAATTACCACTGAAGACATCGAAGCTGAATTAGAAAAAACGGGCAAAAACGACTCCAACTATAATTTGCTGGACGCTATTTTGCTCTGTCGGCGTTTTATTAGAGATGCCGCTACGAAGATCGGTGATCAAACAAAGGCGCGGAAGTATTTCGCCGATCTGATAAGATTTATGCGAGATGCAGTTATCGTTGTCAGATTGACTGTGCCAAATGAGTCAAATGCGTTTCGAGTTTTTGAAACGCTGAATGACAGAGGAATGGATCTTTCCGCTGTCGATCTGCTCAAAAACTATTTATTTGGATGCGTTTATGATGAAAAGCACCCGCAGGGTCTTACCCAAATGGAGCACCGTTGGGCGCAACTTACAGGCACGCTTCAGGATCTTAGGCAAGAGGATTTTTTAAAGGTCTATTGGACTTCTCGGCACGGTCTAGTGCAACTCGACGATATTTTTGAGAGGGTGAAAGAATCTTGCAAGACCGCAGATCATGCACAAGATCTTTCGATGGATTTGCTTGAGGCCGCGGAACACTACGCCGCACTTGATGAATCTGATGATCCGGTATGGGGGCCGTTCGGGCCCGAATGTCGCAGACTAATTGGCAATCTTAAGGTCTTGGGCTCAAAGCTTGTCAGGCCCGCGATTTTATCTGGACTAAAAAAGTTGAGCGCCAAAGACTTCGAAAAACTATTGTGGGTGCTGGAAGTCATTATCGTGCGGTGGCAGGTCATCGGTTCTGGCCGAACTGGTACTATCGAAAGACAATGTGCACGTCTTGCAGAGCAAATTTGGAACGAAAAAGTCAAAAATAGAACGGAAATGATAGAGACGCTTTCCGATCTTTATCTAGATGATAAGACGTTCTCAGAGCGGTTCGCAGAGCAAGACAATCTGACAAATCAGAAGGCGGCCTACCTGCTTAGGCGAATTGAAGATCATGAGCGCGCCGCGTCTAAAGGGCAATCAGGAAGCGAACTAAGCGCGTCACTTAGTCTTACGATCGAACACATTTTGCCAAAAAACCCGTCCCAAGAATGGTCGGACGTTCTTACGACCGATGCCGACATCGTGACTGATTGCGTGAGCAAAATCGGGAATATGTGCCTTCTCACAGAGAGCAGGAATCGAGAAGCAGCGCGGCAAGGATACTCGAAGAAACGGCCAATCTACCAGAGAAGCGAATTACTGACGACGCAGCGGGTGGCAACATCGCCGTTCTGGGACAGGAAAGCTATTGAATATCATCAGGCGTGGCTCGCAAGCAGAGCAGTCACGATCTGGAGGCTTTAATTGACTGAGGATCTCCGGCTTGGCGTCGAGCGCATGCACACCTGCAAGGCGACGTTGGCGCAGTCCGTACCGGTTACTGAGACATTCGAGGGCAAAACAGTTTGGGAAGGCGTGGTGCACGTGTTCGACCTCAAAGGACACATGACAGCCAATAGGGCGTACGCCTGGTCATCGCCGATCGAGGGAAGCGATAAGCGGCGGTTCTTTGCAGTGCTGCATCTGGGGCCAGTTACATCGCCTGTAGAGGCCGTGAGGGCGGCGATCGTGGCGGAGCAAAAGCAATCCAAGGGGGAATAGCGTGGCTAAGAAAGCAAAGGCATGGAAGCCGCTTGCGAAAGGCACGGCCATGGTTCGGGGCCTGCCCGCATGGCGGGGCGAAAAAATGCTGAGGGGTCCTGGTTGGCAGCTAATTAGTCGGGATCGGCTGCAATTCCCGGCAACTCTCTTGGAGACAATCAACATTGGACGGCTCAGGCTGGCTATTTTTAGCGTGCCGAAGAGGATGAGCCGCCGTCGAAAATCAAATTAGGACACTACCCTTTGGCGAATTCAAGCTCAACACCGAATTGGATGTACTTTCGCGAGCGAGCCAACCCCTACCGCTCGGGCGTCGGGCTGTCACTCTGCTGCGAGCGTTGATCGAGCGGCCGGGGCTGCGGTCTCGAAAGGGGCACTAATGGAGGCGGCCTGGCTTGGGGCCGCGGTTGAAGAGAGTAACCTCGCTGTCCAAATCGGCGCGTTGCGGCGGGTCTTGGGCGAAGAGCCTGGCGGCGAGGACTGGATTGAGACACTCCCCCGCAGAGGCTACCGATTCATTGGCCCGGCCGTGACCAAGTTGGAAGCCGAGGGAAGCGAAACACGAATTGCGGAGCCGTTTGCGACTCACGATAAGCCATCGATCGCGATCTTGCCGTTCCAAAATATGAGCGGCGATCTGGAGCAAGAGTACTTCGCCGACGGCCTGGTCGAGGAGATCATCACCGCTCTCTCGCGCGTGCGCTGGCTCTTTGTGATGGCGCGCAACTCGAGCTTTACTTACAAGGGCCGCGCCATCGACGTTAGGCAAGCTGCTCGCGAGCTCGGGGTGCGCTACATGCTCGAAGGCAGCGTGCGCAGAGCAGCTGACCGCGTGCGAGTCACTGGGCAGCTTATCGACGCCGCTACCGGCGCGCATTTGTGGGCCGACCGATTCGACCGTCCGCTCAGTGACGTCTTCGCTATGCAGGACGAGATTACTATTGCGGTCGTCGGCGCTATTGAGCCGAGCTTGCGTTCCGCAGAGATCGAGCGGGTGAAGCGCAAGCGGCCTGAAAGCCTTGATGCTTACGATCTCGTCTTGCAGGTGCACTCCATCGCAACGTTCACGTCGGATTCCGCATCCAAAGCCCTGCCCTTGCTCGAGCGCGCATTGTTGATCGAGCCAGACTACGCGATGGCACACGGCTACGCGGCAATCTTGCATCAGAACCTGTTCATTCGGGGCGGCATGCACGAGGAGAACCGCACCGCGGCGATCCGCCACGCGCACGCCGCCATCACTTATGGCCACGACGATGCCCCTGCTTTGGCCATGGCCGGCATGGCCATCGGCTTGGTGGAGCACGACTTCGCCGTTGCGGTTGGAGCATTCGAGGCGGCGATGGCCATTAGCCCGTCTTATGCAATGGCCTACAATCTCGGCAGCATTGTCCTGGCGTGGGGCGGCGAAGCAGAGCGCGCGATCGATTGGGGCGAGAAGGCGCTGCACCTGAGTCCATTCGATTCATGGAATGTCGTAGCGAGGTATGCGATTTCCCTCGCCCATTTTCAACGCGAGCGTTTTGAAGCGGCCGCGAGCTCCGCTCGCCTGGGCATTCAATGCAATCCGGCCTTGAGCCTTTGCTACTTTGCGCTCGCAGCGGCACTTGCCGCGCTGGGCAAACTCGACGAAGCGCAAACCGCCGTCGCGCGGTTGCTCGCAGTCCAGCCCGGATTCAGCATCGCGAGGCACTGCGTCGGCGTAGGTGCCGTAGCCGCGCTCTCCGACCCCTTGTCCAAAGCTCTTCGCAACGCCGGGCTACCGGACTGACCGAAATCAACGACTTCTTACTGGTAAGCTTTTCCTATGCGGTCGATCACCGGCAACAGGCTAGACTTCGACGGGCGAACGGCAATCGTCTCCGGAGGATCTCAAGGGATTGGCTTCGGCACAGCTGAGCGGCTGCTCGCCTCGGAGGCGAATGTAAGCATCTGGGCTGTCGATCAAGATCGCCTCAAGCAAGCGGCCAGCAAATTGGGTGGTGGCGATCGCGTCCAGACCGTTGCGGTCGACATTAGTAATCTGGCCTCGGTCGAGGCCGCTACCCGAGTTGTGCTTGATGCCTACGGTCAAATCGACGTGCTCGTCAACAATGCGAGTATCGCAGGACCGAACGTGAAAATGTGGGAATTTCCGTCCCATACGTTCGCACGGATGATGCAAGTGAACGTAGAGGGCACCTTCCACTGTTGTCGTGCCGTGGTCCCCCACATGATTGCAAGGAACTACGGGCGTATCGTCAATATTTCTTCAATCGCGGGGAAGGAAGGCAATCCCAACGATGGGGCCTATAGCGCATCGAAGGCGGCGCAGATCGCGTTGACGAAAAGCCTTGCGAAAGAGCTCGCCGACTTCAACATCTCGGTCAACTGCGTCACCCCGTCGCTCACCGAGACTGCGCTCGCAATGTCGCTCTCGAAAGAGCAGCGTAAATATATCCTTGACAAGGTACCGCGCGGCCGGATGCTGAAGATCGAGGAGGCGGCGAGCCTGATTTGCTGGGTAGCGTCTGAGGAAAACTCCTTCACCACTGGGGCCATATTCGACCTCAGTGGTGGGCGCGCTACCTACTAGTCTGGCTTAAGACGCGGATCATCCGGTCGACGTCGCATACGGCCCGACATCTTTCCACCACCGCGACCCCGGTGCCGTCGTCGATGTCGCTTATGGCCCTTCTCGACACTTTAGCTGCTCACCAATTCGGTTGCGATGAGTCCTATAACGGACATCTCTGGATGTCGGCAATCAGTCGAAGATGACCCAGAGCTGACTCTCCGCGCCGTCAAGTGACGCACTGCGAAATGTTCATTTGCCCTCGATGTTGGCTGTCTCGGACAAAGCGGGATTCGCCTAACGGGAATTACGGGATTGGGTCTTGGCTTACAGCGGCTTGATGTCGGCGAAATAAATTACTTTTGGACCACCGCACATTTCGTGTTCACCGGTACTGGACCTAATAGACGGTTCCGCTAAGCATCTGTAGATTTTCAATGATCGGCCCAAGTGCGAGCGCGGGCAGATAGGTCAGGCCGCCGACGATGACGATGACGGTAAGGAGGAAAAAGACAAACAGCAGCCCGTCGGTTGGTAGAGTGCTGGCTGAGCGCGGAACCACAGGCTGTGCGGCAAGCGATCCGGCGGCGGCCAGAACCGGCACGATGACCAGAAAACGGCCGACGAACATGGTGAGCGCAAGCGTGAGGTTGTAGAACGGCGAGTTCGCGTTCAGGCCGGCGAAGGCGCTGCCGTTGGTCGCCGCCGCGGAGGCGTAGGCGTAGAGAATTTCCGAGTAGCCATGAGGCCCCGCGTTGCCCAGACCGGCGAGTCCAGGCCCGACAACGCAGGCGATGGCGGTAAGGCCGAGCGTTGCCGCCGGGACGCAAATCAGGGCGAGGATCGCCATCTTGATTTCCGACGCGCCGATCTTGTTGCCGACATATTCGGGCGTGCGACCGACCATTAGCCCGGCGAGGAAGACGGTGATGATGCCGAACAGCAGCATGCCGTAGAGTCCGGAGCCCGGGGCTCCGACGATCACCTCGTCGACCATCATGTTACCGAGAAGAATCCCGCCGCTCAGCGGCATGAAGCTGTCGTGCATGGAATTGACTGCCCCGTCGGAGGATGCAGTCGAGACTTCGGCAAAGAGAGCCGATCCGGCAATCCCGAAGCGCACTTCTTTACCTTCCATGTTGCCACGCGGCTGTTTCAGATTTGTCGTCTGGTTTGTCTGCAAGGCCGCGAAAGCGGGGTTGTCGACAGCTTCCGATGAATAAAGCGCGCCGACGCCGAGCCCGAACAGGATCGCCATGACGCAAAGCAAAGTCCATCCTTGACGCTCGGAGCCCACCATTCGGCCAAAACAATTGGTCAACGCCGCGCCCAAGGCGAAGATGAGCAGCACTTCCACGAGGTTCGTCAGCGGCGTCGGATTTTCGAATGGATGTGCGGAGTTGGCATTGAAGAACCCGCCGCCGTCACCGCTCAGAAGCTTTATTGCTTCCTGCGTCGCGACCGGGCCCCGCGCGATTATTTGGTGGGCGCCCTCCAGCGTCGTCACCTGGGCCGGCGGCAAAAGCGTTTGCGGCACGCCCTCGGCGAGCAAGACCAACGCAGCGACGCCGCAAAGGGGCAGCAGCACGTAGAGTGTACCCCGCGTGAGATCGACCCAGAAATTGCCGATCGTGGCCGAGCGGCGTCGCGCGAAGCCGCGGATCAAGGCGATGGCCACCGCCATACCGGATGCAGCGGACAGAAAGGATTGAACAGTGATGCCGGCCATCTGACTGGCGTAGCTGAGCGTCGTTTCGCCGCTATAGGATTGCCAGCTCGTGTTGGTCACGAAGCTGACTGCCGTGTTCAGTGCCAGATCGGGAGCGACCGCCGAGAAGTCTTGCGGGTTGAGCGGCAACCGGGACTGGCCTCGCAGGAGCGCGTAGAGCGCTATGATTCCGAGTGCGTGGAAGACCAGGAGCGAGAGTGCGTACCGATACCAGCTTTGCTCGACCTCCGGCTTTACTCCCGCACCTCGGTAGAGTGCTGTTTCGATGGGCCTAAGCAACGGCTGCAATAAGGTGCGCTCGCCGGCATAGACTCGCGCCAGATACCCACCCAGAGGGCGCGTCAGAAGGCCGACGATGGAAGTGAAGATCGCAATCTGTAGCCAGCCGACGGCGGTCATGGGGAATCGTCTTCATCGGCGGGAAGCGCGAGCAAATGATCACAGAGACTGGTGTAGGCTATCGCGAGCGCGAAGCAGGTAATGACTAGCGCCAACATGATTATGTCAAGCACGGCACTGGAGACCTTGCGGTTTGGTGCCGAGTTCTGGCTTCACCGTAGCCCATACTATGATTTTTCCCACTGAACTGCATTATCCGCTCATACGCCCCGATCGAAGGCCCAGCGGAAAGTCAGTTCCGGCCGACGCCGAGATTGTTTCACTTTCTCGACGGAGCCATTCTGTCCGCCACCGCAAGTGCCTCACGGCCGCTTGCACGGGAGCTAGGGCAGCTTCGCGATGTTGGCGAAGATGCGTCGGCGCGTTTGGCCGTCTTCGGGCTAAAGTCTCTTCCGAAGATATTCTACCACAACGTAGCCGATCAGCGCGGAAATGACGGCAATGATGAAGTTAGAGACTGTGAAAATGTCTCCGAGGGCAAACAGTAGGCCCTTTCCGTGTTCACTGTTGGACCGCTCAAACTCTCCCATGAGGAGATTCGAATAAAACAGAAAGATTATAAATCCGGCCTCGACAACTGCGCGCCAGAATGGCGTCAATCGTTTCATTCATGCCCCTTAGCCGGAGCTGCTTTCCGGGCCTCCAGCGCGTCCACAATATCACCGATCTCCCAAAGCCGCGATGTAACGCGCGCGGCACCATTGCCAGGGCCGATAACGATTGCCTTTCGGGACTTGCCGACGACACCGGCGCTTCGTCCGCTCCGAAAGGAAACGCATTATATTTTCTGGCCTATCGACGTAGCGATGTCATATTGGCGCAAATACATCCTATCGACCGGAAGAACGCGGCTAATGGAGTCGGACGACAAACGGGACCACGGCAACGGAGGCTCGGCGTCGCCGCTGGGGACACTCGTCCGCTTTTTGCTCGGGCGGCCGCTCGCCAATCGGGAAGGCAGCTCGCGCGGAATAGGCGCCGCCAGCGCGCCTGGCGGCTTCGCTCCGCGGTGCTGGATTTTGGCGGCCAGCGCGTGGTGGTCATCGGCGTGCCCTGGTATTTGACGGAGCCGAAGATCGAAGAGGGGATGACCGAGGAAGAAGCCGCGGAACCCTTCAGGGTGCAAAACGTGCTTGGCTTCCATCTGCGCCGCTCGCGTCGCATGCCACCGTAGGAGTCGGTTTCATGGAATTTCGTAATGAAAAGCGCGTGCACTGTGGGCCGCGGAATGTCTTTGCTACCCCACCCTCGCTTGGAAGAAAAGCACGTTGGTCTTGATACCCTCCGGTCGGGTGCAAAGCGGACCTGAAATGAGCCGTTGAATCGCCTGCCGACGCGAGCGCGGAAGCACATGCGCGCGTCAGCCAATACAAGCCGTGCACGATCGCTTTTCCGCAGTAACGTTTCATAGTAGGCTTTACAGGTTGCGGGCGGACCGGCCATCGATTCAGTATGGCCTGCGGAGCCGGGAGATGCGGGGCTTTTAGGTATAATTTTAGCCGGCCCGCTGCTCGGTGTCACGAAAGGGAGAAACTAATATGCCCTCCACCATCAACCTCTATCAGATCGGCGTCTGGTTCTGCGTAGGCTTCTTCACTGGTGCAGGCTGGGCAATCGCGTCGGTGCTCGTCGGGCGGGTCTTGTCCGTTATCTGAACGGACGCGTCTTGGGCGTGCCTGATGTTGCCCCACGCCCAAAATGTGACTGGCCAAAATCTACTCCGATGCCGCATGTGCGAATGTCGGTGTTGGCCCTACTCGGCCGCGCCAGTTATCCGACATCGTGTCGGCCAAGAGGGGTATTGCTGCCGCGTCGGCTCTTTGCAGGCGCGGCAGTTCGTGACCGATGCTGTTGAAAAAGTCTTTTTGGGGGGTCAAACAAATTTTTTCAGAGGCGCTGGTGCGGTGGTCTTAAAATGACGTAGGGGGACACGTGATCAGTCCAATTTGCAACCAGCGGCCTTCCTAAGCTCTCTGTGAGGTGTTGGATTACGAAATAACAGTTTCGACGGGCGCACAGGTAAAAACTTTGATCAGTTCATTTTGCCTTTTTCAACAGTATCGACCCATTTCCTCACTTCGACACCGCCAATTACCGCATTGCAAAAGGCTCGTTCGCCCTTCATGTTGGGCATCTCATTATTACTGTCGGTATCGCTGGAGGCGCGTCACACGGAGCCCGCGGAGCCCATGTCGGTCGATTGAGGATTGCCATGAGAGGAATTCGTCGACTGTAAGCATGTAACGGCTACAGGCTTCCTCGAGGGATAACAGCCCACCACGAACGGCTGCGACTACTTGTGCTTTGCGCCGGATGACCCAACGTTTTTTCATACCCGGGGCTGGCAAATCGGTGATTGTCAATGGACTGCCATCAGGCCCCATTACGTACTTGGGCCTTGGTCGAACAGGCGTTGTCATGAAAAATCTCACACAGACAATTGAACGTCTCAATGCAAATGCTACGCGCATGTGGCTAAAATTCATTTACACAATTCGAATTAAGTTTAAGTGCGCGCTGGCCACTTAATAGTTCTGCAGCGGCGACCAGCGTCATCCCAGGATTTGAAGCAAGCCCTTGCGTCCCGAGGATTGCTTGGGCCGTGTCGAGGGATTCGCTTACGAAGCCTCTAGCTCGTCAGTATTTGCTTGTCGGGATCGAGCCAGAATGCCCAAACGGCGGCGCCGGCGACGAGCAGGCAAGCGGCAACGATGAAGGGCGCTTCCCAGGAACCGATCTGGACCAGCCAGCCGAATACGAGTGGCGAGAGAGCGCCGCCGAAATTGCCGGCCATGTTCATCATCCCGGAAACTGTGCCGGAATACTTGCCGCCGGTATCCATGGGTACCGCCCAGGACGGTCCAATGGTGAATTCGAGAAAGAACAGCGACGCAGTGAGGCAATAGACCGCGAGGTAGGCATTTTCAGTCAGCGCGGCCGGCACAATGCACACCGCGCAGCCGAGCAGGCCGATGATCGCGACGACGCGCCGGCCGATTTTGGCGCTGCCCGTTTTTTTTAATAGCCAATCGGTCGCCAGCCCGCCAACCGTATCGCCAATGACGCCGGCGAAAAGCGGCAGCGAAGCAAACAGGCCGACCTTGATCAGTGTGAAGTGGCGAAATTCAATGAGGTAGGACGGCAACCAGCTGAGGAAGATCCACAGACAATAAACGTAGGTGAAATAGGCACACATGATCGCCCACATGTTGGGAGATCGCATCAGGGTTCGCCACGGCACATCGGCCTGTTTCTGCATCGGCGGCGGTTTGATGTTGCCATTGTCGTCGAGACCGCGGATGCGTTCCAGTTCCGCCTTGTTCACGAGGCCGTGCTCTTCCGGCAGATTGCGGTAGCTCAAGCCCCACCACAGCGCCCAGATCAACCCGACCGCGCCGGAAATGTAGAACACCGGCCGCCAGCCAATCTGGGTCATGATCAGCACGACGAGCGGAGGCGCGATCGCGGCACCGAGGCGGCTCGCGCTGTGCGTGACCCCCTGCACCAGGCCGCGCTCCGGCTGCGGGTACCACTGCTGCATGGCCCGCGTCGCGCCCGGAAAGGCGCCTGCTTCGCCGACGCCAAAGAGAAATCGAACGACAATGAAAGAGGTGGCGCTGAAAGCCGCGGCCGTAGCGGCGGTCATGATCGACCAGTACACGACAACGCCCCCGAGCACGCCGCGAGCACCGAAGCGATCGCTCAGCCACCCGCCGGGAACCTGAAACAGCGCATAAGCCCACACGAAAGCGCTGAAGATCACCCCCATGGTCACCTTGTCGAAGCCAAACTCCTTGCTGATCTCGGGCGCCGCTGTGGAGATGTTGACCCGATCGAGATAGGTGATGAGATACATCACGCTGATCAACAGCAGGACATACCACCGGCCCCAACTTGGACGGGCGCGTGCAGGATCGGCCATTTGTTTCACTCCCCAATCGCCCGCCCGCAGTTCCAGTGCGGGAGCGTTTGGAGGTAATCTGCCTGCTTAACCGCGCGTCAGCAAGCTCCCGCGTTTGCCACTCATCCTGAATATCCCTAGGCAGATTGTCCCATCGCACGATGACTGCTGCGTCCGGAGTCCGCCGGCCTCTCTTTGATCGATCGGATAATTAACTAACTCCCGCAGCAGTGCGAAAAGGGCCTCTATGCCGATCAGGCACAGCGGCAGGTTTGCAAATCGTGCTTCCAGCTGGCCGCGCGACTACTTCTGCCGCAGCACAATGGCGCCGCGCTGATCGAGCCCGACAACATGGAAATGAGTTCTTGCCGATATCGACGCCGACCATAGCGATCTCGCAGTGTTTGGGTTCTGAGCCATGGCGCGCTCCTTGTCTTTGGCTCTCCTTGCCAAGTTCGATCGCTGGCAGGGCAGGAGCACGGCCGGACTATCCCATTAGGCGACAATCAAGCGCTGGTGGATTTCACGGCGATGACGCTCGGCGTTGCGGATTGCGACTGGCGCTAGCCGGACAAGCCTGCCGAAGTCGGCGGATAAGCCGGCAAGCGCGCCCTGAAACGCCTCGTTAACCGAATTCAAACCCGTGCGGTGACATATAAGCCTTTGAGGAAGTGGAGAAAATGACCACGCATCGCCTTTTGAACTGGCTGCGCGCTCTTTTGCAACCCGCACCGATGCTCGGAATGGCGATGATCGCCATGTTCTGGATCGGGCTCGCCTATTTGCTATCCGACCACCACGGCGCTTTGGCCGCGCCGGACCAGCGCCGCGCGATCCTTCTGCCAGTGGTGGTCATTTTCACATTTCTTGAACTCGTCATGATAATTGCCAGCATCCGTCGTCAGTCGTCGCTCGAACAGACAAATCTGCGCTTCGACACCGCGCTGAAAAATATGACGCACGGGCTGTGCATGTTCGATGCCGACAAGCACCTGGTAGTTTGGAATGACCGCTACGCCAGCCTTTACCGTTTGCCGCCGGAATTATTGAAGGTCGGGGCGAGCCACGAAGCAATCATCGCGCATCGCGTCATGAATGGGCTTCTCAAGGGCGAAAAGAGTGCCGGCGCGTTGGACAAAAAGCTAGACTCATTGCAGCTGCATTCGTCAGAGAAAATTTCCAGCCGGATCGACGAACTTGCCGATGGCCGACTAATCCGCGTTACGCGGCAGCCGATGCAGGGCGGCGGCTGGGTAGCGACGCACGAGGACATTACCGAACGCCATCAACTAGAGAACCAGCGTGACAATATGCTCGCGCAGGAAAACCGCAGATTGTTCACCGAGAGCGCTATTACATCGTTCCGTGAGCATGTCGAGGAAATGCTGGGGATCGTCAGCAAGGGTACCAATGCGATGGAATCGACCGCCAGCGCGCTGATCGTGTCGTCGCACGAGACCACGCAACATGCCGAAGGCGCGTTGCGGGAGTCCAACGACGCGTCGATCAATGTGTCGATTGTTGCCGGCTCGGCTGAGGAGCTTTCGGCGTCGATTGCTGAAATCAATTCGCGCCTCGCACAGACGACGGAATTAGTGGCGAGCGCCGTGGCCAAGGCCAAGGCATCAAACGGCCAATATGCCGGGCTTGCGCAGGCCGCGGAGAAGATTGGCGACGTCGTCAGGCTCATTAAAAACATCGCCGGCCAAACTAATCTGCTGGCGCTGAATGCGACAATCGAGGCGGCGCGGGCAGGCGAGGCGGGACGTGGCTTCGCCGTCGTTGCCGCGGAAGTGAAGTCGCTCGCCGTCGAGACCGCGAAAGCGACCGAAGAAATTGCCCGTCACATCCTAGCGGTGCAGGAATCGACCCGCGGCGCCGTCGAGGCGGTACACGACATCGAGGACAACATGCACGAGATCGCAAAGGGCGCCTTAAGCGCCGCCGACTCGATCTTGCAGCAGAACGCGGCTACGACTGAGATCAGCCGGAATGCGGTAAATGCGGCGCGTGGCACCAGCGCGGTGGTGTCGGTGCTGGGCAAGGTCTCCCAAGCGGCGATCGGCACACGCGCCGCAGCTGAGACGGTGCTGAGCGCGTCGAATTCAGTCGATACCTCGGTCGGCAATCTGCGCGCCGAGATCGAGGGATTCCTCAAGAAAGTCGCGATCTAGCGAAAAAGAACTTTGCGCGTGGCCGCAATGTGGGCTGCTGGCCCTCTTCAACACTTGTCGCCATGCAGCGGCATGTCCGCTACTGGGTGAACACCGGAAATGCCTGGCCCCTGCTCGAAATGACCCGGATGACCCATCACGTCGATTTTCTGCGAGACTTCGGTGCTGTGCAGCACGTGTCAACCAAAAGAAAAGCCCCGGACGACGCCGGGGCACCGCAACGCCGCGCTTCAACAGGAAGGCGCGAATCTGATTGATGATGTCGGTGCGCTGGCTGACCAATCGCTCGCGCCTCCGGTGTAGTGCCCTGCAGGTCGAGCTGATCGGCAGTCTTCATCGCACGACATTCTTCGTTGGACGCTGCACCGCTGCGGCAATCGCTTCCGCATCACGGAAGTTGTTCTTCTGTGCCTTTGAGCAGGGTCGCACCTACTTGTCGGGCATCAACGGGTGTTTTGGTTTGAGATATGGCGTGCTCCCTATCTTTGGCGCGGCATTGTCAACCTCGATCGCCAGCGGGGCAGGAACGCGGCCGGCGACCACCCATTAACGGACATTCCGCGACTGCTGGTCGAATACCAAAACGAGACTGTAGCTCAGCAGCTCGTTCATCGTTGAAATCGGATGAAGTAGGTGTTTGTACAAATCTTTTGCTTCGACGATTTTCAAAACTATTTAAGGACGCCGCCGCATCATTCCCCGGCCCGTTGCACAAAGTCCCTCGTAACCCTCGACGGGCGCGTGGTTACGAGTTCAACTTTGAACGACGGGAAAGCGTGTTGTGGCGAAGAGCTTTTCCATTCTACGCCGGCGCGTCACGCGACGCCGACATTCCATGCAGCGTGACAATGATCCCGCGGCCTTTCGCTTTTCGCGATCGATGGTGAATTTGCTGCGCTGCGCGCTCCCGTTTTTTGTAGCCGCCCTCGTTGCCTATCCGTTACCCGCCCATTCCCAGGCGGTGTTGCCGAGCCAAGTAACGCCAGAGACTCTGCGGCCGGCCGAGCCGAGTGCGCCGG
>Ga0209420_1000758_pt1 | contig 16173 bp, 14 predicted proteins | sample BlaSpr_A8_OM1_O1_FD_187972 | JGI IMG/M metagenome (GOLD analysis project Ga0209420, IMG submission 187972) | Forest soil microbial communities from Thunder Bay, Ontario, Canada - Black Spruce, Ontario site 2_A8_OM1_O1 (SPAdes) (version 2) | ecosystem: Environmental > Terrestrial > Soil > Boreal... | reverse complement strand
CCCGCCTCAAACACTTCCGCATCAATCGGATCGCGCAGGGTCGTGATCAGGCCGTCCACGCCCGACTTTATCTTGTCGACAATCAAACTTTTCGGCGGGGCTTCCGGATGCGGATAGACTTCCACCTCATACCCCCGCTGGCGCAGCAGGTCAATCGCTTCTCCAATGTCGCAGGTGGCGAACACGCGAAATTTTTTATTCATCACTGTCGAAAATATCACAGGTTTGCACTGTAGAGACGGAGCCGCGCTAGCTCTCTGCCTGCGCTATTAGGGACGATGGTTGAAGAGAAATCGCGTGACCACGCGAGAAGCCCCGGCCGATGCCGGGATGCTCTGTCTCACCCGGGTTCCTGGTAGATCCCGATGACGTTTCCGCCCGGGTCGCGGAACCTCGCAGTAATCTCAGGAGCATCCGCACCGACCGTCTGCGCGATCTCGCCCCCGTTCGCGAGGATCGCCTCGACCGTCGCGGCAACGCTATCGACCATGATGTACACGAGCAGGCCGGGCTCGGTGGCGGGCGGGCGATCCAGAACCCATTCCCCGCTCACTTCTCCGACGCCGTCATCAAAGGCGGTGCCGTGCTCACGTTGCCGGATCTTCCAGCCGAAGACTCGATGGTAGAAATCAGCCGAGCGGGCAATATCTGTCGCCGGAATCTGGATGTAGCAGATCTTTCCGTTGCCAATCGTGGGAGGCATGGTTGACTCCCAGTTTACCCCGCCTCGCGGAATCGAGCCCGCGCCTGCCCAGCGGAACCCCCGCCCGAACCGAGGAGTCCCACTACGCCTCGCAGGCTTTCCCATGCTGCTTCATTCAAGGAAGCCTCCGCACTCACCAAGTCGCGGATCATGTTCCAGGCCGCCATGTTGAGGGCACCCTCCGGCGGCATCCCCATGGCCAGCGATACCGCGCACTGTGGACAAAAACAAATCCTCTGCGCTCCGGACTTTTGCCGCGGCCTCACTCCGACGGTTTGGGCAAACATGTACACCGCTACGGATTTATGTCCGGCCTCGATCTCCCGTCTACAGCGCAGACAGACTATGGTTTGCATGATGATTTCCACGTTCTTTATTTGGACGGCTGAGAACATGTTTACTCTCAGCCACCCCACAGCCCCGGACAAGTATGAAGAAGGATTCCCGGCGGCAGATGGTTTTGCACTTGCCTCGAACGCTCCGAAGCAACTCGCCGCCGATCGACCTCGACGAAGCTTTTTCTCCGACCGAGCAAAGCACTTTTGTCTTGACAGCCCCAAGCTCCAACTGTTACACATTGTAACGCTACAATGACTAACACAGGGCAGATTCGTCTCAGGAACTTGGGAGATGTCGAGCAATTGGTCATGGATTACATCTGGGCCCACGGTCCATCCACCTCGGAGGCTTGCCGCGAAGCGCTGGCCTCGTCCCGTCCGATGAAGGATTCCACGATCCGCACCGTTCTTCGTCGGCTGGAAGAAAAAGGCTATCTCGCGCACGAGACCGAAGGCCGCACATTTATTTACCGCGCCTCAGACGCGCGCCAGAACGTTGCCGTGCGCGCCGTAAAGGGCATCATCGACCGCTTCTGCGGCGGATCGGCCGAGGAGCTCGTGCTCGGCATGGTGGACGGCGCCGTGCTCAGCCGCAAACAATTAGAACGGCTGGCCCGCAGAATCGACGAGAAAACGATCGCAGAAAAAGCAGCCACAGGAAAAGAGAGTTCCGCCAAAAAGTTCATAAAAAAGGAAGAAAGGCCATGATGCTCATTGACGCCCTTCAAGCATCAACAAAGCTTCTCCTGCATCTGCTGAATCCTGCCGTTCGGGCTCTGCTTCTGAGCCTGATCGCGGGTGGGGGGCTGGCTGCGTTTCGCGTGAGAACCGCTTCCCTGCGCCTGTTCACCTGGACCGCAGTGCTCTATGCAGCCATGGCCATGCCAATGCTGCAATGGATGTTACCGCCGCTCGCGATCCCCGCTCCGGCTTTTCTGCAAAATGCTTTCCTGCAACATCCCCAGAGTGCTCCGTCCAGGCTTTTCCTCGGGGTTCCCACCGATGGGGTGGTGATGCAAGCGATTGCCACTCCTACAACCGGCAACCGGTCGGTCCGCGATCAAGAAGCACAAGAGCCGAAGCTGGCCCCAGGAAGCGGCCATGCGACCTCGGAAAAAGACGCTCCTCGGACGCCAGCCGCCGCGGTCTCGCCATCGTTCCGGTCAGCGATTCGGTGGAATGCACTCGCCGCCGCCGCCGCGATTTATTTCGCGGTAGCTTCGCTTCTTCTGGTGCGCTTCTTCGTAGGACTTGCGTTCAGCCGGCGCCTCCTGCGAGCCTCGCAAGAAATTGACGAAACCCGCCTAACCCTTAAGCTTGCCTCCCGCGCCAGAACGGTAACGCTCTGTTCGATTCCCCGCGCTGCTGAGTCTGAATTGATTTCCGTGCCCCTCACCATGGGCGCGCTGCGGTCCATCATTCTGCTGCCCGCCGATTGGCGTGAATGGGATGATGCGAAGTTGGACGCGGTGCTCGCGCACGAGTTGTCCCACGTCGCCCGGCACGACGCGCTCACGCAGCGTCTTTCGCTTCTGCATCGCGCAGTTTTCTGGTTCAGCCCCCTCGCTTGGTGGCTCGACCGCCATCTGGCTGACCTCGCGGAACAAGCCAGCGACGAGGCTGCCTTGTCCGGTGGGGCCGACCGTAAGGATTACGCCAGAACTTTACTGGAATTCTTCGAATTGTTGCCCTACGCGCCGCGACGGGTGTGGTGGCAGGGCGTAGCGATGGCCAAGACAGGCCAGGCGGAACGGCAGGCAGAAGAACGACTCGAACGAATTCTTTGCTGGAAAGGACCGGTGACCTCGGGCATGAAGAATATGGGTATACGAAATATAGCTCTGAAGAAATCGCTTGCCGTCGTAGTCCTCACCCTTGCAGTTTCCCTCGTTTATCTGGCTGCTTCCGCGCATCCGGCTAGCGCTAATGTGCGTTCCCAGGGTGCAGAACTCGCCCCAGTGCAGACAGCGTCACCCGCCCCGGGTCCCGCGGCAAAAACTCAGTCTGCCGACAGCCTGGCACCGGCACCGGCGTCGAACGCCCCTCTCTCGTCCGAACCATCGGCTCAGTCGGATGTTCTCGCCCCGAAAGCTATCGACCAAACCATCAGCGGAACCAACCGCGAAGGGGTTTCCAGCATGCCGGCTACCGCCGTCGCTCCCCTGCCTGCTATTCCGCGGATGACAGGCATTCCGATCTCGGCTGCTCCTGTTGCCGGTCCGGTTTATCCTCCCATCGCTGCAATAGCACCCGTGGTGCCCGAGGCTGCTGCCACATGGCGTAGCCAGTCCTCAAATCGCGGCTTTTCCTATCGCTACGGCTACGACGACGAACAGCGTTTCGTAATCGTCTCCGGTAAAACGGATTCCCTTACCATGTCGGGCTCGGCGGAGGATGCCCGGCATGTCGAGAAACTTAGAAAACTGATCCCCGGCGACTTCATCTGGTTTCAGAGGGACGAGAAATCCTACGTCATTCGCGACCAGGCTACGATCGATCGCGCCAAGAAGCTTTGGGATCCGCAAGAAGAGCTGGGCAAGAAACAGGAAGCACTCGGCAAGCAACAAGAGGCCCTGGGGAAACAACAGGAAGCACTTGGCGCGAAAATGCAACAGGTCAAAGTGAACGTTCCCGACATGACGGCAGATCTCGAAAAACTCAAAGCCGAATTGAAACAACTCAGCTCCGGCGCCACCGTGGAGCAGGTCGGCCATATCCAATCCGAGATTGGAGAGCTGCAGAGCAAGATCGGTGAACTCCAGTCCCACGCCGGCGTTCAGCAGAGCAAGCTGGGCGACGAAATGAGCGCCCTGGGAGAACAACAGGGCAGGCTCGGCGAGCAGCAAGGCGAACTAGGCCGCCAGCAGGGCGAACTGGCCCGCGAGGCTACTCGCCAAATGAAACAGCTTCTCGATGAAGCGGTCACGAAAGGCATCGCTCAGCCCGAACTCTAGTACGTAGATTCATCCTGAACGCAGCCGTTTTGCAGGCGAAGTGAGCAGTTTGCCCGGAACGAAGTGGGACCCGGTGGGGCTCCAGGCAAGATCCCTCGCCCGACAATTTACGGCGCAACCGCCATCTCCCAATATCGTTTTCGGTTTGGATTTCGCCCCCCCGTGTCAAGCCATTTAAAAATGTAACCCTGGGGTCGATCGTCGAGACATTGGAAATGTAACCGAAGACCCGCCGTCGCCGCGGCTGTGGGAAAGTCCTATAAAAGGGGATGTCAAGTGAAAAATACTTCTCCCTACCGGAACGCCAGAGATATTTTCCGGCATCCAGCCCCTCTTGCCATGGCGCCGACACTTCTTCTTTAGCTGCTTGACCGTTCAGCCCGGTCGCGGAGCTGCTCTGTAAGCCGCGGAGCGACGGGGCCCCCGTGTTTCTTCCTTCCTGTGGGGGTTTCATGTTCGTCATGACGGCGCCGATCGGTTCTCTGAAACTGACAAGCTAACCTGGGTTGCAGAGTTGCCAACCATGGTCCTATCTGAGACTCGTGGCCTACAGCTTTCTTCGGTTATCCGAGGGGGCATAGGGTGGGAATGGAGACTTGGAACAAGCTTACGGCCTAACTTTCCCATGGATACTCGCCCTCGAACCGAGCGTCTCAAGAAGAACCCGACTGGCCACCGCCAAGGAATGATCTCCAAGGGATGGAGCGGACTCTTGGTCCGAAACGCTCAAGCTGCTTGTGGCTTCAGTTGTTTGGCGTCGAAATGTGCTCCTTTCTTCCAGATGGTTAGAGTGATGGCCGCAATCTTTCGGGCCAAGGTAAGGCGAGCCATTGCTGGCTCCATGCCTTTCGTAAGCAAGCCTTGGTAGAAATCGTGGAAGGGCCCCTCCCCGCCGCTGGCCATGGTGGCTGCACTCTTGAAGACGGCTTTCATATCATGATTGTGATTTTGATTCAGCCCACGAAGTTGCTGTGGTTTCTTGGAACGTTGCAGCTGTCCGTTCACGAAGCGGTGTTGCGCACTGTCGCGCGTATCGATCGCGAGGCCGCTGTAGGTCCACAGTTGCCGCTTGGTGCGGAACCGTTGTGGGGTTTGGATCAGCGCGAGCAGCAGAGCGGCCCGGATCGCGCCGATCGAAGGAATCTCGCGCAGCAATTTCGTGGCGCCATGTTTTCGACTCTCCGCCAACAGATCTCGCCGCACGGCTTTGTGCAACACTCGCAGGGCATCGAGCTGCTGGTAGAAGAACTCGGCCCGCCGGCGCACGCCCGTTTCTCCGATTTTGTTCAACCACTCTGAGCGATGGCGCGGTGCGTAGACTTGCTGACCCGCACAGCAAATGCCCCAGCTTCGATACAGAGCCTTAACCCGATTCATCACCCGAGTCAGATCTTTGCTGATGGTGAGGTAACTGCGGGCCAGTTCTTTCATGGTTCGCAGGCCGTTCTCGCCATGGTAGACCGAGCGCAGATATCCGCCGCGGAGCAGATCGGCGAGTTTGCGGGCGTCAATCTTGTCGCTCTTGTTGCCTTCCTTCATCAGCGCATTTTTTCGTGGATCGCACACGATCAGCTCCGCTACGTGGGGCTTCAGTAGGTCATACAACCAAGCCGCCCAGGTCCCTTCTTCAAAGGTCACATGCAAGTCGCCGCGTACTCCTTCGATAAACTGCAGGATGGTGCTCGCCTTGGTTTCGATGATCGACTCCATCACGACTTTTCCCTCGCCGTTCATCACCGCAATCGAAATCGTTTCTTTGTGAACGTCCATGCCGATATACTTAATGTTCATAGGGGTGCTCCTCTCGGTAGAGTTTTGCTTCACACTCAAAACTTACCTCAAAGGGGCGCCCTTTTATAATGCGTGGGAATCGCGCGTTCTTTGCGCGATTTCCAAGCTCGGTGGAAAAGTCTGGTTTGGGACTTTTCCACCGAGCGGCTTTTCCACAGCCGTTTCGCCGGCCGCGTTGTGTTTCTTGCCCAGCATGTTTCTCCGCGGTCGCCTTCGGACTAAGCCGCCGATTCGCCATGTCGTAGATGCGTTGCAGTTTCTGATCGATCAACTTCCCCAGTTGAAACGGGTCCAAACTCTGACGCAGCTTTTTGAGTTCGGCCACCCGCTCCGGCTTGGCTTGTGCCCCAGCCAGCACCCGCTGCAAGGGCGTTTGTGCGGCATCATAGACGCGCCGCACTTTCGATCCCACCCGAACTTTTTTCACCAGCTTCACCGAGGGCAGATACAAGTTCATCCACAAACGTAGCTCGTGACGATAGAGATCGTTGATCGCCTCCACCACCACCGACGAGTCGTAGCGCTCCCAACCCAGAAGCTTGCGCACGTGCGTCCAGTTCTTCTGCTCCACGTGCGCATTGTCGTCTTTCTTGTATGGCCGCCCGCGCGTCAGTTGGATCTGCTTCTGCTCACACCACCGCTTCAGATGCCAGTTGATAAACTCCGATCCGTTGTCCGAATCCACTCCCAGAAGACGGAAGGGCAACACGCCTTCGATCTCATCCAGGGCTTGTTGCACCGCCACTTGACTCTTCCCCAGCAGGGCGCGCGACTCCGTCCAGCCGCTATGGATGTCGGTCAGATTCAGAGTATGGGCAAACTCTCCTTCTCCCGAGTTTCCACAATGCGCCACCAGGTCGATTTCGCTGAACCCTGGCGAAGACACGTCCCAACTGTCGGTCTTCACCGGGATGTGATGCTTCAACAGCGTGCCCGGCTTGGTGCGTCCGTAGATACGCCGTTTCCGCTCGCTCTTTCTCGCCCGCAAGCGCCGATCGATTTGCCGAGCACTGATGCCCAGAAGCTGCTTCTCCATCGCCGGGGTCATTCGGTAGCGCTTGCGAATCCAGGGCATCCAGTTCGGCAGCAAGGCCTTCAGTCGCACCGACCAGGGATATCCCGCAGCTTCCCAAATCGCCGCCAGCACCGAGAGCACTTGCGGGCCATAGCGCGGTCGGCGTTCACGCCGCCGTCGCTCCGGTTGCTTTCCGGGGGGAGCTCCGTTCAGAAGACGAATCGCGTATTTCCGGTGGTAGCCGGTGTTCAGACAAAATTCGTTCAGCATCATTTGCTTCGCTTCCCGCCCCGCCTTGTGGTAACGCTCATACACTGCACGGAAATATTCCCACTTCGCCTTCTGTCCCAATCCACCCTCCTCAAATTCTCTGTTGAGTCGGGTTACATCCTACGTGTCTCGACGGCCTCCCCTCTGGTTATATTTAACATGGCTCGATACGCCCCCTTGACATTTCCCTGCTCCCCTCTATAGAATTAGCACTCGATAGGCGCAACTGCTAACAGCGGTTCCTAGCCCAACCAAATCATAGGCTTACAAAATCAACCGAAGCAGCACAACGTTCTAAATCCTTGAAAGGAGTTACAAACCATGGCGAAATTTTCACCACTCCATGACCGCCTTCTGGTCCGTCGCGTGGAAGAGGCTTCCACCACTCGTGGCGGCATCATCATCCCCGACTCAGCCAAAGACAAGCCGCAGGAGGGCGAAGTCATCTCCACCGGCAAAGGCCGCACCAACGACGAAGGCAAGACCTTCCCTCTGGCAGTCAAAGAGGGCGACCGCGTCCTGTTCGGCAAGTATTCGGGCACCGAAATCAAAATTGATGGCGAAGACTTCATCATCATGAAAGAAGAAGAAGTCCTCGGCATCCTCACCGGCGCCGCCAGCCCGGCCAAAAAAGAACTAGCCGGCTCGAAGAGATAACTCTGCTCCGTCTGGCGTCATCCCGAGCAGAGCCGTTTTTCCGGCGAAGCGAAGGATCCCGCGAGGAGCGTTTCAGGTTTCGCTCTCGCTCGCAGCCCAAAAGAAATCCCGCAGGTAATCCTGCAAAACACATTTAGGAGATAACGCAAATGGCAAAACAAATCGTTCACGGAGAAGAATCCCGTCAGGCGATCCTCCGCGGCGTCAACCTTCTGGCCGATGCCGTGAAGGTCACCCTCGGACCGAAAGGTCGCAATGTAGTCATCGAAAAGAAATTCGGTTCGCCCACCATCACCAAAGACGGCGTCACCGTAGCCAAGGAAATCGAACTGCGGGACGGCCTGGAAAACATGGGCGCCCAGATGGTTCGTGAAGTTGCCTCCAAGACGTCCGACGTCGCCGGCGACGGCACCACCACCGCCACCGTTCTCGCCCAGGCCATTTACCGCGAAGGCGTCAAGACCGTTGCCGCCGGCGCCAATCCAATGGCTCTGAAGCGTGGCATCGAGAAGGCCGTCACCATCATCGCCGGCAAACTCGACAAGGAAGGCAACCGCGTCAATGGCGAACTCGACAAGCTGTCGAAGCCCGTCACCGGCGAAATGATTGCCCAGGTCGGCACCATCTCCGCCAACAATGACGAAACCATTGGCAAGATCATTGCCGAGGCCATGAAGAAGGTTGGCAAAGACGGCGTCATCACCGTCGAAGAGTCAAAGACCCTGGAGACCCAGCTCGAAGTCGTCGAAGGCATGCAGTTCGACCGCGGCTACCTCTCGCCCTACTTCGTTACCGATCCCGAGCGCATGGAAGTTGCACTCGAGAACGCCTACATCCTGATCAACGAAAAGAAGATCAGCTCGATGAAAGACCTGCTCCCGCTGCTCGAGCAGATCGCCAAGTCCGGCAAGCCGCTGTTGATCATCGCGGAAGATGTTGAAGGCGAAGCGCTCGCTACTCTCGTCGTCAACAAGCTTCGTGGTACGCTGCAAGTCGCGGCCGTCAAGGCTCCCGGCTTCGGCGATCGCCGCAAAGCCATGTTGCAAGACATCGCGATCCTGACGGGCGGCAAGGCCATCACGGAAGACTTGGGCATTAAGCTCGAGAACGTTCAGATCAGCGACCTCGGCCAGGCCAAGAAGATCACCATCGACAAGGACAACACTACGGTGGTCGAAGGCAAGGGCAAGCACGCTGAAATCGAAGGCCGCGTAAAGGAAATCCGCAGCCAGGTTGAGAAGACCACCAGCGACTACGACCGCGAGAAGTTGCAGGAGCGGTTGGCGAAGCTGGTCGGTGGCGTAGCCGTCATCAAAGTCGGCGCCGCAACCGAAACCGAAATGAAAGAAAAGAAAGCCCGTGTGGAAGACGCGATGCACGCCACCCGCGCAGCCGTGGAAGAAGGCATTGTCCCCGGCGGCGGAGTTGCACTGGCACGTTGCGCCGCAGCGCTCGACAAGGTGAAGGCCGACGGCGATGAGCAGATCGGTATCAACATCGTGAAGCGCGCCATCACTGAGCCTTTGCGTCAGATCGTCGAGAACGCCGGCGAAGAAGGCGCAGTCATCCTCGGCAAGGTGCTCGAATCCAAAGAGACCAACTATGGATTCAACGCCTTCACCAACGAGTACGAGGACCTGGTCAAAGCAGGCGTGCTCGACCCGACCAAGGTCGTCCGCACCGCCCTGCAGAATGCCGGCTCCATCGCCAGCCTGATGCTCACCACCGAAGCCCTGGTAGCGGAGATTCCCGAGAAGAAGGAAGCTCCAGCTCCCGGCGGCCACGGCGGCGGCGGCATGGGCGACATGTACTAAAACGGCTTCGAGCTAAGCTCTTAGCTTTTTTAGCTAGAACAATGTGGATTGGACACTCCGGTCCGAAAAAGCTCCACTCCTAAGAGTGGGGCTTTTTCTTGTCTTTCTGCGCAATCTTTGAACCCCGCTCGACAAGATTCAGAACCGGGCAGGGAGCTCGACCGCGCCCTCACCGCTCTCGCTGCCGCGCTGTTCGACCCCTACAACCGGGCTGCGACCTCGACAAGTTCGCCTCATTCTTTGTGAACGATGTCGAGTTCTGCCACGACCAGGGCGGCGTAACCCTCGGCAAAGTGGCCGTGACCAACCGGGTCAAGAAAAACATCTGCCGGCAAAGTCGCCCGCGAACTCGTTCCCGGATCGCTGAAGGCCCGATTCCATGAAAGGATACGGCGCTCTCGAGCGGGGCGTTCACCGCTTCCCCCACCCCGGCCACGAAGCCACCGAGGGGGCGGCGAAGGACAGTTCATTCAGCGCTGCCCGTAGTAAAGACGGCGCCCGCCAGCTTTGCTGGGGCGGGGATTTTCGAGGGATGGTGCAGTTTGGGTCTTTGCCTGTGCTTTTGCGGAGATCATCTTTGCGGCGGTTTTGGTCTGCGTGCGAGATCCTATCCTCCGCCGGTTCCGGTCAGGATAGCGCCCACCCGGGGACTCTCACTCGGTGACTGCCACTGAGCAACACCCCGCTGGGAATGGGATCTTTCGAAACCCCCAAACTGTACCACCACCGATTCTGGCGATGGATCGGAAGTCAAAGGCCGCATGGTATAGTGCGACTTCGCGATGGGATCTTTCCTACTCTTCGCCTTTTCGTGGTGGTCGATTCTGCTGCGGATTGTGGCTATCGTCCACTTCATCCGGCGGCGTCCGAACTTTTTTTGGATCTGGGTCATCCTGTTTCACTGGGTGGGCGCGCTCGTCTACATCCTGGTGGAAGTCATCCCGGATGCGGGCCTGCTGCGCGGCACGTTTCAGGTTTTTCCCCGCCGCAGAAGAATTCAGGAACTGGAGCGCACCATCCTCGACAATCCTTCAGCGGGAAATTACGAAGAACTCGGCCTGTTGTATCTCGATGACGGCAACTTCGCGCGGGCCCGCAGCTGTTACGACAAGGCCATCTCTTCGCGCACGGATCACGCCGATCCGTTCTATCGCCGGGGCATCGCCGAAGTCGAACTGGGAGACTTCCCCGCCGCCATCCCCGACCTGGAGCGCGCCGTCAACTCCGATCCGGAGTATGACTTCCACCGGGCCAAGGGACTGCTGGCCTGGGCCTACGCCCAGACCGGGCAGGCCGAGAAAGCGGACGTGTTGTTTCGCCAAGCAACCCGGATTTCAACCATCTCGGAGACCTATTATCACTACGCGCTGTTCCTGCAGTCGCAGGCCCGCGCCGCCGAAGCTCGCGAGTGGGCGCAGAAAATTCTCGACAAGAAGCCGACCATGCCAGGATATCTTCGACGCCGCGAACGTCCGTGGTTCCGCAAGGCCAGCAACTTGCTGTCCCGGTTGCCGGCGTCGTGAGATTTGCCTCCGCTGATTTTGCCTTGCGCCTGTAAATCAAATCGATTCTTGCTCGCAACTTGGCTGGCAACTTTACAGGCAAGCTGGCGTACGCCGCAATCTACCAATAGATCATCGTGAATCCATCCGTATACGCGGTGATCGTTGTCTCCTTCTCCCCGTTGTTGATGCCGTCCAACTGGAAGTTGAGCGACAGCAGACCCTGCGCCCATGGCCCGCTTCGTGAGGAATTGCCGTACATGCCGGAAAACGGCGTTGTTTTTCCGTCGAGCGTGACGGAATCGTAATAAACATTCCCGTTACCGGTCGTGTGAACCGCAATCTGTACGTGATGCCACTGGTTGGCCGCCCAGGTTTGCGGATTGCACGGATAGGAGGACGAAATCCATCCCTGATACGTGGTGAATTGCCAAACACTGTAGGGAGGACCGGCACACTGCAAGCCGTAGATGACATAGGCGCCGTTGGTATTCCAAACCTGGTTGGTATCCATCTCCAGATTCTGAATGTTTTCGGGGTCGGTGACGTAAATGTAAGTGTCGTAGATGAAATGAGTTTTTGATTCGTTGGCAACATTGTCGCCGAAGTTGAGCGAGTAACGTTCTCCGGGTGTGCCGGTCTGCGAGTTGGCCATCCAATCTGCGTAGTACAGGCGCGATTGCCCGTCCAGCGCCGGACTGCTGACCGTGTAGCTCGATGTGTCCGATTCCATGCAGCAATCGGTGTTGCTGTCCCAGACATAGAACCAGACGTCCTGGTCGGTCGAAGCTTGGTTCGGCGGATCGGCATTCGGAAGATCATCGATGTTGGCAACCGTCGTCGTGGCAGCACCGGTTACGGTGATGTTGACGTCGTCTTCCGCGCACGCTCCGGCATCGGACCATGCCTTGAAGCGAATCGTGTATTGGGCTCCGGGAGATGGTTGCGCGCTCAGACGGTACTCGGTGGTATTGATCTGCGTGCTCGTACCATTGTTCGGGCTTGGAGTAGCCAACGGGCTGCTGTTGATGGAATATTCGAACAGAGTGACGTTGCTGGAACCCGCACACGCGGATACGTTCGCGGTCAGCTGGACTGGCACGGTTGTCCAAGTGGAACCGTTGGTTGGCGAGGTGACCGTAATTTGGGCCGTAGCGGTGGCCGCAAGGATTGAGAGGAACGCGACGCATAGGAGCGTCGCCGGGCTGGCGGAGTTGTGCTGCATGACTGCGTCCTTTCTGGGATAAAGTTGCGGTTTAGATGAAGGTAAGGAGAAGCGGGTTGTTTCGGGGGGCTTCGTGGTTGCCGTTGTTCCCTGCCTCGCGACATCGAGCCAAGTTTGCCCAAGCTCAATGCTAAAATTGTAGTCAGTGAAGATTTCCGGGCCCTCCATCCGACTGCTGGCGACCGACATCGACGGCACGCTGCTCAATCCGCAATTTCAGGTTTCCGAGTGCGATCGGGTGGCGCTGCAGCGCGCGCATGCGGCAGGAATGGAAATTGTGCTGGTCACCGGTCGCAGACATGCGTTCGCCCTGCCCATCGCCAAGCAGCTGGGGTTTGATTTGTGGCTGATCAGTTCGAATGGAGCAGTAACGCGCTCGCTGGCGGGCGAGACCTTTCATCGCGACCTGATGCCCGCAAAAACTTGCCGCAGGCTTTGCGGAGCAATGCAAGCATTCCGCGGGCATACGGTTCTCACGTTTGACAAAGAAACCAAGGGAGCGATCGTGCTCGAACGCCTCGATGAACTCGGGCGAAGTATTCGGCGATGGCTGGAAAAGAATATGGAATATATCGAGTTCGTCGTCCCGATCGAAGAAGCGCTGGTGAGCGATCCGGTGCAGGCCATGTTCTGTGGAACCATGGCAAGAATGCGCGAGGCGTTGCGCGCGCTCCAGGGCACAGGCATGGATGCAGCCGTAACCGTGTTGCGCACAGAGTATCCCGAGCGCGATTTGTCGATGATCGACGTGCTGAATGCGGGCTGCTCCAAGGGATATGCGCTCGAGCGCTGGGCGGCCCATCGCGGTTACGCCCGCGAAGAGGTCATGGCCGTCGGTGACAACCACAATGACATTGAAATGCTTGAATTTGCCGGGCATCCGTTTATCATGGGAAATGCATGCGAGGAGTTGCGGGAGCGTGGCTGGACCGTGACCCGCGGCAACGATGCGTGCGGCGTCGCGGCAGCAGTGGATTTTGCGCTCGGCGCGGAAACGCTGATCGAGGGCAATTCGATCGTCGGTCATTCGATCGTCGGCAGCTAGTTTGTGATTGCAGATGCGAACTTTGATTTCATTTCGGTTGCATTGTGCCTTCCTGGTGACGTTGGCCACGGCTGCGCTTCCCTGTTTTGCCGCGGAAGTCGCGGTGCTGCGCAACGGTTTCTCGATCCAGCATGAACGGCGCGAAGTCGTCGGCGAGGTTACGCGTTTGTATGTCAGCGCGGATGGATCGAGTTTCGTCGACGTCCCCACGGCCGAGATTGAACATTTCGAGGCCGCGCCGGAGTTACCGGCTTCCGGCTCTCGACTTCCGGCCTCCCACGAAGTTCTTGTACATGAATCACCCTTCGCGAGAAACACCCCATATTCTCCAGCCATGGTTAGTCTCAATGAGGTTGTCAATTCAGCGAGCGGGCGCTATCGCCTGGATCCCGACTTGGTAAACAGCGTGATCAAGGCGGAAAGCGGATTCAACGCGCGGGCACTTTCCCCCAAGGGAGCGCAAGGGCTTATGCAGTTGATGCCCGGCACGGCAACGGCGCTGGGCGTTCCGAATGCGTTTGATCCACAGGCGAATGTTGAGGGCGGAGCGAAATATCTGCGGGAACTCCTCGAGCGTTACAATTTTGATCTGGTAAAGGCGCTGGCCGCCTACAATGCCGGGCCGCAGCGCGTCGAGCAGTACAAGGGCGTGCCTCCTTACTACGAGACCCGGGCCTATGTGGCACGGGTGGTAAGAGATTTCAACAAGAAGAAGGCAGCGCAGCAGAATGAAGCTGCAGCCTTGACTGCGAAATCCGCTGCTGAGAAACGGGCGGTTGCAAAGTCTTCCAGCACCGCTGCCAAGACGAAAAGTTCTCCGCTCGTGAAGGCGAAGGTGAGCACGGCGCAAAACAGCGAGTAGGCTCGGCCCCGCCTCGCATCTTCATCTTCCATCTTCGGCTGCCCCCTCGACGTTGACCCCTTGGGCTTAGTCATTTACCTTGGAACTGCCGTTTCCCGCTTCGCGTTGCGAGGGCCGCGGCGCGGAGTCTTTCCCTCTTCATGGACAAGAAGCGCATTCTGGCCAGCTTCGTGGTGTTCCTAATCCTGGCAATTCTGGTTTACCTGCAATACCGGCACTGGCGAAGCTTTGACTGGGGGACGTTCTGGAGCCAGATTCATCGCATCAAGAAAATTCATGTGCTGCATGCGATTGTCTTCGTCTATGCAGCGTATGTGCTGCGGGCCTTGCGCTGGAAGATTTTTCTGAAGCCGGTGCGACCCCATGTGAAAACCCTGGAACTGGTTGCGCCCATGATGATTGGCTTCACTGGACTGGCGCTCCTCGGTCGGGCCGGCGAGTTTATTCGTCCTTACCTGGTGGCGCGTCGCGCCGAGCTTTCCTTCTCCTCCCAATTGGCCGTGTGGGCAGTGGAACGAGTCTTTGACGTCGGTGCATTCGCCGTGCTGATCGCAGTCGCGATTTTCTTGCCGAGCGCCCTGCAGTCGATTCCGCACCCAGAATATTACCGGCAGTTGCGCAATGCGGGATTTGTGCTGATTGTGGGAGTTACGTTGGCCGCGGCTGCCGCGGTAATGATCAGCCGCAGCGGCGAAGTTTTCGCGCGGTGGATCGAGAATCGATTCTCCCATCTGTCGTCCGGATTCGGACATCGTCTGGCGCAACGCGTGCGCGAGTTTGGCACGGGATTGAATACCATTCATGGCCCCGGTTCCCTGCTAGGGCTAATTCTGCTGTCTCTCGTAATTTGGTATATAACCGCATTAGCCTACAAGGAGGTTACGCACTCCTATGGCGCGGATGCGCTGGAGATCCCGGTCTCGCAGCTCCTGATTCTGATGGGAGCAAGCATGGCAGGATCGATGCTGCAGTTGCCGGCCGTAGGCGGCGGTTCGCAAATGGCAACGATTGCAACCCTGTCGGCTGTGTTCGACGTACCAGCGGAGATGGCGGCCAGTTGCGGGATCCTGCTCTGGCTCGTGACCTTTGCCTCGGTGGTGCCGGTGGGCCTGGCGCTGGCGCATCGCGAGAGGTTGTCACTACGAAAGTTGTCAGCGGAGAGCCACAGAACTGAGGAAGCGGAAGTCGAACAGCCGCCAACGTCGTGAGGGTCTCAGGGTCGAGTTGGGTTTTGCATCTGGCGAAGCTGCCTCCAGATCTAAGACCGACAACCTAGATTCCCTCCAGCGGCGTTCGTAAACGCTGCTCCGCTCCTATTGCTGAATTGCCGTGTCCGAAGCGGCCGGCTTCTGCGTCATTTGCTGCGGAGCCGGCAATTGCGAACGATCCCATCCTCCCCCCAAAGCCTCCACCAATGCCACCGCAGAGGTCATTTCTTGCACCTGAAGATTATTCAAAGTCTGCATGTCGGCCAAAACAGTGGTCTGCGCAATCAGCACATCGACGTAAGGATCAATCCCCGCCTCGTACCGAGCCTCTTCGAGCGTGAGATTGGTTTGCGCGAAATTTACCGCCTGTTGTTCCTGCTGAATTTCCTGGGAAAGAATGCGTACTTCGGCAAGAGCGTCTTCTACCTGTTGAAATGCGGTCAGAACGGTCTGACGATAGCCGGCGAGATCCGCATTGTAGGTCGCGACATATTGCTGCACCGTGGCACGGCGCAAGCCGGCATCAAAAATAGTTTCGGAGATGTTGGCTCCAACGGAAAAGAATCGGCTCGGCCAAGATAGCCAGTTCTTGAAGCTCGAACTCTCGAAGCCAGCTTCCCCGGTCAAGCTAAGGTTGGGAAAATAAGCGGCATAAGCGATGCCGATGGCGGCGTTCGCTTCTGCCATGGTGCGCTCGGCTGCGGCGATATCAGGACGCCGTTCCAGCAATTCCGACGGTACGCCCACCGGGACGGGCGGCGGGACCATGATCATGGGTTTTACCGGAAC
>Ga0209420_1000756_pt1 | contig 16184 bp, 15 predicted proteins | sample BlaSpr_A8_OM1_O1_FD_187972 | JGI IMG/M metagenome (GOLD analysis project Ga0209420, IMG submission 187972) | Forest soil microbial communities from Thunder Bay, Ontario, Canada - Black Spruce, Ontario site 2_A8_OM1_O1 (SPAdes) (version 2) | ecosystem: Environmental > Terrestrial > Soil > Boreal... | reverse complement strand
TGCCCTGCCGACACCTGTCTCCATCCCCAATGGAATATGTTCGGGATGAAGGAGGTTGAGCGGCCAACGCCCGTTCTGATGGCGGCGCTCTATCACGATTTTGATGGCGTCACCGGCGCGGCTGTCGGGTTTGATTCCCGCGTTTCGCAGATAATCGAGACCGCGCAACACGTCATAGTGCCAAAACGTTGGGAACGAGAAGCGCAGCCAGCGTTTGTCGATGACTTCACCAGTTCGAAGCGAGCGGAACATGCGGCGCTCGAGCAGATAGTTTTCGGCACGCTTGCGGGCCCTGGTGACGGCCGCCGATTTGCGCCCTGCTCGTTCGTATTCGAGCAATCCTTCGAGCACGCAGATCGTAGTATGGAACGAAGAGCGCAGGCTGGGGGGCCGTTTCGGCGACAAGAAGGGCCATGCTTCGCAGTTCCATCCGCCATCCTCGAGCTGCTCGCCCAGGAGTTGATTTGCCAGTGCGTCATTCGGCTCCTTGAAATACGCACCGACACCGAGGATTCTGCCGTTGATGCAGGGTTCCGTTTCGCCGCGAAGGTAAGGCCGATTGTTGAGCGGCTTAAACACGAGCCGCTTGTCGACGCGCCCGATCATTTTGCGAGCCTGCTTGCTGGCGGGGTCGAGGCCGAGGTCTTTCAAGACGGCAAGACTGTAAAGCGTAATAAGGTCCCACTTCGGCCCGCCGCCCCAATGCCCGGCACGAGATTGTCGCGCGAGAAGCTGGGCTCCCCAGCCTTCGGTTGCGACGCGCGACCGCTCGGTTGCAATCGCGCTGGGGGCTTCACCGGTGAGGTCCCTCATCACCTGCCAGCGGATGGCCGGGTCTGAATCGAGTAGCCATTTGATGTGCGCGGGCCGGGGCGCGTAATCCTGTAGGGGCATCGGTTTCTTATAGTACGTGATGTGCAAAGAGAAGGGCCGCCAAAAATTCGCGGCGGCCCCTGTTTTTCTCGGTGAGAAACCGATCAAGCCACCCGTTTGATGAGTCGCGTGATGGCGACCAGAATTACCGCGCCAATAAAAGCGACGATCAACGAACCGATAATTCCACCGGCGGGCCAAATCCCCAGCATCCCAAAAATCCAACCTCCCAAGACGCCGCCGACGATGCCCAGGAGAATGTCCACGAGAACGCCATAACCGCCGCCCTTCATCACTTGCCCGGCAAGCCAACCCGCGATAAGCCCGACGACGATCCATTCAAGAAAGCTCACAGTGCCTCCTTTGTCTGATTAGACTGACAAGCAACCGACAGGATGAAACCATGAAACGAAGCGTCTCGGACCGCTCGAATATGGCGAACCTTAGCACTTCGGCGAAGGCTTTGACAAATTCTGCATGCCCGTTTGCATCGCTGAAGCAAAGCCGGGCGGCAATATCAGTTATGAGTGGACGAATGGCAAAGGCGCCGGCTTCCACCTGACCGGCGAGTATGTGGATCTGGAGCCTTACAGCAGGATCGCGCATGTCGAGCGGATGCGCGCTTGCCGGACCCCACGCCGGACAACCACGTTGAGACCCGGTTTGAGCCGGACGGCAAGGGAACTTTGATCACGACGCGCATGACGCTACCCAATGCGCAGACGCGAGCGGCCATGCTGGCGACCCGAATGGAGCGTGGAATGGAGGCGAGCTACTTGCGCCTGGAAGGAATGATCTCGTTGGATCACTCGCCCGGATCATGCGCTGCGGAACCGGACTCGCGGCGAACCGGCCATCCTCTGCGCGCGCGTTACTCCGTGCCGTTCTGTGAGACTATGCAGCCGGCGCCGGCGTCCTGAAGCCCGGCGCGCGCGGAGAAGCTGCAAATGTCTGACGCTTCGGTGAAACCGGACACGATCGGAAAGCCCGCGCCATCGCGCGCCGCGCGCTGGTTGGTGCTCGGGGCGATTGGTATCCTCTGTTACGGCGGCTACTACGCATTCGACTACATCGGGGCGCTTGCTCCCCTACTCAATCGCCAACTCCATTTCTCAAATACCGACATCGGATTTTTGCAGGCCGTCTATAGCCTTCCCAACATCATCGCGATGCTCGTTTGCGGCGTGATCATTGACCGGCTAGGGACGCGGAAATCGCTTTCGATTTTCGGCGTGCTGATCTTCGCCGGATTGGTCGTGACGGCGCTCAGCCAGCGATTGGGCGTGATGGCCGCCGGCCGCTTGTTGGTTGGTTCTGGAGGCGAAGCGCTAGCGCTAGCCGCCAATGTCGCAGTGGCTCGCTGGTTCTGGCATGACGAGTTGAGCTTAGCGTTTGGCTTGCGCGCATCCGCGGCACGTCTCGGGTCGCTGAGCGCGCAAGTCTCACCAGCGTGGGCTCCTCGCGCATATACGTATTGGCGCTGGCCTCTTTTGCTGGGCGTAGGCTTCGGCGGCTTCTGCGTACTGGGCTCGGCGCTCTATTGGATTCTGGACGTCCGCAGCGAGCCGCGATTTACGTTGGGACACACCCCGCGAACGTCAAAAATTTCGTTCGGCGAGATATTCCGGTTCAACCGGTCGTTTTGGCTGATTGCTTTGCTGTGCCTCACCTTTTACGGCTGCATCTTCCCTTTCGAAACCTTCGGCCAGAAATTCCTGATTGAAGCGCGGCACGTCACGCCGCAGACGGCCTCGCTGCTCGTAGGCATGGAGCCGTTATTCTCGTTGGTCGGCATGCCGCTCTTCGGTCTGCTCGTCGATCGCCACGCACATCGGTCATTGCTCATGATGTTTGGTTCGCTCCTCATCGTGCCGGTATTCCCCATGCTGGGCTTCACCAACATCCCGCCGGCGATTCCCATGGCCATGATGGGCGTGGCGTTTGCATTGGTGCCGGCCGTGATGTGGCCCGCCCTCGTTTATGTAGTGGATAAATCGCGGCTCGGCTTGGCCAACGGTATGTTAGACACGGTGCAGCAGCTCGGCCTGGTAGTCATAAATCTGCTCATCGGCTTCGTGAATGATCGTTGGCTGGCGAGCGAAGCCAACGCTGCCGGTTATCACGTTGGCTTATTAATCTTCACGGGAATCGCCGTGCTCGCCGTATTAAGCGCGTTTGCCCTATGGCGCCTGGAAACAGGGCCCGCGGCGCACGGGCTTGAGACGATTACCGCCCGGCAATGAGTTCTGTCGCCCTGGCTTTCGACTTACGCATTTTCCGGCGAAGCCGGGCATTCTTGACGAAAATGTTCACCGAGGCTTAGAGTTTCGGGGCAGCGCAAATGAAAATTAGCGACATGAACTGGATGCAGGCGGAACAATCGGTGCAGCGCGATGGCCGCGCGGTCGTGCCGGTGGGCAGCACCGAGCAGCACGCGTACCTGTCACTCGCGGTAGACGCCATTCTGGCCGAGCGCGTCGCCTGCGAGGCCGCGGAACCGCTCGGAGTGCCGGTGTTCCCGGTGCTGAGCTACGGAATCACGCCTTACTTTCGCGCATATCCCGGCAGCATCAGCCTTCGGCTGGACACCTACCAGCGCATCGTCGCGGACATCCTGGAAAGCCTCGCCGGCAGCGGCTTTAAGCGCATCCTTTTTGTGAATGGCCATGGCGGCAATTCTCCTGGCGGTTCGATCCTGCAGGAGTGGATGAACGAGCATCCGCGCATCACCGTAAAGTGGCACAACTGGTGGAACGCGCCGCGAACCGCCGCGGCGGTCGCGGCTATCGATTCTGTGGCGTCGCACGCATCGTGGATGGAAAACCTTCCGTGGACGCGCTTGGCAAATGTAAAGCTGCCCGCAGGCCAAAAACCGATGATTGATATTGCGCGCATGCGCATGATGGACGCCGCCGGGGTACGCTCCTACCTAGGGGACGGCAATTTCGGCGGGGCATATCAAAAGCCCGACGAGCAAATGATGGTGATGTGGCGCGCAGGAGTCGAAGAGACGCGCGAGGCGATCGAGGGACCTTGGCTGTGACTACAGGCCCAAGCGGCTCGGCGGACCGGATCTTGGTCTGGGGCGCGGGCGCGATCGGCGGCACTGTCGCTGCCTATTTACACCGCGCCGGTTTGGATATAACGGCGGTGGATGCGAACGAGCCTCACGTACGGGCAATTCGGCAGCGTGGTCTAACCATCACCGGGCCGATCGAAAACTTTGTTCAGCCTCTACCCGCATATACTCCAGACGATCTTGCTGGCATTTGGGATGGTGTTTTTCTCTGCGTCAAAGCGCTGCACACCGAGGCGGCCTTAGCGCAGCTCGCGCCGCATCTCTCTCCGGACGGCGTGGTGCTGTCTCTGCAGAATGGCTTCAACGAGCTGGCCATCTCTGATGCGGTCGGCCACGAGCGCACCGTGGGCGCGTTTATCAATTTCGGCGCTGACGTCTTGGAGCCAGGCGTGGTGCACTTCGGTGGCCGCGGCGCTGTGGTGGTCGGCGAACTGGATGGCCGCCGCACCCAGCGCCTCGCGCGAGTGCATTCCGCGCTCCAACATTTCGAGCCGAATGCGATCACGACGGACAACATATGGGGCTACCTCTGGGGCAAGATGGGCTACGGTTCCCTGCTATTTGCCAGCGCCCTCACACCAGCCAGTATCGTTGATGTTCTCGACTCGCGGGATGCACGGCCGGTTCTGACGGCTCTGGCACGGGAAGTGATGGCGGTGGCTGCGGCCGAGGGCGTCACGCCGATGGGCTTCAACGGGTACGATCCTATTGCGTTTGGCCCGAACGGCTCGGCCGCCGCGATTGATTCGTCGTTTGACGCGATGGTGGCTTTTAACCGCCGCTCCGCAAAAACCCACAGCGGTATCTGGCGGGACATTGCAGTTCACCATCGCAAAACCGAGTGCGACGCGCAATTTGCGCCTATCTTGAAAGTGGCGTGCCGTTCCGGAGTCGCCATTCCCCACCTTGAGCGCCTGGTATTGCTCATGCGAGAGGTCGAGAGCGGCGCCCGCCCGCAAGAGATGGAAAATCTGGCGTTCTTGAAGGGTTAGCTACTTTCTCTCATTCCAGAGCGAAAAACACTGAATCCGATGCAAATTCGTTTTGATGGTCGAACAGCAATCGTGACCGGGGCCGCGCATGGCTTCGGCCGCACCATCGCGCTGAGCTTCGCGAATCTTGGTGCGCACGTGGTGGCTTGCGACGTTTTGGCTGGTGAACTCGATGAGACAGCGAAACTGGCAAAGGAACAAGGCGTGCCACTCGAGGCTCGCGTACTGGACGTAAGCGATCGTCAGCCGGTGCAAGCCTTGGCCGACGGGGTGCTGAAGGCCCATGGCCGCATCGACATCCTGGTGAACAATGCCGGCGGCGTAATGGGCCAAGTCGGCCGTCCGATCGAAGATATAACGGAGGCCGATTGGCGCGCCATTTTCGGCGTAAATCTCGATGGCGCATTTTACTGCAGCCAGGCGGTGGCGCCGGCGATGAAGGCGGCGCGCTATGGACGCGTCATAAATATCTCAAGCGGCGCTGGCCTCGGCATTAGCCTCACCGGGATTCAAGCTTACGCGTCCGCTAAAGCGGGACAAATCGGATTGACGCGGCAACTTGCGCACGAGCTTGGACCCTGGGGCATCACCGTAAACAACGTCGCGCCCGGCTTCGTCCGCTCCAATCCGACCACCGAGAAACAGTGGCAGTCATACGGCGAAGATGGGCAGCGCCGGCTCATTGAGAACATCGCATTGAAGCGGCTCGGTTCGCCGCAGGATATTGCCGATGGCGTTCTGTTCTTCGCCAGCGAGCATGCCGGCTGGATCACCGGCCAGACGCTGTCGATCGACGGTGGGCGTTAAGTCCAACAAGTGGATGCGGGCGTCGCTTAGTGGGTGGAACAAAATAAGGGAGCACGGTCATGTCGAACAGAGTGCTGGAGGTTGGCGGGTTGTCCGCCGGACCCGGAGAAAAGCGCCACGGTGTGTGTGAGTTTCCGGTGCAAGGCCAACCCTACCGGCTTCCGCTGTGGCTCATCAACGGGAATGCGGACGGCCCGACGCTCGTCGTAACGGGCGGCGTCCACGCAGCCGAGTACGCGAGCATCGCGGCGGCGCTTGAATTGGGCCGGTCTGTCGTTCCTGCCAACCTTCACGGCCGGATGGTCGTCGTGCCGGTCATGAACATGCCTGCTTTTACTGCGCGCTCCATCTACGTGTGCCCTCTGGACGGCCGGAATCTCAACCGTGTCTTCCCGGGCAATGCTCACGGCACGGCCTCCGAGCAGATCGCCGACTGGGTATTCCGCAATGTCATCTCGCAGGCCGAATATTACGTCGACTTACACGGCGGCGATCTGATCGAAGCGCTTGTTCCCTTCACGATCTTCTTCCGCTCCGGCAACGATCGCGTCGATCAAACATCGCTCGAGATGGCCAAGGCTTTCGGTATTCACTTCTTGGTGTGCAGCGAGACGCCCGGTTCCACGTTTTGCGCCGCATCGCGCGCCGGCATTCCATCCATCCTGGCGGAGTCGGGTGGCCAAGGCATTTGGACGCGCGAAGACGTAGCGCTGCATACGAACGGTCTCCATCGCTTGATGCGCCACCTTGGCATGATTTCCGGTGGCGCTCCGGAGCCGTTGCCGTTCACATTGCTCGAGCGCTTTCTTTGGCTGCGCAGCGAGCACACCGCATTCTGGTATCCGGCGGTTGCTGTTAACGAGCAGGTGCGCGCCGGCCAAAGTTTAGGAAGCGTGCAGGACTGCGAAGGGCGCGTGCTCCAGACGGCGATCAGCCCCGGCGATGGAATTGTCCTCTTCATCGTCTCGTCGCTGGCCATCAACGATGGCGACCCGCTCTTGGCCGTCGGTGCTTGATGGACTCCGTACTCCGCACGCTTGCAGACAACGAAGTCCGGTACCTAACCGATCTTGCCGAATTCGTCGCCATTCCGTCGGTCAGCACCAATCCCGCGCACGCCGCTGACGTACGCCGCGCTGCCGAGTGGGTCGCCGCGCGCTTGCGCAAGGCCGGCCCGATCGAGGTCGAAACGTGGGAGACACCGCGTCACCCTGTGGTCTTCGGGCGTTGGAGCGGCGCGCCCGGTGCGCCAACCGTCCTGATCTACGGCCATGTGGACGTGCAACCCGCCGAACCCCTCGACCGATGGCTTTCGCCGCCATTCGTGCTCACCTCGCGGGACGGCCGGCTCTATGGCCGCGGCGTCAGCGACGACAAAGCGTCGATGCTCCAGCCCATCCTCGCGGCTGAAGCGTATTTTCTGGCCGGCGAAAAACCGCCCGTCAACCTCCGCTTCATCTTCGAGGCCGAAGAGGAAATCGGCAGCGTTGATCTTCCTGCGGTTGTTCGCGCGCGGCGCGATGCGCTCGCGTGCGACGTGGTGTTCTCGGCGGACGGAGGGATGTGGCGGCCGGAAACGCCGAGCATCACCGTAAGTTCACGAGGTTTGGCCTCACTCTCTTTGTCGGTAATAGGGCCGCGCCAGGATCTGCATTCCGGCCGCCACGGCGGCGGCGTAGCCAACCCACTCCACGCCGCCGCGGAACTGGTGGCCTCGTTACACAAAGAAGGGAAAGTTGCGGTGGAAGGATTCTATGACGATGTCGAGGAGATCGATCCGTCACTATCAAAGGCGCTCGAGCTGCTGACTTTCGATGAGCGGAAGTATCTTCATCAGGTCGGCTCGCCAAGCGCTTTCGGCGAGCCGGGCTACGGCACCCTGGCCCGCCAGTGGTATCGCCCTACGCTCGAGGTTAACGGGTTCTACGGCGGATATCAGGGGCCAGGCAGCAAGACCGTCCTGCCAAGCGAAGCGCACGTGAAGCTCACATGCCGTCTTGTGCCGCACCAGCGTCCCGATCGCGTCATTGCCAAATTGCGCCGCCACCTCGAGCGGCACTGCCCGCCCGGTGTGGCCCTCACCATCGAGGAAGGTCACGAAGGCGCCGAAGCCTACCGCGTCTCGCCCGAGAGCACCGCTGTGCTAGTGGCCGCGGAGACGCTCACCGAGGTCTTCGGGCAGCCCGCGGAGATTGTCGGCATGGGCGGCACCATCCCGATCGTAACCACTTTTCGCGAGGTGCTCGGCGTAGACACAGTCTTCTTCTCCTTCAGTACCGCCGACGAGAATATCCACGCTCCCAATGAGTTCTACCGGCCCGCGCGTTTCCGTCTGGGCTTGCAGGCCTGGGCGCGCGTGTGGCGCCGCCTGTCGCAAGAATTGCCATCTCGCGCGGCCCGATAACTTCCCCTTCTATCCGTGACAGTGATCCGCAATCTGTGGGTTCAGGCTTTGGAGCGAATCAGCGCCCGATGTTTCCTGGCGGCCATCCATTCGGCAAACCGCACGAGATTTATCATTTGTGATTTATTGCGAAGCTGCTTTAGGAATTCTCGTTCCGTGCTCGCCAAGCCTTCCTGGCGTCGCCGCTCCAACCGAATACCCACATCTGCCGCCTGCGCACGAGTTCGCTTGTCGAGAAAATCGCCAAACGCAAACGCTTCTGCAATCGTAAACGCGCTTTTCGGGTCCTTGTTAGCTGCCGCAATTCGTCCGCCAAGCGCGGACAATGCCTCTTCGACGTTTTCCGGTGTGAACCGTGGCGTTTTCGCCCCGGACACTTGCTCGCCCGAAATGGTCGTCATCCATTCGTTGCCTCTAAATTGCTTTGCATATCCTTGGATCTCGAGCACGCTAGCAACCTGCTTGGCTTCCGGCAAAGTAAGCTTGAGGGTTCCCGCAAGGTCGCGAAGCAGCCACGTGGACTCACCCTTCATTTCCTTCAGAAAGCTGAAAGCCCCCTCCGCACGCACGGGCGACAATGCGCTTGGAGATTGCCGAATTTTGGAGCGCATTGGCATTGTTGGTTAGTGTCATTCCGGCTGGGCAGCCTCGGACGCGTGAAACGCGACCACGCGCCATTTCTGTTCCTCTCTGACGTACACCTTTGTGAATCGCCAGTCGTCGGAAACCTCCTTCCCATTCATCGCGCGAATTCTTTGTAGCCGGCCCGTAACAACGGCAGCGTCGCCATATACCCGGATATGAAGGTCCGAGGTCGCATACCGCAGGAACTTCATTTGACCGGTACGCGCAAAATTGAGGGCCACGTTTTTCGTCATAACGGGCATGCGCGGTACAGCGACTTCCAGATCGTCGGCCCACAGTGCCTCCAAGGCGCCGGCATTACCCTGCTCATGCGCCTCGTTCCAGACCGCCTCCAACCGCTGCAATTCACGGAGATCTCGGTCGTTCGTCGAGGTTTGCGCGACACTTCGGGGCGGCGCCACAAGCGAGGTCAAAATGACTCCTAAAACCAAACCGAGCCGCAGCAATCTCATCGAGCACTCCTTCCATAGGAACTATAGATCCTGTCTAAAAGGATCTTTGTATCCGTTTCCGGGATAGCGATTCAATCTCAGAATCGTCGACAGAAGTGTAACCGGTAGACCCTCGTTTCTTGTTGGCCACTGCTACTTCGGCTATAGTCAGGCCCTCAAAAGAGGGGTGTGTGCAAGGAGACCTCCTAAGACATGCCGAGCTTTCTAAGACGTTTGATGCCCCGCGATGATAATTTCTTCGAAATGTTCATCGCGTTAGCCGATAACGTTCACTCGGGCTCCAAAGTCCTGGTCGAAATGTTTCAGAAGGATGATGGCGCCGAGAAGTACGCGGAACGCATTAAGGATCTCGAACACACTGGTGATAACCTGACGCACTCGCTGTTCACCCGATTAAATCAGACTTTCATTACGCCCTTTGACCGCGAAGACATCCAGGCGCTGTCCAGCCGCATTGATGATGTATTGGACCTGATCGACGCCGCGGCCAGCCGCATGGTGACTTACAAAATCACGCGTACTCGTCCGGGCATAGCACAACTTGCGGAGGTTCTTTATGACGCTACGCGTCAGGTAGCGGTCGTGGTGCGCGCCCTTGGCAAACGCGACGCCGTGCTGGATAAATGCATCGAGATCAATCGTCTGGAAAATGAAAGCGACCGTCTTTCCCGGCTCCTGATCGGCCAGCTCTTCGATGAGGAAAAAGATCCCGTCCAGATCATCAAGTGGAAGGAAATCATCGAGGTGATCGAAGCCGCTGTGGACAAGTGCGAAGACGTTGCCAACGTAATCGAAACCGTGACCTTGAAAAACGCCTAGACCGATTCGAGCCGACCATTGACCAGCTTTCACCTCGTTATCTTGATCGTCGCGATCGCGCTCGCGTTTGATTTTTCCAACGGCTGGCATGACGCTGCAAACTCCATCGCCACCATTGTTTCCACTCGAGTCCTAAGCCCCGGGCTGGCCGTCCTCTGGGCTGCCTTTTGGAATTTTGTCGCTGCATTTGTCTTTGGCACCGCCGTGGCAAAAACCATCGGCACGGGACTCGTCCACCTCGAATCCGTCAACGAGCAGGTCTTGATCGCCGGATTGCTGGGCGCAATTCTCTGGAATCTCCTGACCTTAGTCCTCGGCTTACCCACTAGCTCTTCGCATGCTCTGATGGGCGGATACGGAGGGGCGGCCGTCATGCGGGCGGGTTTCGGTGCGCTTATTCTTTCCGGTTGGACCAAACCCATCATCTTCATCGTGATCGCGCCGTTTATCGGCATGATTATCGCGATCTTGGTGACCATCGCCACCAGTTGGGCCGTCCGCAAACAGGCGCCTTCCAAAGTCGATCGGTGGTTCCGCCGCCTGCAGCTTGCCTCCGCCGCCGGTTACAGTCTCGGACACGGCACCAATGATGCGCAAAAAAGCATGGGCATCATCACTACTGCGCTCGTGGCCGGAGGCCTGCTCGGCACCTATTCGGTTCCCTTCTGGGTGATCCTCTCATGCCACCTCGCCATGGCTTGCGGCACAATGGCCGGCGGTTGGCGCGTGGTTAGAACGATGGGCCAACGCATTACCAAGCTCACCCCGTTTGGCGGCTTCGCGGCGGAAACCGCGGGAGCGCTGACACTGATCGGCACCGCGCATTTTGGCATTCCCGTCAGCACCACGCACACCATCACCGGGGCCATCGTGGGCGTGGGTGCTGCACGGCGCGTCACCGCCGTGCGCTGGGGGGTCACACGCCGCATCGTTTGGGCGTGGCTGCTAACCATTCCGGGCGCAGCAGCCATTGGCGCAGGCATCTATTACGTATTGAGCCGTCGGTAGCAGGCAAATCTCTTCGCAGACTCCGGTGAAATAGCAATGGAAATGAATCAGGGAATGGCCGCCTGGATCGGAGAATACGGTCTCAACGCCTCGCGGAGACCGGCTCCTGTATGCCCGTGGCAAGCAACTTTGCAAACTCTCCAGCGATCACCGGCCGGCTGAAATAGAAGCCTTGCGCTTCGTCGCACTGGCGACTCTGTAGAAACTCAAGCTCTTTCTGTGTTTCGACCCCTTCCGCCACAACGCGCAAATTCAGGCTTTTGCCCATACTAATCATGGCGCTCACGATGGAAGCTTCCTCCGGCGCCATTGTGATCTGCCGCACGAAGGATTGGTCGATTTTCAGCACGTCCATCGAAAACTTTCGCAGGTAGCTCAAGCTCGAATAACCGGTGCCGAAATCGTCCACGGCCAATTGCACGCCCCTGGCCCGCAGCATCTTCAGAATCGATTGCGTGGCCTCCGGACGCTTCATCAACACGCCTTCGGTCAACTCAAGTTCGAGAAAACGCGGATCGAAATCCGTGTCTTTCAGGATTTCGAAAATGCCGTCCAGAAACCTCTCGTTTCGAAACTCCATGGCCGAAACGTTCACCGCCATCGTTACCGGCGGCAGCCCGGCATCGATCCAGGCACGTGCTTGCAGGCACGCTTGGCGCAGGACCCATTTGTCGATCCCCAAAATTAATCCGGAATCTTCCGCCACAGGAATGAATTTCGTCGGCGAAACCGGCCCCTTCGCCGGATGCGTCCAACGCAGCAAAGCCTCCGCGCCGGTGATCTCTCCGGTCTTGAGGCTAACCTTTGGCTGATAAACCAGCGTGAATTCCTGCCGGTCCAGCGCACGCCTCAAACTCTCTTCGATGGATTGCCGCGCCACGGCGCGCACGTTCATCGCCGGCTTAAAAAACTGGTAATTCTGCCGCCCGTTTTCCTTCGCCTGATACATCGCCGTGTCGGCATTCTTGATCAGCGTTTCCGCATCCGTGCCGTCGTCGGGATAGACGCTCACGCCGATGCTCGCCGTTACGTGCAGCTCGTGCTGGTCGATCGAATGGGCCTGTGCGATCGCCTCCAGCATTCTTCTGGCCGAAATGGCGGCGTCCTCCGATGCAAACATTTCGGAAAGCAGTACCACGAATTCATCGCCGCCCTGCCGGCTCACGGTGTCCGTGGCACGCACGCACTTCACCAGCCGTTTTGCGATGGATTGCAGTAACTTGTCGCCGATGGGGTGCCCGAGCGAATCGTTGATGTGTTTGAAACCGTCCAAATCCAAAAATAGCACCGCCACCTTTTTGTTGATCCGGGGAGCGTAAATGACGGCCTGATTCACGCGGTCATTCAACAGCATCCGATTCGGCAGACCGGTCAGAAAATCATGCTGGGCGGAATGGCTCAGGTGTGCTTCGCTGTCCCGCAGCGCGATCGTCTGTTCTTCGAGAGCCTGCGTGCGCTCCGCTACGCGGGCTTCGAGCTCCGAGTTCAACGTACGAATTTCGGTCTCCGCTGCGCTGCGTTGCGCGTACTCGACGTTCATTTTCCGCGCGTTCAACCACACCAGAAAGCCAAAGATCACCACGTTCGAAACGCTGAAGATCGCAAGCCCCAATGCATTCGCGTACCATCCCTCCCGTTGACCGTACAGGCATATCCAACCGAGTAGAAGCGGGATCACGAACACGGCCGGTAGGAATCGGCGCGCCATCGCGCTTCCCGACCCCTCGCCGGTAATATCGCCTGTAATGCCACCGCCGGGTCGTGCAAAAAAAATCGCGCCGCTCAGCAAAAACAGCGCGACCGCCATGGGAATCGGAACCCGCGTGTACAGCCATATGCGATTGAGCCCGGTGGCGTGATAGATGTAACCGGTAATTGCCATCAGCGCGACCACCGCAGGCCACAAACCCACGCCTTGCGACGGCCGGCGACCACCTTTTGTCTTCCATTCCAGGAGGATGAGGCTCAAGCCAATCGCCAGAAATGAGGCCGACAAGGTAGGCGACATCCGTCCTGGAAACGGTGTCGTTACGGATGCCAAAGGCTCCTTGAATAGTACCTGGTCGATACCGAAGTTCAGTCCAAGAAGATATTCCAGCCGCGTTGCCGCGCCGGCGAGGGCTACCAGAAAGGCCAGGGCACGCGCGATATATCGGGCAGGCGTTCGAGCATTCCTGGGCAACAGCAGCCACAAGGAAATCCCCGAAAGGACCAGCAGCAGCGCCATGTTCGGATTTATGGAATCGCGCGCCGGCAGAACCGATACAAATGATTCAATGTGGAACGTCCAACCAAAAAGAACCAAAGCTCCGACTGCCACCACAAGGGCCGCCGCGATCCTGCAAGCGGCCTGCAACAGCCTGAACCGCCCTGGGTTAGCGCACTCTGGCAAAGCTCCAGCCATCGAGAGAGAAATTCCTATTTAGGGAATGACAGCCACGTTCAGTACCGCACCCTTAAGTCTGCCCGAATGCCTGTCGGTCCCGCGGGTATTTTGGGCTTAGGGTGCTCAAGCGGACAATCACCGATATGCCACAGCGAAGCACGCGCGTTGCGAGCCCGATCGAAGCCGGTGGGCCAGTCCCGATCGGGCAGTGAAAGTGCTAAACTTCCAGGCGTCCCGCAGGATGCGAGAAAATTACCTGTTTCTAAGGAGAGCCGCTTGAACTACTACGGACCGAAAGACTTGGCCGCCAGCTTCCGAACCGTTCGCAAAAACACGATCACCATTGCCCAGGAAATCCCCGAGAAAGACTATGCGTTTCGCCCCGCGCCGGAGACGCGCAGCGTGGGGGAACTGCTTGCACACGTCGCGCTGCTATTCACCTTTCAATATCAAATCCAGGCTCAGGAGCGCAGAACCACGCTCGTCGGTTTCGATTTTCCGTCATTGATGAAGCGCTTGGTGGCGGAAGAAAAACAGGCCCGCAGTAAGGACCAAACCATCGAAATGCTTCAGGTCAACGGTGAAAAGTGGGCTACCTGGCTTGACGGTCTTACGGATCAGTTTTTGGGTGAACAGGTCACCCTGCCGCCCGGCGCCGTGCCGGCCACGAAGAGCCGTTTCGAAATGATTCTCTCCGTGAAGGAACACGAAATGCATCACCGCGGCCAGCTCATGCTGATCGAGCGCATGTTGGGAATCGTGCCGCATCTCACTCGCGAGATGCAGGCGCGCATGGCTGCCGCCTCCGCCAGAAACTGAAGACGCCATCCCCGGTTCCTGTAGAAAGAACCCAGCGCACCGCGCAGACGGCGCGCTGGGTTCTTCTGCTTCAGTTTCATTCGAAATTTTTGAATATCGTGGAGAATGCGCCTGACCGCGGAATCCTGCTGGTATGCGCCGGTCTTCCAGCCGCTATTGGTAATCCGCCTGGAGCGCTAGCGCTGGCGGATTGCGGTTTCCTGGCTGAACAGGCACACCCAGTCGTCCTGCTGTTTCGCCCAAATCGATGAGACATAAGCCTGCGCCGCAAAGTCCCGCCCGTGCGAGTTCCCCTTCTCAGTAATCTTGTAACTGATCAGGCCGGAGGTTTGCGAAATAGGCACGAATTTCACATCGTCGATCGTGTAATCGGTTAGCTGGAATCCACCAACGTTTTGCACAACCTGCGCTTTGCTCGCCGGGCCTGCGCTATCTACGAAGACCGCATTCTCCGCCGTCAGGCGGCCAAAATGCTCAACATCCCCGGCCTTCAGCGCATCCAAGCCCTCGCGTTCCTTGGCTACAATCTGCTCCTGCATCGAAAGAACGGCCTGATTAGAGGCGTGGTCCCGTGACTCGGTGCTCGTACCTTCCGAGACTCTCGTTCCTCCCAGGAGCAAAGACGTGGAAAATGCCATCGCGGCCACCAAGACGCGTGCGCCAATCTTCATCGAGTCCTCCTGGAATTTGCCGGCAATCTTCAACATAGACGCGCTGCTGCGCTGGAAAAATGCGAACCCCGCTCCGAACCCGTGAGTCGGTGGGCCAAATCAATTTCGGAGGAAGTATCCGCCGAAATCTATATTACGGTCCAGAAAAAATATGATCTTGAACATTTTCCGCGGGCGTGTTGTGATGCGCCGCGTAACGAGCAAAATGAGAAGAGGTAATTCAATGAGCGCAGAATCTGTTCTCAGTTCCGCTGCCAGCGCATGCACACGCAGACAGGTTATTGCAACGCTTGGGATGGCCCTCGGCGGCCTGGCCGTTGGCTGGAATCAGTGTGTGGCAGCCTCTCAACAAGACATGCAAGAAGTACCGGGCAAACCCGAAAACCTGAAACGCACGGCTTTACATCAGGAAGCCTCTTTCAATGTAGCGCCGCAGCGGGTTTACGATGCGCTTTTGGATTCCAAGCAGTTCGCGGCCTTCAGCGGCCTACCTGCCGAAATTGACCCGAAAGCCGGCGGCTCATTTTCCATGTTTGGGGGCATGATCGTGGGCAGAAATATAGAATTGATTCCCAACGCGCGAATCGTGCAGGCCTGGCGGCCCAGCCATTGGGATCCTGGCGTTTATTCGATTGCTAAATTTGAGCTGAAGGCCGCCGGCAACGGAACCCAAGTGATCTTGGATCACACCGGTTTTCCCGAAGGCGACTTCGATTCTCTTTCTTCCGGCTGGAAGCTCCATTATTGGGAGCGAATGGCAAAATATCTTGGGTAGTTACGCCGAGCAAGCAATCTTGGCTTTGAATTCCCACCTGTGCCATGATGGCCGTTCACGATATGGCTCGTCGTCTTCACGCGGTCGTCATGCTGGCTCCGATCACCTTTTTCGTATGGGTGTGTTTCGTGCCGTTCATAGCCGCCCCTCAGACGACGCATGCCTCTGCAAACGGCCAAGGAAAAATCATGAGCACACACGCCAAAGGTACTTTCGAGGTAAAGATGACGCCCGTGAGCGAGGATAAGGCCGAAGGCTCGACCATCTCACGCATGACCAACGAAAAGGTATTTCATGGCGATCTCGAGGCCACCAGCAAAGGCGAGATGCTCACCGCTGGCACGGCGGTGAAGGGCTCCGCTGGATATGTGCTCATCGAGCGGGTTACCGGGGTGCTACAGGGCCGCACCGGCACATTCATTCTGCAGCACAACGCTACGCTTACGCATGGAGC